>ERZ1740052.4-NODE-4-length-191107-cov-14.433678_pt1 | contig 191107 bp, 136 predicted proteins | sample MGYA00581750_ERZ1740052 | MGnify/ENA primary metagenome ERZ1740052 (study PRJEB43018, sample SAMN04849743) | marine metagenome | isolation source: floating plastic debris | place: Pacific Ocean | collected 2008-08-30 | study: EMG produced TPA metagenomics assembly...
GCAACGGTCTGGTAGTTCAGCTGGTTAGAATACATGCCTGTCACGCATGGGGTCGCGGGTTCGAGTCCCGTCCAGACCGCGAAAAGCCTCTCAATTTTTGAGAGGTTTTTTTTATGCTTTTTAAAAACCTTACTTTAATAGTACACTACACCTTCTTTAACCTCACTAACCATAAAAACATCTTTGTTAATTATAAGCGATAGCAATCCTTACATAATAATATTTTATAGGTTAAAATACAGATATTTGATTTTGTTTAACTATATTTGGTATATCTTAAACAAAAAATATATATCATATGGATTTACTAAACCAAGCACAAGAGTTTGAAAAAGCAAAAATGAGCCATATGTCTACCAGTGATAGAGTAGTTGCGTCTAGAGAAGCTAAAAGATTGATTCTAGCCATTAATGAAATTTACAAAAAAACGAAAGACTCTCAGCTAATGGACATCATGAAACGTTTAACAGCTAAGAAAAAAAGAATAGAGATTAGACTTAAGGGAAAACCAGAACCTTTATTCTAATCAGAAAAAATAAAAACCAATAATAAGAATGCATAAACTAGCTATTGTTAGAAGAGAACATTTTAATGCAGCCCACAGGTTACATAACCATAATTGGGATGATGCCAAAAATAAAGCTGTATTTGGAAAATGTAATAACCCAAATTATCATGGACATAATTATGAAATGGAAGTTAAAGTCATAGGCTTTTGCGATCCAGACACAGGTTATGTAATCGATACAAAAATATTATCTGATATTATTAAATCTGAAGTCCTTGAACGTTTTGATCACAAGAATCTAAACCTAGATGTTCCGGAATTTGAAAAATTAAATCCTACTGCTGAAAATATAGCAATAGTAATTTATGATTTAATAAAAGCAAAGATCGATCCCTCTTTTGACATTAAAATTAAACTTTACGAAACACCAAGAAATTATGTTGAATACCCTTACTAAAGAAAGTAAACTTAATGGGTTTACTGATGAAGAAATTGGAAATGATCACATTTACACAGGGTTGGAAACTCCTATGCGTGCTGATGCTTTTGAAACTTCAGATCAAATTAAAAAAGAAAAAATCGCCGTTCTGTTCAAAGAAATCATGAATGTAATGGGTTTAGATCTAACTGATGACAGTTTAAAAGGCACTCCTAATAGAGTTGCAAAAATGTACATTGATGAAATATTCTCTGGACTAAATCCTGAAAACAAACCCAAAGTAGCTCTATTTGATAACAAGTACCAATACAATCAAATGTTGGTAGAAAAAAATATTACTTTTTATTCCAACTGTGAACATCATTTTGTTCCTATCATTGGAAAGGCTCACGTAGCATATATTTCTTCTGGAAAAGTAATTGGGTTATCCAAACTTAATAGAATTGTACAGTATTATGCAAAACGACCACAAGTTCAAGAACGATTAACAAACCAAATCGCTAGTGAACTCAAAACAATACTTAACACAGAAGATGTAGCTGTTATTATTGATGCTAAACACTTATGCGTATCTTCTAGAGGAATCAAAGATGACACTTCATCTACCATTACATCATTTTATGGAGGTGCTTTCAATACTCCTGAAAAAATAAGTGAATTACAAAATTACCTTAAAGAATAAATTATGTTTTTGAATATCTTTAAGAAAAAGACTTTAGAAGATAAACTTAAAGACGAATACGAAAAGTTGATGTTGGAGCGAAAAAAGCTAATCAATCAAAACAATGATGAAAGTCATTTAAAATATCACGAAGCGCAACGTGTTTTAAATAAAATAGAAAGCTTAAAAAATGCATTCTAATTAACAAATATGGAATTAAATGTTTTTGGCAAACCTATTTTAAGCTGTTGTACAGATCCTATGACCGGGTACTTTAGAGACGGTACCTGCAGAACGACCACTTCTGATCATGGAACTCACATAGTTTGCGCAATAATGACAAAAGAATTTCTTGATTATACCAAATCAAGAGGCAATGATTTATCTACACCAATTCCACACTGGTCATTTCCTGGTTTACAACCAGGAGATAGCTGGTGCTTGTGTATATCTCGGTGGATGCAAGCTGAAAAAGCAGGTAAGGCACCATTAATAAATTTAAATGCTACACACAAAAAAGCATTACAATATGTAACGCTTGAAAAATTAGAAGAATATAGATTTGCTAAAATATAAGTTTAAGGTAAATCTCTTTTATCAATATTAGCTCAATTTATCAGCTATTAACTCAATGGCATATTCTGCCGCTTTTTCTCCTGAAGCCATCGCTGCATTCAATGAACCATTCAATAATACATCTCCAGCTAAAATGATTGTATCATCAACTCTTATTTGATCTAATGTATTTTCATAAGAAATAGTATCATTATCTGGCAATGCTTTGGCTATGTTGTAAAGTTTCAAAAACTCTACATCATCTATTCCACATAGCACTTGTAGTTCTTTTTTTACCTCTTCGATAAGCTTTTCATCGGTTAAAGAGTGTTCTCTCACAATAGTAACAGACAATAATTCTTTATCTCCTTTCTTAGACATAGGTAGGCTCGTGTGATAAAATAAATTATTAATTAGTGAAAAATCGTCAGCAATTAATCCGATAACTGGTTTTTTTATTGCTCTATTATTAGCAGTGAAGTATAATGTTTGACAAGATTTCCAATCTCTGAGCTTTCCAAGATTACGATTTATTAAACTCCCTGCTTCTGTAGCAATAATTGTTAGATCACTCTCATACTTTTTTCCACTGTGTAATACTATTGCTTTATTTTCAACTGATTTTACTTTAGTATTCAGATGAATTCTAGTATGCTGTAGTCCATCAGAAAGTTGTTTAGAAACTGCATGTATTCCTTTTTTGGGAATAGTAGCGTATCCATTACCAAACATTTTATATACGAACTCAAACATTCTACTTGATGTGTCTAATTTGGACTCTAAAAAAATACCGCTGAAAAAAGGTTTAAAAAATTCACTTATAATTTGACTGGAAAAACCTTTACTTTCTAAATAAGTCTTAGTTGATATTTCTTCCTCATCGAAAATCAACTTTAATGATTTGCTTTTTAAACGGGTATTTAATCTAAAAATCCTGAGCTTATCAGCTAAGGTTCCAATATTAGAAAAAAGCGTTGGAAACAGTAAACTTAGATCTCTGAGAGGATCTCCTAAAAGCACTTTTTTCTTTTGTTTGTAAACTACAGCACCAGGAACAAACTTTTGTAGCTCTAATAACTCATAGTCTAAATATTTTTTCGCTAAAGGATAATCTGTTAGTAATACTTGAAATCCATGATCTAACTGATAACCTTCAACTATATCTGTTTTAATCCTACCTCCTACATCGTTAGACGCCTCAAAAATAACAGGTTTATACCCACTTGATTCTAAAACTTTAGCAGCAATAAGACCACTAACCCCAGCTCCAATAATATGAATTTTAAAATCTTCTTTTTTCATTTCTTTAATTTATAAGCTAACTAGTCTATTTATTTTAACGTAATCTTATTTATTTCCAACTTGAATTGTTCTTCTTTTTTATTCCCTATTAAAAAAGCAATTTCTTCAATAACATCTCCATCGTAATTAGGTATATCTAACTTTCTTCCTCGAAAAGCCGGAGACATTGTTTTTAAAGGAATTTCAATATCTGCCCATTCTTGTTTAGATTCAAAGTAACTTATGTACGAATAATAATCGGACGTCTTGGTTTTTATTCTGAACTGATATTTCTTTCCGTCTCCTTTAACTTTTATAACTATTTTGGTGAATCCTTCTGTACTTATTTTATCAAACCTTAAGCGTAAAGAGGAAAATCCTCCATTATTTTCTAATGAAACTTCTCCTTCGAATACTCCGTTACCCGCTCCATTAACATAAAAATTACCCGATGATCTTCCGCCCATCACTACATCATCAACTATCCTCCATTTGGAAGTATCTACATCTTTATTAAAATCAAAAATCACTTGAGTTGGTAGTATCATCATTACTAAAAAGTTAAATATATATAGTTTCATTTTAAATTGTTTTAAATAATAGCTGGTTAGAGAAAACGATGCTATTCTACAATCTTTTTCAAAACAACGTATTAGCACACAAATATACAAAATGTTTAATGTTTCATCGTAAACATTAAACATTTTGATTTAATTAACTCATCCTTTGATTAAAAGAAACAATAAGTAAGGTGTTTAAATACGAAAATTTCAAAAAACATAGCTGATTTTTACGTTATTAAAAAAACTAAAAAAATAATATTAAGAGTATTTGTTTTATTCAATTAAATAATTAGATTTGTCTCATACAATTAAAAAAACAATGATGTTACAAAACATTTGGCAAGGATTCTATTTTTACTTTTACTATTTTAGTAGGAGTTGAGACTTTGTACCATATTATTGTTAACATAAAATATAATATACATGTAAAGTCTCGATTTTTTCGAGGCTTTTTTTTTGATTTAAAATGAAAAGAATAGCCATACAAGGTATAGAAGGTAGCAACCATCACATAGTTGCAAAAAATTATTTTAGCGAAGATATCTCACTGAATAAGTGCATGTCTTTTGACTCTTTGGTTAACAGCTTACTGCTAAAAGAGTGCGATAATGGTGTTATGGCTATTGAAAATTCAATTGCTGGATCTATTATCCCAAATTACGCATTGATAGCTGATAATAATCTAAGTATCACTGGTGAATACTTTTTAAACATTAGCATGAATCTAATGTCACTTCAAAATCAGCAAATACAAGATATAAAGGAAGTGTATTCTCACCCAATGGCGCTACTACAATGCAAGTCCTTCTTTAAAAAACATCCTCATATCAAGCTCATAGAAGACAAAGATACTGCGGAGGTAGCGGAAAGGATTCAAAAAAAACAGTTGATAGGTATCGGTGCTTTAGCAAGTAAAGAAGCTGCTGAAATTTTTGATTTAAATATTTTAGCTAACGACATCCAAACGATACAGAATAACGCTACACGATTCGTTATCGTAGAACCACAACGTGAAATAATATCTGATACTGAAATTAGTAAAGCTTCTATTAAATTTGAGCTTGAGCATAAAAGAGGTAGTTTAGCGTCTATACTTAACGTTTTAAGTGACTGCAACTTAAACTTAACTAAAATACAATCGTTACCAAAAATAGAAACTCCTTGGAAATATTCATTTTTTGTAGATGTAACTTTTGATAAGTATGAAGATTATGCCAAAGCTAAAGCTATTATGGGCATTATGGCTGAAGACTTTAAAATTTTAGGTGAATACAAAAACGGGAAGCTATGATTGAATTTGCACAAAGACTACATAGTGTTAAAGAATACTATTTTTCAACTAAATTAAAAGAAGTACGCCAACTAATAAAAAACGGAAAACCTATTATTAATATGGGAATTGGTAGCCCTGATTTAAATCCTCCAAAAGCTGTGCTAAGCGCATTAAATGAAAGTTTAACTTCAGAAAATGCACATAAGTACCAAAGTTATCAAGGGTTACCTGAGTTTAGAAATGCTATAACGTCTTTTTACGAACATTACTACAATGTGTTATTAAATAGTGAAACTGAAGTTTTACCTCTAATGGGGAGTAAGGAAGGGATTTTACATATTTCTATGGCTCTACTTAATGAAGGTGATGGGGTTCTTATACCTAACCCTGGTTATCCAACTTATACTTCAGTAACTAAATTAGTAGGCGCATCACCTATTTTTTATGATTTAATTGAAGATAATAATTACCAGCCTAACTTTAAAAAACTAGAACAATTAGACTTATCAAGAGTTAAAATTATGTGGGTTAATTATCCTCATATGCCTACAGGTACAAAAGGTACTGATACTACTTTTAAGCAGTTAATTGACTTTGGAAAAAAACATAATATACTAATCGTTAATGATAATCCTTACAGTTTCATTTTAAACAATACTCCTAAAAGTATTTTAGCTTATGAAGGTGCTAAAGACGTAGCATTAGAATTAAATTCGTTGAGCAAAACATTTAACATGGCGGGATGGCGTGTAGGAATGTTATTAGGAAACAAAAATTTTATACATGAAATATTGAAAGTCAAAACTCAAATGGATTCTGGAATGTTTTACAGTATCCAGAAAGGAGCAATCGCTGCACTCGAAACACCTAGGAGTTGGATTGTAAATCAAAATAAAATTTATGACGAACGTAAAAAGCTGATACAAAAATTAGCTCTTAAATTAAACTGTTCATTCTCGGAAGACACCACAGGATTATTTGTTTGGGCAAAACTACCTAATGAGGTAGAATCAGCTGATATTTTTATTAATGAACTATTGTATGAAAAGCATATTTTCATTGCACCAGGACATATTTTTGGTTCTAAAGGAGAAAAATATATCCGATTTTCATTGTGCGTAGCTACAACGAAAATAAAAGAAGCTATAAATAGAGTTTAAACATGAAAGACATGAATGTTTTTGTTATTGGTCTTGGATTAATTGGTGGAAGTTTAGCTATCGATATTAAATCGCATTATAAAAATGCTATCATTTTTGGAATAGATAATAATGCTAATCATATACAAGAAGCTCTTGAATTAGGAGTTATTGACCATAAAGCTACATTAGAAGATGTACAAGAAAAAAGTAATGCTATAATAATTACAGCAATACCAGTAGATGCTTCTTTAAGTGTAATACCTACATTATTAGATACCGTTTCAGATGATGCTTTAGTTTTTGATGTTGGCTCTACCAAGCGTTCAATTTGTGAAGTTATTAAGAACCACCCAAAACGAAGAAATTTTTTAGCGACACATCCAATCGCTGGTACAGAATTTTCTGGTCCAAATGCTGCTCAAAAAGATTTATTTAGAAATAAAACAAACATCATATGCGAAGTAGAAAAAACAGCTTTTAAACTACAAGAAAAAGCTTTAGGAATATTTGCTAATCTTGGAATGCGTATTCGTTATATGGATGCTGATTCTCATGACAAACACATTGCATATGTATCTCATTTATCGCATATAAGCTCATTCATGCTCGGTAAAACAGTTATAAATGAAGAAAAAAATGAGCGTGATATTTTCGATATGGCCGGTAGTGGATTTGCCTCTACTGTTAGGTTAGCCAAAAGTTCACCAGCTATGTGGACCCCTATCTTTCAACAGAATAAAGAAAATGTAATAGAAACACTTAAAGAATATATAAATAACCTAGAGCACTTTAAAACCTTATTAGAACAAGACAATTATTCAGCCATATATGCTGAAATGAAAAACACTAATTATATCAAACAAATTTTAAACGGAATTAAAGAAACCGAACTTATCAAAAAATAAATCAAATGAAAAACAACAAAGACTTAAGAGGATGGTTATCAAAATTCGAATTAGACCACCCGTTAGTAATTGCAGGACCTTGTAGTGCTGAAACTGAAGAGCAGGTTTTAAAAATAGCTCACGAACTCAAAAATACCGATGCTACTGTATTAAGAGCTGGTATTTGGAAACCAAGAACTAGACCCGGAAATTTTGAAGGTGTTGGTGCATTAGGTTTAAAATGGCTACAAAGAGCAAAAAAAGAAACAGGAATGTTAGTTGCCACTGAAGTCGCAAATAAGGACCATGTAAAGTTAGCCTTAGAGCACGATATTGATATTTTATGGATTGGTGCACGTACCACTGTGAGTCCTTTTATCGTTCAAGAAATTGCAGATGCATTAGCTGGTACTGATAAAATTGTACTGGTAAAAAACCCTGTGAATCCAGATTTAGCGTTATGGCTTGGTGCTATTGAGCGATTATATACTGCTGATATCAAAAAGTTAGGTGTTATTCATCGTGGTTTTTCAACTTATGAAAAAACAAGATACCGTAATAATCCAGAATGGCAAATCCCTATTGAATTACAAAATCGTTTCCCTGACCTACCCTTAATATGCGATCCTTCTCATATAGCAGGAAGAAGAGATATCATCTTCGATATTTGTCAAACGGCTTTAGATTTAAATTTTGATGGATTAATGGTAGAAACACATTACGATCCTGATAATGCTTGGAGTGACGCAAAACAACAAATTACTCCTACATCATTAATCCAAATGATGGAAGATTTAAAAATCAGAAAAACAACTGATACTGAAGTAGACTATAGGAATGCTTTGAACACTATGAGAACTCAAATTGATGTAGTTGATCATCAATTAATCGAAATGTTGGGTAAGCGTATGAAAATTTCAGACAAAATAGGTGCCTTAAAGAAAGAAAAGAATGTAGCGATTTTACAAACAAGACGTTGGAATGAAATTCTAGGTAAAATGATTCTTGAAGGTGAAGATAATAATCTAAGCGAAGAATTTGTTTTGAAAATCTTCAAAGCAATTCATCAAGAGAGTATTAATCATCAAAAAAATGTTATCAACTCATAATATTATAAAGGTTCTTACATTAAAAAATGTAAGAACCTTTTTTATTTTTGATCATAACCTTTCTTAAAATAAAGGTTACAAATTTAAAATACTATGAAATAGTAAAATTTAACTCTTGTATAGCAGATAAAATATTCTGTTATTTTCTCATCTTTGCTGTTATGATAGGAACTGTTTACAAATCTACTGGTAGTTGGTACTGGGTTAAAGCCGAAAACAATACATTTTATAAGTGTAGAATTAAAGGTAAATTTAGAATTAAAGGAATTAAAAGTACAAATCCTATCGCTGTTGGTGATATTGTTGAATTTTCAATAGAAACAAAAACAGATGAAGAAACTGGGGTTATTACTACGATTAAAGATCGTAAAAATTACATCGTACGTAAGTCTGTTAATCTTTCCAAACAAACTCATATCATAGCTTCTAATATCGATCAGGTTTTTTTACTTGTTACTATTAATAATCCTCCTACATTAACAACATTTATAGATCGATTCTTAGTAACTGCTGAAGCATATTCTATCAAAGCTGTATTAGTATTCAATAAATTAGACACGTATAGTATTGAAGAACGTGCTGAAATTTTGTACTTGAAAGATATTTATGAGCCCATTGGATATGAATGTATAGAAGTTTCTGCTGTTACAGGTAAAAATGTTGAAAAAGTAAAAGATCTTATGACAAGGAAAGTAAGTATGTTTGCTGGACACTCAGGAGTAGGAAAAACAACGTTAGTAAATACTATAGAACCTAATTTAAACTTAAAAACTAAAGCAATCTCTGAGCAACATAAGCAAGGACAACATACTACAACTTTTGCAGAGATGTTTGACCTAAGCTTCGATGCAAAAATAATAGACACTCCCGGTATTAAAGGCTTTGGAGTAGTTGACATGGAAAAGGATGAATTAGGTGATTATTTCCCTGAATTTTTTGCTCTAAAACAAGCATGTAAATTTAATAACTGTATTCACGTAAACGAACCCCAATGTGCCGTTAAAGATGCATTAGAAGATGAAATAATATCGTGGTCTAGATACAAAAGTTACTTGCAAATTATTGAAGGCGAGGAGGAAAATTACCGAACGGATATTTGGGAATAATTATAGTTTAATCAAAATATGAAAGTTGTTATTCAAAGAGTTTCTGAAGCCAGTGTAACCGTTAATAGTGAAAAGATAGCGGCTATAAACTCTGGACTTTTAATTTTTTTAGGTATTGAAGATTTAGACACAATAGACGATATAAAGTGGCTTAGTAAGAAAATTGTGAACCTTAGAATTTTTAATGATGAAAATAATGTGATGAATGCTTCGTTATTAGCAATGAATGGTGATATCATCGTTGTTAGCCAATTTACATTACATGCATCAACAAAAAAAGGAAATAGACCAAGTTATATTAAAGCATCAAAACCAGATTTCGCAATTCCAATGTATGAAAACTTTATTTTACAACTGGAAAATGATCTGGGTAAGAAAATACAATCAGGTAAATTTGGAGCCGATATGAAAGTTGCATTACTAAATGACGGACCAGTAACAATTGTAATTGACACAAAAGACAAAAAATAATTTCTTAGGAGGTAAATAGTCTATATATTTGCCATGGAAAATAAATTCAAAAACAAATAAATAAAACAAAATGAAAAAACTAATCTTATCATTAGCTGTAATTGCAAGTGTATTAACATCTTGTAAAGGAGAGAAAAAAGTAGAAACTAAAGAAGAAGTAAAAGTAGACCAAAAGGTTGTAAACCCTATTAATTCTTATAATGTAAACGTTGCAGAGTCTACGATGACTTGGAAAGGTGACAAAAAAGTAGGAGATGCTCACAACGGAACAATAACTCTTGAAAAAGGTTTATTTGATGTTGAAAATGGCGTATTAAAAGCTGGTGAATTTGTAGTAGATATGAAAACTATTTCATGTTCAGATTTAGAAGGTAAAAAGAAAGGTAACTTAGAAGGACATTTAAAGAATAAAGATTTTTTCAATGTTGAAAAGTTTCCTACTGCTAAATTCGTAGTTGCTAGCTCGGAAGTTAAAGAAGGTAAGTTACATGTTACTGGAAATTTAACAATTAAAGACATAACTAAAAGTATTACTATACCAACTACACTTACAGAAAACGGAAATGATATTACTTTTAAAAGTGAGCCTTTTAGCGTTGACAGAACTGATTTTGGAGTTGAATATAAATCTGGTAAATTCTTTGACGATTTAAAAGACAAAGCAATTAATGACTTAATTCAATTTTCTTTTGAGATCAAAGCAAGAAAATAATTAGTTTTATAATTATAAAAAAAGCGAATTGTAAATTACAATTCGCTTTTTTCTTTTGGTATCATTTGGTCAACTTCAAATAAATCTTTGAAGTGTTTTACTATTTTAGACTTTACCTCATTTGCATCTAACTTTCTTCCTAACTCAGCCTCCATAGAGGCAACTGCTTTACCACGAATACCACAAGGAATTATATGATCAAAATATCCTAAATCTGTATTTACATTTAGTGCAAACCCATGCATTGTTACCCACCTACTCGTTCGAATACCCATTGCACAAATTTTTCGAGCAAATGGTGTACCTACATCTAACCAAACTCCTGTTTCACCTTCGCTCCTCTCTCCTTTTAATCCATACTCAGCAATAGTTTTTATAATAACTTCTTCCAAAAGACGAAGATATTTATGAATATCTGTAAAGAAATTTTCTAAATCTAATATTGGATAACCAACTATCTGTCCCGGACCATGATAGGTTATATCTCCCCCTCTATTTATCTTATGAAAGGTGATTCCCTTAGCTTTCATTTGAATTTCACTTAACAATAAGTGTTTCATATCTCCGCTTTTTCCAAGTGTATAAACGTGAGGATGCTCTACAAATAAAAAGTAATTATCTGTTGGTAATTCTTGCGCTTCTTTTCTACTTCTTATTTTCGTATCAACGATACCTTGAAGTAAATTAGATTGATAATCCCAAGTTTCTTTGTAATCTTTTTGAGATAATTCTATTAAATATATGTTTTTATTCATATTTTTATCGACTAATATGCATACTTATTAAAATACTGATAACTACACAGATAATATAATAATTTAAAAATTCACCTTATGAGAAAAATTACACTGCTCCTAATACTGTTGTGTGTAAGCTTTACCTATTCGCAAAGTTCGTGGAAAAAAATCAATCCAGAAAACTTAGCATCTAAAAGCGAACTTTATCAAAGAAAAAACAACCCTGAAACATACGATCTATATAAATTAGACATAAATCAGTTCAAAAACGAGTTATTACAATCTTCAAAAGGGATAAAAAACACCATATTTCTTCCTGAGAATGACGGTAAAGTTACTGAGTTTACATTAGAGGAAGCTTCAAATTTCACTAAACCTTTAAATCCTATCTATGGCTTAATAAGATCATATAATATCAAAAGTATAGATAATAACACACACGGTAAAATTAGCTTTGGTAATGACGGGGTTCACTTAACAATTTATTCTCCGGACCATACTACTTTGTATCTAGATCCGTATACTAAGGATAATGGAATTTATATCTCCTACAACAGGAAAGACATCTCAAATACAAATACTGATTTTGAATGTTTGTTTGATGACAGTCATGCTGAAAAACAAGTAAATCAAATTACAGAAAAAAGAACTGCTAATGATGGAGTATTAAGGACATATAGATTGGCTTTAGCGTGTACTGGTGAGTACGCCCAATTTCATGTAAGCAATCAAGGCGTTAGTGGAGGAACGGAAGTTCAACAAACAGCTGCGGTTCTGTCTGCTATGAATACCACTATGGCCAGAGTAAATGGAATTTATCAAAAAGACCTTTCTGTTACGATGAATATAATTTTGGATTCTAGTGGAAATAATCCTCTTATCTTTCTAGATGCCGCTACAGATAATCTATCGAATAGCAGCGCTAACACATTGATTAATGAGAGTCAAACAATTTGTGATAATATAATTGGAAATGCTAATTATGATATAGGCCATACCTTCAGTACAGGTGGTGGTGGGCTTGCAGGTTTAGGTGTTGTTTGTATCGATGGCTCTAAAGGTAGAGGTATTACTGGAACAAACTCTCCTATCGGTGATCCTTATGATGTTGATTTCGTAGCTCATGAATTAGGGCATCAATTTGGTGGTCCTCATACATTTAATAATTCATGTAGCGGAAATCGCTCTGGTTCAAACGCTGTTGAACCTGGTAGTGGATCAACAATAATGGCATACGCTGGTATTTGTGCACCAAATGTACAAAGCAATAGTAATGACTACTTTCATGCTTTTAGCTTAACCAGTATGTGGAACACAATTCAAAATAACACAAGCTGTGCTACAGAAACTAACACCGGTAATGCAGCTCCAATAGCTAATGCTGGTTCTGATGTTTCAGTTCCAAAAGGTACTCCGTTAATATTAAAAGGATCAGCTACTGATGCTGATGGTACAAACAGCTTAACTTACTGTTGGGAACAGATTGATATAGAAATCGCAGCAATGCCTCCTGTCTCTACTAGTACTGGTGGACCAGCATTTAGATCTTTATCTCCAACAACCTCTCCTAATAGATATTTACCTGCTTTGTCAACAGTAACCTCTGGTTCACTTGCAACCACATGGGAGGTTTTACCCTCTGTTGCAAGAGAGATGAATTTTGCTCTAGTAGTTCGTGATAATAATCCTGGAGGAGCTAGTAGTTCTAGAGACGATTTAAAAATAACTATCGTTGAAAGTCAACCTTTTACTGTTAATGATCAATTTAACTGGGGACCTAATACAAGTAGAGATGTTACTTGGAACGTAAACGGAACTAGTGCTGCACCTATTAATTGTCAGAAAGTAAATATTCTATTATCAACTGATGGTGGTGTTACTTTCCCTACACAGTTAGCAATGAATACTGATAATGATGGTAGTGAAATGGTAACTTTACCTAATCTTGCTTTTACTGATGATGCTATTTTAATGATAGAAGCTGCTGATAACATTTTTTATAATATTTCGAAGAAATTTTCTATAAATAATACACCTGACTTTACATTGGTGAACAAAACTGGTGATTTAGGTATCTGTAAGTCATCAGCCAGTGCTTTAGATTTTGAACTACAGTTTAATACTGGAAACGGATTTTCTGATGATGTTACATTATCCGTTAACAATGCTCCTACTAATGCAATAGTAAGCTTCAATAAAAATAATTTTACAGGAAATCAGACTGTTTTATTAACTATTTCTAATATTGATAATATCCCTGCTGGTCCGTATACATTCTCTGTAATGGCTGCTTCGGCTTCGGTAAATAAAAGCATCGATATTAATCTTAGCCTTAGTAATGATGTATGTGGATCAATAGGCTCTACAACATCTCAAATATCAACAAGAGAAGTACAATTTAATACGATTGATAACGCATCAACTAAGACGAATGGTTACAGTGATTTTAAATCAATATCTACTACAGTTAAACCTGGAGAAGATCATCAAATAAGTATTGATGTTAATACAACTAGTACTCCTTTTACTCCTGTTTCTACAAGAACTTTTGTTTGGATTGATTGGAATCAAAATTGTCAATTTGATGCTAATGAAGAATATGATCTAGGTTCTGCTTCTTCGACTGGAATCGTAACCACAAGTGCTAGCCCTTATAATTTAACAGTACCTAATGATGCCAAGCCAGGTAATACTACTTTTAGAGTAACAACTAAAATAATATCTGGAGGAGATCCTACTTCTTGTGAAGATGGCTTTAATGGAGAAGTTGAAGATTACACTATTTTTGTTGATGCACCTACAGCAACTGTTAATGATTTTTCTTTCAATAAATTTAATTTATTCCCTAACCCTTCTTCTGGTAAATTCAACCTAAGTTTTGAAGTTTTAAATACAGATAAAGTAAATGTAAAATTGTTTGATTTAGGCGGAAGATTGATTGAAAATTTAGAGTTCAAGAATACATCATCTATTTTCTCTAAAAAATTAAGTTTCGGTGACTATAATGCAGGTATTTATTTATTAAAGGTTAATAATGGAGGTAAACAAACCATTAAAAAACTAATTATTAAATAGGATATCATTTTTCTCTAATAATAGAATAAAAAAAGGAGTGTTTTAAAAACACTCCTTTTTTATTTTATTGTGGCTTATTGCTTAGCAAGCAAACATAACTTCTCATTCATTTAAAAATAATTACACTAAATATACATTTTTATTCATACTTTTACTGATTATTCTATATATTTATTAAATCGTTGATAACTATATACATGATTAACATATAATATAATAATTTAAAATTCACCTTATGAAAAAAATTACATCACTTCTACTTGTGTTGTGTGTAAGCCTTGCATATTCACAAAGTTCGTGGAAAAAAATGGATTCCAAAAATATAGCTTCAAAAAGTGAGCTATATCTAAGAAAAACACAGCCTGAAAAATTCAATCTGTTTTCTTTAAATCTTAATCAGTTTGAAGGAGAGTTACAACAATCTTCTAGAGGAATAAAAAAAACAATCTCACTCCCAGGAAATAATGGAGAAATTTCAACATACTCCATTAAAGAGACTTCTAATTTTACTGAAGATTTAGACCCTAAGTATGGTTTTATTAAATCCTATTCTTTACAAAAAAGTAATGATCCTACTTCAACAGGTAAATTGAGTATCGGTAAAGATGGTGTTCACATAACTATTTACTCATCTACTGAAAGTACATTGTTTATAGACCCTTATAGTAAAGACAATGAAACATACATAGCGTATAATAAAAAGGATATTAAAAATAATAGACCCGATTTTAATTGCTCTGTGGAATTTGATGATACTTTAGAAAAACAAGCAAGTAACCTTATCAATAAAAAAAATGCTGATGATGGAGTATTAAGAACATATCGTTTGGCTTTAACAGGAACTGGTGAATATTCTCAATTCCATATTAATCGCCTAGGGCTTAACGCAAGTTCTGAAGACGACCAAAGAGCAGCTGTACTTTCAGTTATGAATACTTCCATGACACGTATTAATGGTGTTTACGAAAAAGACGTTGCTGTTAGAATGACTATTGTATTAATTGGAGGAACTAACCCTTTAATCTTTTTAGATCCTGATACCGATCCTTTTGCCACAGGTGGCGCTTCTGGAGGTTTGGATGAAAATCAAACTGCAGCTGATAATTTAATTGGTGATGCAAATTATGATATGGGACATTTATTTCTTATCGATAATTTAAGTGGAGTAGCTAGAGTAAGAAGTGTATGTTTACCTGGTGCTAAAGCTCAAGGGCAATCAGGTTTACTATCGCCTTTTCAAGATCCATTCGATATTGATTTTGTGTGTCATGAAATGGGTCATCAATTTGGTGCTTTACACACACAAAACAATAGTTGTCAAAGAAATGCTGGTACTGCTGTAGAGCCTGGTAGTGCTTCAACAATTATGGGATATGCTGGTATTTGTGCTCCAAACGTTCAAAGTAACAGTGATGACCATTTTCACGCTGTGAGTATTGATCAAATGTGGACTTTCATACAAACTACAACTTGTGCTACAGAAACTAATACAGGAAATGCTGCTCCAGTAGCCAATGCTGGTTCTGATGTTTCAGTTCCTAAAGGAACTCCTCTTGTTTTAAAAGGTGCTGCTACTGATGCAGATGGTACTGCTAGTTTAACATACTGTTGGGAACAAATAGACAATGAAATCGCTACGATGCCTCCTGTTGCAACTAGTATTGGCGGTCCAGCATTCAGATCTATCTCTCCTACTGCTTCGCCTAATCGATATTTACCAGCATTACCAACTGTAGTATCTGGTACATTAGCAAGCACATGGGAAGTTCTTCCTTTAGTTGAAAGAGAAATGAATTTTGCCTTAGTAGTACGTGATAATCATATCGGAGGTGGTTCAAGTTCTAGAGATGATCTAAAAGTAACTATAGTGGAAAGCCAGCCTTTTACTGTTAATGATCAATTTAACTGGGGGCCTAATACAAGTAGAGATGTTACTTGGAATGTAAGCGGAACTAATGCTGCACCTATTAATAGTCAGAAAGTAAATATTCTATTATCAACTGATGGTGGTGTTACTTTCCCTACACAGTTAGCAATGAATACTGATAATGATGGTAGTGAAATGGTAACTTTACCTAATCTTGCTTTTACTGATGATGCTATTTTAATGATAGAAGCTGCTGATAACATTTTTTATAATATTTCGAAGAAGTTTTCTATAAATAATACCCCTGATTTTACATTGGTGAACAAAACTGGTGATTTAGGTATCTGTAAAACTTCAGCTAATGCTTTAGATTTTGAACTAGAATTTACAATTGGAAACGGCTTTTCTGATGATGTTACATTATCTGTTAACAATGCTCCTACCAATGCTACAGTGAACTTTGATAAAAATAATTTTACAGGAAACCAAACCATTGTATTAACTATTTCTAATATTGATAATATTCCTGCTGGTCCGTACACATTTTCTGTAATGGCTGCTTCGGCTTCAGTAAATAAAAGCATCGATATAAACCTTAACCTTAGCAATGATGTATGTGAATCAATAGGTTCTACAACATCTCAAATATCAACAAGAGACGTACAGTTTAATACTATTGATAACGCTTCAACTAAGACGAACGGTTATAGTGATTTTAAATCAATATCTACTACAGTTAAACCTGGAGAAGATCATCAAATAAGTATTGATGTTAATACAACTAGTACTCCTTTTACTCCTGTTTCTACAAGAACTTTTGTTTGGATTGATTGGAATCAAAACTGTCAGTTTGATGCTAATGAAGAGTATGATTTAGGTTCTGCCTCTTCTGCTGGTGTTACTACCACTAGCGCAAGTCCTTATAATTTAACGGTACCTAACGATGCTAAACCTGGTAATACTACTTTTAGAGTAACAACTAAAATCGTATCGGAAGGAGATCCTACTTCTTGTGAAGGTGGATTTAATGGGGAAGTTGAGGATTACACTGTTTTCGTTGATGCGCCTACAGCAACTGTTGATGATTTTTCTTTCAATAAATTTAATTTATTCCCTAACCCTTCTTCAGGTAAATTCAACCTAAGTTTTGAAGTTTTAAATACAGATAAAGTAGCTGTCCAATTATTTGATTTAGGCGGAAGGCTAATTGAAAATTTAGAGTTCAAAAATACATCTTCTATTTTCTCTAAAGAATTAAGTTTCGGTGACTATAATGCAGGTATTTATTTATTAAAGGTTAATAATGGAGGTAAACAAACCATTAAAAAACTAATTATTAAATAGGATATCATTTTTCTTTCACAATAAAATAAAAAAAGGAGCGTTTTTAAAAACGCTCCTTTTTTTATTTTACATCATCACAAATCCGCTTTTGTCGCCTTAAGAAACTCCTTTTCATTTAAAATAAATTACTAAAACTATCTTCTAATTTATATCTTTACAAAGACATAGCGTATATTAAAACCCCGAAAAAACAATCTATCACTAGATACTATCAAATGAAAAAAATATCACTCTTCTTATTACTATTGTATTATTGTTCTACATACGCACAAGGTTCATGGAAAAAAATTGAGCTAAATAGCCTTGCTTCTAAAATAGAACTTTACGAAAGAAAAACTCAACCTGATAAATTTAATTTGTTTAGTTTAAACTTAAACCTATTTAAAATAGAGTTACAACAATCTTCTAGAGGAGGAAGAAAAACAATCTCACTCCCAGGAAATAATGGTGAAATTTCTACATACTCAATTCAGGAAACTTCTAACTTTACTCAAGATTTAGATCCTAAATACGGTTTTATCAAGTCATATTCTATACAAAAGAAAAATGATCCTACTTCAACTGGTAAGTTAAGTATTGGAGTAGATGGTGTTCACATAACTATTTATTCGTCTTCTAAAAGTACATTATATATAGATCCCTATGCAAAAGACAACAGAACATATATCGTATATAACAAGAACGATATAAAAAATAAAAGACCTAAATTCAACTGTTCTGTAGAGTCTGATAATACTTTAGAAAAGCAAACAAAAAAACTTATCAATAAAAGAAATGCTGATGATGGCGTTTTAAGAGTATATCGTTTAGCTCTTACTGGTACTGGTGAATACTCTCAATTTCATATAAACCGATTAGGACTTACTGCAAGTTCTGAAGATGACCAAAGAGCAGCTGTTCTTTCTGTTATGAATACTTCTATAACACGTTTAAATGGTGTGTATGAAAAAGACATTGCAGTCAGAATGAATATCGTATTAATTGGAGGAGTCAACCCTTTAATCTTTTTAGATCCTGATACCGATCCTTTTGCTACAGGAGGTTCTACTGGTGGATTAGATGAAAATCAAACTGCTGCTGATAATTTAATTGGTGATGCAAACTATGATATAGGACATTTATTTCTTATCGATGATTTAAGCGGAGTAGCAATAGTGGAAAGTGTGTGTTCAACTGGTGTAAAAGCTAGAGGTCAATCAGGTTTATTATCGCCTTTCCAAGATCCATTTGATATAGATTTTGTGTGTCATGAAATTGGACATCAGTTTGGAGCTTTTCATACACAAAACAATAGCTGCCAAAGAAATGCTGGTACTGCTGTGGAGCCTGGTAGTGCTTCTACAATCATGGGATATGCTGGTATTTGTGACCCAAACGTACAAGGTAATAGTGATGATCACTTTCACGCAGTAAGCATTGATCAAATGTGGACCTTCATACAAAGTACTACATGTGCATCAGAAATAAATACTGGTAATACTGCTCCTGTTGCTAATGCTGGATCTGATGTTTCTGTACCAAAAAGTACCCCTCTTATTTTAAAAGGTGCAGCAACAGACATCAATGGGATCAGTAGCTTAACCTATTGTTGGGAGCAAATAGATAATGAGATTGCGACTATGCCTCCTGTTTCAACAAGTACAGCTGGCCCAACATTTAGATCTATCTCTCCAACTGATTCTCCTGATAGATATTTACCTACATTGCCAACTGTTGTATCTGGTTCGTTAGGCACTACATGGGAAGTTTTGCCTACAGTTGCAAGAGAAATGAATTTTGCTTTAGTGGTGCGTGATAATCATATTGGTGGCGGTGCGAGCTCTAGAGATGATATGAAAATTACAGTGACTGATGCAAATCCGTTTTTAGTTACTGCTCCCAATACTGCTGTTACATGGAATACAGGAAGCACACAAACTATTACTTGGGATAAATCTACAACTGATCAAGCTCCTATTGACTGTCAGAATGTGAGAATTAAATTGTCCATAGATGGAGGTGAAACATTTCCTATAATACTTTCAAACACTACTCCTAATGATGGAAGTCACACAATATCTGTACCTAACAATCCAACTACTAATGCTCGAATAATGGTAGAGGCTATTGATAATATTTTTTATAATGTAAATACTACTAACTTTACTATAAACTCTACTGTACCTACTTTTGTTTTAAATAATACAACAACAAAACAAACAGTCTGTAATACTAGTAACCCGAGTATAGAATATAATTTAAATTTAGACTTTGTAAATGGTTTTAATGAAACAGTATCTTTTAGTGTTTCGAATGAACCCACTGGTGCTAACATTACATTTTCTCCTAACAGCATCAGTAATAATGGTGTTGTTAAAATGACTGTTACAAACTTAAACGGGGTAGTTCCAGATGATTATAACATCAATATAAATGCTTCATCTACATCTGTAAATCAAACAATAATAGCCGAATTACAAGTTTTAGATAATTCTTTCACCAACTTTGCGCTCACTTCCCCTAGCAATGGAGCTACCAATATTGCTCTTTTACCTAGTTTAACTTGGGGATTGATTGCTGAAGCTTCTTCTTATGATATTCAAATTGCGAGTGATAATGCCTTTAGCAATATTGTAATTTCAGATAATATTACCACAAATTCGTATACCGTTGAATCAACTTTACGAGGCATAACAGAGTATTTTTGGAGAGTTAGAGCTAAAAATTCTTGTGGAACTGGTAACTATACAAGTGCTTCAAGATTTACAACAATAGCGCCTTCATATTGTTCTTCTACTTTTACCGATGAAGCTGGAGGAAGCGAACACATAACGAATGTAACCTTTAACACAATAAATAATACATCAGGAAATGATACAGATGATGGCTATATTGACTATACTGCTATTTCTACCACTGTTAAACCTGGAGATTCTCATCAGGTTAGTGTAACTTTTGATACTGGTGGATTTCAAGATCATTGCTATGTATTTATAGATTGGAATCAAGATTTTACATTTGAAAATAATACCGAAAGATATGATTTAGGAACTGGCTTTGACGATCTATCTACAAGAACATTTAATATTACTATTCCAAGTACAGCACAAAATGGTAGCACACGAATGAGAGTTGTTATTGAATATAATGACACTGCGGATGGGTTTGGTCAAGGTGCATGCGATTCAAGTCATCTCACAGAATGGGGAGAAACAGAAGATTACACATTAATTATAAATACATCTTCATCTAATGATTCCAACTTCAGTAATTTCAACTTATTCCCTAATCCTTCTTCAGGTAAATTTAACCTGTCTTTTGAAGTATTAAATACAGATAATGTAGATTTGAAATTATTTGATTTAAGCGGTAGATTAATCGAAAATTTAAAGTTTAAAAATACCTCTTCTATTTTTTCTAAAGAATTAGATTTTGAAAATTATAATTCTGGTATGTACTTACTCAGGATAAGTAATGGAGGCAAAGAAATTATCAAAAAAATTATTATCAAATAATTTTTTTGATCTAAAATAACCAAAAAAGGAGTGTTTTTTAACACTCCTTTTTTGGTTATCCTCTGGATACAATCATTATAAATTGTTATTTTCGTGTAAGATAACCATTTATAAATAAATTTAATTTTATGAAAAAAAATATACTGCTGCTCTTTTTACTGAGTATAAATTCAATATTTGCACAAAATTCATGGAAAAAAGTATCAACTGTAAACTTCTCTTCTAAAAGTGAATTACTAGACCGGAAACTTGATTTAAAAAAATCAACCCTATATGCTTTAGATATAACTCTTTTTAAAGATGAACTATTAGAAGTTTCTAAAGGAACTAAGAAAGTAATTAAATTACCTTCAGCACTTGGTAATTTTTCTGAATACCACATACAGGAATCATCTAATTTTTCAGAAGAATTGAATCCTAAATATGGATTTATTAAATCTTACGATATTAAAAACAAAAAAAATGATTCTTCAACAGGAAAACTTAGTATAGGTAACGATGGAGTGCGTATTATAATGCATTCTTCAAAGCACAGTACATTACATATTGATCCATATACTAAAGATAATAAAACGTATATATCATATCTTAAAGAAGATATTAGTAATAAGCACCCTAATGATTTTGAATGTTTGGTTGATGAAGTAGCTATTGAAGGTGAAAATATTCAAAACAGAAAAAATGCTAATGATGGTAAGTTAAGAACCTATAGGCTAGCTTTAGCTTGTACTGGTGAATATGCAGAGTATCATATAAATGATCAAGGAGTTAGCACTGGAACTGATATTGAAAAAACTGCTGCTGTATTATCAGCAATGAATACAAGTATGACAGAAGTCAATGCTATTTTTGAAAGAGAATTAGCTGTAAAAATGAATATTGTATTGGTTGGAGGTGAAAACCCTCTGATATACTTAGATCCTGATACTGATAATTTTACAAACAATACCTTAGGTACATTGATTGGTGAAAATCAAAGTAGATGTGATCAAATTATTGGAAACGCTAACTACGATATAGGCCACAATTTTTGTACTGGTCGTGGTGGATTAGCTTCTTTATCTTCAGTATGTGTAACCAACTTTAAAGCTAGCGGAGTTACTGGGGTAAGGCCTCCTATAGGTTATAGATTCAATACTATCGTGGCTCATGAAATGGGGCATCAATTCGGAACTCCACATACTTTTAACAGTGAATGTAGAGGAAACCGTACATCTGCTACAGCCGTAGAACCAGGAAGTGGTTCCACTATTATGGGTTATGCTGGTGTGTGTGATCCTGGAGTTCAATCTGTCAACGATGATTACTTTCATTCGGTTAGTTTAACTAGAATGTGGAATCACATACAGAACACAAGCTGTCCAGTGGAAACTGATACTGGAAATACAGCTCCTATTGCTAATGCTGGTTCAGATTTTTCTGTTCCAAAAGGCACTCCCCTTGTTTTAAAGGGTTCTGCTACCGATGTTGACGGAACAAGTAGCTTAACATACTGTTGGGAGCAAATTAATACCGATATTGCTATTATGCCCCCTGTTTCTACTAGTCCGTCTGGACCTACATTTAGATCATTACGTCCTACGGTATCATCAAAACGATATTTACCTGCCTTGAGTACAGTAATATCTGGAACATTATCAAACACATGGGAAGTGTTACCTTCTGTTGCTAGAGAAATGGACTTTTCTTTAGTTGTTCGCGATAATGCTATCGGAGGAGGAAGCAGTGACAGAGATGATATTAAAGTTACAATAATAGATAGCCAACCTTTTACTGTTAATGATTTATTTAATTGGGGACCAAACACAAGTAGGGAAATTACTTGGAATGTTAATGATACCAATATAGCCCCTATCAATTGTCAAAAGATTAATATCTTGTTATCTACTGATGGAGGAGTAACTTTTCCTACTGAATTAATTATGAATACAGATAATGATGGTAGTGAAACCATAACATTACCTAACTTAGCTTTCACTGATGAAGCCATCATTATGATTGAAGCTGCTGATAATATCTTCTATAACATTTCTAAAAAGTTTGCGATCAATAACACTCCTGATTTTGCTTTAGTTAATAAAACTGGTGATGTTGGTGTATGTAAAACTTCTACTAATTCTTTAGAATTTGAGTTAGGGTTTACTTCAGGTAATGGATTCTCTGATACTGTAACATTATCAGTTGATAACGCACCTGCTAATGCAGTCATAAATTTCGATAATAACAACTTTACTGGAGGAAATCAAAACATTATTCTTACAATTTCTAATCTTGATAATGTTGCTTCAGGATCATACACACTTTCTCTAAAAGCAACTTCAACTTCTTTGAACAAAAGTATAGATATTAGTTTAGGAGTGAATGACGATGTGTGTTCTTCGACTGGATCTAGCGCATCACAAATTAGTACAAGAGCTGTTACTTTTAATACTATAGATAATAGTTCTACGAAATCTGGCGGTTATAGTGATTTTAAATCAATATCTACAACTGTTAAGCCAGGAGAAGATCATCAAATAAATGTTAATGTAAATACCACTAGTACACCTTTTGAAGCCAAAACAACTAGGACTTATGTTTGGATTGACTGGAATCAAAATTGTCAGTTTGACGCTAATGAAGAGTATGATTTAGGAACTGCATCTGCCACTGGTATTGGTCCAACAAGTGGAAGTCCTTACAACTTAACTATTCCTAATGATGCTAAACCTGGTAGTACCACTTTTAGAGTTACAACCAAAATATCATCAGAAGGAAACCCAAACTCATGTGAAACTGATTTTAATGGTGAAGTTGAAGATTATTCCATCTTCGTTGATGCACCTACTGCTACTATCAGTGACTTTTCTTTTGATAAGTTCAACTTATTCCCTAATCCTTCTTCAGGTAAATTTAACTTAAGTTTTGAAGTACTTAATACTGAAAAAGTTGATATAAAATTATTTGATTTAGGCGGTAGGTTAATTGAAAACTTAAAGTTTAAAAACACGTCTTCTATTTTTTCTAAAGAATTAGATTTTGAAAATTATAATTCTGGAATCTACCTTTTAAGAATTAAGAACGGTGGTAAGCAAACTGTTAAAAAACTAGTAATTAAATAATTACCATATATATACAAAAAAAGGAGTGTTTAAAAACACTCCTTTTTTAATTAATTCAAATTAAACTTAACAGATAAAGTAACGAATCTTGGCTGTACTATATAGTTAGAACTTCCATTAAATATAGTATTTGAATTGTCTTGATTTAAAGACTTCGTATTCAATAGGTTTGTAGACCTAAGCTTATACTCCCATCTGCTTTTCTTTTGTTGGTAAGTTAAATCTGCACTCCAAAAGCTGTAATCATTTAATACTTGTGATTGATTCCTAAAGTTATTGTAAGTATAACGCGTATTAAAAATTAGATTTTCTCCAATAAACGCATCAAAATTGACATAAGGACTATGTGTTGTAAATGTATTAACGATTCCTCCTTGATTATATTTATTAACTGATAGATTGTATCCTATATCGAAATTAGGCGCATTTCTAAAATTAGAGCTAAATTTCGCCTTATAAGCTTGAGTAAACGAATTAGAGGTTAAATTTTCATTTTCATTAGTTTGTTGAGAAAAAAACAAATTATTTGAGGTTATATAAGATATGGTACTTTCAAGAGCTACTTTAAATTTTCGATAACTTTTCTGGTAATTAACAACACCTGAAATAGATTCATCTGGAAAAATAGAATTAGCTGAACTTGCTATTTGATCTATGCCTTCTAGCCTAGTGACTCCTTTAACTGGATCAATACTTTTAATATAATTTATACTCGCAAACATATTGGAATAATCAAACATATTAAAATTGAAATAGCTCAAACTTAAATTATGAGACAAAGCACTTTCTAAGTCTTGATTCCCTGAATACAACCCGTTGTAATTATTTAGTACGAAACCTTCAGCAACATTATTAATATCTGTAAAACGTACTTTTTGACTGTAGTTTAATCGAATATTCTCAGACTTTTTCAAAGCCATCTTTATTGACGCATCAGGTAGTAATCGTGTAAAACTATTTATGAAAACATTATTCAATTGAGTATTCTTAGCCGTATACTTATGTACAGTTGCCCCTTGATTAAAAGTAAAAGCTCCAGAAATAAACTTATAATGTATTCCTAAATAATAATCATCAAAAAAATAATCTACATCATTAAGAACATTAGGATTATTGATCTGTGATTTACGCTCATTAGATAACGTTTGAAAAATATTCGAATTGAATTGCTGATTTGCAATGGTATTTCCTAAAGTTAGGTTAAGGTTACTTTTAGAATTTATAACGTAAAAATAATCAAGCTTTGCATCTACTTTACTCGTTTTAATCCTCTTATTTTGTGAAACATTAAATACTGTTTGATTATTCACCAAACCAAGTAAATTTGAAAATGACAACTGCTCTAATCGTGCATTGTAAAATGGGTCTTCATCTTGAATTAAATATTGTCCTTCAAAAGTAAAAATATTCTGCTCATTAAGGGTATAATAATAATTCAAATTTTGCTTGATCGAATAGGGATTTTGGCTTCTAATTTGGTTAATAGGTACATTCGTTATTGCATTATTAATCGTAATACGTTTAGAATTCAATGACTGTAATTCTGATTGACTTGATAATTTTGCCAGTACATCATAATCAAATTGATTTGTGGAATTAGGTTTATAACTTGAACTTAGCTTCATAATTCCCAAGTCTAATCGTTGTTCAGTAAAACTTTCCGCTTCTTCATTCTCTATAGAAGTTACATCATTAACATTAGGGTTAATATAATTTCTAACGGTATTTACTTCCATATCAATATCTGAACCTGAATAAATCAGAAACCCACTTAAGTCCCATGTTTTACTTGGAGCGTAACTAAAGTTAAAAGCTCCAAAACGAGATGTTATTTCTTTAGCTCTATTATTACGTAATGTTAAGAAACCCAAATCGGATGAATTTACATTAAAGTTAGTTCCATCGCTACCGCTATCTCTAAAACCTCCTGTAAACTTAAAATAATCTCTCATCGTAAAAGGAACATCTCCTATATTGTTAAAATCGGTAAGTATGTTTAAACTGTATTTTGGGCTGTAATAAAATAATTTAGGTCGAATAGAATATCTTTCATCTTCTCTTAATACACCAGCACCTAATGCTATGTTTCCAAACCAAAAATTCTTCTTCCCTTCTTTTAATTTCAGGTTGATAACAATATTATCTTCGTTATCCGTAACACTACTCATTTGATCCACTTCGCTATGATTTTTTAAAACTTGAACTTTATCAATTGCATTTGCAGGAATATTTTTAGTTGCCAATTTAGAATCTCCATCAAAAAAATCTTTTCCTTCTATCATTACTTTTTTTACAGTTTTACCCTCCACCTGAATTTCACCATCGTCATTTACTTCAACTCCTGGTAACTTTTTCAGCACATCACCTAATTTTTTCTCGGTTCCACTTTTAAAAGAATCTGCATTATAAACAATCGTATCTCCTTTTATGGTAACTGGCATTTTAGATATAATTTCTACCTCATCTAAAGTATTATCAAAAATGAGTATAATATCTTTTTTTAGGTCAGACTTATTAGTTTCGATAATAATCTCACCTGTTTTCATCCCAATATAACTAGCTCTAATTTTATATCTTGAATTCATATTTAAATTAAGTTTATAGTTCCCAAAAGCATCAGTAAAACCATAAGAATCTATAGCTTTAGTTGTAGTATTAACAGCTATTATATTGGCCATTTCTAGCCCATTACTTAAACTATCTTTCACAACACCAGTAAGTTTAATTTGAGCACTAGTATAACCAGCAATTAAAAAAATTGCCATTGTAAGAAATGTTTTCATCTTTAAATTTTATCCTTGAATTTGTATATCTAAAGAGCCTCCGTTCGTTGACTTTCTATTGTTTTTGAATCGTTCTATCATCTCTTCACTTTTCTCTTTCATAATTTTATCAAATTTTTCTTGTGTTACTTTCTTTCCTTTTTTAGGAATGGTTATTTTTATTTTCTTTGAAGGATTCACAATTAACTCAGAACATACAATACTTTGTTTCCCTTCATGTACTTCTAGTATTAATCCTGGTAAACCCCAATGCATTCCTGGCCCATTACTTATAGGTATTTCAGGTGTATACCAAGCAGTAGTTGTAATTATAATTTTTTTCTTTTTCTCCTCTGTCTCTCCATCAGTCATCATAAAACTACTTTTTTCAACTTCTCTACTTCGAGTTGCTTTGTAGCATGTATACTTTCCTATTTTCTTCGTCTCGGAACTCATTTTCCAGTTGTGTATTGGTAACTTATCTTTAATTAAAAACCGCTTTCCACTTATTTCTCTTTTATTAACATATCCTTTAGTCGAAATATTCTTATATAAAACATCATCCCCTGCTCCGTTCCCCATAATCATAATTTTCACATCACCCTTCTTAACATTGGGTTGTATTTCTTTATTCTGAACATAAGTAGATTTTGACTTTGTAAAACTTAATGTATATGTCTTCTGAAATCTTTTCTTGAGTTGTTCGTGTAAAGCTTTTTGAATTTCACTATTCGGTGCGCCACCTCCTTCTTGAATCTTGATGTCGATGTTTCTATGTGTTTTATAAGTAGCTTTTCCTTGAAATTTTTGTCCACTTGCTGTTAAACTAATTACCAATAACAATACTAATATTACTCTCATCATTTTTACGTTTTAAATTTGATACTACAAAAGTGATTTAGATATTTATCTTTCTAAGTTAACTAGTGTTAACTAGTGTTAACCCACTTATTTTTATCAATTTATAACCGTACTTTTGATTTATGAATACCAAAAAATACAATGGGATTATTTATTTCATAGTGGCTACAATTATTACTACAGTAGCCGTTCAATTTTATTGGAATTACAAAAATTACCAAGAAAACAAAAGACTGGTAATGAATGAAATTAAAACAAGTTTAGACAGTGCTGTTGAACAGTACTTTGCAAACTTGTCTAGAGAAAGTTTCATGACAATTTTAAAAGACGGTAATATTAGCCAATCCAAAAAAGGTAATACATTTCAATTTGAAAGTGACATTGAGTCTTTACAACTAAAAACCAACAAAAAGACTAAAAAAGCTAAATCTAAAATAGGTAATTCGCTGTATAAAGATTACGATTCAACAAATCATAATTCCACTATAATCGGACAAACATTACTGTCTAAAAATAAGAAAACAGGAATTCATGTTGAGCGTAATGACACCACATTTGTTAAGGTTTTTCATGGAAAAAAGAAAGCCGATAGCTTGAAATTAATTAAAGGATTAAAAACAATTTTTATTGCCATACAAAATGACACTATCGACTACAATAAGATAAACGACATTCTTAGTAAAGAATTACAAGAAAAGGGCATTCGTTTATCTTATGAATTCAAGTCTGTAGATAACGATAGTATTCAAAATGTATTTAAAAATATAAACCCGAATAAAACGACAGTTATAGCTTCTAATTATACCTTTTCTGGAAATAAAAAAAGGTTAAAAATGAAATATGATAATCCAGATACTGAAGCCTTAAAAAGAGGTACAACTGGTATTATGCTCTCATTAATTCTATCGCTTGCTGTTATATCAAGTTTATTTTACTTGTTAAGAATTATTAATGGTCAAAAACAGTTAGCTGAAATAAAAAATGATTTAATTAGTAATATAACTCACGAATTTAAAACACCTATAACAACAATATCTACCGCTTTAGAAGCCATTAATAGCTTTAATGCTATTGACGATACGGAGAAAACAAAGAAATATGTAACGATTTCAGCTAATCAAATAAAAAAGCTACACTTAATGGTCGAAAAGTTACTGGAAACTGCAACACTGGACAGTGAAAAATTGCTACTAAAGAAAGAAAAAGTAGCTGTTATTAACTTACTCGAAAAGCTTACTAAAAAGCATCAATTAATAACTCCACACAAAACCATAGTATTTTCCTCTAATATAGAAGTATTACACATGAATATTGATGAATTTCATTTTGAAAATGCAGTCTCGAATTTAATAGATAATGCAATTAAGTATGGAGGTAATCATATAACTGTTGAAGTAAAAACGATTCAAAATGAGACCTCTATTTCTGTTATCGATGATGGTAGTGGAATAGATAGCAATCAACAAGAGAAAATATTTGATAAGTTTTACCGAATTCCTAAAGGAAATACTCACGATGTAAAAGGCTTTGGTATCGGTTTATACTATTCTAAAAAAATAATTGAAAAACACGGAGGAATTATAGATTTAATATCTTCTGAAGGAAAAACAATCTTTAAAATTATCGTACCTAATGAGCACTAAAATAAAGTTATTACTAGCCGAAGATGAGCCAAGTTTAGGACAAATAATAAAAGAGAGTTTAGAAACGCGTAATTTTAAAGTTCTTCATGTACTTAATGGTGAAGAAGCATTTTCAGTATACAATCAAGAACAACCTGAAATTTTAGTTTTAGATGTAATGATGCCGAAAAAAGATGGCTTTACATTAGCTAAAGAGATTAGGAAAACTAACAAGAACATACCTATAATATTTTTAACCGCAAAGTCACAAACTAAAGATGTTCTTGAGGGTTTTGAACATGGTGGAAATGATTATTTAAAAAAACCTTTCTCGATGGAAGAGTTAATTGTTAGAGTTCATAACCTACTTGGAAGAGTAAACCTGAAGACTAATCACAAAGCGATTGCTATCGGAGACTTCATTTTTAACTATGAAAAACAATATTTACTTTTTAATAATGAAAAAGCGCTGTTAACACATAGAGAAAGTGAATTACTTTACCACTTAACTGAAAAGAAGAATGATATTCTAGACAGGACTTTCATTTTGAACAAACTATGGGGTAATGACGATTTTTTTAACGCAAGAAGTATGGATGTTTTTATATCAAAACTAAGAAAAAAGCTACAAAAAGACCCTTCAGTAGCTATAATAAATGTTAGAGGGTTTGGTTATAAATTAACTTGTTAAACGCAATAAAAAATCGGAAATAATATGTAATTTTGACCCGCTTAAAACTCTAACATATGCATGTAGCAATCGCTGGAAATATTGGTGCTGGTAAAACAACACTAACAAAATTATTAGCCAAACATTATAACTGGGACCCTCATTTTGAATCTGTTGATGAGAATCCTTATCTTGATGATTTCTACAGTGAAATGGAGCGTTGGTCTTTTAATTTACAGGTTTACTTCTTAAACAGTCGGTTCCGCCAAATATTAGAACTACGACAATCTGGAAAGAACATTATTCAAGATAGAACTATCTATGAAGATGCCCATATTTTTGCCCCAAACTTACATGCTATGGGCTTAATGACCAACAGAGATTTTAGCAATTACTCTTCGCTATTTGAATTAATGGAAAACCTAGTAACTCCTCCTGACCTATTAATTTATCTCCGAGCAGATATCTCAACATTAGTAGGACAAATTCACAAGAGAGGTCGCGACTATGAAAGTTCTATAAGTATTGAGTATTTAAGTAGACTAAATGAGCGTTATGAAGCTTGGATAAGCAAATACAACAAAGGAAAACTATTGATTATTGAAGTAGATAAGCTTGATTTTGTTGATCAACCTGAAGATTTAGGATATATAATCGATAGAATTGACGCTCAAATTAATGGTTTATTTTAATTATTAAAATCATTTTTTTGGCTCAAAAATTATCATTTAAAAAACCAAATCATAAAATAAACTATTTTAATTGCATTGTTATACAACACATTAACTAGTATTAGCGTTATAGAATTGCAAGGTGAGGCTGGTAGATAACTTAATTATAATTAAATTCTACTATGAAATATCGCTTGTACCTTTGTAAGTTTTCAATTGAATGTGAGTATCATACTCACATTCTTTTAAAAAGTAAGCTTTTAGCCTCGTTTAAATTCACTTAATAAAATAGCAGTAGCAGTAGCTACATTTAAACTTTCAGTTTCTTGAGAATTTCCAAATCGAGGAATCGTTAATTTATGAGTTATTGCATTTTCAATTTCAGAAGAAATCCCATTAGCTTCATTTCCCATAACCAAAATAGCTTCAGAGGGCAACTGCTTGGCGTAAACATTCTCCCCATCCATATCAGCAGCATAAACAGGAAGTTTAGAGTGCTTTATAAACTCTTTTAAATCGGTATACTTTAGATTTACTCTTGTAATCGACCCCATAGTAGATTGTATTACTTTTTGGTTATAACAATCTACCGTATCACTCGAGCATACCAATTCTTCAACTCCAAACCAATCACACAAACGTATAATAGTTCCTAAATTACCAGGATCGTTAATTGCATCAAGAGCGATAATTAAACCATCTTGATTCAGGTCTTTTTCATCAGGAATTTTAAAAACACCTAATACTTTATTTGGGCTTTTAAGTGTGCTAATCTTTTTCAATTCGCTTTCAGAAATATGAATAATTTTATCTGTATTAAAGTCTGCTGAAAACTCATTTGTTATGAAAAGCTGAAAGACTTCCAAGGAAGAATTCATTAACTCATTAATAACTTTTACACCTTCTGCCACAAACAATCCCTTATTCTGCCTGAATTTCTTTTGCCTCAGACTATGAATTAATTTTATGTGATTTTTAGATAAACTCATTGGCAGTTTTTTAACAGCGGTTAACCATAAAAATGGTATTTTTGAAAATTAAATGCGGTCGGTAAAGTTAATGAAAAAACTTTCTAAATACTTTTTTTTACTTCTCATACTTTTATACTCATGTAGCACAGTAAAGCATGTACCTGATAATAGTTTATTACTTGTACAAAATACTGTATTGCTTGATAGTGTAAAACAAAAAGGAGATAGTATTAATAACTTATTAATACAGAAACCTAATGTAAAGGCAATCGGACTACCGCTGTCTTTGTATTTTTACAATATTGGAAACCCTAAAGGTTCTCGAGATGTACCAGAATGGGCAAAAAACCACCCTGGCTGGTATAACTCGTTTAAAGATGTCTTTTCTGAAAAACAGAGTATAGCCGTAGCAAATACTTTTATCGGACTTAATAACTGGTTTTTGAATAATGGTCAACCTCCTGTGATTATTGATGATGTTAAAACAAAAAAAACAGCAAAAAAAATAAAAACTTATTTCTTTACTGAAGGCTATTTTCGTTCGAAAGTATCGTTCAAAAAAGAAGAAATTGATACTAAGAAAGGTGCTATTACCTATGCTATTCAAAAAGGTGAACCTTCTTTTATTGATACTATAAGAACAAATATACGTTCAAAAGTTTTAGATTCTATTTATCAAGAACATGCTAGTAAAAGCTTTCTCAAAACAGGAAAACAATATAAAAATAACGATTTCATTAAAGAAGCTGATCGCTTGGTGAAACTGTACAGAAACAAAGGGATTTTTCATTTCAATGAAAACTATATTGAATTTGTTAACGACACCTTAAATGACTACAGAAAAACTAATGTTGAATTAGGTGTTTTAGATCGATTAATTGAAAAAGATGGAAGTTATATTTCTAAACCTTTCAAGACTCAAAAAATCAATACTATAAACATCTATACCGATTATTCTTACAATACTAGAAACGAACCTTACAAAGACTCTGTATCTTTTAAAAAGATAAACTTTTTTGCGCGTAAAAAATTACGATACAATCCTAAATACCTTTCTCAATCCATATTTTTGAAACCTGGACAGATATATACTGATTCTTTAAGAACGCTGACTCAAACCCATTTGAGAGGTCTACGAAATTTCAAAACAACATCTATTCGTTATACAGAAGTAGAAAATAGCGATGAATTATTAAATGCTAATATCTTTTTAACTCCTATTGAAAAATATACGATTGGGTTAGAAACCGAATTATCTCGATCTAACATTCGAAATTTCGATATTTCCGCAAAATTCTCAATTACTAATCGGAATACATTTAAAGGGGCTGAAATTTTCAAATTTTCAATGCTAGGATCTTATTTTAATTCAAGAAACGGGCCTGGTTGGGAATTAGGTAGTAATATTTCACTTGAAGTCCCGAGATTTATGGCTCCCTTTGGGCTACATAAACTTGTACCTAAACGCATGCAACCTCGAACATCTTTTTACACAGGTTTAAGCATTCAAAGGAATATTGCACTAGATAAACAAAATATATCACTGGGTGTAGACTATAAATGGCAGTTTAGCCGTACAAAGTCCATTCAGCTAGAGTTATTAAATGCACAATATATAAGAAACTTAAATGTAGGTAATTACTTCAATATATACAGTTCAGAATATAGAAAACTAATATCGATAGGAGGAAATGTGATTCCAAATATTCAAGTTCCTGAAAATATTCCTGGTAATTTTAATGCTATAACAGATTATGCAAACATCATAATTAATAATGCCAATAATTTAAATAGTTCCGACTTAACTTCCTTGTCGAACATAATTAATAGATACGGAATAATTACTTCTGACTTCTTAATTCCTGAAATAGCATATACGTTTACTTATAATAATCAGGAGAATATTAAAGACGCTAACTTCTCTTACTTCAGTGCTCGGATTGCAAATTCTGGAAATGTAATGGGATTACTTTCAAAGCAAAAAAATCAAAGTGGACAAGCTACCGTTTTCAAAATACCAGTAGCACAATACTTTAAAACTGATTTAGAGTATAAAAAATTCTGGGACTTAGGTGATAATAATGTTTTAGCACACCGAACTTTTTTAGGAGCTATAATTACTTATAATCAATCTACCATTCCTTTCTCTAGAAGCTATTTCGCTGGAGGGTCTAATGATATTAGAGCGTGGAGAACTTATGATTTGGGTCCAGGTAGAAGACCTCCTGGTTTAGAATATAACATAGGAAGTTTAAAGTTTTTATCCTCTTTTGAATATCGATTTGATATTGCTGGAAACTTAAAAAGTGCCATTTTTGTTGATGCTGGAAATATTTGGGACATCACCAATTCTTCTTTAGTAGACGAAGAATCTAAATTTAAAAATTTAAAATCCATTACAGATATTGCAATTGCGTCTGGTTTTGGTATTCGCTATGATTTTAAATTTTTAGTTGCTCGTTTAGATTTAGGATTCAAAGCCAGAGAACCTTACCTAACAGGTAATAGATGGTTTAGAAATTTTAATTTCTCAAATGCAGTTTATAATATTGGTATTAATTACCCTTTTTAAAGCTTATTCTCACTAAAACGAAATAGTAAACTCTTCTCCTTTTTCTTTTTATCAAACAAAAATTATGTAATTTTGTTTGATACAATCAATCAACAAATAAAATATATAAAAATGATTAAACCGGGAGTTGCCACAGGAAGAGAAGTTCAAGAAATTTTCAAACTTGCTAAAGCAAAATCTTTTGCATTACCTGCTGTAAATGTGGTAGGATCAAATACTGTAAATTCAGTTTTAGAAACGGCTAAAGAAGTTAATGCTCCTGTAATAATTCAATTTTCTAATGGAGGTGCGCAATTTAATGCAGGTAAAGGTCTTTCTAATGAAAACCATAAAGCTGCTATTGCCGGTGCTGTTGCTGGTGCCAAACATGTTCATTTAATGGCTGAAGCTTACGGAATTCCAGTTATTTTACATACTGACCATGCTGCTAAAAAATTATTACCTTGGATTGACGGTTTATTAGATGCTAGTGAAGCATTTTTTAAAGAAACTGGAAAACCATTATATAGTTCTCACATGATTGATTTATCTGAAGAACCAATAGCTGAAAATATTGAGATTTGTAAAGAATACTTAACTCGTATGAGTAAAATGGGTATGACTTTAGAAATTGAATTAGGGATTACAGGTGGTGAAGAAGATGGTGTTGATAATACGGATGTAGATAGCTCTAAATTATATACACAACCAGAAGAAGTAGCTTTTGCTTATGAAGAGTTATCTAAAATTAGTGATCAATTTACAATTGCAGCTGCTTTTGGTAATGTACATGGAGTTTACAAGCCTGGTAATGTAAAACTAACACCAAAAATATTAAAAAATTCTCAAGAGCACATTTCTAAAAAATACAATGTAGCTGAAAATACAATCGATTTTGTATTCCATGGTGGATCTGGTTCTACTTTAGAAGAAATTCGTGAAGCAATTGGTTACGGAGTAATAAAAATGAATATTGATACTGATTTACAGTATGCTTTTAATGAAGGTGTACGTGATTATATTCTTGAAAAGAAAGATTACTTACTAGCACAAATAGGTAACCCAGATGGAGCCGACATTCCTAATAAAAAATATTACGATCCACGTAAATGGTTACGTGAAGGTGAATTAACATTTAAAGCTAGACTTAAGAAAGCTTTTGAAGACTTAAATAACGTAAATACATTATAAACGAGATAAAATTTCATCAAAAAAGCATTCTAAAGTTATACTTTAGAATGCTTTTTGTCTTTCATAACATTATATTATAATTTGTATTGCTTTGATAAATATATTACCCTTCTCCTTCAATATTATTATCAAACTCTTTTAATATTGTGTATACTGTTTCTGCATTTCCTTCGTGAAATCTTCTAGCCCAAAAACCATAACTATCAAAAACTTTCTGTGCGTCTATTTCTTCTTCATAGAACTCTGTTATACTTGTTTTAATAGCCTCACTAGGTAATGCTAACAAGTACTCTTCATCCCAACTCCATTCTTTAGAACTAAACTTAGTATACAGGTTTAAAAAATAATCCGCATTGGTTTCAGAATCTTCATAGGTAGCTAGTAAGTTTTTAATTCTAGGCTGTAAGCCAGATTTTCTATAAACTCCACTCCTTTCAATTTGCTCTGCAATATATCCTACAATTTTTTTATCAAAGAAACTTCTAATATTTGCTGAGCTTCTATCAAACTTATGCATTAAATAATGTAAAAAATCCAATTCAGAATTCACAGTTTCTGTTTCGCCGAAATAAGTGAAATAAAAAAAATTATTATATACTTGAAAAAAACTATCTTCTCTGAAACGTGATAATTCAATGGTTTTATCAGTAAACTTTTTTTTATCTAAAATGAATTTCAGCTGTCCATCTAAAAAAGAATCCGCCACACTTTTAGATACACAAAAATTATTGTCTACAAAACTTTGATTGTCTTCTAAGATTTTTGAATGTCTTTTAAGTGTTTTGTTATCAATTTTTAATGCATTATTATTAGATTTCTCAATAGATAACTCTTCTTTTAATTGTGTAATTTCAGCTTCATACGCTTCTATTTTAGCTTGTTTACCGTTACAAGAAATAAGAATACCTAGAAATACAACACTAAAACTTAACTTTAAATTTTTCTTCATTTTAACTTAATTAGTTTACAATAGTAGCCTTCTTTATTAATAAAAAAATTCATCAATCTATATTCGCTATGATCCTTATCATATTTGATAAAAGCTTTCATTTTTCATCATTTCCTATATCCAACTAACACTCAAAATTTATTTTAAATGAAGAAAAATTTACTGATGAGGCTATATCTTTAGAATCGCAGAAGTTTAAATAACTTCTTAAAGAAAAAACTTTTACATTTGTACTTCTGACTTATTATTATTTTAAAGTTAGAATATTTTAAAGTAGACATATAACAAACAATATATAAACTAATTATGGCTTGGTTTAAACGAAAAGATAAGGGAATTCATACTCCTACTGAAGAGAAGAAAGACACACCAAAAGGTTTGTGGTACAAAACTCCTAGCGGTAAAGTTATCGATACCGATGAATTAAAGAAAAACTTATATGTTAGTCCAGAAGACGGCTATCATGTTAGAGTTGGAAGTAAAGAGTATTTCGAATTATTTTTTGACAATAATGAATTTACTGAGTTAAACGAAAAACTTACTTCAAAAGATCCTTTAAAGTTTGAAGATACTAAGAAGTATCCTGAACGTTTGAAAAGTGCACAACAAAAAACAGGTTTAAATGACGCAGTTAGAACTGCTGTCGGAAAATCATTAGGAAGAGATATCGTAATCGCTTGTATGGATTTTTCTTTTATTGGTGGTTCTATGGGAAGTGTAGTCGGAGAAAAGATTGCGCGTGCAATTGATTACGCTATTGAAAAAAACTTACCTTTTTTAATGGTTTCAAAATCAGGAGGTGCACGAATGATGGAAGCTTCATTATCGTTAATGCAGTTAGTAAAAACCTCAGCAAAACTAGCACAGTTGGCTGATGCACAAATACCTTATATCTCTTTGTGTACAGATCCAACTACTGGAGGTACAACAGCATCTTTTGCAATGTTAGGAGATATTAATATTGCTGAACCTAATGCGTTAATTGCTTTTGCAGGACCTAGAGTAGTAAAAGACACTACTGGAAAAGAATTACCAGAAGGTTTCCAACGTTCTGAGTTTGTTTTAGAACACGGATTCTTAGATGCTATTTATGAACGCAAAGATTTGAAAAAACAAATTAACTTATATATAGATCTCATACAAAATCAACCTATAAGAGCATAAAAAAAAGCCAGCAATTGCTGGCTTTTTTTATTATAAATCCCCAATTAAAAAAGTCTTTCTATGAAAAGACCTCTTTAGAATTTCATGCAATACCTATAGCATTGCTATATTTCAAAAATTTATTATAATTATCTTTATTATCTCTTTCATTTCAACTACGTTATTAAGAACATTTTTAATAATTCTTACTTCATATATCATAGCAATAACCATACCATAACCTATTTTCTACTTAATTAGCGATAATTTCATAATTCTACCACATCATATACATCTTATAGTTATTCCAACTTCTTCCAAATAAAAGCGCAACGTAAATATTATTAACCCTAACTTAAACATCTTATGCTGAACCCATGATTTGAATGTTTATCTTTTTTAGATTACAGTTAGTCATACTATATAGCTTATTCACAAGAAAATAATAACTCATGCAAAATCTTATACTAATATGCAACGTATTAAGATATCCCTATTTGATAATATTAACTTCCATTGTATTTATAACATATTCTTAATACTTACTTAAAATTCCTCTGTTAAAAAAATAATTGTACATTTGCAACTTCAATGAAAAAATCATTGGTACATTAAAATCATTTAAATAATATTGGTATGTATTTAACAAAAGAATTAAAACAGGAAATTTTCGCAAAACACGGTAAAGGAGCAAACGATTCAGGAACTGCTGAAGCTCAAGTTGCTTTATTTACTTTTAGAATTAACCACTTAACTGAACACTTAAAGAAAAATCGTAAAGATTTTAACACGGAGCGTTCATTAGTAAAAATGGTTGGTAAGCGTAGAAGCTTGCTAGATTATCTAAAGAAAAAAGATATCAATAGATATCGTGCGATTATTAAAGAATTAGGAATTAGAAAATAATTTCAACAAAAAGAGGCTCTATAAACGTGCCTCTTTTTTTTATTATAAAACACTTATATTCAGCCTAACAAACTAAATATATTTTAAAAAACTCAAAATTAGTAACAGCAATTTTGAATTTCCATTGGAAAAACAACAACACAACAACAACAAACAATTTTAAAAAAATTAGAATTAAATTTTATGATTCCAAAAGTATTTAGAGAGGTCATAGACCTTGGAGATGGAAGAACCATCTCATTAGAAACCGGTAAATTAGCAAAACAAGCACACGGTTCAGTTGTTGTTCAGATGGGGAAAGCAATGTTGTTATGTACTGTCGTTTCTAACTACAAACAATCTGATGTTGACTTTTTACCTTTAACAGTAGATTACAGAGAAAAATTTGCAGCCGCAGGTCGTTATCCAGGGGGATTCTTTAAAAGAGAAGCAAGACCAAGCGATGGTGAAGTACTAACAATGCGTTTAGTAGATCGTGTTTTGCGTCCATTATTCCCTAAAGATTATCATGCAGAAACACAAGTAATGATTCAGTTAATGTCTCATGATGAAAATGTAATGCCTGATGCTTTAGCAGGTTTGGCAGCTTCTACGGTAATTCAATTAAGTGATATTCCTTTTGAAACTCCTATATCTGAAGCACGTGTAGCAAGAGTAAATGGCGAGTTTGTAATCAACCCAAATAGAGCACAATTAGCTGAGTCTGATATCGACATGATGATTGGTGCTTCTGCCGATTCAGTAATGATGGTTGAAGGTGAAATGGATGAGATTTCTGAAGAAGAAATGGCAGATGCTATAAAATTTGCTCATGAGGCTATTAAAGTTCAATGTGCTGCTCAAGTACGTTTAGCTGAAGCCTTTGGTAAAAAAGAAACTCGTGAATACGACCCAGAAAGAGAAGATGAAGAATTAGCACAAAAAATTCATGATGCTGCATATCAAAAGTGTTATGAAATTGCAAAAAAAGGGACTTCTAAAAAAGAGAGAGGTTTAGCTTTCTCTGAAGTAAAAGAAGAAATTATTGCTTCATTTACAGAAGAAGAAATTGAAGAATTTGGTGATTTAGTTGGAAAGTATTTCAACAAAGCACAGAAAAATGCTGTTCGTGAATTAACATTAGCAGAAGGCTTACGTTTAGACGGACGTAAAACTACGGATATTAGACCTATTTGGTGTGAAGTAGATTACTTACCATCTACACATGGTTCATCTATATTTACTCGTGGAGAAACTCAAGCGTTAGCTACTGTTACACTAGGAACTTCAAGAGAAGCAAACCAAATAGATATGCCATCTTACGAAGGTGAAGAGACTTTCTATTTACACTATAATTTTCCACCATTTTGTACAGGAGAAGCTCGTCCATTAAGAGGTACTTCTCGTCGTGAGGTTGGACATGGTAACTTAGCCCAGAGAGCATTAAAAGGAATGATTCCTGAAGATTGTCCATATACAGTACGTGTGGTTTCTGAAGTATTAGAATCTAACGGTTCTTCTTCTATGGCAACAGTTTGTTCTGGTACAATGGCATTAATGGATGCTGGAGTTCAGTTAAAGAAACCTGTTTCTGGTATTGCTATGGGATTAATTTCTGATGGTGATCGTTACGCTGTTTTATCTGATATCTTAGGTGATGAAGATCATTTAGGAGATATGGATTTTAAAGTAACTGGAACTGCTGATGGTATCACTGCTTGTCAGATGGATATTAAGGTAAAAGGGTTGTCTTACGAAATTCTTGTAAATGCACTAAAACAAGCTCGTGATGGTCGTTTACATATCTTAGAAAAGCTTACAGATACTATTACTGCTCCTAACGCAGAAGTAAAAGAGCATGCTCCGAAAATGGTAACTAGAGTTATCCCTAACGATATGATTGGCGCATTTATTGGACCAGGTGGTAAACATATCCAAGAGCTTCAGAAAGAAACTGAAACAACTATTGTTATTTCTGAAGACCCTGTTACAGAGGAAGGTATTGTTGAAATATTAGGTACAAGCCCTGAAGGAATTGAAAAAGTATTAGCTAAGATAGAATCAATGCTATTTAAACCTGAAAGAGGTTCTGTATACGAAGTAAAAGTAATCAAATTATTAGATTTTGGTGCTGTAGTAGAATATACTGAAGCTCCAGGAAATGAAGTTTTATTACATGTAAGTGAACTTGCATGGGAACGTACAAATAACGTTACTGATGTTGTTAACTTAGGAGATGTATTAGATGTGAAGTACTTCGGTATAGATCCTAAAACGCGTAAAGAAAAAGTATCTCGTAAGGCATTGTTACCGAAACCTGAAGGCTATGTAGCGAGACCTCCAAGAGACAATAAAGATAGAGGTTCTAGAGATAATCGTGGCCGTGATAACCGTCGTGATGATAGAAAACCAAGACAAGAAAAGAAAGAAGATTAATTTCATTTCTTAATTAGATAATAAAAAAACCGTCAATTAAATTGACGGTTTTTTTATTATCTAATTTTTAATGATTATCCTACTACTAACCTTAGTAGGAGAGATAACTTTAAGTAAATAATTCCCTACAGATAAATCATCTACTGGAAGTTTAACTGTATTTTCTGTTCTAATTTCATCTAACTTAAAAGATGTTATTTTGTTCCCCAATATTGAGTATATCACGAGAGAGGAGTTTTTGAAATCAAATGTATTTTTGAAATTAATATTTAATATATTTTTTACTGGATTTGGGTATAATAATATGTCTATATCATTTTCTTCTGTTACATCTGTAATATTTAGCGTCGTTTCATTATCTTCAATTGCATTAATACCTGCTGTCCATTGCGTGCCTCCGTATTCGTATGCTCCAATATCAGGAGCTGCTCCATTATAGGCTACTGAAAAACCTGAAATAATTCTTCCTTTATCTACTACTTCGCTTGCTTCTAGCGGCATAAAGTTCTGTGCGTTCGCATTAACTAAAGGTGAAGTAGCACTAATTAAATTATCATTATTTTCGAAACCTGTAACAGTAAACCAATCACCTACATTGGAATAGTTATTATATACTCTGTTATTCTTTTGTTCATAACCATTTACCCAAGTTCCAGTTGCTTGCCCTGCATTCCAAATAGTATTATGGAAAAAATCAAGATTCCAATTTGCCCAATTTACCTGATAACCAGACCAAGAAACATTCCACATTACATTATGATGTACAACATATCCCTTACTGTTATTATCTAAATAAATTCCTGCTGCCTTTTCACCTGCATACGAAGGAGGTTTTGAATCATGAAACCAATTATGATGTATTTCAGTTTCTTTTAAATCAGCATTACCAACTGTATAAAACACTCCTGAATCTGCATTTATCAACTGTGCTTTAGAAACATCATTGTATGCAACTTCACAATTATTACCACTAACATACATACCATCTCTTCCAGAATTAGTGATTCTATTCTTCAATACCTTCACATTATTTGCGGTAGATCTTATCGGAGTTGCATGAATTCCTAAATAATTAATATTTGTAATAATATTCTTTTCAAGAATAGAATTATGAGCATTTGCCCAGTTTGCTACTGAAATTCCATTCGCAGAACTTTTATCTATTATACAATTTTTCACAGTAGTATTAGGACCAAGGACTTCAATAGCAGATTCTCCGACACCTGCAGAAGTACTGGCTAAATTATCAAAACCTTCGCTACCATGAATCACTTTATTATTTTCGAAAATATTGAACTTCCCTTTAATTTTTATACTTCCTCCAAAAAACTCAATCCCTTGAACTTTTATATAATCTCCTTTCAATTCTGCTACAAACTTATTATGTGCATATTCTACAGTGTTATCATTAGGCTTTTTACCATCTCCGGTCTGAAAATATAATGTCTTTGTTGTTTCATCATAAAACCATTCTCTTGCGTAATCTAAAGCCTCTAATTTATTGAATAAATATAGTTGTCCTTTATGTCCATTTCTTAAAATAGTTGGGTTGTGAGGATTAAATGGCCATTTTGTTATATCAACTCCTACATGCTCTATTTTAGTAGTCGAACTCATGGTAATTTCTCTTGTCCAACTTGTACCAGAATGTCCACCTAAATAATACACTAAACCTCCAGCCCAATTAAAATCTGGAATATCTGTCAATATAAAAGAGTTGCTATTCCCTCCTTCAATAAATTTACAATCCACTGTAAATCTGTTATTGTCTTCATTATTTGGCCATCTCGCCAAATCCATATGCTTTTCGTTGTGATAAATATTCCTGTAACGTTGCGCAATAGTCATATCAACTGTTGTCTTATAAATATTACCTGCGTGCGATTGCCAGCCATTGATGTATTTTGTAGCTTTAATTTTCACACGCTCTCCTGGTGCTGCTTTAAAGGTTAAATAACCTCCTGCCACTCCATCTTTATTAATAAGCAGTTGTTCTTCATAAACACCTCCTTTAATAATACACGTACTTCCAGAAGACATTACAGAGATTACTTTATTGAATGTTTTAAACGGACTAGCTTCTGTTCCTGAGTTATTATCATCCCCATTAGTAGCAACATAATAGGTGTTTTGCGCAGTTAATATTGTGATTTTGAATATTAAAAAAATAGTTAATAAAATGTTTGATTTATGTGTTGTCATTAGATAGGGGTTGTTTTTGCAAATGTAGTATTCCTAGTCTTTTTTATATGATCTAAACTTTAAAAATTAGTATTAACATTTAAACAATTATTACTAGGTTTTCGTTTCTTTGCATAACAAAATTAAAAGTTGAAGATACAACGAATAACATATTTATCTCTGGGTACAAATCAAGGTAATAAACTTGAAAACCTTCAAAAAGCAGTTAATACTATTGCAGAAGAAATTGGTGCTATAGTAAGTATCGCTTCTATTTATAAAACACCTTCTTGGGGTTTCAACGGGAATACTTTTTACAATACTTGTATTAAAGTATCTACTTATCTACCTCCTGAGAAACTGATCACTAAAATCTTAGCTATTGAAAATGAGTTGGGAAGAATCAGAACAGAAAGTAACGAATATACAGACCGAATTATTGATATTGATATATTACTTTTTGATGATGAAATCATTTTCTCTAAGGAGCTTATCGTTCCACATCCAAGAATGTTAGAACGTAAGTTTGCATTAGCTCCTCTTACTGATATTGCCTCTGTAATAATTCATCCAATAACAAAGAAAAAAATAATAGCGTGTTTGGCTGAATGTAATGATGACAGCGAACTTGAAAAAATTGATCTATATCTAGATAGGCCTATTCCTATTTCTGAACAATACAATTATATAGCTGTTGAAGGAAACATAGGAGCCGGTAAAACTACTTTGTCTAAAATGATGTCTGATGAATTCAATGCCAAAGTAGTTTTGGAACGCTTTGCTGATAATCCTTTTCTACCAAAGTTCTACAAAGATGAAGAGCGTTATGCGTTTCCTTTAGAAATGAGTTTTTTAGCCGACCGTTACCAACAATTATCGGATGATTTAGCTCAATTTGACTTATTTAAAAACTTTATTGTTTCTGATTATTATATTTTCAAGTCATTGATTTTTGCACAAATTACTTTACAAAAAGATGAATACAAATTGTATCGAAAAATGTTTGATGTAATGTATAAAGAAATCGTAAAGCCTGATTTATATGTGTATTTGTATCAAAATACTGATCGATTACTTCAGAATATTCAAAAAAGAGGTCGCGATTATGAACAAAATATAGAGGCTAACTATCTTAAAAAAATACATGATGGTTATACTAATTTTATAAAGACACAACGTAATCTAAATGTGTTAGTTATTGATGTTTCTGAATTAGATTTTGTAAACCGTAAAGAAGATTATAAATCCATCATAAAAAAAATCAAGGAACATCGTCCTTGATTTTAACTTTCTTATTTAGGCAAAGTATTTTATTTTTTATCTACTAACTCTAATTTTTCAGCAAAATATGAGCAAAAATCTCGCATAGTTGCGCTCATTTTCTCATCATTTGTTGCTCTTTCAAAAGTGTTTGACATTGATACTAGGGTTTGATGAAAAAATTGCTTCATTTCATCTACAGGCATGTCCTTTGTCCATAAATCCATACGTAAAGTATCTTTTTGCTTATGATCCCAAACAGACAGCATTATGGCTTTAGATGATTCATTCTCTATTCCTCCATCTTGAGCATTCCAAGTAATTCCTTCAGGAATTCTATTTTCATCTAGTTCTACTTTAAATTTTATTTCAGAAGTATGTTTTACAGCCATTATCGCTTCGGTTTATAATTAGATTTTTTGAAAATTTCGTCTTCTTTAGCTTGTAAAAGCTGCGGCAAAGATACATCATTATTCTCCATATATGAACGAACAATTTGCCAGCCAATCCATACTCCTATTCGTCCTGGAGACAAATTATCTTCTCCTAAATAAAACTTTGAAAAAGGTGCGGTATCAATAAAACGTTGGTTTAATTTAGGGTTAGTATTATACAATAAATCATGTTCTATAAAATACTTCCAAATTTCTTCTTCACTATTAACAGCCCATTGGTATTTTTCTGTTGTATATCCTATTTTTTCTCTATCTGAAATAGCAGGCAAATAAGCATCCAAAACATACATTTTCTTTCCTTCATAAATTATCTTATCTATAAAGTTTCGTTTTGTATTTACTGGTAGCTGCTCCTTTATAATTGCATTTGCAACATCTACTATTAAGTGTTTTTTTGTGTTATTTTGTTTTATATATATTGGATAATCATTGTAAAACTCATGATTAGCACCCAAGTAAGCATCTAAAGAAATTAATAAGAATTCATTACTATATAAAACTCTATTATCATAATCAATGTTTGTTAACATTGTTATTACCGTTGGTGCATAAAAATTAGGATTATAAAACTTAACATGCTTAAACAACTCTGTTAATTGTTTTTCCTCAGAAGAGAAATCTCCAAATTGTTTTTGAGTTTCTTTGAATAATGCTATTTCATCTTCGTTATGAATTTTATTTATCCAAACAGAGTCGTGTTCTGTTGGAAATAACATAGGATATTGCTCTTTTGTCTTTGATAAAGTCGCTGAAGTTGTAGTGTAGAAATCTATATCAAACCTAGCTACTTTAGTAGTAATATTGATATTTGAGACATCTACATTTAACTTGTCCTTTTGCTTTTTACATGAAAAAAAAATAATACTTATTGTAAAAATGAGCACTATTTTATCCCTTTTTAATTTGTTTTTTAACACTTTTTGTATTGTTTTTAGAATTTATTGATACTAAAAACATAGATAACTTTTAAGCTTCATATTTTAAAACCTTAATCTGATTACCTATATTTACGTTAACATTTAAAACTTCGAATTTACTAAAATCGTATAACATGAATACTCCTAAAGTCGCTGAATATATTGTTAGTTGGTTAAAAGAATATGCTCAAAATGCGAATGTGAATGGTTTTGTTGTTGGTGTATCTGGTGGAATAGATTCTGCTGTTACTTCTACTCTCTGTGCAAAAACTGGTTTACCTACGCTTTGTGTTGAACTTCCTATTCATCAAGCAAAAAGCCAAGTTAATAGAGCAAACGAGCATATTAAACAATTACGTGAACGTTTTGATAATGTTAGTGAAGCAGAAGTAAATTTAACTTCTACTTTTGAAGATTTTAAAACTGTTGTTCCTAAAGTTGATGCGTCTGCTAAATTAGATTTGGCATTAGCTAATACAAGAGCTAGATTACGAATGACAACCTTATACTATTTTGCAGGTTTACATGGTTTATTGGTTGCCGGCACAGGAAACAAGGTTGAAGATTTTGGTGTTGGTTTTTATACAAAATATGGTGATGGTGGTGTAGATTTAAGTCCTATTGCTGATTTAGTAAAGTCTGAAGTTTATGCGTTGGGCGACTTTTTAGAAGTACCTACTTCTATTCAAAAAGCACAACCTACTGACGGTCTTTTTGGAGATAGTAGAACAGATGAAGATCAAATTGGTGCTTCTTATGATGAACTAGAATGGGCCATGAAAATGCAAGATGAAGGCAAAACACTTAAAGATTTTTCTGACCGTGAAAAGGAGGTTTATTCGATTTACACAAGGTTAAATCGAATAAACCAACATAAAATGGTTCCTATTCCTATTTGCGAAATACCTCTTGAATTAAAGTAGGTTCGCAGAAACCATTAATTGTTTAATTTTTTTATACGCGCGTTTCTTATGACCGTTGGATATTTGAAAAGGTAACTGCACGAACAGCAGTAGTAATTGACCTATTTGGAGCAATTTTCTCATAGTTAGTAGATTTATTTCTGATTCTTATTTTCGCTCTAAAGTTACTAAAAAAAATAAGATCACAGCAAGTTAAACCACTCTATTTAATTTTTCGAAAAGTAATTTTTTGAGCTCTATGTAATTCGTCACCTCCTCTAAATCAGGAGTCTCCTCTTTTTCTTGAGATTCTTTTATTATTGTACTTATCTTCTTTTCTATTAAAACTCTACGTAAATTCAACATCGCATCAGTAACCAGTTTAGGTAACACTTTAGTTATCTCTGTTACAAAAATTTCTTTCCGTTGCCAGTCACTTAATGTGTATTTTTCGTCATCCATAAGTATGTTCGTTACGACACTAGATATTGACGGATTTTCACTTACTATTAATTTATCTATGGATATTTTCTCGTCTTGATTTAATTGATGTATAATTTCAAAATACACTTCTTTAAAAAGCTCATTCGTAAATTCTATTTCGTCTTCTTGCAGATTCAAGTATAATTCATTTGATACAGTATTTACATACTCTTCCTTTTCAAGAACTATTCTACCATATTTATCTTCACCGTTTACCCAATTTATAAAACCAACTTCTACGTTACCATATAATAATAATATTCGAATTATTTCTTTTTCTAAAAGTAACAAACTATTTACTTTAGCTTGGGCTTTTTGCTGTCTTACAGGCTCTAAAACAGGTTTTCTTTGCTGACTTTGAGTTTCCCTATCTCCTTTATTTATTAACTGTGCTAGCTCACTAAATAATACCCGTTCTGAAATATCCATAATTCGAGCACATTCATGTATGTAAACTTCCCGCTGAATTCCATCTGGAATCTTAGATATACTCGTAACAATATCTCGGATTAGTCCTGCCTTTTTTACAGGATCATTCTGAGCTTCATCCATTAATAAAGAAACTTTAAAATTGATGAAATCCTGCGCGTGCTCTGCTAAGTGTTTTTTTAATTCAGCGTCAGATTTTGATTTTGCAAAACTATCTGGATCTTCTCCTTCTGGAAATGTTATTACTCTAACATTCATTCCTTGCTCTAAAATAAGATCTATACCACGTAAAGAAGCTCTTATTCCGGCAGCATCACCGTCAAAAAGTACTGTTATATTATTTGTTAATCTACGTACTAATCTTATTTGTTCGGGAGTTAGTGCGGTACCAGATGAAGCTACTACGTTTTCTATTCCCGATTGATGAAATGATATAACATCGGTATACCCTTCAACTAAATAACAATTATCCTGCTTTGAAATTTCCTTTTTTGCTTGATATATACCATATAAAATTTTACTCTTATGATAAATATCGCTCTCTGGAGAATTCAGATATTTAGCTGCTTTTTTATCGTTGGTTAAAATACGGCCCCCAAATCCAAGTATTCTTCCCGACATACTGTGAATAGGAAACATTACTCTACCTTTAAACCGATCGAACATTCGTTCTTTTTCTCCTCCTTCTTTAATTATCGTTAAACCTGTTGAACTTAGATATTTCTTATTATATCCTTTAGTTAAGGCAGCTTTAGTAAAATTATCCCATTCATCTTTACAGTATCCTAAATCAAATTTTTCTATCGTCTCTTCTCTGAAACCTCGTTCTTTGAAATACGATAATCCAATAGCTCTACCTTTCTGGCTATTCATTAAAATATCATGAAAATAGTCTTTAGCAAACTTAGATACCAAAAACATACTTTCTCTTTCGTTTAGCTGTTCTTTTTGTTCATCAGTTTGTTCAGTCTCCTCTATTTCAATATTGTACTTTTTGGCTAACCAACGTATTGCTTCTGGATATGAAAAGTGTTCATGTTCCATTAAGAAAGAAATTACATTACCTCCTTTACCAGTACTAAAATCTTTCCAAATCTGTTTAACTGGTGACACCATAAAAGAAGGTGTTTTTTCATCTACAAAAGGACTTAATCCTTTGAAATTACTTCCTGATTTTTTTAATTGTACAAACTCACCTATCACCTCCTCTAAACGAGCAGTTTCGAAAACGACATCTATAGTTTGTTTAGTAATCATATGATAAATATATAAAACCTCACAGATATTTTAATTCTGTGAGGTTTTTAATCGTTAAAAAATATTTTTTTTAAGATGCAGCCTTTAACTTTTGTAATGCTTTTTTAGTAAGTTTTTCTTCAGCATAATCTTTAGTCACTTCAAACTCTCTAATATCTGACCCTGGAAGTTCAAACATTGCATCTGTAAGTATTGCTTCACACAAAGATCGTAAACCACGAGCTCCTAATTTGTACTCTACCGCCATAGTTACTATATATAATAAAGCATCTTCAGTCATTGAAAATTCTACATTATCCATTGCAAAAAGCTTGTGATATTGTTTTATAATTGAATTTCTAGGCTCTGTTAATATAGCTCTAAGTGTTTTTGCATCTAGCGGATTCATATAGCTTAATACAGGCAACCTACCGATAATCTCTGGAATTAACCCAAAAGATTTTAAATCTGCAGGAATAATGTACTGTAATAAGTTATCCTCATCAACCTTATCTTCGTCTATAGAAGCACTATACCCTACGGCTTGCATGTTTAAACGCTTACTGATAATCCTATCGATTCCAGAAAAAGCTCCACCTGCGATAAATAATATATCCTTGGTATTAACCTGAATAAATTTTTGTTCTGGGTGCTTTCTACCACCTTTAGGTGCTACATTCACAACAGCTCCCTCTAGTAATTTCAATAAAGCTTGTTGCACGCCTTCTCCAGAAACATCTCTAGTTATAGATGGGTTATCACCTTTACGAGCTATTTTATCTATCTCATCAATAAAAACAATACCTCTTTCGGCCTTTTCAACGTCATAATCAGCTGCCTGTAAAAGTCTACTTAAAATACTCTCTACATCTTCACCAACATAACCAGCTTGTGTTAATACAGTAGCATCTACGATAGAAAAAGGAACGTTTAACATTCTTGCAATTGTTCTCGCAACTAATGTTTTTCCTGTTCCTGTTTCTCCTACAAGCACAATATTAGACTTTTCAATTTCTACGCCGTCACTAGAGTTTTTGGCTTGCAGTAATCTCTTGTAATGATTGTATACTGCCACAGACATCGCTTTCTTTGTCTGTTCTTGTCCTACAATGTACTCGTCTAAAAAAGTTTTAATTTCTCTAGGCTTTTTTAAAACTAAATCATTTGTAAGACTGCTTGTTTTTGCTTCTGCAATTTCCTCCTCAACGATTCCATGAGCTTGCTCGATACACTTATCACAAATGTGTGCATCCATTCCTGCAATAAGTAAATCTGTTTCTGCTTTTTTGCGTCCGCAAAACGAACATTCTAAATTTTGATCTTGTGACATTTAATCTTTTCTTTACTTTCTACTAATTCTAAGTCGTTATTTTCTACTTAAAATTTCATCAATCATTCCATACTCCTTTGCTTCGCTTGCCTTTAACCAATAATCTCGGTCTGAATCATCATGTACTTTTTCGTACGTTTGACCAGAATGGTGCGCTATAATATTGTATAGTTCCTTTTTTAACTTTCCTATTTCTTTAACCGTAATTTCCATATCTGAGGCTTGACCTTGTGCTCCACCTAATGGTTGGTGTATCATGATTCTAGAATGTGGTAACGCAGAACGTTTTCCTTTTTCACCTGCACACATTAATACCGCTCCCATTGAAGCAGCCATTCCTGTACAAATTGTAGCTACATCAGGCTTAATAAATTGCATTGTATCATAAATTCCTAAACCTGCATATACTCCTCCTCCAGGTGAGTTTATGTAAATTGAAATATCTTTAGTCGCATCTACACTTTCTAAAAATAAAAGCTGTGCTTGGATGATATTTGCTACTTGATCGTTAATTCCAGTTCCAAGAAATATAATTCTGTCCATCATTAAACGCGAAAAAACATCCATCTGAGTGATGTTTAATTGTCGTTCTTCCATGATGTATGGTGTTAAACTACTTGCTATTTTATTATAATAAGCACTACTGATTCCATGATGTTTAGTAGCATACTTTTCGAATTCTTTTCCGTAATCCATGTATTGGGTTTATTTTAAGTTACGAACGATAAAGATACGAAGTTTTTCTCTTAAATTCTATCATGGTTTATTTTAAAAAAGAAAGTCAAAAACCTGTAAATTATTTTACGTTGAAGGCAAAACTCTGGCAACTTCATTTGCTGAAAGCATTTTTAATGCTAGCTATTTTTTTATTTATGACTCTTTGTTTGAATATACAGATTATGTGACCTTTAGAATTTTTATTCTAAAGAATTTAAACCTATTAGAAATAAAAAATATATCTGTGATTCAAGTTAAAACAGGAGTATATAAGCTTGAAAATACATTTAACTATTTCTTTTTATCGTTAGCTGTGACTTTCAAAAGACGAACTCATCATTTTTTCATTACTTATTTGGTTGTTCTAAAAATGGATTGTACATCATTACGGCATGATTTTCAACAATCATCTCCTCCTCTTCTATCTCATTTTTTATGAGTACTTTAAATATTTGATTATGCCTCGAATATCCTCCCCAGAATTGTTGTTTTATTTGATGGTTTCGTTCAACAAGTTTATAGGATTCTCGTATTTCGTATTTAGATAATAATGCTCCGTTGAGATGTGTATCGTCTAACCACAATTTTATAAGAAAGCTGTTTTCTGTTTCATTTTTTACTTGAAGATCTATATAATTATAGGAAAGTGTTGCGCCAGCACCAAAAGGAATTTTTCTATTTATATCAGGAAATACATCAAACCCATGTCTGTAACGTTCTTTAATTGTTAATGAGCTGTGTCCGAATATCCAGAAAAGCAAGTTCCCTAATTGACAGAGTCCTCCTCCTGTATCTTTATCTATCTTACCATTATTCAATACCAACCCTTCTAAATACCCTTTACTTTTTGTAGGTCTTCCAATCAATTTCCACAAAGAAAAATACTGATTAGGTTTTATTTCGATACCATTTAAATGTTTTATAGCCAACTCAAGATTTGTTTTCTTATTCTCTTGAAGGTACATTTCTACGTCTTTGAGAGGTCTTAAAATTAATGATTTATGTTCAAATACTGTATAGTCATAATTTTCTTTGGCTATAGACTTCGCATATTTCTTATCTCCAAATATCCATTCCCATTTTCGTTTTAAGATGAAGTATTCTTTACCAATAATTTTTCGCAGCTTTCCACGTTTTTTGGGCTTTCTTATTTCGTTCAATGTCCTTTCTTTTTCAAAGATTAATTGTATTATTTATTTATAAAAATACAAAAAAGCCAGTATCCTCCAAATACTGGCTTAGTTACAACTATTGAATGTGATAATTTAATTATTAATTAGGGATTATTATAGGGATAAACTACCCTTCAACAGTATGTCATAATTTTTTTACGAGTGCCAATATTACTAAACTATTTATTTATTTACAGAAAAAAAGTAGTGACAAAAAGTGACAAAAAGGTTTTAAAGGCTTTGAACAAAATGCTCTAGTTCCTCATTCTTAGGCACTTATAGCTTTTTTCGAATTCTATAACGTAAAGCTTTGATAGAATCTATACTTGAATTTCTAATTGAAGCTATTTCTTTAATTGATAAGTTTAAGCGGAGTAATGCACATACTTCTCGTTCTGTTTTTGTTAAACTTGGAAAGCGTTGTATAATTTCTGTATCAAATCCTTGATTCACTTCATTGATTTTATCTTTTAAAACAGATAATTTATTCTCCGTACCAATTTGTTGTTGTAATTTAAATAGTAATGTATTTGCATAATCTTGTACATTTTTACAGCCTGTAGACAACTTGTCTTTCTTTATTTGTTTTGATAGTTGCTTAATGAACTCTAAACGCATACTATTATCAGCTATTAAGTTCTTTAATTCAGATTCTGAAGTTTTCACCTTTTCAGACAGAACTTCTTTTTTCAATCGTTCTTTTTCAAATTGATCTTCCATTATTTTATTATGCGCAATTCTATCTCTCCAAACTAGATAACCTATTATTACAGCGAAAAATAATATTAAAACGATAAGCAAGCCATAGAGCCTTGATTTTAATTCTTTTTTGTGAGCTATTATTTCTAACTCTTTCTTTTCATTATCAAAATCGTGCTGTAATTGTAATTCTCGTATTTGCTTTTGCTTTTTTAAATTAAAAATTGAATCCGAATATCTTTTATATAGTACATGATTTACATACGCTTTTTGATATTGTTTCTTTTTAGCATAAACACGGCTTCTTTGTACAGCTATTCTTGATAATCTATATTTGAAGCCTTCTTTTTTAGCTATTATATGAGAAGAATCTAAATATTTTAAAGCTTGATCATATTGCTTTAATTTATAGCATGAAAAAGAAATATTGAAATAAGTCGTTGATACATTTGTTTTACTATGATTTTGTTTTATAAAATCTAAATTTTTTAAATGTATTGCTAAAGCTTTATCGAATTGATTTTCCATACCGTATAAAACAGCTAAATCATTTCTGACATTACTAATTTTTAATTCATTATTAATTTTTCTAAAAAGTTTTAATGCTTTATGGTAATACAATGAAGAAGAATCAATTTCATTCATTCTTTTATAAGAACCACCTATAGCTATATAACATCTACCAATTAGTGTTGAATCTTTTATATTAATAGCCAATTTTAATGACTCATTATAATTTTTAATGGCTCTTTTATTTTCTTCTAGATATTTATATGTCATTCCTTCTTTGAGGAGTAGAACACCAATATTAGCTGTGTCTTTTAGCTTCTCATAAAGTGTTTTCGACTTCAGATAATAGGAAAGTCCTTCGCTATAATCACTCTTTCTATAGTATACACTACCTAGATTTTTCAGTATGATCGCCTTATTTTGAATATCATCTTTGTCTATTAATTTTTCTGCTTTTCTATAATAGTTCTCTGCTTTATATAAATCTCTTTCAAGATAATAGTCACCTGCTTCTATTAATAATTTAATTTTTTGTGGTGCTTTGTAAATTGTATCTAATCTATTTTGGATGTTTTCATATAGATTACTTTGTGCTTGTAACTTTAAAGTGAAAATCCAGAAAAATAGTGGTAATAGCAAACGTATAATCATATTTTAAAAATAAAAAAAACCAGCTTAAATGCTGGTTTTTTTATTTAATATTATGATAATTCGGTTTAACCTCCAAAATCATCAAAACGTATATTTTCATCTGGAATACCAAAGTCTTCTCCCATTTTCTGTACTGCTTTGTTCATCAATGGTGGTCCACAGAAATATAATTCAATATCTTCTGGACTATCGTGCTTGCTTAAATAATTGTCAATTACGCAATTATGAACGAAACCAACAAAACCATCACCCTGTGCATCCATACTATCTTTAACCTTCCAGTTATCTTCTGGTAAAGGTTCAGAAAGTGCGATATGGAATTTAAAATTCGGGAAGTTTTTCTCTAAATCATAAAAGTGATCTAAGTAAAACAATTCCCTTTTAGAACGTCCTCCATACCAATATGATACTTTTCTTCCTGTTTCCAATGTTTTGAATAAATGATATAAATGTGAACGCATTGGTGCCATACCTGCACCTCCACCAACATATAACATTTCTGCATCAGACTCATTAATAAAAAACTCTCCATAAGGACCAGATATAGTAACATTATCTCCAACTTTTCTTGAGAAAACATATGAAGATGCAATACCTGGATTTACATCCATCCATCCTCCTTTTGCTCTATCGAACGGTGGAGTTGCTATACGTACATTAAGCATAATTTCTCTACCTTCTGCTGGATAAGAGGCCATTGAATAAGCTCTCTCTACAGTTTCTGGATTCTTCATTACTAAAGGCCATAACTTGAACTTATCCCATTCTACTTGGAATTTGTCTGGTGTTTCGTGCTCTTCAGGGTGTGCAGTAATATCCATATCTGCAAACTTAACTTCACATGGAGGTATTTCTATCTGAATATATCCTCCTGCTTTATAGTTCATGTCTTCCGGTATCTCTACTACAAATTCCTTAATGAAAGATGCTACATTATAATTACGTACAACCGTAGCTTCCCATTTCTTAATTCCAAAAATCTCTTCTGGAATAGAAATATCCATATCTTGCTTAACCTTTACTTGACAAGCTAAACGAATACCATGCTGTAATTCTTTACGAGTAAAGTGCGGTGTTTCTGTTGGTAGGGCTTCTCCTCCACCCTCATTAACGTGGCATTCGCACTGTACACAAGAACCACCTCCACCACAAGCTGATGGTAAAAAGATTTTTTCATTACCTAAAGTTGATAATAATGTGCCTCCTGATGGTACTTCTATAGTTTTTTCACCATTAATCGTAATCTTAACTGGACCAGATGGTGCTAACTTCTGTTTGACAAATAATAATAATGCTACTAATAACAATATTACAGCTAAAAAAGCGAATACTGTTATGGCAACTGTTCCTCCTGTACTTACTTCTAAAAACATCATTACTTTGTAATTTCTTTAGTGGTTGTTGCTAATTTTTTATCTTGCTCCTCAATAGTTTTCTTTGCCTCTTCTTTTGGAGCTTCTTTCTTTTCCTCGTCATCTCCACCTGTTAACATACCTCCGAAACTCATAAATCCGATAGCCATTAAACCAGTAATGATGAACGTAATTCCCAAGCCTCTTAATGGGCCTGGTACTTGTGAATATCTAATTTTCTCACGTATAGCTGCAATCGCTAAGATTGCCAAAAACCATCCAATTCCAGATCCTATTCCATAGACTAATGATTGACCTAAAGTAGGAATTTCACGTGACTGCATGAATAAAGAACCTCCTAAGATTGCACAGTTTACAGCAATTAATGGTAAAAAGATTCCCAAAGAATTATATAATGCAGGAGCAAATTTTTCAACAATGATTTCTACTAACTGAACCATAGTTGCGATAGTTGCAATAAACATGATAAATGACAAGAAACTTAAATCATAATCTGCATATTCTGCTCCTAACCAAGATAATCCTCCTGGTCTTAATAAGTATTGGTCTAATAACCAGTTTATAGGAACTGTTACTGCTAATACGAAGATTACAGCTGCTCCTAAACCTACTGCTGTAGATACTTTTTTAGATACAGCTAGGTAAGAACACATCCCTAAGAATGTAGCAAACACCATGTTATCTATAAATATTGACTTGAAAAATAATTCTAAATGTTCCATTTTTCTATTTTTTTAATGAAGTCTAAAACCTGATTAGTCTTCGATTAATGCCTGATTTTTACTACGCTGAATCCAAATAATTATTCCTACAACAATTAATGCCATTGGAGATAATAACATGAAACCATTATTTTCATATCCTATCGCGTACAATCCAGTTTTTTCTATAGGATCTCCTAATACTTTGAATCCTAATAATGTTCCTGAACCTAATAATTCTCTAAAAAAACCTACAATAATTAATATCGCAGCATATCCAAGAGCATTTCCTATTCCGTCTAAAAATGATTTCCAAGGACCATTTCCTAAGGCAAAAGCTTCAAAACGTCCCATGATAATACAGTTGGTAATTATAAGCCCTACGAAAACAGATAATGTTTTACTCAGTTCATACGCAAATGCTTTCAATACTAAATCTACTATAATTACTAATGCAGCAACTACGATTAGCTGTACGATAATTCTAATTTTAGAAGGAATTATATTTCTCATCAATGAGATTACAACATTTCCTACTCCTAATACAAATAATACAGAAATCGACATTACTATAGAGGCTTTTAACTCTGCAGTAATGGCTAGTGCTGAACAAATACCAAGTACCTGAATTGTAATTGGATTATTATCTGCTAACGGATCTGTTATTAATTTTGCGTCTTTTTTTGATAAAAGTCCCATAATTATTTTAATGTTTTAAAGTAAGGTAAATATTGTCTTAATTCTGATTTAATCATAGCTGAAACACCATCACCTGTGATGGTTGCTCCTGCAATAGCATCAACCTCATTATCGTTTTTATCTACGTTTTTAGGATCTGCATTTGATTTAGAAACTTTAATTCCTTTGAAAACCCCAGCTTCTGTTAACAAACGTTCTCCATAAAAATCATCCATAAAAAAACGTTGTTTTATGTTTGCTCCTAAACCAGGTGTTTCTCCTTTATGATCGAAAAATACTCCTTGGACTACCATGCTTTTATCTAAGGCAACATAACCCCAAATTGCATCCCATAATCCTTTTCCTCGGATTGGCGCTATATAAAAAGACTTACCATCTTTTTCTCCTACAAATAATGGTAATTTTCTAGTTTTACCTTCTTTTGCTAATGCTTGTTGTCTTTTAATATCTATCAAATAAGCTTCTTTATCTTCAGAAACTTTATCTCCTTCGATAACTAATTGCTTTTTAATGTATTTTGAAAACTCACTATCAACTTTATCTTTAGAAACAAAAACAGCGCTACTTTCGTCGTTTTCGTTTATGCCCATAGCATATAAAATATTCTGTTGCTTCTCTATCTTTTTATTTGCATCAATTTTACCTCTCAACGAAGATGCTGTAAAGGCCAATAATGCTCCTACTACTAGTACCATTCCGATGGCAAAAAGTAGTGTATATACATTAGTATCTGTCTTATTAGATGCCATAATTATGCAGTTTTAGCTTTTAAACGTTTTAATCTTTTCTTTACATTACCCTGAACCACGTAATGATCTATCGTTGGTGCAAAAACATTCATTAGTAGTATTGCTAAGAATACTCCTTCAGGATATGCAGGATTGAATACACGGATCATTATCGAAAAGAAACCAATAAGAAAACCATAGATCCATTTCCCTTTATTAGTTTGTGAACCTGTTACAGGATCGGTAGCCATAAATACTGCACCAAAGGCTAAACCTCCAATGATTAAATGTTGCCACCATTGAGTACTCATTAATCCGTAAAACTTACTGCTTTCAGTGATTATTCCTGAACTTGTAATCGCATTAAAGATTAATCCCATTACTGCCGCACCTACGAAAGTAGACAGAATTATTCTCCAACTTCCTATTTTTGTAAAAATTAAGAATGCTGCACCTAATAAAATTAAGAATGTAGATGTTTCTCCTACAGAACCTGGAATAAATCCAAAAAACATATCTGCTACAGAATAACTTACTTCTTGATTTTGTGCGTAACTTCCAAGAATTGTTTCACCTGAAATTGCATCAGCTTGTCCTGCTCTTGCTACTGCATCGTGAACCCAAACTTTATCTCCCGACATCCAAGTTGGATATGCAAAAAACAAGAATGCACGAATAGTTAAAGCTGGATTTAAGATATTCATCCCAGTTCCACCAAAAACCTCTTTACCAATTACTACTCCAAAGACAACAGCAACTGCTAACATCCAAAGTGGTAAATCTACTGGTACGATTAAAGGCACTAACATTCCTGTTACTAAATATCCTTCTTCTACTTCATGACCTTTGATTACAGCAAAAATAAATTCAACTATCAGCCCTACTCCGTAAGACACAATAACTAACGGTAATATTTTTACAACACCTATCCAGAAGTTGTCAAGGTTCCAAAAGTTTCCACTGAAAAAGCTAGTTACTCTTTCAATTTCACCAGTAGCTACGTGATGTTGGTAACCTGCATTTAACATTCCAAATAATAAACATGGAATTAATGACATAATTACTACATTCATAGTACGTTTTAAATCATCTGCTGCTTTTACATGAGTTCCTCCATGGGTAGTCTCATTAGGTAGATACAAAAAGGTATGGATTGCGTTAAACGCAGGAGCCATCTTTGTTCCTTTATATTTTTCTTTTAAATTATGTAAATTTTGTTTTAATCCCATATCTTATCCTAGTTCTTCTCTCATTAAATCTAACCCTTCACGAATTATTTTCTGGTGAGGTTGTTTTGATACACAAATAAACTCTGTTAAAGCGAAATCTTCAGGTGCTACTTCGTAGGCACCTAAACCTTCCATTTCGTCTAAATCTTTATACATACATGCTTTTAATAATTGCATCGGATAGATATCTAGTGGAAATACCTCTTCATATGATCCTGTTACCACAAATGCTCTATGCTCTCCATTAGTATTTGTGTTCAAATCATATTTTTTCTTAGGGTTCAACCACGAGAAAGTCAATGCTCTGGATGTCGAAATTTTATTAAAAACAGGTTTATTCCATCCGAAGAACTCATAATCGTCTCCTTCTGGAATTGCTGTCAATTGGTTGTCGTAGAAACCTAGAAATCCTTCTTCTCCTACTTGTAAACCACTTAATACATTACCACTAATCACACGAGTGTTATCGTTATTTAAGTTTCCTTTAACGATATCACTTACTTGAGCCCCAGCAAAAGCTGTAATGTATTTTGGCTCATTAATTTGCGACCCAGTTAAGGCTACTGTGCGTTTAAGGTTAAGTTTTCCTGTTAATAGTAATTCACCAATCACTACTAAATCTTGCGGAGTAACAACCCAAACTACTTCACCTTTGTTGATCGGATCAATTTTTGCAATTTGTGTACTCACATTACCCGCTGGATGAGGACCAGAAACATTGTGCGTTTCTATTCCTTTCAAACTTGCTAATGGTGACTTAGAAGATGCTACCGAAACATGAACCTTACCTTCTGTAAGTTTCGTTAATACTGTTAAGGCTGCTTGTAATTCTTCTTCCTTGCCTGCTAACACGTAATCGTAATTAGCTGCTAAAGGAGCACTTGCATGACCAGAAACAAAGATAGCTTTCGGAGCTTGGTTTGGGTTTGCAACAATGTCGTACGGACGTTGTTTTATGAAAGGCCAACATCCTGAAGTAAATAAATGATTCTTTATTTCTTCTCCAGTCATTGAACTTACATCTACCTTCCCGAAATCTTTGTATTCTTGGGTTCCGTTAGTTGTAATTTTAATTTCTAAAACTTTTCTACGAGCTCCACGAACAATTTCAGTAATTTTTCCGCTCACAGGACTAGGGAATAAAATACGCTCATCACTTTTATTGTAAAAAAGTGCTTGACCAGCTTTTACTTCTGAACCTTCTTTTGCTAAAATCTTAGGAATTACGCCGTGAAAATCACTTGGCTTTACTGCAAAAACACTACCTAATGGAAGTTCGGCAGTTACTTGTTTTGCTTCGCCAACGAGCTTAATATCAAGCCCTTTTTTTATACGGATGTCTTTTGACATAGTAACTATTGTATTTGATTTTCTTTAAAACACGCAAATTTAAAAATTTTAAAAACGACAAGTAATCAATTACGATTTTATCTTACTTCATTTATCTTATTTATAAAGATTCTAAATAAATTACACTTTGGCTTATGTTTTGGTATATTTGTATATTATGATGAAAAAAATTTCTGTTTTACTTTTTACTTTTTCTTGTCTTTTGGCAGTTTGCCAAACTATCAAAACAATACAATTAGTACCGTTACATTCTAAATCATTAATTCCTTTCGTTCCGTTAGGAAATGTTTTAGAACTTTCTTTCGATGATTTGGATGCAGATAATAAAGAATATCAATACAAAATAGAACACATGACTCACGATTGGAAACCAAGCAATCTCCAATCTAACCAATATGTAAATGGGTTTGATCAAAATTATATTATTAATGTTACAAACTCTTTTAATACACTTCAAGATTACACCCATTACGCTGTTAATATTCCTAATCAAAATTCAGTAATTACCAAAAGTGGAAATTATAGAATTTCAGTATTAGATGAAGATGATGAAATTGTGTTTTCAAGAAGGTGTGTTTTTTATGAAAACATAACTACAGTTGGAGTAAACGTAATTAGAGGTAGAGATACAGAAACTACCAATCAACAACAAACCGTTCAATTTATAGTGAATCACAAAGGTCTAAATATAAACAATCCTAATCAAGAAATTAAAATTCAGCTGATTAAAAACTATAATTGGAAATTCGCCAAAACTAATCTGAACCCATTATTCATCAAACCTCAACAATTAATCTATAACTACACCCAAAAAACAAATTTTTGGGGAGGTAATGAATATTTGAATTATGATAATAAATATGTTCGTAGCACCAATGTTAATATAGCCAAAACTGAACGTAAAGATCTTTTCAACAATTACTTATACACTGACATACAAAGAAGTGAAAAACCTTACACTTATAATCCTGATATAAATGGACAATTTATTGTACGCACGTTGGATGCCAATGATCAACATACCGAGGCTGATTATGCATTGATTCATTTTTCTTTAGAAACTGACGCTAAAATAAAAGACAAAAACGTTTATGTTTATGGTCGGTTTAACAATTACGAGTTAACTGAAAATAATAAAATGACTTTTAATAATGAAACCAATCTTTACGAAGCTTCTTTACAATTAAAACAAGGGTTTTATAACTACACATACGCTACTTTAAATGAGAATAGAAAAATTGATTTAAATGAAATTAACGGTTCTTTTTTTCAAACCGAAAATGAGTACACTGTTATTGTTTATTATATGCCTTTTGGAGGTTTATATGACAGAGTCATTGGAGTAGGATATGGATTTTTTAATCAGAACAGATAACAAGACCATTTGTTGTATTACAAAAAAACTAGTATTTTTATGGTCATGGTTCAGCAAATAACAAAAGGGATTAAAATTTCAGTTAAAACCACCTATAATGGCACTTCTTACCGTGGCTACAACCAATTTCACGCCTTTAGTTACTTTGTAAGCATCGAAAACACAACCGACGAAACTGTACAACTTCTAGAACGTTTCTGGGAAATTCATGATACATTGAATGGTGTCGAATTTGTTGAAGGTGAAGGAGTAATTGGACAAACTCCTGTGATTGGTCCAGATGAAAAATACAATTACAGATCAAACTGTTTCCTCCACGGACATGTTGGAGCTATGAAGGGAAAATATAAGATGGTAAATACTGAAACTTTAGAAAAATTCTTTGTTAACATCCCTACATTTCAACTTATTACAACACCATCACTTAGTTAATGAAAAAGTCTAAAAAAGTTCGTGTAATCAAAAATATTGATTGCTTAAACTGTGGGTTTCCATTCTCTGGACACGAAGTTTTCTGCCCTGAATGCGGACAGAAAAACAAGGGGAAAAAAATTACCTTGAGTAATTTTTTAGGTGAAATTTTTAAAGGATTCACATCTTGGGACACCAAGTTTTGGAGAACTTTATTCCCTTTACTTATTGCACCTGGGAAAGTTTCTAAAGATTATATTGAAGGGAAAAGAGCAAGATACACCAATCCTTTTAGATTTTATATTACCACTTCTATCATCTTTTTTCTACTACTAGGCGCTCGAAAAACTCAAAAGAGATACAACGAATTTAACTCTAGAAATAATACCGTTATTAACTCTATTGCTAGTGATGAAATCGATCGAGATTCACTACAAAGTACTATATACAGGGAACTCGATAAAACTCAAAGAAAAAAAGATTCTTTAAAAAATTTACTAATAAAAACAGACTCAATTCAAAAAGTAAAAGATTCTACTTCTTTAAAGAATGAACTTGATAGTTTTAAACTAGCTTTTGCTGATACTGATGATATTTTACCCTTTATTCAATTTCAAAAGAAGCACCCTAATTTATCTGTAGACAAAGCATTAGATAGTTTACATGTTGAAAAAAACTTCTCAAATCGTTTTTGGTACTCTAGGAGTAAAATCATAAATAGCTTTATAAGCGATAAAGATGAAAATAAAAAATTTGCTGATTACGTAGTTTCTCATATCTCTATTGCTTTACTCTTCTTATTACCGCTATTAGCTTTCTGTTTGAAAGTATTTTATTTTAGGAGGAAATTCAATTATGTTGATCATCTAATTTTTACATTTCATGTACAAACGGTATTTTTCATCTTATCAACAGTTTTTATAATAATTAGTTTTTTTCAATCATTAGATAGTGATAGAGTTATGATGATTTTTTCAATACTATTTCTCATCTACCTGTATATAGCTATGAAAACATTTTACAAACAAGGATGGTTCAAAACTCTATTTAAATTCTTAATGACAAATTTTATTTTTATGATTCTATTTGTTTTAGGTGCAGTAATGGTTTCAGCTATAGGTTTTATAATGTACTAGAATAATTGATACACTTCTTTTTCTAGGTTTTTAACGTAGTCTATATAAAGCATAGAGGTGGTATTTTGTTTTTTGAGTATATTCGTAGTACTTATCGTTTCTATATAAGATCTTTTCATTTTCAAAGCTACTTCAGGTGACTCAATATTTTCATTTTGGTGAAATTTAAGGATTGCTTCTTTATCGAAAAACTTATGATCGCTTAACCAATTAGCAAACCACTTTCTTCTTGACTGCTTCATCTGTTCTGTATATAATGTTGAACTCGACCATATATGTGGCTTTACTTCAAGTTCGGTGAAGAATTTTTTATTTCCTGTCCAAACTAATTCATATATTTTCAACTTACGCTTCCAATCTACCAAAACAATGGTAAAAGGCTCTATGTTAGAGAAATCGTAATTATCGATAGCCGTAATAGCATCTTTAACTGCCAAAAATTCTTTTACAAGTACACCTCTACTCTTTTTATAAAATGATTTTCGAACATGATTCTCAAAACCTCCGTTCAATAAACAAATAAGTCTACAAGCATTACTTACCCCTATCCAAGTTCCACCTGCAACTTCATCTTTTGGAAATACCAATACAGAATCTCCAACACTATACTTTTGAGGTGGAATCGTTTCTCTTGCTGCGTCTTCATCTCTATTCGATGTTAACATAAAATCACTATTCCCTAATGGTAAAAAACTTACGGTACACATTTACATTTATAATTTAATCGCAATAGAAATAAATAATTTTATAAGGTATGGAACTTAGGATGTTCCAAAAATGCTCACTTAAAAGTTGTACATTTGTGAGCCAAAATTATCATATTAAAACCAATAAACAAACAACCATGGGAAAAGGATTTTTTAATGTACCTGTTGCTATTAACGAAACTGTAAAAAGTTATGCTCCAGGTTCTGTTGAGCGTGAGAACGTTTCAAAACAATACGAAGCATATTTTAACGGTTCTGTAGACGTACCAATGTATATTGGTAGTGAAGAAATTAGAACTGGAAACACCCAAAACATGACGCCTCCGCATGATCATAAACATGTTGTAGGAACTTACCATGTTGGAGATAAAACTCATGCTGAAAAAGCTATCAAATCTGCTTTAGAGGCTCGTAAAGAATGGTCTCAGATGCCTTGGGAACAACGTGCTGCAATCTTTTTAAAAGCTGCTGAATTAATTGCTGGTCCTTACCGTGCAAAAATCAATGCAGCCACTATGATTGCACAATCTAAAACTGTACATCAAGCTGAGATTGATGCTGCTTGCGAACTTATAGATTTCTTGCGTTTCAACGTAGAGTACATGTCTGATATCTACAACGAACAACCAAATTCTGATGATGGTATTTGGAATAGAGTTGAGTACAGACCTTTAGAAGGTTTTGTGTACGCAATCACTCCTTTCAATTTTACTGCAATTGCTGCAAATTTACCTGCTTCAGCTGCAATGATGGGAAATACTGTTGTATGGAAACCATCTGACAGCCAAATTTTCTCAGCAAAAGTAATTGTTGATATTTTTAAAGAAGCTGGTGTTCCTGATGGTGTAATCAACGTGATTTATGGCGATCCAGTTGAAATTACAGATGTTGTTTTAGCATCACCAGATTTTGCAGGATTACATTTTACTGGATCAACATTTGTATTCAAAGAGCTTTGGAAACAAATAGGAACAAATATTCATACTTATAAAACATATCCTAAAATTGTAGGTGAAACTGGTGGTAAAGACTTTATCGTTGCTCATCCATCTGCAAACCCTAAACAAGTTGCTACAGGAATTTCCCGTGGTGCTTTCGAATTCCAAGGACAAAAATGTTCTGCAGCTTCTAGAGTTTATTTACCAAAATCAATGGCAAATGAAGTATTAGCATATGTAAAAGAAGATATTGCTTCTTTTAAAATGGGATCACCAGAAGACATGAGTAATTTTATTACAGCTGTAATCCATGAAGGTTCTTTTGATAAATTAGCTAAATATATCGATCAAGCTAAACAAGATAGCGATGCTGAAGTTATTGCTGGTGGAAACTATGATAAATCTAAAGGTTATTTTATAGAACCTACTGTTATTTTAACTACCAACCCTAAGTATACTACTATGGAAACTGAATTATTCGGACCTGTAGTTACAATTTATGTATACGAAGATAAAGACTGGGCTGATACTTTAAAATTAGTAGATGCCACTTCTGAGTATGCTTTAACTGGTGCTATTTTTTCAACTGATAGATATGCTATCGTTGAAGCTACTAAAGCTTTGGAAAACTGTGCAGGAAACTTTTATGTTAATGACAAACCTACTGGGGCTGTTGTTGGCCAGCAACCTTTTGGAGGTGCTAGAGCTTCTGGAACTAATGACAAAGCTGGTTCTGCTCAAAATTTATTACGTTGGGTTTCTCCTAGATTAATTAAAGAAACTTTCGTTACTCCTACGGATTATCGTTACCCTTTCTTAGGATAATATTTTTCTACATCATAAAATTAAAGAGCAATTCTATTAAAGGATTGCTTTTTTTATGCTCTTAAAAAATTAAAAATCAGAAAATAAAAATCACAAATGTTCTTCTTTAGTATACCTTTGCAAAAAAATACTTGATGCAATTTTCAGACTTATCATTACATAAATCAATCTTGAAAGCAATTAGTGAAGAGCGTTACCATACCCCAACATTAGTTCAAGAACAAGCTATTCCTGTAATTCTAAACAATAAAGACGTTATTGTTTCTGCACAAACTGGAACTGGTAAGACCGCTGCTTTTGCATTACCTATACTACATCAATTATTTGATAAACAAGATACTGAAAAACGCTCAAAGAAAATCAAAGCCTTAGTTGTGAGTCCAACTAGAGAATTAGCCATACAAATTGAAGAAAGCTTTAAGAAATATGGTAAATACAGTAACCTAAGGACTACAGTTGTTTATGGTGGTGTATCTATCGAACCTCAGAAAGATATACTAGCCAAAGGAGTTGACATTTTAATTGCTACTCCAGGTAGATTAATAGATTTAAATATACAAGGTCATATAGATTTAACTGTCTTAACTACTTTTGTTTTAGATGAAGCAGATTTAATGTTGGACATGGGCTTTATTAACGATGTAAGAAAGATCGAAGCCTTGTGTCCTCGTAAAAAGCAAACATTACTTTTTTCAGCAACAATGCCTGAAAAAATAACTGTGCTCGCTAGTTCTATTTTAAATAAACCTGAAAAAATTGAAATAGACGCTGACGACTCCGTCTCTAAAAGTATCGGTCAATTACTCTACTATGTTCCTAAGAAAAATAAAACAGACTTATGTTTACACCTATTAAGAAACACTATTAATGGACGAATTATTATTTTTAGACGAACAAAATTTGGTGTTGATAAATTAGAGCAGACGCTTTCTAAAAATGGTTACAAGGTAACTAGTATTCACGGAGACAAATCTCAATCTTTAAGAAATGAAGCAATAGCTACATTCAAAAGTAATAAGGCGACTATTTTAATAGCTACCGATGTCGCTGCCCGAGGAATTGACATTACTAAAGTAGATGCTGTTATAAATTTTGACTTACCGAATATCCCTGAAACTTACGTCCATAGAATTGGAAGAACTGGAAGAGCTGGAAAATCAGGAATTGCATTTTCATTTTGTAGCGCAGACGAAACGAGTTATATTAAATTAATTCAGGAAGTATTACAAAGAAAAATTCAAATTATTGAAGATCATCCTTTTCCATTAACCAAACCGAAACATAAGAAACAGCCTAATACAATCAGTAAACACAAAAAAGGAAGAAAATCTACCGCTTCTAAAAAGAATAAAAAGCGTTGGTATTAGTAAATAGTACTTGTTAAAAATAAAAAATATGCTAGGTTTCTAAACCTAGCATATTTTTATTTAACTTACTTTATTACTTGTTTAACTTTAACACCATTCTTGGTTTTTATCTCAATGAAATATACTCCTGATTGGATATGACCCAACTGGATATTCTTCTCCTGAGTGTCTGATGTAATATTTTTTGAAAGAATAATACTTCCATTTATATCTAGAACTCTAATTTTTGAGCCTTTTAAATTTTCCTGACTTCTCAGTGTAAGTACATCTTTAAAAGGGACAGGAAAAACTTGAATCTCCGTCATCTTCATGCTATTTCGTCTAGCAGATGTTAAAGATTTTAGCTTCCATTTCTGATTATTATTAGTCGCTTTATAACCCCAAACTTGAACATTAGCATTTAAAGCTCCGGCCGCTCTATCTAGACCTTTACTAGGACAATGTACTGGCTTTAAACCATATATTCCTTTTCCGTTTTCTATTACTTTCCATTGTTTATGTTGATCTCTTGAGTCGGTCCATGTTGCAACATTAGCCCCATCTGTACATTTAGCGTAAGGAACTTCCAAATATCTATTAGTTCCCACATTCTTAATTGTATAAACATCATCTGAAAGATGAGTAAATTGCCATTTTTGATCGTCAAAATTGCCTGGACTAATCATTCTTGCAGAATGGCTCTCCTGAACTCTTGAAAGCAATCTTTGGTTATTCAATACAGACTCAATAACGTAAACACCATTTGAGACTACCTGACTTTGTAATGCTTTTACAACAACACCATTTACCTGGTCTCTTACAATAGCTTGTTGCCATGTTGAATTTAAAGGTCTAATATGAGTTTTATAGACATAGTTGTTTCCTGGCGCTGGTAAACTTGGTAAATCGATCACTATGGTTTTGATTCCTTTACCTTGAGTTACTATTACATTTTTTTGAGCTACCCAAGTATTAGATGACCAAAACTCTAATACAAGCTCTCTATCTTGAGATGCTTCATAGTTAACATTCAGTGTGTATGAATTTGCTTGAAAAACAGTTGTAGGTGCATCTTTGAAACTTACACTATCTGTAAAAATTTGATCTTTTACTTCGATGTTATCAACTTGATCAGTATCTATAGCTTCTTTCCATGTTTTTCCTACTGGCTTAATATGAGTTTTATAAATGTAACCTTTACCTACTTTTGGAATTGCCGTTAAATCAACAGTAACATTAGCTGTTTTAGATCCAGCATCTACTACTACACTTCCAGCTCCTAACCAACTTGTAGCAGACCAAAACTCTACTACTATCTCTCTTTTTGTCTTTGCTGAATACTTAACTTCAAAATTATATGTTTTCTTAGGTGCTATAATTTTTACTGGATTTACAAACGCAACCAATTCTTTAGTCTCATTACAAGATTCTCCAGGTAGACCATAACAACCTTGACCAGTAGGCGATGAAGAAGGGTCCCAATTAATTCCGGCCACCCAATTTTTTGCTCCTAATTCGTAAGCTCCAGCATCTGGTGCTTTACCTTTAAAATTGTCAGTTATCTTAGAAATTATTCTACCAGTATCTACAGCAGGTGAACTTGAAGTAAGTGTAAAATTATTCCCTTGATAATTTGTAAATCCTACTTTAGTAATGATGTTATTTTGTTTATCTGCATCTCTTTCAAAAGTGCCTTCATCTTCCTGAGTTGTTGGATCATCTACGTTTTTAACATCAGCAATATTATTCCACACTTTAACATTTGAAAATGCTGTTCCTGCTTTATGCCAAGCTCCCATAGCACCTCCTTTAGTCTTTACTAAAGTATTATTAAAAATATCAATATTTTTACCATTCCAGTTAATCTGAACTCCGGTCCACTCTACATTCCAAACTACGTTATGATGTACAGAAAATGCTTCTGCATCATTATCTAAATAAATTCCAGCTGCTTTTCTCTTTGATCCTCTAGAAGCCGAATCATGAAACCAGTTATGGTGAATCTCAGTATTCTGCGGACCTCCTACAGTATAAAAAGTTGCGCAATCATCAGCAATTAAATTACTTTTGTACACATCATTATAGGCGATCTCACAACGGTTTCCATTATAGTTAATTCCATCTCTTCCTCCGTTAAAAATAGTATTTCCTATAATTTTATTATCAGTTCCTCCTCTAGCTACTAATGGTGCATCGTAAGATCCCAAGTAATTGAAATCATGTATGTAATTATTTTTTAACACATTCAAATTTCCTCCAAGACGTATTCCAGTAGCAGCATTAAAAGCAATTTCACATTTTTCAATACTATTATTTCTTCCATTGACCTCAACACTTGGTGCTCCTGCGTTAAATCCTTTAAAAACTCCTTGTGTATGATTTCCGTAAAAAGAAGAAACCCCATAAAGCTTGTTGTTATTAGCATTCTTCTTTAATTCTATAGCACCACCAAAAACCGCAAGATTAGTAATGTGTATATAACTTCTGTTATTTAAATCGATTGCTATTTTTCTTTTTCTCATTTGAACTAACCCGTTCTTTGGAGCAGCACCGCCTGGCAATTGTACAAATAATTCTTTTGTTGCACTATCGAACCACCATTCATTTTGGTAATCTAAAGCTCCTTTTACTCCTTCTAAATAAAAATCACCCTTATCTGCTGGAGCATGAAAAGTACGTATCCATGAAGGGCTTTTATCTAGTTTAAAATTTACTCTTCCGGAAGAACTAGAAGTAATAAAAGCTTTCCAAGCTATCCAACCTGCTCCTGGTTTATCTCCATAGAAAAAAACTGATCCACCTTTCCAGTTAATTCCTGGAATTTTTGACGATGTTAAGTAAGCACCGTTCACTATATTTTTATTGCTTCCTCCATCGTTTCTTAACGAATTTAGCGTAAAAGGCTTTCCGTCTGTATTATTAGGCCATCTAGCTAGATCCATCGCTGTACTTCCATTCATTATAAAGTTTTCTTGACCTAAATCCCAGTTTACTTTTACTTTATAAATAGCTCCTTTATCCTTTCTCCAACCGCTTAGCGCTTGCATAGCAGAAATAATTACTTTCTCTCCTTGTTTAGAGGTATAAATTATAGGACTACCTGCAGTTCCTGATCTGTTAGGCTTAATCGTTTCCTCATAAGTTCCTCCTCCAATAACAATTGTATTTCCTGGTTTTGCTACTGATGATGCTTTACTTATAGTTTTAAAAGGTTTAGTTATTGTACCAGGGTTAGCATCGCTTCCTGATTTTGAAACATAAATACGCTGGGCGTGAATATGCTTAAATGAAAAGAGTAACAATACTATTGATACTACTTTTAAAAAATTAATTAGTTTCATAATTTGATTGATTTTAGGGGTTATATGTTTTAAGATTTAGACAAGAACGGAAGTCTTAACTCGAAATTGCGTGAATATTCATTTTTGAAAAAAAAATAGAAAAAACTGTACTAAAACCATTAGCCGAAACAATCATACGACACTAATAATCAATATGTTTTGTTTAAAGTAAAAATAAAAAATGTAATAAAATATTTACATTCTTTCATCGTTTTAATGGAAATATTTTTTAAATTTAGAGCAATCTTTTTATGCTGTTATCAATTATAACGCAATAAAATAATCCCCAAAAAATGACTCATCTCGATCAAAACACAGAAATCCTAGGTTTGCGTAGGGCAAAACACTTATTACGTAGAACTTCTTTCAATTACAGTAAAGATTTATTGCAAGAATTTGCTGCTTTAACACCAGAACAAGCATTCAATAAGCTTGTTGTAGATGAACCCAACCTCTGGAAAGAGCCTTATGATCCCAAACCAGATACAGCTCCTGATGGTTATTGGATCTCTTCAAAAAAAGATCCTCGAGAATTTGAAGGGCAATTTAGAAAAAGAAGAATTATTACTTCTTGGTGGTGGTACAATTCACTACATAAAAACTCATTAAAACAAAAAATGATGTTCTTTCTACACACATCTTTTACTGTTTCAAAAGATAATGGATCTGGAACTTCCACTAGTTTTTATGACCATATGAGTTTGCTAGAGCATTATGCACTTGGAAATTTGAAAACGTTATCAAAAAAAATAACTTTCGATAACTCGATGTTAGATTATCTGAATAATACTCAAAATAACGCAAATAATCCTAACGAAAATTATGCGCGAGAATTTTTAGAATTATTCACTATTCTAAAAGGAGAGCAGATTGGAAGTGGTGATTATACAAATTATACAGAACAAGACGTCCAACAGGCGGCAAGAGTTTTTTCTGGAATTAAAATTGAACATGAAAGAAATATTATTGACTCTGACACCAACTTACCTATAGGAAAAATTAAAATAAACGCACATGCAAAGGTAGATAAAACTTTCAGCCATGCTTTTGATAATTTTGTAGTAAAAGGTAGTGATACAGAGGATGGTGTGGTTAAAGAGCTGGATGACTTTGTTGAAATGGTGTTTAGTAAAGAGGCTACCGCAATCTCTTTTGTTAGAAAGCTATACCGCTATTTTGTAAAAAGTGAATGGAACACTACCATTGAACAAAATGTTATAAAACCTTTAGCTTTCGAATTGAGAGCAAATAATTATGAAGTTTTACCAACTCTGAAAAAACTTTTATTGTCTAATCATTTTTATGATTTAGATAACGCAGACGATAGTGACGAAATTATAGGGAGTATCGTAAAGAGTCCGTTACAATTATTAAATGAACTTACTTCTTTTTTTAAGATAGAAATTCCAAATCCTGAAACTGCAGTTGATGATTTTTACGTTTTCTTTAATTTTGTTCATAATTTCTATTTAGCTACTGCAGGCATGAAATTTTGGGCTCCTGATTCAGTAGCCGGTTATCCTGCGCATTATCAAAGTCCAGATTTTGATCGCCACTGGTTTTCTTCAAACACTGTTCTTTCTAGATATAAACTTATCGAAAGCTTAATAACTGGTAGAAATAAGATTTTTTATAATGGTAAAATTAGAGTAGAATTAAACACTCCTAATTTTATTAAAAACAATATTAATGAACCTTCAATTGCCTCAGATCTAATCACTGAATTGGCAGATTATTTATATCCTGAATCAATTAGCGTAGAGAGAAAAGCATATTTTGCTCAAAATTTACTTGAAGGCTTCCCTGACTATTATTGGACAAATGCTTGGCTTGAATTTGATGCATCCGGAGATGAAACAGTTGTTAAATCACGACTAGATGCTCTTATTATTCAAATGATTAATGCTCCTGAATTTCAATTAACATAGTTCAACAATCCCCAAAAATCACTCTCATGAAAAGACGAAATTTCATAAAACTAGCGACAGCTACTTCTGCCTTAGGCTTAATGCCTTTTGAACTAAATGCGCTGCTTAAAACTATTGATTTATCGATAGACTGTGGAGATATTTCAAACAGAAAACTTGTATTAGTAAATTTAGTTGGTGGAAATGATGGTTTAAATACCACTATTCCGCTTAACAATTATGATGTATATGCAAATTTAAGACCCACTATTAAGATCCCAAATTCTGGCGCTAGTAGCCTTATCAAATTGGATAAAACTTTGGCTGATGATCAGCAATTAGGGTTGCATCCCGCATTATCAGGCTTTAAATCATTATACGACGAAGGAGAGTTAAGAATTCTTCAATCGGTAGGATATCCTTCACAAAACAAAAGTCATTTCGCATCTAAAGACATCTACTCAACTGGAAACGATGGAAATAGTTGGAATAATGGTAAAAATTCAGGTTGGATTGGTCGTTTCATGGAAAAATATTATCCAGAGCAATTAGAAGAAGCATTTCCTTTGGGAGTTCAAATTGGTTCTACCAAAACAGAACTTGGGTTTCATGGAGCCGAGGAGCACGGTTTATCTATTAATATAACAGGACAAGATCCTGCCGGATTCTTTACAGAAATAAATGGACTAGGTGGACAGCCTCCTGCAAATATTCCTGATTCACATTTTGGTACTGAACTGGATTATATTATTGATGTCAATAAAACATCAAATAAATATTCAAAATCTATCTCAGACGCATTTACCAAAGGTAAAAATGCAACTAGTTATGAAGACAATAACTTATCTAATCAGCTAAAAACTGTTGCCAAGCTAATCAGTGGCGGATTACAATCCAAAGTCTACTTAGTTAGTATTGGTGGTTTTGATACTCATAATAATCAAAATCAAGATAATGGTGATATTAAGGGTAAACATCATGATTTATTAAATGAAGTATCTACCGCAATTGAAGCGTTTGTAAAAGATTTAAATGAGCAATCGTTAAGCGACGATGTCGTTGGACTTACCTATTCTGAATTTGGAAGAAAAGCAAAAGAAAATGGAAATCTTGGTACGGATCATGGAGAGATTGCTCCTATGTTTTTATTTGGGAAACCTGTTAATGGCGGAGTTTCTGGAACAAATGTAGATTTATCTGAGGCGACTTCAGATAATAATTATCAATTGGAAACTGTACAGTACGATTACCGTCAGACTGTAACTACACTACTTCAAGATTTCTTGGGTGCCTCTGATTCTGTAATTGATCATGCCTTTTTTGATTACACAGCTAACAAAAGTTTTACAGCTGTAAAAATCGCTGATATTATTAAAGATTCTCACTCTATAGCTAAAGGATGTATTTTGAGTACAGATACTGATATTAAATCTAATGAAAGAAAAAAATGGTTAGTTTATCCTAATCCGTTTACTGATAAATTGAATTTAAGTGCTATTGAGAAATTTTCAAAAATAGGATTTAAACTATATAACAATGATGGTAAACTTCTTCTTTCTGGCGAGAAAGAGGTTATCGATAATACTGTTTTAATAGAAGTACCCTATTTATCATCGGGTTTATATTTTCTACAAATTCAGAGTGGAAGTAATACTGAAAACCACAAGATTTTTAGACTTTAAATCGTAAATAACACTAATACGCCTTAAAAAACGAGTTAATTCATAATTAACTCGTTTTTAAATTTTATTCCTTCATCACTTTTTCACAGGCAAAAGACCACAGGTTTTGGTTGTTTCTCCACAGCTAAAATATTTTCCGTTTTTTAGGTATTAAGTTTGATTAGATACATGAAACTTATCTATAAAACAATTATTATGAACTATTTAAATAAACTAAATTTATTATTTCTAGCAATCGTGCTTTTCATAGCTGTAGGGGCTTTTTCAACAAACTCTATTAACAAAGAGAAACATGTACTTAAACAACAATTACCTCAAAATCTAGTTGGTACGTATGAAGGAACACTTACTAAGTTAAGTGGTAAAACTATGGTAAACCCTGAAGGCACTTGTACTATAAAAAAAGGAAGTAGAAACGCATATAATCTTCACTTTAGTAATGGACTAACATCTATACGAAATGTGAGATTTACACAAGACGATGAAATTTATACCGCTACTGCTTTATATAGTGGTAAAAAACTGGGTATAACTATAGACTCAGACGATAATAGCTTAAGTATTGGAAGTATTTCTGGCAGTAAAGTACTAGCGTTTGAAGGAGATTTAATATCATCAAGAACTTACAGTAATGTAAACTTAAACACACAACATCAAAGTATTTCAACAAAAGGAGACAACACCAAAATTAGAAACGGGAATCAAACAATTACTACTAAAGGAAACTCTACTAATATCAAAAATGGAAATCAACGTGTTAAAACAAGACGAAACGGTAGTATACGTATCAAGACTGGTGATTTAGGTATTGATGCATCCAACGGAAATGTAAGTATTGTGACTGGTAATGGAAGTATACATGTAAATGATGGAGAAACTCATATAGATAATAATGAAAGTCTACATGTATATTCAGGAAATGCTTTTTACGAATGTGAATCGAATCAGATCGCTGATTTACCAGAACAAGTGGTTGGGATTTATATGGGAACTTTAGAAGCTCCTGGTGTTCATACTAAGAAAGGGATCTGTAAAATTATACAAACAGGTTGTAAAACATATCGACTAGATTTTAGTAATGGTATTCCTTCTATTCATGGTGTACAATTTGGGCGTATGAATAATTTTAAGGAATTTACTTCAGTTGTTATTGAAGGAGAATATGCAACAGAAATTGAAATTGACATGCGTTTTGATGATTTACATATAGAAAGAGGATTAGTAAATGTAGTTTTTGATGGAGAAAAACAATAGTAAACTCTTTATCAAAACATAAGTTAAAGTGGCTATATTCAATGTAATATAGCCGCTTTTACTTTTATAAACAATATTGTTATGTTTTAAATGTTTTATCTTTAACTACAAAAACCAATTACGTGTTTAGAAAACTACTCTTAATTTTTGTGTTTATAACCACCATCTGTTTCTCTCAGAAGAGTGATGTAATTTATCAGGAATGGAAAGCAAAAATAGATACTGTTTCGAATATTGACAATGCTATACTAATTGATAAGCAGCATCTAAATAAGGTCTCTAGAGCAAATCAAATATACATCCTTAATAATATCGCTATTCGGTTTGAAGACAAAAAGCAAAGAGATTCAGCTCACTTCTACGCAAACAAATCACTTACTTATAAAAATGAGTTCCCTAAGCATCCTGCTATTGCTGAAGCTTACATAGCAAAAGCAACTATTTACATGAGAAATCAGCAGTTAAAAAAAGCTAAGAAAAACATGCATGCTGCAAGAAAAGTGCTTATTCACGGTAAGGCTAATCCAATGTGGGCTAGTTATTATCAACAAATGGGAAGTTTACTAAACAGTTTAAACAGCTACGAAAACTCAATCCAATATTCCGATTCTGCAATTCAGTTTTTATTACGTTTAAAAGATACTTTTAAGACTGCAAATTTATATCACAATTTAGGCATTCAATATTACAACCAGAATAAACTTGAAAATGCTGTTAGTAATTTATTAAAAGCTATTTCTATTAAAGAAAAATATGATAAGAAGGATTCTGCTAGTTCTTATTTTATACTTGCTTTAATGTATAATAACAATAATATATTAGATCAAGCTAATAAATATATTAAGAAAGCAATTAAGGCTGCAAAAGAACAAAAACTCGATGAAGTTATATTAAGAAGTTATTTGATTCTTGCCAAACAATTTACTAAAAGAAAACTTAGCTCTAAGGCTTTAGCTTATAACGATTCTTGTTTGTTCTTATCTAAAAAAATGAATATGTGGAGTATTACCACTGAGCTAATTAAAAATAAAGGAGATATTTATTTTGATTTACTAAATGATAAAAAAAGAGGGGGGACTTATTATCAAAAAGCATACGAGCGACTTAATTCTAAGGAGCATGAATACCAATATTATAAAAAGTTAGCTGTCATTGAAAAATTAGTATCCTCTTCGCTTTCTAATGATGATCCGTCGCTGGCTAAAGTCTATTTAACTGAATTTAAAAATATACTAAATAAAAATAAGGATCTTGGGTATCAGCAAAAATTTCATAAAGAATCGGCTAAATATTTTAATGCAATAGGTAAATATAAAACTGCTATTTTTCACTATAAAAAATCATATTCTCTTTACGACTCTATCAATAACATAGATACTAAAGAAAAAATCGCTGCACTAGAAAAGAAATATGACACTAAAAATAAAGAACTCAAAATTGCTAAATTAAATGAAGAAAACGCTAGAAAAGAACAGTTAATATCAAAAGCTAAGTTCAAACAACAATTATTAATTGTTTCTATAATCTCTTTAGCACTTCTATTCTTATCTGGATATTATTTCTACAACAAACTCAGACAGCAAAAGAAAGAATTAGCGCAATTAAATTCAACTAAAACTCGATTGTTTTCTATAATTTCTCACGATCTAAGAGGCATGTTGATTCCTTTTCAGCGTGTAGGGAAAGTTATTAATCATTATATAGACAAAAAAGATTATGAAAAAACAAATGCACTTTCACAAGAGTTACAACGCAATTCTGAAAGACTATCGAACACTCTTGATAATCTTTTGAACTGGTCTATTCAACAAATGAATGGATATAGTTATAATGAAGAAGAAATATCTATTCAACAAGAGCTAACAGAAATTATTGAAAGCTATAGTTATCATGCAAAACTTAAAAACACTAAAGTTTCCTTAGATATTAAAAAAGATGAAATAATAACATTCGACAAAGGTGGGTTTCATCTAATTTTCAGAAACTTAATTAATAATGCTATTAAATACACCGAAAATGGTACTATCAAAATCTCAGTACTCAAAAAGTTTAACGTACTTCATTTTACAGTTACTGACTCTGGTATTGGCATTCCTAAGGAACAACTCAAAAATATTTTTACACTTACCGAAAATAACGCTTCTTCAGGAACACAAGGTGAAAAAGGATCTGGACTTGGTTTAAACTTAGTTTATAAATTTGTTCAAATCCATAATGGGGATATTAAAGTTTCTTCAGAACAACGAATAGGCACAAAATTTGAATTATCTTTTCCAATAAAAGACTTTAAAAGTCTACCAAAAGAATCGGATAGCTTAAGTGCTTAATAGTATTCTTAATATCTAAATTTTAAAAACGAATGAAGTTATATATTGTTGAAGACGAAATCTTTCAATTAGAAGACCTTAAGATTACAGTAGAAAAACTTGGTCACGATTGTGTTGGAAGTTCAGCTGATGCTTTTGATGCTCTGGAAGAAATTGCCTCATTAATCCCCGATTTGGCATTAATAGATATTCATTTAAACAAAAGAGAAGCCGGTATACAATTAGCTAAAAAAATTAAAGAATTATACCAAACTCCTATCGTTTTTGTTACTTCTGAAATTAAAGATGAAACTATTGCAAAAGCTATTGAAGTTAATCCTATTGCATACTTAACCAAACCTGTTAAAGAGAGTGATTTAAAGGCTGCTCTTATATTAGCTGAAAATTCGTTCTCTAAAAAAGAAGACACACATTATGTATCTTCATCTGAACTCTTTGTTAGAAGCGGAAATAAATTACATAAATTAAAAATTGATTCCATACTTTACGCACATACAGATTCTAAAAATTATTGCTCGATAGTAACAGAGGGTAATAAAAAATTCTCTGTCAGAAATTCTGTTACTGGATTATTGAAAACGTTAAATAACGAACAATTTATACAAACACATCGTTCGTATCTTATAAACTGGAATTTTATTCGTTCTTTTTCAGAAGCTGATCAAAGTATCGATTTACAAGGCAATAGTATTCCAGTAGGACGCACTTATAAAGCTGAAATTTTGAAACGCCTTCGAATAATTTAATCCTTAAATCTGTTTTATTAAGACACATAAAACCGTAAGTGCTCCACATTTCAATTTGTACATTTTATTTTCAGAATACTTTCATAACAAACTTTTTAATCGAAACAATTATGAAAACCATTCAACAAATTTCAAAAGTGATTATGGCATTTGCCTTTATTTTATTTTTATCGTGTAGTAAAGACGAAAATGGCGTACCTGATGGAGCTAAATTTGTGGAACTTCCTGCTAGCTTAACGACAAGCTACAACGGTATTTTACAATATAATGTAAATCAAACACCACAAGTAACAGAATCTAATGCAACAGCTACGCTCACTAAAACAGGCGATAAGGTATATAAAGTAACTTTTAGTAACAATGTGCCAGAAATCGGGGGGCTTCGTTTTATAGAAAACAACGGAACATTCGACTCAGCATCTGGTTCAGGAAGTGCTGAAGGTATTTCTTTACGTTCAGGAGATTTAAGTGTAGGAATTACCAATGGTGATAAACAATGGCAATTCTCTACAAATTAATATACAGTTTTGTATAATTACTATGAAAGATGACTTTTATCTAAGTCTCTTCAAGGCTGAAGTATTAAAACTTTAGCCTTTGTATTTTACAGGTAAGTGTACTACTTTTTTAGTTTCAAAAAATGACTCTTCAAAATAGTCTGGTAAATCATAAATTGTGGCTTTAGGAAACTTTATTAACTCTTCAGATAAATCTCCTCCTTTTAAATATAAAATACCGTTTTTAAGCTCGTGACTTTGTTTTTTATGTACTTTATTTTTTATCCATCGATGAAATGTTTCCATTTGCGCTACGGCTCTACTCACAATAAAATCGTAAGTTTCATTGACCTCTTCCACTCTTCCATGTGTAGTTCTTACATTTTCTAGACCTAAACCTTCAGATACTTCATCAACAACTTTAATCTTCTTTCCGATAGAATCTACCAAATGAAATTTAGTCTCAGGAAATAAAATTGCTAAAGGAATCCCAGGAAAACCGCCTCCTGTACCTACATCCATTACTTTTGCTCCAGGGTTAAATTGCATTACTTTTGCTATTCCTAAAGAATGTAAAACGTGTCGTAAGTACAACTCATCTATATCTTTTCTTGATACCACATTAATTTTTAAATTCCAATCTTCATAAAGTTCTTGCAATTTTTCAAAACATTGTATTTGATTTTCCGTTAAATTAGGAAAGTATTTTAAAATAAGGTCCATAGTGCTAAAATTACATTGACAAAAATAACAACAAAATATAATTTTGTTGAATTAACAAAGCTTTTATAATTAAAAAGTTTAGTTCTCTATTTAACATCAACAAAAAGAATTATTTTTACAACTTTAAATTACGATATGAAATCAATAAAGTTTTCCAGAATAGACAATGCAAAGTTTTTCAGAACTTTGAATAAGAGAGTCAATAATTACTTCAAAGAAAATGAGATTAAAAGAACTGGTAATTGGAAATTATACATAAAAGCAATTATTATGTTTGCTTTGTTCTTTGCTCCTTTTATTATTATTTTAACCGTTAATATGTCACAATGGTTACAATTATTACTTACAGTGGTTATTGGAATTGGCATGGCTGGCGTAGGAATGAACGTAATGCACGATAGTAATCACGAATCTTTTTCTAGCAAAAAATGGGTAAATAAGTTAATGGGAAGTAGCATATACGTTCTTGCAGGTAATGTTTACAACTGGAAAGTACAACATAATGTGTTACACCACACTTACACTAATATAAAAGATCATGACGAAGATATCGATGCAGGAAGAATCATCCGTTTTTCTAAGCATTCGGAATGGCTTCCTTTTCATAAGTATCAAAAATATTACTCTCCACTACTTTATGGTTTATTAACTATAAATTGGGCAATAACTACTGATTTTAAGCAGATGCATGGATACCTGAAAAGAAAACTTTCTTACGGAGAATTCCCTAACCCGAGAGTAGAATGGACCAAACTAATCATCTCTAAAATTGTATATTATGCTTTATGGCTTGTATTACCAATTTTAGTATTAAATATTGCTTGGTGGAAAGTATTGATTGGTTTTTTTGTGATGCATTATACGGCAGGAATTATTTTAAGTTTTGTTTTTCAATTAGCACATATAGTTCCTAAAACTGAAATGCCTTTACCAGATAAAGATGGAAATATCAAAAACACATGGGCAATTCACCAACTATATACTACAGTTAATTTTGCCCCTAAGAATTGGTTTATCAATTTTTACACAGGAGGGTTGAACCATCAAGTAGAACACCATATTTTTCCAAATATCTCTCATATTCATTACAAGAAAATTGCTCAAATAGTTAAAGAAACAGCTAAAGAGTTCAACTTACCTTATCATGAATACAAAACAACAAGAAGAGCAGTTATAGAACACTTAAAGCATATTGCAGAACTTGGAAAAAAACCACAACTAGCATAACCAACACAACAAAAATGTCTAAAGCATTATCTAACAGAATTAATAGTTTACCTATTTCACAGACTTTAGCAATGGCAGCTAAAGCAAGAGAATTAAAAGCGGAAGGAAAAGATATTATCAGTTTAAGTTTGGGGGAACCTGACTTTAATACACCTGATTTTATTAAAAACGCTGCTATAGAAGCTATCAACCAAGATTACAACTCATACACACCAGTAGATGGGTATCTTGAATTAAAAGAAGCTATCTGTAACAAGTTTAAGCGCGATAATAATTTAGAGTATACGCCAAAACAAATTGTAGTTTCAACTGGAGCGAAACAATCTATTGCAAATATCGCTCAAGTTTTATTAAACCCTGGAGATGAAGTATTACTTCCTGCTCCATATTGGGTTAGTTATTCAGCTATAGCTACGCTTTGTGAAGCAAAATTTGTTGAAATTCCATCTTCTATTGACAACGATTTTAAAATTACTCCTGAACAACTAGAAGGTGCAATTACCCCGAAAACAAAAATGGTTTTCTTTAATTCTCCAAACAATCCTAGTGGTAGTATTTATACCGAAGAGGAATATAGAGCTTTGGCAAAAGTATTAGAGAAGCACCCAAATATTTTTATACTTTCTGACGAGATTTATGAACATATTAATTATGGTGTAACACATTTTAGCTTTGCTGCTATTGAAAATATGTATGACCGTACTATTACTGTTAACGGATTGGCAAAAGCATTTGCCATGACTGGCTGGAGAATTGGTTTTATTGGTGCTCCTGAATGGATAGCTAAAGCATGTACAAAAATGCAAGGTCAAATTACTTCAGGAACTAACTGTATAGCACAACGTGCGGCAATTACAGCCGTTTCGGCAACTCCAGATAAAGTTCAATATATGGTTGATGAATTCAAATCTCGTAGAGATATTGTTTTGAGTTTATTAGGTAAAATAGAAGGCATTAAATTAAACGTACCTGAAGGAGCTTTTTATATTTTTCCAGATATTTCTGCTTTCTTTGGAAAAACGATTAAAGGTAAAGAGATAAAAGATGCGAATGACTTTTCTATGTTACTATTAGAAGAAGCTAATGTTGCTAGCGTAACTGGAGCTGCTTTTGGAGCTCCTAATTGTATTCGTTTATCCTATGCTGCTTCTGAGTTACAACTACGCGAAGCTGTAAAACGCATAAAAGAAGTTTTAAGTTAATCAACTAACTTATTTAAACATATCAAGCTCTTCTTACATTAAGAAGGGCTTTTTTATTTAATTCAATTTGAATATTAACTCTTTCCTGTTATTTTTAATTATATCGTTGTAAGTTACTTTTGTGTTCGTATTAGACCTGAGGAAAGTGGTCTCATAAGTTCGTTCTTTAATAAATTTTTCTCTCATCGCATTAGACCATCCTTTAAAAGATAAATAATACGTTTTTTCTCCTTCTTTACCTTGAATTACCATGTAAGTTTCCTTCAGAGAAATAGAATTCTCTTGCTCGAATTTGCTGATAAACTCCTCCAACCCTACCTTTATACTGTCTCTAAAAGAATCTCTAGGACAACAAGATGACCCGTAACTCTCAGAATATTCAAAAACTAGATCGTTCTTAAGTAAAAAACCTTTTGAGGAAGGCACATATGATTCCATCTGTTCTTCCGGTTTTTCATAACTATTATAAGTGTTTACGGTAATTTTATCTGTGTAACAATCAGACTTAATTTCTAAGAATCCCTCTGCATTATCATATGCAGTTATCAAAAAATCTATGACTTTCTGTTTTTCATCTAAAAGTAGTAGCCAATGAATACTTTCAGAATCATATTCTCTTATGACAAAGCAAGTTTGAAACTCACTAAGATTATTAGACTCTACTATATAATATTTGAAGTTTTTATTATACGCCTCTAACATCTTATATTTACCATTCCATTCTTTCTTTTTAATTACTCTTTTATTTTCGAAAACTACACTTACAGCGTCTGTAAAATATTCTTGTGCGTTTCCATTTTCAATAAAAAGAACGATCATTAGTAAAAGTATACTGTAACCTATGCTTGATTTCATTTAGTAAAACTTTACTTTACTAAAGTACATAAAACTTAAGTTAAAAGACAATTAATAACAATACGACAACAAACATTGAAATTCGTATTGCAGTCGCAGTTTCACTAATAAACTTTGAGCGTTCTCCTTTTACACTACTTTTGATCTTTGATAATGATTGGGCTCGCATAGAACGGATATTTCTTCTGATTTCTTGTTTGTACGATGAAGTTAAAATTCCTCTCTCTAAGACTAAATTATTTACTGATGATTTCATGATGTTTGGTTTAATTGATATTACACTAGTTCGACGTGTATCTCAAAAAAATGTTACAGCTAAAAAAGAACTTAGCTGTTTAAAAAACATAGAAATAAGACTAATCAAAAATCATAAATATTAGCATTTATAGTTTACGCGATAAGAAAAATAACATGTTAAAACAGTGAGAAAAAACTAAAAAAAATTATTTATTTATATATAAAAATTCAAATACTAAATTTAAAAGGGCACTTTTTTAAACTTCTTTTTCTTCTCTTTTTTTAAAAATAGAAGTTTCTTATCGTAATCGATTAAAGCCTTACCTCTTTCCAAAATATCTGCACCTATAATTCCATGTACTTCTTTAGCTTTATGCTGCTTTAAGGCCATATTAACGTGCGTCAGATCAAATAACACTAAATCACATGTTTTAGTTTTCCAATCTCCTATTCTTAAGCTGTTGTTTTCAGATTGCTGTGTTTCCATATCAATAGCACCAGCACCCGCAGCTTTTACCTCGCTCTCTTTAGAAATTAAATTAAAGTAGCTTTTCATATCTAACCCAACACATGAGTTTGAAGCACCTGTATCAAGAATAAATCTGCCTTTTATTCCGTTAATTTTTGCTGTTAATTCCAGATGGTTGGTTACAATTTTTTTAAGCTTAATTTTTACGTATTTCTTTTTTCGCAATACTTTTTTCAAACTTCCCATTTCTTTACTTTTACATCCGAAACAAAAATACGTCATTTAAGAATAACGCTGAATAGTCTATCGAAAAGATTACTGTATACATCTTATGACAAACTTTATAAAATATGATTACAGACACACATACACATCTTTACTCTGAACAATTTGATGAAGACAGAAATGAAATGATAACTAGGGCTAAGGAAGCTGGTGTTTCTCGTTTTTTTATTCCTGCTATAGATAGTTCGTATACCGATAGCATGTTAGCATTGGAACACAACTATCCTGATGATGTATTTTTGATGATGGGATTACACCCTACATCGGTAAAAGAAAATTATAAAGAGGAATTAGCTCATGTTAAAGAATGGATTAACAAACGTAATTTTTATGCAATCGGTGAAATTGGTATCGATTTATACTGGGACAAAACATTTTTAAAACAACAGCAGGAAGTTTTTAGAACTCAAATTCAATGGGCTAAAGAAAAAAAGCTTCCAATTGTAATCCATTGTAGAGATGCATTTGATGAAATTTTCGAAGTTTTAGAAAACGAAAAAGGAGACGATTTATTTGGTATATTTCATTGTTTTACAGGAAATTTAGAACAAGCTAAGCGAGCTATCGCTTATAATATGAAACTTGGAATTGGAGGTGTTGCTACATTCAAAAATGGAAAAATTGATAAATTCTTAAATGAAATTGATATTAAGCATATCGTTTTAGAAACTGATTCACCTTACCTGGCTCCGACTCCATACAGAGGAAAAAGAAATGAGAGTAGTTATATAACGCAGGTAGTTGGTAAATTAGTAGATATTTATGGACTTTCTTTTGAAGAGATTTCCGAAATTACTACTCAAAATTCTAAAGATATTTTTAATGTCTAAATTAGACAAAGCATATTATAATTCTCCGTTAGGTACTCTAGAAATTACAGGAAATACTAATGGTATTTTCTCAATTCTGTTTAGAGATGAAAATATTGTTGATAGTAAAGAGATTCCTGCATCACTACAAAAGTGCGTCACACAACTCAATGAATACTTTTCAGGAGCACGAAAAACGTTCGAATTAGTATTGCAACCTGAAGGCACCAAATTTCAAAGAAGTGTTTGGAATGAATTACTAAAAGTTCCTTTTGGCAAAACAAGAAGCTACTTAGAACAATCTAAAAAACTTGGTGATGTTAAAGCTATTAGAGCTATAGCTTCTGCTAACGGTAAAAACCCGATATCTATTATTATACCATGCCACAGAATTATAGGTTCTGATGGTTCATTAACTGGTTATGCTGGTGGAATATGGCGAAAAAGATGGTTATTAGAACACGAAAGTGGTACTAAACAACAAACATTATTCTAGTTCAGATTTCGCCTCTCCATAAAGAACTTCTTTAGTAACTTACTACACTCCTCTTCTAAAACTCCTCCTTTTACTTTAGTTTTTGGATGCAATTTTGTTTGAAGAACGCTAAACCCTAACTTAGGTTCACTAGCTCCGTAAACAATCTTTCCTATTTGCGTCCAGTAACTAGCTCCAGCGCACATCTGGCAGGGTTCCAATGTTACATACAAAATACAATCTTTTAAATACTTACCTCCTAAAAAGTCTGCAGCCGAAGTGTAGGCCTGCATCTCAGCATGTGCAGTTACATCATTCAATCGTTCAGTTAAATTATGAGCCCTGGCTATAATTCTTCCTTTCAAAACAATAACGGCTCCAACAGGAACTTCTCCCTTATCAAAAGCAATTTCTGCTTCTTGTAAAGCCTTGCGCATAAAGTATTCATCAGTAAACGGCTCCATAAATAATCCTTTTTACAAAAACAAAAGTAGCTAAATTGTCTTCGTCAAATCTTAATAAAATAGTTATTTTTACCAAAAAAACAGAGTTTGATTTCAATCAATATTCCAGAAAATAAAAAAATCTACTTTGCTTCCGATCAACATCTAGGAGCACCTACAAGAGCACAAAGCTTTCCTCGCGAACAGAAATTCGTTCGTTGGTTAAACGAAATAAAAAAAGATGCTGGTGCTATATTTTTATTAGGCGACTTATTCGATTTTTGGTTTGAATACAAAACAGTTGTTCCTAAAGGATTTGTTAGAGTACTAGGAAAATTGGCTGAAATAAAAGATAGTGGAATTCCTATTTATTTTTTCGTTGGAAATCATGATTTATGGATGCATGATTATTTTGAAACCGAACTCAACATTCCTGTATTTCATACTACTAAAGAATTTTTGATTAATGATCATCTTTTTTTAATTGGTCATGGTGATGGTTTAGGTCCTCACGACAAAGGGTACAAGAGAATGAAAAAAGTGTTTACTTTCAAACCTTTTAAATGGTTGTTTAGATGGCTTCATCCTGATTTAGGAGTTTCTCTAGGACAGTATATGTCTGTAAAAAACAAACTAATCTCTGGAGATGAAGATGCAAAGTTTTTAGGTGAAGAAAATGAATGGTTGGTGCAATATTGCAAGCGTAAACTAGCAACTAAGCATTACGACTTTTTTGTTTTCGGTCATAGACATCTTCCTTTGACCATTTCATTAAATACTAAAAGCACATACATAAATTTAGGCGATTGGATACAATATTACACTTATGCCGTTTATGAAAACACCTCTTTAACTTTAAAAGAATACCAATCTTAATGGTTGCCAACCTTTAACCTACTTTTAACAACAAAAAAAGTGTTATTATTGTAGCTTTGTTTGAAGAAATTTAACTTATAATATCATATACATGGATGTGGATGTAAGAGCCATTAATGAAAAAATAGAAAGAGAAAGCGCTTTTGTAGATATACTTACAAATGAAATGAACAAGGTAATTGTTGGTCAGAAAACAATGATTGAACGCCTTTTAATTGGTCTCTTAGGAAATGGCCATATTTTGCTTGAAGGTGTACCAGGGTTAGCAAAAACCTTGGCTATCAACACACTTTCTAAAGCTGTTCAGGGAAGTTTCAGCAGAGTTCAGTTTACTCCTGATTTACTTCCAGCAGATGTTGTAGGTACTATGATTTACAATGTTAAGGAAAATGATTTTTCTATTAAAAAAGGACCAATATTTGCAAACTTTGTGTTAGCAGATGAGATTAACCGTGCACCTGCAAAAGTTCAATCAGCACTGCTAGAAGCAATGCAAGAACGACAAATTACCATAGGTGACGAAACCTTTAAACTAGACGAACCTTTCTTAGTTATGGCAACTCAGAATCCTGTTGAACAAGAAGGTACGTATCCTTTACCAGAAGCTCAAGTTGACCGTTTTATGCTTAAAACTGTAATCGACTATCCTAAATTGCAAGATGAGCAAATTATTATGAGACAAAGTCTGAATAATAGTTTTGGTAAGGTTAACCCTGTAATTTCAATAGATCAAATCATTAAGGCTCGAGAAGTTGTTAATGAAGTGTATATGGATGAAAAGATTGAAAAATATATTCTAGACATTATTTTTGCAACTCGTTATCCTGAAAAATATAATCTATCTCAACTGAAACCTTTAATTAGTTTTGGTTCTTCTCCTCGTGGTAGTATTGCTCTTGCAAAGGCAGCAAAATGTTACGCCTTTATAAAAAGAAGAGGCTATGTTATCCCGGAGGACGTTCGTGCTATGACTTATGATGTATTAAGGCATAGGATAGGAATAACTTATGAGGCTGAAGCTGAAAACATGACATCTATCGATATTATAAACGCAATTCTTAACGAAGTTCAAGTACCTTAAAATAATATTTTAAAAATTAAATCGCTAAAAAAAGAAAAAATATTATATAACCCCTAAAAATTTTGCTCGTAATGACATTTAAATTAACAACGTACAAAACCCTGACTGGAAAAAAGGAGATTTTAGAGACGGCTAGACAAAAAAGTACAGAAGCCGTTGTATACAAAGACGATAAACCAGCTTATTTGGTTGATTGTTTCGACTTACAAACTGAAGCGAATATCCAAATGAATTATCTAGTATTATGCCAACAGAAAAGCATGAAAAATGTGATTCAAGAAATAGGTTCTAAACATAATGTGAATCTTTCTATTAAAGAGACTCCTTTGTTTGCTATTAAAAGTTCATCTGTAAATAAATCGATAGAGCTACCACCTTTACCACTTGAGTGGTTGAATTAATATAATTAATGAATACATTAAAAAACATAAACGTAAATGCTACTATAAATGAGGGAATACCAAAAAGCAATCACCTTATTCATAGTGCGTTTACTATGTTTTTATATTACTCTTTAATTCCTTATCCTTTATTAGTAAGGCTAGTTAAAGGCCAAGAGTTATTTATACCTGAATTAGCTTTAGGTATTTTATTTCTCTTTTTTTATTCCATAATGAATAAGCAACTTTTGGATTACAAGATCAAAACACTTTGTTTTTTCATAAAGCAAGAACTTATAAACATACCTAATCATTATTCAATAGATAAAACCATTAACACCACTTTTATCTTAAAAAATCTATTTGGTATAAAAAATTCTAATCAATGAGTTCTACAACTAAAGAACTTCTAAAAAAAGTTCGTAAAATAGAAATAAAGACAAAACGACTGTCTAATCATATTTTTGGAGGAGAGTATCATTCTACTTTCAAAGGTCGAGGTATGACTTTTTCTGAAGTTCGACAATATCAGTACGGAGATGATATAAGAGCCATAGATTGGAATGTAACCGCACGTTATAACGAACCTTACATTAAAGTTTTTGAAGAAGAACGAGAACTTACTATGATGTTGATGGTTGATGTTTCTGGTTCAGAATTATTTGGAACTTCAACACAATTTAAAAAAGATACAGTTACTGAAATAGCAGCAACTTTAGCCTTTTCAGCAATACAAAACAACGATAAGGTTGGACTGATCTTATTTTCCGATCAAATCGAATTATATATTCCTCCTAAAAAAGGAAAAAGTCATGTTCTAAGAATAATAAGAGAACTAATCGAGTTTTCTCCTGTAAGTAAGCAAACCAATATTAATGAGGCTTTAAAATTCTTATCTAGTGTTATGAAAAAGAAAGCAATCGTTTTTATGTTATCAGATTTTGTTGATGAAAACTACAAGAAAAATCTAAAAATTGCGGGAAATAAGCATGACTTAACAGGCATACGAATTTATGATAAGTTCGACGAAGAAATTCCCAATTTAGGAATGGTTCATATGACCGATAGTGAGACTCAACAGGTACGTTTAATTAATACAAGTTCAAGATCTGTTAGAACATCTTACAAAGCCAATGCTCTAAAATTAAAAGAAGAGTTTTTAACTTCATTTAAAAAAAGTGGCTTAGGCACAATTAATATTAGAGTTGATGAAAGTTATGTAAAGAAGTTATTAAGTTACTTTAAAAACAAGGCATAAATTGAGAAAAATAGTATTTTACATAGTTCTTTTTTATTCAGTCGCGGCGATGTCTCAATCCTCACCTGTTAACGTTAAAGTTGATACAACAGCTATTCGTATAGGTGAACAGTTTGAATATCGTATTACTGTTGCGGAAACAGACAACGTTATTATTCCAAAACTAGAATTAAAAGGATTGGAAGTTATTGATAGTTTAAAGTTAGATACCATCAAAAACTCTCTTATTCAAAAATATATTTTAACTGGTTTTGATAGTGGTGCTTTTTATATTCCACAACAACAAATCTTTATAAAAAATCAAGCCCATTTAACCGATAGTTTGCTCATAAATGTAACTACAGTTGCTGTAGATACCACTAAAATTAAAAAATTTCCCATAAAAGGAATAAAAGGGGAACCTTATCAATTTAATGATTACAAACATATTATCTTCTGGATTCTTGGAATTATTTTGGTAGTTGGAACAGTACTCTATTTTGCCTTAAAGAAGACTAAAGATGATGAAGTTAAAACAAGCGAACAATTATTAACTCCGTATCAAGAAGCAATTAGAGGCTTCAAATTATTAGACGAAAAGTTACTTTGGCAGAACAACAAAGTAAAACAGTATTATAGTGAGTTAACAAACATTCTCCGAAATTATATTGAACGAGAACTTCATGTTCCTGCGCTTGAAACAACTAGTGATGGTTTAATACAAACGTTATCTGACTTTAAAGATTCAGACTCTATTTTAACAGAAAAAGATACAATTAACAACTTAAATCAGCTTTTACAGCAGGCTGACTTAGTGAAATTTGCAAAATCTAAACCACTGGCTCACGAAATTGAAGGTGACAGAAATATTGCAAGAACAATTATAGATCAATTGAAGCCAAATATTACCGAGAGCGCTGTTGATGCAAACATTGTTAAGCCTGTAATAATTGTAGAGAAGCCTATAGTTAAAAAGCCTTCTATTATCGTCAAAATAATTACTATCATATTGGTTTTAGTGGTTATTGCTGTGTTATCCTTTTCTTTAACTAAAGCAATTCCTTTACTAAACTCGTTAAAAGCACCTGTAGCCCATGTTGAATAATTTCGAGTTTCATAATCCGCAATTTTTATGGCTGTTAATTTTAGTCCCACTTTTGGCACTTTGGTTCTTTTCGAGCCGTAAAAAACAACACACGCAATTATCAATACCAAATCTCAATAATTTTAAGACTGGTACTTCTATACTCTCTAGGCTAAAGCCTTTGCTAAATATCTTTCGTTTATTAGCTTTAACAGCACTTATAATTGCTCTAGCAAGACCAAGAAATGTTTCTGTTAGCAAACGTACAAAAACTAATAGAGGTATTGATATTGTTATGGCTATTGATGTTTCCGCTAGTATGCTAGCTAAAGATTTAAAACCTAACAGACTTGAAGCCTTAAAGAGGGTCGCTGTAGATTTTGTAAACAGGAGACCTAACGATCGTATAGGTATTGTTGTTTACGCTGGAGAAAGCTTTACTCAAACTCCTATAACTAGTGATAAATCCATTGTGAAAAGAACAATTTCTGAAATTAAATGGGGACAACTAGAAGGTGGTACTGCTATAGGGATGGGATTAGGTTCTGCTGTTAATAGACTGAAAGAAAGTAAAGCAAAAAGTAAAGTAATTATCTTACTTACAGATGGTGTAAATAATGCTGGTTTTGTAGATCCTAAAACTGCAACTGAGCTAGCTAAAGAACTAGGAATTAAAGTATATACAATAGGATTAGGAACTAATGGTATGGCTCCTTTCCCTTGGGCAAAAGATCCAAGAACAGGGAAATTATCATTCCGCAATCAACAAGTTGAAATAGATGAAAAGCTCCTGCAATTTATAGCTACTCAAACAGAAGGAGAGTATTTTAGGGCTACCGACAACGCTAAACTTAAAGCTATTTATGATGAAATAGATAAGCTTGAGAAAACTAAAATCGAAGAATTTAAATATTATAATTACACTGAAAAATATCGCTTTTGGGTATTCCTTGCTGGAATATTATTATTGCTAGAATTTATACTCAAAAACACATTATTCAAAAGTTTTATATAACGAATAAATACTTATACCGCTTAACAGATTATGTACAAATTTGAAGAACCAATATATTTTTACTTTTTTGCAATTATACCTGTATTAGTTGTAATATTCCTTTTGGTTTTATGGTGGAAGAAAAGAATACAAAAAAAATTCATTACCCAAGAACTGTTATTAAAACTAGCTCCTAATGTATCTACATTTAAGCCAGTATTAAAACTTTTATTTTTAATCTTTGGATTCTCTTTTTTAATTGTCTCCCTAGCTAATCCTAAAATGGGAACCAAGCTTCAAACTGTAAAAAGAGAAGGTGTAGATGTAATATTCGCCTTAGATGTTTCTAAAAGTATGCTAGCTAAAGATATAGCACCAAATAGATTGGAGAAATCAAAGCAAATCATTTCAAAAATCATTGATAAATTAGGAAGCGATCGAGTTGGTATTATAATTTACGCAGGAAATGCCTACCCTTTATTGCCAATTACAACAGATCATGCTGCTGCTAAAATGTTCTTACAAAATGCGAATCCAGATATGGTTTCTAGTCAAGGAACAGCTATAAATGAAGCTTTAAATTTGACTAAATCCTACTATAATAAAGAAGAACAAACCAATAAATTTCTTATCATTATTTCTGACGGTGAAGATCATCAAGAAGAAACAAAACAAATAGCTCAGAACATAGCTAATGAAGGTGTAAAAGTATACACTGTTGGTGTTGGTACCGAAAAAGGAGGTCCCATTCCAATACAGTTAAATGGCGGACTTATTGGTTATAAAAAAGATAGAAAAGGAGAAACCGTAATTACAAAGCGTAAACCAGATATTTTATTAGGTATTGCTAACGCTGCAAACGGAGATTATATTGACGGTAACAAAACTGAAATACCTGTTGAAGCTATAGAAAAGGTAATAACGAATGCTCAAAAGAGTGAATTTGAAACCAAACAATTCTCTGACTATAAAGATCAATTCCAATGGTTTGTTGGGATCGGTTTTTTATTCCTTTTGATTGATATTTTCTTCTTTGAAAGAAAAACAAAATGGTTAAAGAAAGTGGATTTATTTAATGAAAAGAAAGATTAGAATGAAAACAATAGTAAAACTTGTCGCAATTGTACTCGTATTTTTTTCAATAAAAATTTCAGCACAACAAGACACTATAAAATTACAAAGAGAAGCCCGTTCTTTATTAAGAGAAGGAAATAAATTATATAATAAAGAAAAGTTTGATGAGGCTTCAATATCTTATAGAAAGGCTTTAAGCAAGAATAGTTCTTACGATAAAGCTAGCTATAACTTTGGAAATGCATTATATCAAAACAAGAATTATAAAGAAGCAGTTTCTCAATATGAACTAACCACTAAAACTGCTACTGATAAAATTGAAAAGGCAGAAGCTTATCATAACATAGGAAATGCTATGATGGAGCAGAAACAGTATCAGCAAGCCGTTGATGCTTATAAAAACGCATTGCGTAATAATCCTGGTGACGATGAAACTCGTTACAACCTTGCAGCTGCACAAAAAGAATTAAAAAAGCAGCAACAAAACAAGAAAGACGATAAGGATAAAGACAAGAAAAATCAAAAAAATAAAGATAAAGATAAGGAAAAAGATAAAAAAGACGATCAGAAAAAAGATAATAAAAAAGGCGACGACAAAGATAAAAAAGACAACGATAAAGATCCTAAAGACAAAAAAGATCAAGATAAAAAACAGCAAAACAAACAGGATAAAAATAAGAACCAGAAACCTAAACCTCAATCAGGTAAGATGACTCCTCAGCAAATGAAACAGTTATTAGAAAATTTAAATAACGAGGAAAAGAAAACACAAAAGAAAATGAATCTTAAAAAATCGAAAGGCAAAAAAGTAAAACAAGAGAAGGATTGGTAAGAATTAATAAAATATTAAGACTACAACTCTTGAAATTCAATTAATTTTAACAATAAAAAAATTAGTTATTTTTGCTCGTTTTTGTTTAATAAATGTAATCAACAGGTGAAGTATTATATTACTATTCTTATAGCCCTTATTACTAGTTCTATTTTTGCTCAAGAAGCTAAATTATCAGCTACTGTGAGTAAAAACAAACTTGGGTTAAACCAACGTTTACGTATAGAATTTGCAATTAATAAACAAGGAGGCGATCATTTTACTCCTCCTAATTTTAAGAATTTTAAAATTGTTGGTGGCCCAAGTCAATCTGTAAGTCAATCTTGGGTTAATGGTAAAGTAAGTTTTTCTCAATCCTATACATACATCATAAAACCAAAAAGAAAAGGAGAATTTAGCATTCCTTCAGCGAAGATCGAAATTGATGGAGAAACTATAAAATCTGACCCCATAAAAATCATTGTAACTAGTGCTGTTGCTGTACCTAAAAACCCAAATGATCCAGATTATATTGCTGAACAGAATATTCATTTAGTTGCTGAAGTCTCAAAATATCAACCTTATGTAGGTGAAGGTATTTATGTAGAGTATCGTTTATATTTTAGTAATAATGTGGGTATTTATGATAACGCTATTACTGAATCTCCTCAATACAGTGGCTTTTGGAATCAAGAGATAAAGAGAAATGGTTCACAAGTAAAAACAGCTATGTATAATGGTGAGCAATATAGGTATGCTGTATTACACAAAGCTTTACTAATCCCAACCAAATCTGGAAAATTAACAATCGATCCTATGAAAATGGATATCGTAGTTGCTGTTCCTACTGGTAGGGGCGATTTCTTTGGAAATGCTATTACTCGCCAAGTTCGAAAAGAATACACTTCAGCTCGAAAAACAATTACGGCTAAAAATTTACCTATTCAAGATAAACCTGAAAGCTTTACTGGAGCTGTTGGTGATTTTAAGTACAGCCTTAATGCAAGTAAAAATAGCTTGAAAGCAAATGAATCTTCACAGCTTAAAGTGACAGTAAAAGGTAAAGGGAATTTAAATTTATTCGAACTTCCAACTATTGAAACACCTAAAGAATTAGAAGTATATCAGCCAGAACGAAAAGAAAAAGTTAGTATAACGTCATCTGGACTAAAAGGTTCTGTTACCGATACCTATACCATAGTTCCTGAATACAAAGGGAAATATAAAATTCCAAAAACAGAATTCTCGTATTTCAACCCTAAAGATGAAAAATATCATACCATTACTACTGATGAGATCTTCGTAGATGTGCTTGAAGGCAAGGAGTTAAATACTACTACAGCTATAGAAAAGCAAGTGATCAAAACTAGTGGAAACGATTTTAGATATATACAAACCTCTACTTCTTTTTCATCACAAAAGAATACCGACTTCTTTACCTCTACTTTATTCTATATTTTATTATTCGTTCCCTTAATCGCTATTCCTGTTGTTATACTAATTAATAAAAAGAATGAAGAGAAAAATGCTGATATTTTAGGAAATAAACAAAGAAAAGCAGATAAGTTAGCCAAGAAATACTTGTCTAAAGCTCAAAAACAACTAGGTAATAAAGAGCAGTTTTATGAAGCTTTAGAACAAGCACTACATAACTATCTTAAAGCCAAGCTAGGAGTAGAAACTTCTGAGATTAGTAGAGAAAAAATCACTGAATTACTTCAGAACAAAAATGTTGATAACGCAACAATATCTAGCTTCATTGAAGTTTTAAATGATTGTGATTTTGCACGCTATACACCAATAACAAACGTGCAAATGAATGAAGAGTACGAAAAGGCAAAGCAAATTATAACGTTATTAGACAAACAATTATGATAAAATATATATTTTATTTACTTGTATGTGTTTCGAGCACTTTACATGCTCAAAATTCTGAAGACTTATTTCAAGAAGCAAATTCACTGTACAAAGCTGGATCTTACAAAGAAGCCATAAAACGTTATGAGGATATTGTAGCAACAGGATCAGTATCTTCAGAGTTATTCTACAACCTAGGAAACTGCTATTATAAATTAAATAGCGTAGCACCCAGCATTTATAATTATGAAAAAGCATTAAAATTAGATCCTCTTAATGAAGATGCTAAAAATAATTTAATTTTTGCAAAAAGACTTGCGTTAGATCGAATTGAAGAGTTGCCTAAATCTGTATTTCAAAAATTCAACGATCGTTTCCTTACCATATTTACTTACAATGGATGGGCTATATTTAGTATTGTCTTTTCATTTATAACAGCTATATTATTTTTAGTATACTACTTTTCAAAATCTCCTCTTAAAAAAAGATTCTTTTTCACAACTAGTTTAATATCATTAATTCTTTTATTGTTAAGTATTATTATTAGCTTTCAACAGTATAATAGTAGCTTAAAAACAGTTGAAGCTATCGTTTTTGCAGAAGAAGTTTCAGTGAAAAATGAACCAACTAAAAGAGCCGATGAAGCATTCGTTTTACATGAAGGTACTAAGGTTTTTGTTCTTGATAAGGTCGACAACTGGAATAAAATACGTTTAATAGACGGAAAAATAGGCTGGTTATACACGAATGAAATACAGCTATTAAATGATTTTTAGTTATTTTTAGCAAAACCAACATTCAGTTATTGTATATTTACGACTCATTTTTCTGTATGATTAAGAATATTTATACATATTCATTAATAGCTGTATTGCTTTCAGCCATTATGCTTCCCACCTATTTTAGTCTAACTGAAAACAAGTGTGATATATCATTAACAATGAATGATATTGAAGAAGATATGGAAGGTGAGGAAACTGAAACTACTAAAAATCTTGAGATCAAACTTCTTCACACAAATACTCTAAGAACTACACATAGTAATTCTGAAAACATACAAGAAGTAGTTTATCTTTCAAAAGAATATGCATCTGTTCATAAAAAATTAGAGTCTCCACCACCAAAATACTTAAGTTAAACACAGTCTTTTATTTAAAAATTAAGTTTAACGTATTAGCATTTCTTAAAGGCTAATTAAAAGTATTATTTTACATGTTTAAAACAATTAAAAGTGATTTACCCGCTAGTATAGTGGTGTTTTTTGTAGCATTACCTCTATGTTTAGGTATTGCATTGGCGAGTGGTGCGCCATTATTCTCTGGCTTAATCGCAGGTATTATTGGAGGAATTGTAGTTGGAGCTTTAAGTGGATCAAAAATAGGAGTAAGTGGTCCTGCAGCTGGTTTAGCAGCTATAGTATTAACTGCCATAGGAACACTTGGAGGTTATCAAAACTTTTTAGTTGCCGTTGTTTTAGGTGGAATTATTCAATTGATCTTCGGTTTTTTGAAAGCTGGAATTATTGGTTATTATTTCCCTTCTTCAGTAATAAAAGGAATGCTAACAGGTATCGGTATTATTATAATTCTAAAACAAATACCTCACTTTTTTGGATATGATGCTGATCCTGAAGGTGATTTTGCTTTTTCCCAGATCGATGGTGAAAATACATTTTCAGAAATCTTTAAATCTGTCAATTTCATAAGCTTAGGATCAACAATTGTTGGTGTATTAGGTTTGGGAATTCTTATTTTATGGGATAAAGTTCTTTCTAAAAAAGGGAAAATTTTTCAGCTTATACAAGGACCTTTGGTTGCTGTTGCTGTAGGTATTATCTTTTATTTAGTAACACAAGGGAATGAATCTTTAGGAATTAAAGCTTCTCATTTAGTTAGTGTTCCTGTACCTGATAATCTTGATTCTTTTTTGGGTCAATTTAAGTTTCCTAATTTTGCTGCCATTACAAACCCTGAAATATGGATTGTTGGATTTACAATTGCATTAGTCGCTAGTTTAGAAACATTATTATGTGTTGAGGCTACAGATAAATTAGATCCAGACAAAAATGTTACACCTACAAATCGTGAGCTATTGGCTCAAGGAACTGGTAATATTATTTCTGGTCTTATTGGAGGGTTACCAATAACACAAGTAATTGTTAGAAGTTCTGCAAATATTCAGTCAGGTGGAAAAAGTAAGATGTCAGCTATTATTCATGGTTTTCTTCTTTTAATCTCTGTAATTCTTATACCAGGCCTTTTAAATAAAATTCCATTATCTGTACTTGCAGCTATATTATTAGTTGTTGGGTTTAAATTAGCTAAACCAGCATTATTCAAAAAGATGTACCAACTAGGATGGAAACAATTTATTCCTTTTGTTGTTACAGTTGTTGGTATTGTTTTTACTGACTTATTGGTAGGAATTGGTTTAGGATTAGCCGTTGGAATCGTTGTTATATTGATAAAGAGTTATCAAAACTCTCACTTTTTACATATAGAAGATAAGAGTAATGGAAACCATAAAATAAAAATGACTTTTGCTGAAGAAGTTACTTTCTTTAACAAAGGAGCAATTTTAAAAGAATTAGATAGACTTCCAGAAGGTACGTACTTAGAATTAGATGTAAGAAAAACACGTTATCTTGATAACGATATTATTGAAATTTTAGAGGATTTCGCATTCAAGGCCAAAGAAAAAAATATAGACATTAAACTATATTCTGAACGCGGTATTGTTGAAAACCCTGATAGTTTCATTGAGTTTTTTAAATTGACTCCAAAAGCTAGCTAATTACTAGCTAATGGCTTAAGTTTATTAAATATTATTTTTATTTTTCAATCTAACTTACAATGAAACATCTTTTCACCAATATTAAAGGAGACTTATTTGGAGGTATTACCGCTGGTATAGTAGCGTTACCATTAGCTTTAGCTTTTGGGGTTTCTTCGGGTTTAGGACCTAGTGCAGGTTTATACGGAGCAATTTTAATAGCATTTTTTGCTTCTCTTTTTGGAGGAACATCAACTCAAATTTCTGGACCAACAGCTCCAATGACAGCAGTTAGCATGGTTGTTATAGGAACGATAATAGCAGCTAATGATGGAAATGTAGAACAAGCCTTACCTACCATTCTAACTATTTTTTTATTGGCCGGTATAATACAAGTCGGTTTAGGCCTCCTAGGGTTTGGTAAATACATACGTTACATTCCGTATCCTGTTGTTTCAGGATTTATGACAGCTATTGGTTTAATTATTTTAGTAACTCAAATCTTACCATCTATTGGTTATTATGCAAAAGAAGATGTAAGCTACGTTGAAAACTTTAAGCCTAAAGCACAAGAAATTATCCTTCAGAATATTTTGAAAGATGAAGCAGGTCAAGGTATTTTAGTTTTAGAAAACTTTCAAGGAACTATCGAACGTTCTAATGAGATAACCGATGCTAGTATTTTAAAAGAAGCAAAAACGTTAGCAGGTAAAGAATCTTCAGGTGTATTGGGAACACTTAAAGTACTTCCGAGAGCCTTAAAAAATATCAGTTTAATTGAGTTAGCATTAGCACTCGGAACCATTCTAATTATCTATTTATTTAAAAGAATTACAACTGCTATTCCTAGCACATTAGTTGCACTTGTAGTCATGACAGTAATAGCACTAGTTTTCAATATAAATTATCGTCCTATAGAAGAAATTCCAGGTGGTTTTCCTGTTCCTAAACTAGAAATTTTCTCATCCTTTAACTTCTCTAGTATTAAACCTTTCATATTTACATCGTTTACGCTAGCACTTTTAGGAGCTATAGATTCACTATTAACTTCTGTCGTTGCAGATAATATGACGAAAACCAAGCACAAACCTAATAAAGAATTAGTTGGTCAAGGAATCGGAAACAGTATTGCTGCAATATTTGGAGGTATTCCTGGTGCTGGTGCAACAATAAGAACTGTTGTGAATATAAAATCTGGAGGAAAGACAAAACTTTCTGGTATGATAGCAGGCACTATGCTATTGATTATCCTATTAGGTCTGGGACCTATCGCTTCTAAAATCCCTGCAGCTGTTTTAGCTGGTGTTCTTATAACTGTTGGTATTGGCGTAATGGATTATAAAGGACTTCGTGCAATTCCAAACTTACCTAAAGATGTAAAACTAGGTCCGTTTAGAGTGAGTTCAGAAGTAATTATAATGCTTGTAGTACTTTTATTATCTACATTTTGGGATTTAGTTTATGCAGTAGGAATCGGTTTAATAATCGCTTCATTAATCTTTATGAAAAAAATTGGTGATGTAACCGCTAAAAGGTCGGATGTTAGAAAATTAGAAGAAGAAGAAAAAGCTTGGGAAGACGAAGTTGATTTTCCTGAACAACTTTTTGATGAAGTATTCATAAAGCATATCAATGGGCCGCTATTCTTTGGATCTACAAGCAACTTTCAACAGTTAGCGAAACAAATTCCTGACACTGCTAAAATAGTAATCATACGAATGGGAAGAATGCCTTATGTGGACCAATCTGGTTTATTTGCTTTAGAAGATATTTTAATTGATTTGAAACAAAGCGGTATCCATGTACTTTTTGTTGATGTTTTAGAACAACCTAAATACATGATGGAAAAAATTGGCATTATCCCTGCTTTAGTCTCAAATTCACACATATTTAAAACCTTCTCTGACTGTTTAGAGTGGGTTAAACAAACCATTAAAAACAAATAAAATTATAATGAGAAATACAGCTATAACCAAAGATTTACAAACAAGTTTAACACCTAAATCTGTATTACAAGATTTATTAGAAGGGAATAGTCGTTATGCAGCTAATAATATAACTGCTTCTGATGTTAACACTTTAGTGGCGCAAACTACTGGAGGACAATTCCCAAAAGCGGTAATTTTATCATGTATAGACTCTCGTGTACCTGTAGAATTAGTTTTTGATCAAACTATTGGTGACGTTTTTGTAGCTAGAGTGGCTGGTAATTTTGAAAACGTAGATATTTTAGGAAGTATGGAATATTCATGTGCTGTTGCTGGTAGTAAACTAGTCTTCGTATTGGGTCATGAAAGTTGCGGTGCAGTTAAGGCTGCTTGTGACGGTGTTGAATTAGGAAATATTACTGCTATGTTAGATAATATTATTCCTGCAGTTAAATTATCTTCTGAACAAGTTGAGGGTGTAACGGATTCTTCTAATAAGGAATTTGTGGCGCAAACTGTAGAAAATAACGTAAAGCTAACTATAGATAGAATTAGAGAAAAGAGTAACATTTTACAAGAAATGGAAGACAATGGAGAAATTTCTATTGTTGGTGGCGTATACTCTCTACATACGGGTAAAGTAACTATGGTATAATCAGTTATTAAAGTTATTAAAATAAAAGCATCTTGATTCGAATATCAAGATGCTTTTATTTTTTTATATCTGATAAAGAATAGTCAATCTTAAATTGACTGTTCCTCATTACCTTTTTCTTCTTGATTGTTATTTTCTTCTCCTCTTATAATCGATGGAAAAATCATAGGTGCAATTTTCTTAACTGGACCGTAGAGAATAGATTCATTCAAACTATCTTGGTTTACAAAAGGAATAGTATCATTCATTTTTCCAAAGAAAATAAAGACAACACTTAGAATCAACCCTATTTTTAAAGCTCCGAAAACACCTCCTAAAATTTTATTCAAAATTCCTAATGAAGCAAAATCAGCTATTCTTGTAAGAATTTTTCCTAATAATGCTATAACAAGTATAATAACCACAAATGTTCCTGCAAAAGCCATTAAAGTTATATACTTTTCATCCCAATCTAGACTATCTTTCAACCAATCACCTAAAAAATATGAGAAATGAATAGCTCCGTAAACACCTGCCACTAATGCAACCAAAGAAGCTATTTCTACGAAAAGACCTTTAAGTAAACCTCTTACAAAGCCAAAAAGTAATAATGCAGCAATGATAATATCGAAAGTATTCATATTCAAAAAATTTAAACAAATATAATTAACTCGTTTGTATCTTTGCTTTTTCAATTAATAAACGAATGATTAAAGTTAATAACTTAAAAGAAAAATGGGATTTTTTAATTTCATCATTGTCAAGTCAATTTGCAGAAGGAGATGAATTAAATCTTGATGCTGTAATTTACTTAATAGGTGTTCAAGAATTAGGGCAAGGACAGCGTAAATTTAAAAAAGATGAAAAAATAAATTTAATGCATATTGCCATTTGTAAATTGTTAGAACCTTATGGATATTATGAGTTTGATTATTTTGATGATGAAGGTTGGCCACACTATAAAACATTAACTGAGTTACCAAGTTTAAAACCAGGCGAGCAAAGTGTGTTAATGAAAGAAGCCATCATAAATTATTTTGAAGCTATTGATTTCTTCAAGTAACACTTAGCTTACGTAACATTTTAGAAAGTAGTTTTGGGTAAAATCGTTTTGCATAAACTCCTAATTTTTCTTTAGCCCCTGCTATATATACCTCTTCTTTTTTTGCTTCTATCGCTTTAATCATTAACGTAGCAAATCTATCAGGATGTATTCCATTTGCAGTCGCCTTATCCATTATCTCCTGAGCACTTCCATCTCCAGTAAGTGCATTTTTAGAAACATTTGTAGTTACAAATCCAGGACAAACCAGCGTAACTTTAATATTATAATCATGAATTTCTGCTCTTAAACTATCAAAAAAACCATGTAAAGCATGTTTAGCAGCAGCATAACTCGATCTTAATGGTGTTCCTATTTTACCTACTATGCTTGTAGTAACCGCAAAATGTCCTCGCTTTTTAGAAATAAAATAAGGTAGTAAAGCCTTTGTTAACGCAACAGTTCCTAAATAATTTATAGTCATTAAACGCTTATCTACAACTATACTGGTTTCTACTGCTAAAGATCGTTGACTAATACCACCGTTATTTATTAGAATATCTATATCTCCAAATAGGCGTAAAGCTTCAACCACTTTTTCTGGCAAACTCTCATAATCTTCCAAATCTAAAGGCAGTACTTCAATATTGCTTTTATAAGCACATAACTCTCTTACCTCATTTAAAGCACTTTCATTTCTTGAAGATAATATTAATTTTGTATTTTGGCTTGAAAGTTGTATTGCTAGGGATTTTCCTATACCAGAGGACGCTCCAGTAATCCAAACTATTTTATTTTTGAGTTTCATTGCGCTAAAGAAAATTTAGTGTAAAGTACTCAAATTAAATAAGAAATAGTAATTTTGGTATGCTTATTGAACAATGGTAACCAGAACATAAACAGAATATTAAATAAATCCCTTATTAACGATGAAGAAAATACTTGCTATATTAATATTTGTAACATCCATTGCTAATGCCCAATTTTCTGTAAAAGGGACTATGACTCCACCAGAAGAAAGTGACTGGGTTATTTTATATAGAATTGAAGGCGCAAAGCAAAAATTTATTGGTAACTCAACCATTCAGTTTGAAGATGTAAATATTGGTGGTGGTACTCAAAAAGTAGGTCGATTTGAATTAAGCCTACCTCAAGATGCACCAACAGGATCTTATAGAGTTACCTACAGAAATAGTGGAGCTGGTTTTATTGATTTTTTCTTTAATAAAGAAAACGTTGAGTTTGTTTTCAATCCACAATACCCTGAAGAATCTGTAGTATTTACAAAATCTAGAGAAAATAAAATTTTCCGAGAATATTCTGACGCCTTAGCGCTTACACAACATACCATTGACTCTTTACAAGTTGAATACTTAAGAAACGATGCTAAAAAAACTAGAAAAGCATACAAAAAAGCCGTTAATGCTCAAGAAGATATGCAAGATATTTACGAAGGGAAATCGGAAGGAATGTTAGTGAATACATTTATTAGAGCTTCTAAAGCTCCTAATGCTTCTTCTGCTTTCGACGATACTCAAGAATACCTTGAACATGTGATTAGTACTTTTTTCAAAAATGTAGACTTTTCTGATAAAGTATTATACAACTCTTCTTTTATAATTGATAAGGTAACTAATTATGTTTTCTACTTAAACATTGCAGAAAAGCAAGCGTTACAACAAAAACTGTATCAAGAGTCTGTCGATAAGTTAATGAAAATTATTAAAGGTGATAAAGTAAAAAAAGAAGTATTAGAGTATTTAATCACTCGCTTTACTAATGCAAGAAACTCAGAAATTGTAGACGCCGCTTTCGATAAATATTACAGCAAATTACCTCAAGATTTACAAAGTGAGAAATTTAAAAATGAGAAATTAGGTGAGTTAAATGCTTCTGTAGGAAGAGTAGCCCCAGATTTTTCATGGAAAGAAGATGGAAAAGATTTATCACTAGCAACATTAAATGATGGTGAAAACTATTTATTGATCTTCTGGAGTACACAATGTGGACACTGTGTAAATGAAATTCCTGAAGTACACGAATTTATGAAAGAATTCAAAACGACTTCTGTTATTGGTTTTGCTATTGAAGAAAAGAATAGTCTAGATTTTGATTCTTGGGCAAAAAATAAACTTTACAATTGGCACAATGTTAAAGGTACACACCCTGAGTTCAGATTTAAAAACGAAACGGTACAAACATACAGAATTGAGGCAACTCCTACATACTTTATATTAGATAAGGATAAAAAAATAGTTGCCGTACCTAATACTATAGAAGATGTAAAAGATTTCTTTCAGAATGCAACTGCTGAAAAATAATCAATGAAATATTTATTTCTTGGAATACTATTTCTCTTTATAAGTTTTAACGCTTTTAGCCAAGAGAATTATAGAATAGGAGATACTATTCCAGAATTTAAACTATGGCTTACCGACGGTAGTAAGCTTACTAAAAACGACATTCTTAATAAGATTGTCGTTTTTAAGTTTTGGTTTACTTCCTGCTTACCTTGCTTAACTGATATTCCTCTGCTAAATAATCTAGTAAACGAATATAAAAAGAGAGATGATATACTATTCGTAGCACCTGCTCTTGAACGAAAAGAACTATTAAATTCTTTTCTACAAAAAAATAACTTTAAATTTAAGACTGCTTATTCAGCAATGGATGTAAGTCAGTTATTCAACAAAAAACAAGTCTATCCTTCATATTTTGTGATTAATAAAAAAGGTGAATTTACCTATATCGATAGTGGTACCAAAAAATCAGAAATTTCAAATTTAAAAAAAGCTATTGCAGCAGTACTATTAAAAAAATAAAAAAGCATCTTCAATATGCTCAATACTATATTCTTTTTGATCTTTTAAAACAGATATAATATCAAACCGAACTTCAATGTCCAAATCGTGTTCGTGAATATAATTATCCATTCCGTAAATAAGTAATTGTATTTTTTTCTTATTAATAAAATCCTTTGGATTACCAAAATAGTTTGAAGATCTTGTTTTAACCTCCACAGCAATTAGCACCTCATTTTTCTTTGCAACGATATCAATTTCAGATTTTCTAAATCGATAATTCCTTTCAAGAATCGAATACCCTTTTTTTATAAGATAAGCTACCGCGAGCTCTTCTCCTTTATTTCCAAGATCGTTATGGATTGCCATTTTACCTTAGGTTTATTTTGTGAGCCTATTTGAAAATAATTGAAGAGTATTTATACTCTATATTCAATACTATTTTCCTTCCTAAAATCAATGCTCTATTATCTGGCTCATGTCCAGCAGGAAAATTAAACAATACAGGAATATCTTTAGGCAAAACATCTAAAATCAATTGTTCAATAGAGCTTCCCCAAGGTGTCGTATTTTTCTTAACTTTAGTCATATCTCCAACAATTACACCTTTCACCTTTGAAAAATACCCAGCTCTTTTTAAACTCTGTAACATTCTATCTATTGAATACTTATACTCGCCTATTTCTTCAATAAATAAAATTTTACCTTCTGTTGATATTTGACTCTCAGATCCTAGTAAAGAAGCTAGAATAGCTATGTTTCCTCCAACTAATTCACCGGTTACCTTTCCTTTAATATTGCTCTTTGATGTTTTTATTGTGTAACTTAAATCTTTACCAAGTAATACTTTTTTAAATGTACTTATCGTCTCTGCAATAGTTTCTGGTTTGTCTTGCATACTCGATCCCATCATTGCATGAAGTGTTTCTACACCTAAATTATGGATATGACTATGAAAAGCAGTAATATCGGAATATCCAATTATCCATTTTGGATGTTTTTTAAATTTTGAAAAATCCAGCTTATCTAGAATCCTAACAGAACCGTATCCTCCTCTTGCACTCCATATCGCTTTAATATTAGGATTATCTAAAGCATCTTGAAAATCTTGACATCGCTGTTCATCAGTTCCAGCAAAATGATTTGCTTTACTAAACATATGCTTTCCATAAACCACTTTCAAACCCCAACTTTCTACTAAATTCTTAGCAGTATCCATAACACGTTTCCTATTTTTTAAAATTCCAGCTGGAGCTACCATAGCAATAGTATCTCCTTTTTTCAAATACGGCGGTGTTATTAATTCCATAGGTTTTGCTTGCGAAAAAATCGATGTAGAAAACAAAAAAATAAATAATTGTATAAATAGTTGCTTCAAAATTCAATCTTATAATAGATTATACCAATAATTAGAAAAATCTAATTCTCGTAAATGTAACAAAATATAAGCGGGTTTTGTACTTTTGTGGTTTCAAAAATACAAGTAAATGAGTTCTTCAAAAAGATATACTATTACAGCTGCATTACCTTACACTAATGGTCCAATTCATATTGGTCATTTAGCAGGGGTTTATGTACCTGGTGATATTTATGCGCGTTTTTTACGATTAACGGGTAATGATGTTGCTTACATCTGTGGATCGGATGAGCATGGAGCTGCAATACCAATGCGCGCTAAAAAAGAAGGCATAAGTCCGCAAGACATTATTGATAAATATCATACAATTATTAAACAATCTTTTGAAGACTTTGGTATTTCCTTTGATAATTATTCACGTACTTCTGCCAAAATCCATCATAAAACTGCTTCGGAGTTTTTTATAAAAATGTATAATGATGGTGAGTTTATAGAAGAAGTTTCTGAACAATTATACGATGCAGAGGCTAATCAATACTTAGCAGATCGTTTTGTTATTGGAACGTGCCCTAAGTGTGGAAATGAGGAAAGTTATGGAGATCAATGTGAAAAATGTGGAACTAGTCATAATGCAACAGATTTAATTAATCCTAGATCAGCCATTACTGGAAATATACCAACATTAAAGAAAACTAAACATTGGTTTTTACCTTTAGATAAGCATGAAGATTTCTTAAGAAAATGGATTTTAGAAGGACATAAAAAAGATTGGAAGCCTAATGTTTTAGGACAGGTAAAATCTTGGATCGACGATGGTTTACGCCCAAGAGCAGTAACTCGTGATTTAGACTGGGGGATTCCTGTTCCTGTAGAAGGTGCTGATGGAAAAGTTTTGTATGTTTGGTTTGATGCGCCTATTGGCTATATTTCCGCTACTAAAGAATGGGCAGCCCGTGAAGGTAAAAACTGGGAAGATTATTGGAAAGACGAGAACACAAAATTAGTACACTTTATTGGTAAAGATAATATTGTATTTCATTGCATTATATTTCCATCAATGTTAAAGGCCCATGGTGATTTTATTTTACCAGAAAATGTACCTGCCAACGAGTTTTTAAATTTAGAAGGAAATAAATTATCAACATCTAAAAACTGGGCAGTTTGGTTACATGAATACCTAGAAGAGTTTCCTAATCAACAAGATGTTTTACGTTATACCTTAACAGCAAACGCTCCTGAAAGTAAGGATAATGATTTTACATGGAAGGACTTTCAGGCAAAAAACAACAATGAATTAGTTGCTATTTTTGGTAATTTTATTAATAGAGTTGCAGTATTAACTAATAAATATTATAACGGAGTTATTCCTACTCCTAACGATTTTACTGAATTAGATGAAGATGTTTTAGAACAATTACAACAGTTTCCTGATGTTATTGCTAAATCTATTGAACGTTATCGTTTTAGAGAAGCTTCACAGGAATTAATGAATGTTGCCCGTTTAGGGAATAAATATTTGGCAGATGAAGAGCCTTGGAAACTTGTTAAAGAAGATGAGGACCGTGTACAAACGATTATGTATGTTGCTTTGCAAATAGCTACTGCATTATCTGTTTTAAGTGAACCTTTTTTACCGTTTACTTCTGCTAAACTAAAACAAATCTTAAATATTGACGGTAGTTTGACCTGGAATGAAGTTTCTGAAAAAGATGTTTTATTACCTGCCGATCATAAAATACAAGAGGGAAAAGCTGAATTATTATTCTCTAAAATTGAAGATAAAACTATTGAAATTCAATTGGAAAAGTTAGAGGCTACTAAAAAAGCTAATGAAGCTGCTAACAAAACAGTAGAACCACAGAAAGACACTATTGAATTCGATGATTTTACTAAAATGGACATTCGTATTGGAACTATTTTAGAGGCTGAGAAAGTAGCAAAAACTAAAAAATTATTAAAACTTAAAGTAGATGTAGGTATTGATGTTAGAACTATCGTTTCTGGTATTGCTGAGAGTTTTAAACCAGAAGATATTGTCGGACAACAAGTAACTGTATTGTGTAATTTAGCTCCAAGAAAGATTCGAGGTGTTGAAAGCCAAGGAATGATTTTAATGACAGATACTGTAGATGGTAAATTAGCCTTCGTTGAACCACAACAGGAAATTCAAAACGGCGGACAGGTGTGTTAAAAATAGCCTACCATTCTATTTACAACCATCCATTACCTGAGAAGCATAGGTTTCCAATGGATAAATATGATGTATTGCCCCAACAGCTCCTTTTTGAAGGAACCTGTGTTGGGGCAAATTTTTTTGAACCAGAAATCCCTAACAATAAGCACTTTTTTTCGGTTCATGATCCAGAATATTTCTTTGATTTGCTAAATATTACACTTTCTAAGAAAGAAGAACGGAAAATAGGCTTTCCGCTTACAGAACAACTAATAGCAAGAGAAATGGTAATTGCAGATGGCACAATGAAAGCTAGTGAATTTGCAATTCAACATGGAATTGCGATGAATATTGCTGGCGGAACACATCATGCTTTTACCAATAGAGGTGAAGGTTTTTGTATGTTAAACGATCAGGCAATTGGTGCAAAATATATTCAAAAAAAAGGATTAGCTAATAAAATTCTAATTATTGATTTAGATGTACACCAAGGAAATGGAACTGCTGAAATCTTTCAGAATGATCCTAGTGTATTTACGTTCTCTATGCACGGAAAATCTAACTATCCATTTCATAAAGAGCAATCTGACTTAGATATTCCTTTAGAGAATCATACTTCTGATACTGCTTATTTAAATATTTTAAAGGAAACTTTACCTAAGCTTATTACACAAGAAAAACCTGACTTTATCTATTATCTGTGTGGTGTAGATATCCTTGAAAGTGATAAACTTGGTAAATTAAGTGTCTCTATTGAAGGTTGTAAGGAACGAGATCGGTATGTTTTACAAACATGCTACGATCATTCAATTCCTGTAATGTGTAGTATGGGCGGTGGGTATTCTGAAGATTTAAAAATTATTGTAAATGCTCACGCGAATACATTTCGAATAGCCCAAGATATCTTTTTTTAATCGTTATTCCTTTTAAATAATCATACTGAAACCCTTCTGAAAATCTATATGTATTTGAAGGATTTTAATCTTTGATGAAACATAAACCTTACCCGCTTTAAAAACTAATAAGGTTTATTTGATTGTACTTTATAACTCTACCAGCTATTTAAAAAGTTTTACGGTTTTATCTTTATCCTCTGGTTGTATCGTAACTAATAAAGTTCTTAGTCCGGAGTCATTTTCTCTATAAACTTTGGTTCCCGTAGTCCAACATTCTTTTTTGGAAAAACCTGGCATTAATGAAAATCCGTAGCTGAATTTTCTTCCGTTCTTTTTAGGTCCTACAACCACAAATCTACTTCTGTTCCATGAGTTATTTTTAATTCTGATATTTATCCATTCAATATCTGAATTCGCTAGAACTTGAGCATTATCATTATTTCTTTTCTTATAATTCCCAGTAATACTCTTGGGTGAATTGATCAACTTTAGTATTCCTCCTTCAATTATGTCGGTGTCTAATTCATTTATTACATTCATTTTTGCTTTTCCATACCCAATAATCATAACTTTTCCGTTCTGAGCTATAATCTCTTCTGCATTAATATTACCGTTTTTAATATTTAAATTTAATGTACTTACTCTTCCTTTCAGTATAACTTTTCCTATTCCTCCAACAATTGTTAATGAATCTGTATTTATATTGATCACTTTTGTGGTATCGTGTGTATCGTGATTTAATAGTTTTAATTGAGGTGCTCCTATTTTTATTTTTATTTTTTTAGATGGTGATATCCATTTCAATTGATCTAAAGTGAGTACTCCATTTTCGACTTCTTTATTTATGAACTCAAATAAATTACTGTCGGTAGTTATACTCATCTTTTCTGTTCCAGAATTATCTATGGTAATATTCGCATATAAATTCACATGTATTTTTTTAATACTTAAGGCATCGTAATTTCTTGTCTCTATATTTTTATTCCCCCTGATTTGTGCTATACCAGCTACTGATATAAATAACGCACATGCTATTAATTTTTTCATAAGATGTATGTTTATTGTTCTTTGAATTATTGTAGTTTTTTTGCGATTAAATAATCGATTCCGAATTTTCCTGAACCAAGATATAAGTTATACGTGGCCATCCATAAAAAACCCATGGCAGGCAACATTCCCCAAGTTCCTTGACCAATTTTTTGCATAAATATGGCGACTAACATCGTACACATGATTAAAAAAGAAGCAAACCTTGTTTTGACTCCAAAGGCTAAAAAGAGACCTCCAATAGCTTCACTAAAAGCTCCCATCCAAGCAAAAAATATAGGAGCAACACTAAAAACACCTCCATAAGACGCCACATCTTCTACAAACCAATCAGCAACTTGTAAAAAGTGTAAATTTTTATCTTCTGGTGTCCATGGCATTCCAAATTTTGCTGCTCCAAAATCGAATGCTAATAATATTCCACATACAAAACGTATGATTGCGAAATGTAAGTCGATGAACCAATATTTTTGTACAACTGGTTCCACTAAAATTTTGACGATATTCTTCATAAGTATTCTATTTATTTCGTTTTGATGAAACAAATGTCTTCCTTATGACTCGAATGAGCGACTTACATCGTAAACACTAGACTCATTTACGATTTGAGACGTCTTATTTTGATATTGAATGTAGAAATTGGGTTGGTGAAGAGTGTGTTATTTTTTTGAATACTCGATTAAAAGTAGCTTTACTATTAAAACCTGAATCGTATGCTATTCCTAATAAGGATAATTGTTTATGTGCTCCGTTTTCTATTCTTTCTTTAAATTCCTTTACTCTAAATGAGTTTACAAAATCATTAAAATTCTGCTCAAACCCAACGTTTATTAATTCTGAAAGTTCAGACCTGTTCATTTGTAAGTTTTTGGCTAGTTCTGATAAATTTAAATTTGGATTTAAATATGGTTTTTCTTCTGCAAAGTATTTTTGTAAAACTATCTTCTTTTTTAGTATTTCAGTTGAAAGTTCTTCATTTATATCATTGTTTTTAGAGTGTTTACCTTCGTAATTTGGCTCAAAATTAAGTGATGTTAACTGCAATGTATTTGTAAAATATCCTTTTATTCCTACATAAAGTACTATTAAGGCAGAACTGAATTGCAACCACCATTTTTGCTTCCAACTTAATTCGGTAATGAATTCATTGATGAATAGCTGTACTATGCCGTATATAAAAATAAACGTATAGACATATAAGAAATTTCGAATCCAATTTAATTCCAATTGGTACGTATTCGAAAAGTATTCTTTAATTTTTTTCCTATAATTATAGAATAACTGAAACGTAAATGCTAAATACAATAGCATTTGTGCAGCTGATAATAAAGTCATAATTGGATCTACATACTCCCATTGAATATTTAAAACTGCTGGTCCGTTTTGGGTACTCTCAAAACCTGGCTGATTCATATCATAACCCAAAATAGCAATCTTAGTCATTAAAAATAATATCCAAGGAAAGAAATGGACAATATCTTGTTTTCGAAATTTAAAATCGGCAGTAGTTACAGACTTTACATAGAAAAATAGTAGTGGAGCTAAAATTAACGCCAAGCTTATTAGATAATAATTAATTTTAGTATTCCTGTAGGTATCATACCAGTCCATAAAACCGATTGTATAGGTTGTTCTATGGTAACATGTTATTAACAAGATACACGCTAATAATGCATCCGATATATTCTTCTTTTTGATATATCTCACTAGCAATAAAAAACCAAATAATAAGCCTTGTAACACCAGAACAAGTAATGGAGTACTAAACATATTAAAGCTAGGAAAAGTATATAATGGAGGTAAAATCAACATATTCAAATATATAAAATAAGTTATTCATGCTTTCTATTTTTACAAATATCCTACATTGTTTTTTCCTGTATATTGCCAAAAATTTTGAACATGCAACTTCTTAAATATATACACTCAAATACAACTAATATTTCCGAAACATCAATTCAAAACACTATTGAATTACTACGCGAAGATTGTACAATTCCTTTTATAGCTAGGTATAGGAAAGAAAGAACTGGAAATTTAGATGAAGTTGAGATTGCTGAAATAGTAAAATATAAAGAACAATTTGAATCCTTAGAAAAAAGGAAAAAGACAATTTTAAAATCTCTAGAAGAGCAGAACGTTTTATCTGAAGAGTTGAGAATCAAAATTCAAAATGTTGAAGATCTAGTTTCTTTGGAAGATATTTATTTACCCTTTAAAAAGAAACGAAAAACTAAAGCAGAAACAGCTCGTAAGAACGGACTTGAACCTTTGGCTAAAATACTAATGAGTCAACGTACTGATGATGTTGCATATGTTGCTTCTAAATATATAACTTCAGAAGTAATTTCTAAAGAAAAAGCGTTAGAAGGTGCTCGGCATATTATTGCTGAATGGATTAACGAGCGTACTGATATTCGTAACTTAATACGACATCAGTTAGAACGCTTTGCTTCAATTACAACCAAGGTTGTGAAAACTAAAAAAGAGGATGAAAAGGCATTAAAATTTAAAGATTATTTTGATTGGTCGGAGCGTTTAAATCGTATCCCATCTCACAGGCTGCTTGCTATCCTAAGAGCTGAAAAAGAAGGATTTATCCGTTTTAAGATTGAGATTGATAATGAGCGTACGCTAGAAAAAATAGATGCGAGACTTATTAAAAACAATAATGAGTGTGGTGCTGAAGTTCAATTAGCTATTGACGATGCTTTCAAACGTTTATTATTACCTTCCTTAACAACAGAAACTGTAAATAATGCTAAAGAGAAAGCTGATGAAGCTGCTATTGACGTTTTCTCAAAAAATTTGGAGCAATTATTATTAGGCGCACCTTTAGGCGAAAAAAGGGTTCTGGCTTTAGACCCTGGCTTTAGAACTGGTTGTAAAGTAGTTTGTTTAAATGAACAAGGTACTTTATTACATAACGGAACGATTTATCCACATGCTCCACAGCATAAAACTTCCGAAGCTCAATATACTATAGAGCATTTGGTTAAAAAATACAATATAGCAGCTATTTCTATAGGAAATGGAACTGCTTCTAGGGAAACAGAACATTTTATTAAGAATTGTTCTTTTAATAACAATGTAGAAATATTTGTTGTTAACGAAGCTGGTGCTTCTATTTATTCTGCATCTAAAATAGCTCGTGATGAATTTCCTAATCATGATGTTACAGTTCGTGGAGCCATTTCTATTGGTCGCCGTTTAGTAGACCCCTTGGCCGAATTGGTGAAAATAGACCCAAAATCAATTGGTGTTGGCCAATACCAACATGACGTTGACCAAAGCAAATTGAAGAAATCGCTAGAGACTGTAATTCAACATTGTGTAAATAAAGTTGGAGTAAATATAAATACTGCTAGTAGTTCTTTACTAAGTTATGTTTCTGGAATTGGTCCGAAGTTGGCAGATAACATTGTTACTTATCGTAGTCAGAACGGTGTTTTTAAAACGAGAAATGATATTAAAAAAGTAACACGTTTGGGTAGTAAAGCTTTTGAGCAATCTGCTGGTTTTCTTAGAATAAAAAAAGGGATTAACCCTTTAGACGATTCTGGTGTTCATCCTGAAAGTTATAAATTGGTAAAAACCATTGCTAAAGATTTAAGGTTACAAACGGAAGAATTAATTGGCAACACTAAAGAACTCAAAGCTATCACATTAACTAATTATGTTACCTCAAACTTTGGTCTTCCAACTTTAAAAGATATTGTAAAAGAATTAGAGAAGCCAGGTTTGGATCCTAGAGAAAAAGCAAAAACCTTTTCTTTTGATGATAATGTGAAAACTATTACAGATTTACATGTAGGGATGGTATTGCCTGGTATTGTAAACAATATCACTAATTTTGGGTGTTTTGTAGATATAGGTATTAAAGAAAGTGGTTTAATTCATATTTCAAATCTATCGGATACATTTGTGAACGATGTAAATGCCATTGTGAGTTTACAACAGCAAGTTATCGTAAAGGTCTTAGAGGTTGATATTACCAGGAAACGTATTCAATTAAAAAAAGAAAAGTGATTTTGTTCTAAATTTCAATTATTTATTTGATCAATTCATTTATATATAATTCAGTCCTAGGAGTATCGCTTCCTTTATAACCTGTTATTAATATATCTTGATCTTTATCGCCATCTATGTCTGCAGAATTAATTGATCCTTGACTTAAATACGGAAATGCTTTTTGCTTGTATAATTTAAATATTCCCTTTGTATTTAAGTAAATATCTACTACATCTTCAGATTCGTTGGGTTTATTTATTTTTCTTCTGTTTCCCATGATAATTAAATCTTTATCACCATCATTATCAAGGTCAACAAAATGTGCTTTGCCTAAATTATACACTTTTATATTAGTTCTTTTTTCTTTAAAAGCTCCTTTTTCATTCATATAGAAAAGAGAAGTTTTAACACCTAAATCGTCCTCCAGATTACCTATATTAGACATAAATACATCTTCATCCCCATCATTATCAACATCTACCTTTAGTATAATTCCTTGATTTGTGTTTTTGAATATGTTGTCTACAGCTGAGTATTTTCCCTTATTATTTTGAAATAATACTGTCTTAGTAGTGAAATTTGACTCCATTTCTCCTTGTACTAAAACATCATCATCGCCATCGCTATCCATATCAAAAGGTAGAATTCCGTATTCAAAATTTCTATCGATTCCTTCTAATTTACTACGCAGCATAAAATTACTCCTCCTGTTGATATATACTTCTATAGAATTATCTCTTTCTATTAACAAGTCTGGATAATCATCGTTATTTGCGTTAATAAAACCTGCAAAAGTAGAATATCCCTGTTGATATAAAGGCTTAATACTTTTTACCTTTTTAAAAGAGCCTTTGGTGTTTTTATAAATTTCTATTACAGATTCAGATCCTCTTTTAAGATCTTGACCAGTAACTACTACATCCAAATCACCATCTTTATCAATATCAGCAACATCAATACTACCATACTCTACTCCCATAAATTTACCATTAATGTCTTTAGTGAAATTCCCTAATCCATCATTCTTGTATAAAAAAGTATGCGTATTTGTTCCGTTTCTTAAACTATTATTATATCCAGAAATTATAAGATCTAAATCACCGTCTAAGTCGTAATCAAAAAATTTATTTGCAGAGTCTCCTACTGGTATAATCTTAGTTTCTTTGAATTTAAAACTGTACTTACCATTTTGTGCTGAACAACACATTATGCAAACCATAAATAATCCTGTAAGATGCTTCTTCATATTGTTAATTTAGAAGTTAAAAATAATAAAACCTTTTGTAACAAAAGTCTCTATTAAAAGTCTAAATAAAAACTAATATAAATTATGAAGTTATTGCGTACAAAAAGTTTTATTTATAGTTGGCTCTTATTCATTTCAATTTTTAACCTGTATTCTCAAAATAATAAAATTGATGAATTATTGAAGAAATCTCATTCCGAAAATTCCTTTAATGGTAATGTTTTAGTGATGCAAAATGATATCGTAATCTATGAAAACTTTTACGGGTTTGTAGACGCTACAAAGAATAGTACTTTAAATACCAAGCATCAGTTTATGATTGGGTCTATTTATAAAGAATTCCCTGCTGTTGCTATTATGCAATTACAAGAAAAAAATCTACTTTCAATTAATGATTCTATCAGCAAATTCATTCCTAATTTACCTATTTGGGGTAAAAGTATAACTATAAAAAACTTGTTACAGTATGCTAGTGGTTTACCTAAAATTAACTGGAGGAATTATTTTAGTAAGGGAATTTTACCCACAAATGAATTACTCTTCAAAGAAATTGTGAATACTTCTTCTTTAGCCTTTACACCTGGTACAGATTATTTATATACTAATGCTAGTCCTATTTTACTAATTAGAATAATTGAAAACATCTCTAAACTAGACTTTGAAACTTATTTGACTCAAAATATTTTTACTCCAAATGGCTTAAAAAACATTAAACTTCAAAACGAATTTCCTTTTAGTGATAAAAAAAACATGGCTATTCCTTTTAATCATGATTTAAAAGAAGATCCTTATAAATTAAAAGCTAAACATGTACTGTTTACTTCAGATACCAAAGATTTGTATCACTGGTTTTCGTTGTTGGCTAATCATAAAATTATCAGTAAAAAATCGTTGCAGTTTTTGTCTAAAACTGTAAAAGAAGGTGAACACATACAGTCGCCACTAGGGAATTGTACATGGGAAAATGATACTTTAATTCAACAATCGCATCATGGTTCTAGCGGAAATTATGAATGTTTAGTTCAACGATTCAATGAAGATAACATTTGCATAGTTATTTTGACAAACCAGAAGAATAGAAATGTATTTGAACTGTCAACTAAAATTTTAAACATGATTCGTTAGTTATAAAGATTAGCTATATTAAAAAGCTGTCTAAAAAATTATCATTCCGAATAAAACGAAGGAATCTCTTAAAGTAAGTTTTTAACTACTAGATTACTTCAAAATTATTTTTTCATAATAACACTCGTAAGTTATTTTTTCAGACAGCCTCTTTTATTTAGTTGCAGCAAAAAGTTCTTTTAATTGTTTTACCATATTCCCATTTCCAGAAACAGTAATTTCTCCAATCTTATCTGCAATCTTTTCTACGTATTCCATTTCTTTCAGCTTATACAACATTTCATTGTCTTGCATTAATTTAGCGGTATTTAATAAACTTCTTGTAGATGCTGTTTCTTCTCGCCTAGTAATAATATTAGCTTGTGCTTTCTTTTGCGCTACTAATACTTGATTCATAATTTCTTTCATATCACCAGGTAAGATCACATCTCTAATTCCACAACTTACAATTACAACTCCTAGTTTCTCAGCAACCACTTTTGTTGCAATTAAAACTGCTTTAGCTATATCCTCTTTATTTTCTAATAATTCATCTAACGTATAAGTTCCAATATACTCTCGTAATGCTAATTGCATTGCTACATATAATTGTTTTTCATAATCTTTAGTATACAATAATGCTTTTTCAATACTCTTAACTTTATAATTTGTGTAAAAATTAACTCTAATATTAGCTTTATCTTTAGTTAACAATTCTTGACCAGTAATTTCTAATTGTAACTGACGTGTATCAACTTTAGCAATCTTAACAGAAGTATTGTTTTTCCAAAACCTATACGTACCTCCTGTTAATATCTGCCTATACACATCATCTACTAACAAAATAGCTTTTTCGTATGAGAATACTTCAAAAGTTCTTATATATTTTGCAATTTCATAATTTGATAATAGTGCTTTATTAATCGTTTCAGTGATTTCAATTTTACTAATATCTACTCTTGTAAAGACTCTTTTTATAAGCCCTTTCCAATACATATATCTCCCTGATTGTAATACCGTTTTGAAGTTCTCATTTTCGTAGACTAATACTAACTCTGTATCTTTTACTTCTAGCACTTCTAGCATATCCACTAACTTTTCATCGTGTAATAGAATTTCGGTTGCAATTGTTGGATGAAATTGACTTGACTCATCGTAAACAACTACTTGTTGATTAAACCCTAACCAATGTACTCCTTCTTTAATTACCTTTTGGTAATTACCGTTCCTGAACACTAACCCTACTTTTCCTCTAAGGATTCTAACTCTTTTCATCTTATTTTTATTTAAATTTTTATTTTTTTGAAATGAAGTATTGAAAATGCTCCTAAACCTACGAATCAAATTATCATATTAAATGTTGATGTATAATTTCAGAAATGGATTGATCGTTTAAAATTACTACCAATTGACTTCTAAAAGGTTTACATCTAATTTTAACATTAAACATTCTATCTGGTATTTTCATGAGTGTTTATAAATAAACTCATTAACAATACTTCATTTTGTTCATCAGTTTTATAAGATGATGTGCTTAAAAAACTACTGTCTAAAAGTAGCACCTGTTATTCACAAGTTTTGGATATCCTACATTATGAGTGTAGTGCTCTACCAACTGAGCTACAAGGCCTATTTTGGTGGCCTTGACAGGAATCGAACCTGTGCAAAAAACAGACATAAAAGTGCCTGAGAGTTACTGGATTTTCAGTCCAACGCATTAGACCACTCTGCCATCCCGAATTTTCGGGAGTGGGATTCGAACCCACGAACTCTGAAATCTATTGTTCTAACCAAACTGAACTACATAAACTATGAGTTTATGACGGGATTCGAACCCGCGACCTATAGCGTGAGATTATTTTTTGGTGAATAATCAAAACCTTCAAGTCAAGTTGTATATACATGTCTCATACAATATTTGTAAGTATGTATACAATGGTGCTACACAGAAACACACAACAAGACTAGCTTGATATTTTTCTTGTCATTGTGAGCGAAAGCAAAACAATCTTTTTCTTATTGAACAGATTCATCCGTTGTTATTTCTCTTCATAATAACACTTATTTATTTTTCAATGAACTTGTACCTCTTATCAGATTCGAACTGATACTCTTTAATTACGTAAAGCAGATTGGCTCTATAAGCGCTTCCCTACTTTCAATCCTGTTGATTTCGGTGCTTCTGCAAAATCTATTCATTAGTAAGTACATCACTAACAACATCATCCAATCACTCCATGGTTTAGTCTAAATCTTTTACCACAGCTCTTCCTTTTAAGCTAAAGAGGTTTCTTTAATCTACCTCATCATACTTCCCCTATATGATGAGGTTCTTTTCTTTTTCTTTACAATTCTCCCTTTGTAACGACATCTTTTTCATAATAACACTGCAAATATTTAGCTCCAATGCGCATTCTTTTTGCGTAGTAAAAAATATTTTAAAGTTTGTAGGAATAGCAAGATTTGAACTCACATCATTAGAATCATACGCCACTATTTAACCCTATTAAACTATACTCCTTCTAAATTACACTACACTATCTGCACAAGATGAACTTGCGAATGCGTAAGGTTTTGCTTTAAACTTAAAGCCCATACCTAAAATATATCCCATAGCGTCTTTTAATGCTACATTAGATTCAAACTTAGGATCTGTATTAATATCAGCATGAACTTCCAAATCAACATCGTATTTATCTAATATGTTGCATAGTTCATACGCCACTTCTACGGACATCGCAACTTCCTTAAGCATACGTTCTTTAATCTGTATGTGTTTTGTTCCTTTTTGGTTTCTCATAAACATAAATCCTCCTTTCCCTTCTCTTAAAACCACAATTGCTGTAGCATATTCTACATGTGACTTATATACCTGAGAGTCTGAGCCTACACAAATTTTTAAACGGTATCCTTTCCGTTGTTCTCTTACAATAGCATTTTCGATAATTTCAGTTACTGATTCGTCAAATACTTTGCCTTTAAAATTTCTCCATTTTTGCTGCGTAATTTTCATAATTCCTTTTTTAATTAAATATTTTTCTTCTTTTTAAAGATTGAAAAAATCTTGGCTTGAAAAACAAATAACTCATTATCAAATCTTTAATTTATTACAGCGATTTTTAGGGTAACTCCGAGATTCGAACTCTATTCTCCTCATCCACAATAAGGTGTTTTACCACATAAACTAAAGTCACCATTTGTAAACCTGATAGGATTTGAACCTATACAACAAGAATCAAAATCTTGTATGCTAACTATTACATCACGAGTTTATCTTTTAGAGAAAAAAATTACTCATCTCATTAGTCTAGAAAAAGACTCGAACTCTCACACCTTAATGGTACTAAATTCTAAATCTAGCGTGTCTACCAATTACACTATCCCTGATTTTAATGATTTATTAATAACATAGAGCAACTTATTTTTTCTTTTATCTATAACTTCCTTTATTAGAATTTAAAAATGACTTTCGGATTGTACTGTTTCTCTTTCACAGCCATTGAAATTGCATCGTACAATCCAAAGTCATTATACACACTCCTCTCTAGAGTTTAGTCTGAGAAGCAGGACTCGAACCTACAACCTCCTGCATCCAAAGCAGGTAAACAACCAATCGTTATCTTCCCAGTTTTGCGGTTCATACGAGAATCGAACTCGTATCTCCCGAGAGACAGTCGGGAAGGTTAGCCATTAACCACAATGAACCAATTTTATACTACATCTAGCATTCGCACCAAAACTAGATAAGACTTATATCCAACTCTTCTACCAATTGATTTAAAATAGCTTTTGTGAAAGTGATAGGACTCGAACCTACAAGCTTTTTAAAGACCAGATTTACAGTCTGGCAAGCCAACCAATTACTCAACACTTCCTCTTTATAGTTTTCAAGCCTGTTTGAAATTACTTAAATAATCGAGACAAGAATGAGATTCGAACTCATAAAAAACAGATTTGCAGTCTGCTGCCTTTACCATTCAGCCATCTTGTCATTTAATTCCATAAAAAAAGCACCTCTTTTTAAGGAGATGCTTTTATTTTATCTTGATATATATTATTAATTTATATACTCATGATATCTCTCCTTTTTAAAAATAAAATCATCTTCATTACATAGTGGTAAATCAAACTTCGGCGAGCGAAATTCTAAATGATATGCTATGTTATGTTGCGAATACTGTTTCATTTTATTTTGTTTTTATTCTAAAAAATAAATTATTCTATGTCTACTACTTTTTAAAAAGTGCACTTAATTTTATTCCTATTCTGTCATTAATTATGACGATGCAAATATGAAATGTATTTTTCAATTACACAATTATTTTCAGAGTTATTTATATGTTTATCAGTCACTTATATTTAAATTTAGATAATACATATCCTATCCGTTTTTTAACGGATTATGAACATTATACACAAAAGTCTGTCTCTCAATTGTTTTCAGTTTTCTATCTTTATTTTAATTTTACTTAGTCAAATATTATTTATTTACATTTTTTTCATAAAAAAAGCGTCCAATTTAAAATTGGACGCTTTTTTGTATTATTTCGTATTCTAATTTACTTAAATCATTGTTGAATTTGATACACATAGCCTCCTTTTCGCAAAATACTTGGGCGAAAATCATAAGAACAAAGTTCTAATTGCTTATTAATATGTATCGTGTATACTTTCATTTCTTAAATAAGAATACAATATTACAATTAAAGAATGAAATTATCCTGCTTTTGATTACACTAAAATTATTTTATAAAATAATAGCTTCCTGTTTTTAACGATATAAGGGCTCAATCTTTCTAATATTTATAATCATATTTGTAGGATATTTCTTTAGAAAAAACACATATTATGATTAGATATTATTTCTTTACAGGTAAACTCATATGAATATTTACAGAAAACTATTCTTTTTAATTTATAATTTAATTTTAAAGACTCCATCAAGAGATGAGTTCCCTTATTTATTATCTATTATTACACTTTCTGGATTATTAGGGTTTAATATAGTGTTATTCTTTGATGCTTTTATTTCAAATTCTAAACTAGGCGAAGACGGTAAAGGATTATTTATTTTCCTTTATATCTTTATTGGTGTCTTAAATTTCTTTTACTTTAGAAAAGATTTCAAAAAAAATAATAAAGCTAGAATTGTTTTTACATTCTTTAGAATTTATGATTTTAATCTTACTAATCATATTTCCTATTACTATAATGATTTTAAAAAGACACGGATATACTGGTTAAATTAACACTCATTAGGTAATAATTCTAAGTATAAAAATTGTAATACGAAGCAATTGAAAATCAATTACAATCGATTATTTAGAGCTTACAACTTAATGGAGTCTTTGGGTGAGTTACTGATAGTGAGATTGTTATAATATTCAATAGTTTTTAGAAAAGTATAAAAAGCTTCACAATAATAAAAATCGTGAAGCTTAATATAAGTATAATGATTATTTTTTTCGTCTATCTATAGATCGCGTTCAACAGTCTAACATCTCCATTACTAAGTCTGTTTGCACCATTTTCAACAGAACTATCGAATGGCCTTCCGTTGTCTCTTCTTAGCATATCCCAACCTCTTGACGTTTGCCTAGATGGATATAACATAATAGAATTAAAATCAAAAGCTCCATAAGCATATCCCATCCTTCTAAAATTACCAAAATTCTGTCTTTCAGCATTAGGATCAACCCAAATATGATTATCTCTATCTGGTCTTTGGTGTTCATGAATTAGACCAAGTGCATGTCCTAGTTCATGAATTGCTATACCTACTGTCATATCTCGAAGAGATAAATCTTGTCTTCTTCCAGTCATTCCTATCATTGAATAATTTCCTTGTCCAGTAAATACACGAATGTAATTTCCGTTTCCTGTTCCATATTCAAATCTAATTCTTGTCTGATTAGAAATAATTTGTATTGCCTGCATCATAATCTGTCTCCCTGTAGAACTAAAGTTACGATCAAATACATAATATACAGTATTTCTATACCAAGGACGACTTCTTGAAAAATCATACCCTCCTTTAGATTGAGTTTGATTTGAAATCTTTGGATCGGTTAAAAGTTCTTCCAATCTTTCTTTTGACGCAAGAATATCTCCATCAATAAGATATTTATCGTTAAGTTTTTGAACATTAATTTCTTCATTAGCTATGTCTATCGCTTCGAATGGAATATCCATAAAGAAAGAATTAAAATTTTTCTGGTCTTGGTCTTGGATTACAGAAGAATCTTCCTTTTCGCATGAGGTTAATCCAGTGACGGATACCAATAAAACTATTAAAAAATAAACACCATTTTTAAAATTTTTCATAATTGAAAATGGATGTAGTAAAGGGTTTTTTAAACTTTTCATAATTGAAAATATTTGAGTTAAATTTTTATTAATAATGACGCTAATTAACTTTTAAATTATTGATTATTAAAAGCAAATGGTCTTTAATTTAAAAATGTTACCTTTTGTTACCCTCTTTGTTAAATTCTACTTTTTAATCTAAAAAGTGTTTTATTTTAAACATAAAAATTATAAATTTTGAATGAATTTATTTAACTCATTCTTAGTACTTAGTCCCATCTTTTTTCTAATTCTAGATCTTGACATCTTAACAGATGCAATAGTTGTACCTCTTATTTGAGCAATTTCTTTATTAGAAAGATTTAGTTTTATTAAAGTACATACCTCTCTTTCTGTTTTAGTAAGTTTTGGATATTTTTTAATTAAATTCTGCACAAATATTAAATTTGTTTTAGAATCATTTTGATACAATGCCATTAATCTTTCCTCAATAAGAATTTTTGATTTAATATCTAAGCTAATCTTTTTGATTTCGTTACTTGTATTCTTGCTAGATGATAAATTGTTGATTTTTTTCAAAATACCCCTTAGTAAATCTCTTTTTATTCCACTCGAAATAACTATGTCGTCTACCCTATTAGTAAGAGATGATAACTCCATAGATAGTTCTTCTTTTTTATGAATAGTTTCCTTTAATTCTAATTGATTTAACTTATTTAGTTGATCTTGATTCTTGAGATAAAAATTTTTAATCCTGATTAGTATTAGTAATACAACGACTATTAGAAGTATTAAAGCAATGGTAATTAAAGAATAGATATTTTTTTTACGAAGACTTTTTTGATTCTTTGAATACACTTCTTTCTCCAACTCTAATTGTTTATTGAAATTCTCCTCTTGAATTTTTATAAAATCACTTCTAACAATTTTATGATTATTGATATCATTTTGTTTATTCAATTTTAGCTTTTCAATTATCTCTTGTTGAAATTCAATTTTTTCATGTAAAAAATTATTTTTCGTTAAATATTTTAATTTAAAAGAAACAAATTTCTGATAGTATCTAAACAATATGTCATCTAAAACTATATCTCTGTGATTAAAATAATTAGAAACTGTATTGTCTATCGAATTAATTATCTTATGATTATTAAAATTAATATAACAACCGTATTGGTTGATTTTAGATAGAATATCAAACTCAGCATTTTGATATTTTACTCTAACCTCCTCTACTTCAGAATACATATTTAACGCTTTATGAAAATTAAATTTTTGTACTTCTAAATGGGCTAAATTCTCTTTAATGTTCACAAAAAAAAGTGGATGTTTTTTAGAATTTAACTCCTTTTTTGCTTTGATAAAATATAATTTGGCTTGAGTATAATTGGCATTAAGGTAATGGTAATAACCTATGTTATTGTAAGCCGACGAGATTTCTAAATCATTACCAAATATTTCAGACTCATTAAGTGCTTTGTTATAAAATTCTAATACTTTTTTTTTATCCTTTTTCTTTAAATAAATTGAAGCAATATAATTATATATATGGAACCTGTTTAAATATTTATCGTTACAGGAATAATCATCAAAAATTGCTAATGTCTCACTGAATAACTTTAATGATTGATCCAATTCATTACATCTCATCAGTAGCATGGCGGTCTTATATTTTAATAAAAAATGAATATAAGTCCCTTTCATTTGTACTGTTAACAATTTATTTGCTAAGCCTATATGTTTAAAAGATTTGCCTTTATAATTTTTAATATCATAATATTCTGCTATTAATATGTGTGAAAAGATTTGTAATTCTAAATTTTTAGTTATTCTACCTTTTTCTAATTTTTTTACTATTGCATTATGATACTTTTGATAATTGTAAATTTCATCTAATTTTGACAATGAATCTAAGAAGTATAAATCAGCATTCTTCTTTTCATAATTAAATGAGAAACATTGAACTGTTTCCTGTTTTTGAAAAAGTTCTAGTGTAAAGAAAACTGAGTAGACCGAATAACATACTATAACAATAGATAGTTTATTTATCATAAGACTGGAAATACGCATTAATAGAGAGGGTTTTCTTTGTTATTTAATTGATATATTGGTAAAACAAACATCAATCTTAACGTTAAATTATGATTGCATAAGTCCTTTGTTAGACTTAACTGGCATATTAAATTTTTTGAAAACGACCAGTAACTATAGGATCTTGAAGTTAGATATTGAAAATATTAGTGGTCAATGCGATAAATCAATTTTCCAATTTTTATTTATTGATGAATATTTAAGATAAATTAAAAATCCTTTTTTCATTTCTATTTAAATTTATACTTTAGATAACTAAAGTAGATATAATTACATACTTTAAACTTATGAAAAAACGCCTTTGAATTATATTTTTTCGAAATGAGTGTGAATACAGAAACCCCAATCCATGATCTTAGCATATGCAATGCGATTAACATAGAATCTATTTCACACGAAAATCAATATAATTTTAAAGAATTACACAGACATAATTACTATGAAGTTTTGTTTTTTTTTAAAGGAGGAGGATATCAAATCATTGATTTTGAAAAGATTCCAGTGAAGAGCTATAGTTGTTATATTGTGAAACCTAGGCAGATACATTTACTGAAACGAAATGAAGAAGCAGACGGATTATTAATTCAATTTAATTATGAAGCAATCTTATCAGAAAAAACAATTTCCAATTTTACTTATCTAAAATCTCATATTCGTTCCCCTGTAATATTTGAAGCTCTGAAAAAAGAAAGTGATTTCTTTTTTCCTTTACTAAAGGAAATACAAAAAATAAGAAATGAAAAATCAACATACTACAAAGAAAAGACAATCAGCTTATTATCATACTTATTATATTGTTTAGAAGAACTGAGTAATAAAAACCATAGGAAAACTCATAAAGATAAAATAGTAAATACTTTTTCAGAGCTAGTTGAGATACATTTGAAGTCTTGGAATGTCAAAAATTATGCATCAGAATTGAATATATCTGTTAAAACACTGGGAAATAGTATTAAAAAAAATTATGGTTTAACACCTTTAAAGTACATAAATAATATTCTGTTAATAAATATAAAACGTGATTTGATATTAGGAGAATTAAGTCACAAGCAAATTGCTTTTAATTACGGTTTTGACAGCCCGTCTAACTTTAGTTTATTTGTAAAAAAAAATAGTAACCTTACTCCAACACAACTCCAAAAAAAACTTATAAGTTCAATTTAATTGACTTATTTCTATTTAAATGGATCCTTAAATAATTGAGTGAATCTAATTATTTAATAACTTTTTTCTGAGCTTAATATTTCTAAACTTCTAAAATTTCTGCCATATCTAGATTTAAAAACATTTACTTCTGGTTTCTTCGGATATTGTATAATTTATTTTTAATGATTTTAGTGTTTTGTACCAAAAGGTAAATATGATAGTATCTTTACTATTATTTATTTATCAAATAAATCAGAAATAAATGATCTATTTTGGTAATGATAATTAGAATTTTTACTTGTTAATTAAACACCAATTTAAAATTTTAGCAATATTTCTTGCATCGTCAATTCCTCTATGATGTGTTCCGTCTAAAGGAATATTTAACATTCCTAATGCTCCTTTCATTCCAACTTTTCTTGATATTCCTTTTACTTCTGTAAAAAGCTCCTTCACATTAATATGCTCCCGAGACATTGGATATTCTATTCCTCTAAATTTACATTGCTTTTTAAGCATGTTTAAATCATACTGACCATAACTTCCCCAAACATAGTGTTTCGGGTTGTATTCTTCTCTAAGAATATTACATGCCTCTTTAAGAGAAATTCCTTCTTTATCTAATAATTCTTGAGTTATTGTAGTTAACTCAGTACAGAAAAAACTCACCTTAGATCGTTCTGGTTTTATTAAAATTCCTTCATTTTTAGAAATTTCTCCCGTGTTTGTATCTAAAATACAAATTCCTATTTCTATGATTTCATTAACTTGACCTGCTGGAATTTTTCCATTCCAGCAAGTAGCTTCTAAGTCTATTATTATAATTTTATTTCTTTTCATACTTTCTTCGATTTCTTTAAAACTATGTATTCATTACATAATTTTCAAAATTAGTTTTCCATTTCATAAATCCTATCTCTACGGTCTATTTCACCTAAAGGACTTCCTTTGAACGTGCGAATATTAACAAAGCCATTTCCTTCAGTAATCATAGACTCTGATGTTTTTACAGCACCTCTTCTTACGTTTCCATAATCTCCTGTTAACTTTTTTGTAGCCGGATCAAGATCTCCCCATAATTTATCTGGTTTTCCATTATCTATAGGTTCTATGAAATATGTGATTCCTGTGACTTTAGATTTTACAATAAATCTTCCTGAATGGTCTGTTCCTTGTAAAAATCGTTTCAAAATTTCTCTTCTCATCTTTTTCTATTTTAAAATTAAACTGTTATTTCCTTTTCTTTTTAGACTTCTTCTTTTTACTCTTTTCTTCTTTCTTTTTTGGCAACTTTCCCTTTATACGTTCTTTTTCTCTATCAATCACATATAAATAATCAGTATTATACGTGTATTCTTTTGCTTTTTTTAATGTTTTTAATGCTTTCTTATAGTCCTTTTTTTGCTCTTGTAATTGTGATTTACATACGTACAATACAGCTTTATCTGCTCCTTTAATTGTTAAGGCAAACTTTATTAGCTTACTTGCCTCATCATAATCTTCATTCCATAATAATACACTTATGTAATGTGGATAAATATGAAAGGCGTTAATGTTTTCAGCTAAAGCTTCTGTGTAATATTCTTTTGCCTTTTCATAATCGTATAATTTCTCGGCATAAATACGTCCCATTAATCCTAATGCTACTATATTTTTATCTTCATACGCTAGTGCATATGTTAATGCTTCTATCGTTTCTTCCAAGTCATACGGATATGCATCTAATGCTTTAAAAATGTAATTATTTGCTAATGTTCCCATTTGTTTTCTTTTTATCATTGCCTAATCGTGAAAGGAATAGATTGTTTCCCTTCACTTGTAATGACATTCAATTATTCTAACTGTTTACGTAGATCATTTTTTAATTGATTACGTTTTGTTTTGAATGATTTTTCTATTTTTTGTTGTTTAAAATCTGAACCTTTAAAAACTCGTACTGGATTACCTCTTTGTAACGTTAGATGATTCTCCCATTCATTCTTAATAGATTCTTTTAACTGATTGGTATTATGATTCGTTATTTTTTCTTTTAGTCGTTGCTTTGCGATTTTTTTATTTTGATGCTGCGATCGACTTTTTGAAACTAATACTTGAACTCCTGTTGGTATATGTTTTGCGCGTATTGCAGAACTTACTTTATTTACATGTTGCCCACCTGGTCCTGAACTTCGTATCGCTTGAAATTGAATTTCATGCTCTGAAATTGCGCTTTCTTCACATACATTCAATTCATAACACCCAATAAACCAATTCTTTCGTTTATGATATTTTCTAAAAGTTGATGTTCCTATCCATTGAATTGTTCCTGTCCAATTACTTAAAAAGGTCGTCAATTGTCCTCCTTTTAATTCCATAGTTACGGATTGAACTGTTCCATTTTCTAAGCCGTTAACTTTATGAATAACTTTATATTCATTCTTATTTTGAATTACTTCTTTTAAAAATATCTTTAACACTTTAGCAACTACCCATGCGCATTCTGATGGGCCCTTGGCTGCTGTTAACTGTATTATTTTTGTTTCCATTTTTTCTATTTTTCTAATGGATTTTTTGATAACAACGGATTTCCTACTGGATTTTTACCTTCTGCTAAAAGTTTAACCGCTGTTTTAACTGCCCAACATTTATCGCTAGAATGAATATTACTATAATAACTTAATAACGTTTTAGGTGCTACAACATTCCATCCGTTGGATTGGATACTTTCAACTGTTTTTGATTCAAAGAAATCGATAGTTGTTCGTACTTCTCTTCCTATGTCTAACCATTCTACTTTTTCATAACGTCTAAAATTTTCTTTGCTTGGTAAATGATCGTAACGTGTCCATACTTTTTCGAATCCTTCTTCTAAAAGAATCTGCATCACTACTCCTACATTTTTAGGATTTACAAAAATGTCAATGTCTTTATGATCATGTGCGTGTTTGTATTCTTTATGATTCATTTCTGACATAAAATGCCAAGCCCATCCTCCCGATATTACAATCCATTGTTTTAATTTTTCTAATATTTTAAGCCCTAATTCTATTCGGTAATCGGGCCATAACTCTCCATATCTTTTTATGTTATGATTTGCTCCCATAATTTTCATTTTTATTGCAATGATTTTTAATACACTGCCATTTTTTTACTGTCATTGCGAGGAACGAAGCAATCTGTTTTTTTTAACAAGCAGATTACTTTACGATATTACTCTGCACTCGTAATCCCATTTTTTCCTGTCATTGCGAGGAATGAAACAATCTGTTTTTTTAACAAACAGATTACTTCTTTCGCTATCGCTTCATCGTAATAACATTCGATTTACAATTCCTTTTTTCAATACAGTTTTATTCTATTGATTTGTATCTGCCTAAATTTCTATGTCTAATCAACTTCGCTTAATATCTGGAGAAGTTATTTATCCATTCGTACAATCTTCGGTGTAAATGTTCCTAAAACTTCAACTAACTCTTGTTGATTCGCCATGACTTTTTTTATGTTTTTATAAGCCATTGGAGCTTCGTCAATTCCGCCTCCTATAAGACTCACATCATTCATATTTAACTGATGTTTGATATCGCTTTTAGTAAATTTCTCTTTACACTTTCTTCGAGAATGTTTTCTTCCTGCTCCATGTGAAGCTGAGTTTAAACTTTCTGAATTCCCTAAACCGCGAACAATATATCCTGGTGCTGTCATAGAACCTGGAATAATACCTAATGCTCCTTTATTAGCTGGCGTTGCGCCTTTTCTATGAACTATTAACTCTTCTCCATTTACTTGTTCTTTCCATGCAAAATTGTGATGATTCTCAATTTTAGCAATTGCTTTAGAGCCCAACAGTTTTCCAACTCGTTTATGAATATTATCGTGACAAGCTTTTGCGTAATCACCTGCTAAATTCATCGCTAACCAATATTCCTGTCCGTCATGTGTATCCATATCTAACCAAGCCAAATGCTGTACATTTTTCGGTAACGGACATTGTTTTGTAGCTAAATAGGTATAGTGTTTCGCAATATTTGCTCCAAGTCCACGACTTCCACTGTGTGTTAATAACCCCACATAATCGCCTATTGGAAGTTGAAATTCATTCTTCTCATCGGTGATGTTTACTATTCCAAACTCAACAAAATGATTACCTCCTCCTGACGTTCCTAATTGATTATAAGCTTTTACTTTTAAACGTTTTAATAACGGAATATCCTGAAACTCGTCACGCTCAAATATTTCATGATCGTGTTTTATTTTATGTGTTTCATACATTCCAAATTTGGTATGTTCAGACAATATATTTTCCAATTGATGCTGTTTCCCTTTCAAATAAGAAGCTTTTACCGGGTATACTGTTAAACACATTCTACAACCAATATCTACACCTACACCATAAGGAATTACTGCATTTTCTGTAGCTAACACACCTCCAATTGGTAAACCATAACCTGCATGTGCATCGGGCATTAAAGCTCCTTGTTTTGCTATTGGTAATTTTAAAGCGTCGTATAATTGATATTTTGCTATATCGTCTATTTCGTTTTCCCCGTAAATACTAAAAGGCGCTCTCGTGTTCCTTAATTTATGAAACTGTACTTCTACAGGTTTTACTAAACCTTCTGCTACTTTACCCCAAATAGCATTTCCTTTATATTTTTCTGGTGCTAATAATACTTGCTTTGCTTCTTCGAGAATACGTTCTTTCTTTTCTCTTTTACGATATCTATTAATTTGCCCTAAGGCGATGTTTATGCTTTTATTTTTTGGAAAGCCTAGATTGATTAGGTCTTTTCCTTTTAATTTTTTTCCCATGATATTTTTTCATTAATAATATCCGTTAATGGATATTGTTTAAGAACATTTAACTGTTTTCTTATTTGCATCTTTTGTTTTTGTTCACTAGGTCTTCTCCAGTAATTTTTCCAATAACTGTCTTGCCAAATATTGTAATAACCGTTCTTGTATAACTGTTGTTCTAAAAGATCTGCCTCACTTTCTAGATCTGGATCTATTCTTTTAGAGTGTGTTATGTATGCTCTTGTATATTTTATTCTATACGTTCCTTTCGGAATTCTTACATAAAATCGTTTTCTTAACTTCTTATTTTCGTCTCTGTATGAATATATTGTGCACATAGCTTGTGCTTTATATGTTAATCTGTTAAATTGTTTTTTAGAAATTGTTGGAAAATCTCGATAGATTAAAAATTTTGAAATTTGACAAAACCATTGTTTATCGGCCTCTTCTTTTGTTCTGCCCCAAAAACTTTTTTCTATACAATCGTATAATTCTTGAATGTATATTTTGTTTTTATAGCGTTCTATATTTTCAGTTAGTACAATTTCTTTAAACCAACCGTGTCGTATAGGTTCTTCTAATTTTTTATATCCTAACTCCTTAATTTCTTGATAAATTGCTCGTTGCCTTTTTCGAATATTTCGAACAGTTTTTCGTCTTTGTTCTTTTATATGCGCTGGTTTCAATGAACATATTTTTTAACTATTCATTAATTTTCGGATATAATTTGTTACCTCAACGATTTCTTGAAAGAAGTGTATAAAAAAATCCGAAACTTTTGGGCTTCGGACTTTTCATATATAATGTGATTTTTATCTAACTATGAAGAAAGTCGCGAAGCATGTGTACACTAGAACCTGGTTCTGCTACTGTACTAATGTTGATTTGTAATTTGAACATTTTTACTTCGTTTTTAAATTGTTAAACTTAATTTGTTTTTTAAATGATCTACTATTTTTTGATCATATCAAAGCTAATATATTCTCTATATGCTTTGTTACTTAATTGCGATGCAAACTTATAACGTGTTTTTGAATTACACAAATAAAAATAGATCTTATTTTACTGAATGCCAGTGTTTTACATAAAAACAAGACAGTAGATTCCCTGTCCAAACTTTGTGGATTTACTAATTGACTGATACTTTGTTATGTATACTTTTTATTACACGATTCAAAGAGGCTTTCGGATTTTAAGTTTTTTATAAAAAAAAGCGTCCAAAAAATTAATTTTGGACGCTTTTACTTTTTATACTGTGAATTTTTACCTAAAATACAACTCACGAAGTCGCTGTTTTGCGTCCTGATATGTGAATTTTAATATTGTCATAGGTTAAGTTTTTGTTTTGTTATTTAATTTATAAAATATATGAGCATTAAACGCTCTATGATTGTATTTTTTATAAAATGCCCATGGCATTATAGTATTTCCACTACTATTCCATATACATTTTTAGTCCATCCGTTAATTCTACCATGATTGTTACCAATTAACAATCCTCTCTTATCATTTTTACCTTTTACTAAATGTGTAAAGCAGTTTCCACGAACTTTACAATATACAATATCTCCAATTTCGCATGCTGACCAATGAACTGGCATTAGCTTAACTGGTTGTTTTGATTTTAGTAATGGTAACATAGAATTACCTGGTTCTTTTGAAATAATGGTTTCACCATCATTCAGTTTTTGAATTTTCCAATTCATATTTTTATATTTTATAAGTTATATAACGCATTATTATTATGTTATATATCTCACAAAATATGAGAGAACCACTTCAATGAACTATTGCAAAGATGCAAGAAAAACGATGAAACTTGCAAATTTTTCAGTTATTAATTTTCAATTGAGTAGTTTATAATACCTTTAAAGATAGTGACATTGTTGTTTTGTTTTTTTTATAAAAAAAGAAAGAAGCTGTCTAAAACTCGGTATTCCGAATAAAATAAGGAATATTCTAAAAGTAAGTTCTTATTACTAAGATTGTCTCAGAATTAAAATTTTTCGTGATGACACTTTTAAATTATTTTTTCAGACAGCCTCTTTCTATATTATTTTAATACTTTATTTGAACTGTTTATTGGATATCAAAACGATCAAGACTCATCACTTTATTCCAGGCTAAAGCAAAATCCTTTACAAATTTTTCTTTAGCATCTTCGCTAGCATATACTTCAGCTATGGCTCTTAATTCTGAGTTAGAACCAAAGATAAGATCAGCTCGTGTTGCTGTCCATTTAACTTGACCTGTAGCTCTATCTTTTCCTTCAAAGACTTCTTTTTCATCAGAGGTCGCCGTCCATTTTGTATTCATATCTAATAAATTAGAAAAGAAATCGTTAGTTAATGTACCTGGTGTACTTGTAAAAACTCCATGTTTTGAGTTATCATAATTAGTATCTAATACACGCATTCCTCCTACTAAAACAGTCATTTCAGGAGCTGTTAAAGTCATTAATTGCGCTTTATCTATCAATAATTCTTCTGTAGATAATGTATAATTTGTTTTTTTATAACTTCGGAATCCATCAGCCATCGGCTCTAAAACCGCCATAGACTTAAGCTCTGTTTGTTCTTGTGTTGCATCCATACGTCCTGGAGCGAAAGGAATTTCAACTTTAATTCCAGCTTTTTCTGCTGCTTGTTCTACAGCTGCATTACCTCCTAATACAATTAAATCTGCTAATGATACTTTCTTTCCTGTAGAGTTAAACTTTTCTTTAATACTTTCTAATTTAGATAATACTTTTTTTAGTTGGATCGGGGTATTTGACTTCCAGTTTATCTGTGGTTCTAAACGTACACGGGAACCATTAGCGCCTCCTTTTCTATCAGAGTCTCTGTATGTAGCTGCAGAAGACCAAGCAGTACTCACTAATTCACTTGTTGATAATCCTGAATTTAATATGTTTTCTTTTAATTTTTTTACCTCTTTAGTAGTTATTAATTTATGATTAACACTAGGAATAGGATCTTGCCAAATAAATTCTTCTTTAGGAACTTCTGGACCTAAATATGTTGTACTTGGCCCCATATCTCTATGTGTAAGTTTAAACCAAGCGCGTGCAAAAGCTTCATTAAATTCACCTGCATTTTCATAGAAACGCTTAGCTATTTTCTTGTATTCAGGATCGGTTATTAAAGCAATATCAGAAACTAACATTGTTGGCTTATGTTTTTTTTCTTTGTCAAATGCATCAGGAAACATTGTATGTGGTTCTCCTTTAGCTACAAATTGATGCGCTCCTCCTGGACTTTTTGTTAATTCCCATTCATTTTCAAACAAGCTTACAAAAAAACCATGGCTCCATGCAGTAGGTGTAGAAGTCCAAATTACTTCTAAGCCAGAAGTTACAGCATCTTTTCCTTTTCCAGATTTATAATCGCTTTTCCAACCTAATCCTTGTTGCTCAATACCTGCAGCTTCAGGAGCAGCTCCTAAATGTGAACCTTCTGCTTTACCATGAGTTTTCCCTAAGGTATGGCCACCTGCTATTAAAGCTACAGTTTCTTCATCATTCATTCCCATTCTACCAAAAGTTTCACGTATATCTCTTGCTGAAAGTAACGGATCTGGATTTCCATCTGGCCCTTCTGGATTCACATAAATTAATCCCATTTGTACGGCTGCTAATGGTTGTTCTAATTCACGATCTCCTGTGTAACGTTCGTTACCTAACATTTCATTTTCTTTACCCCAATATACATTAGTTGCTGGTTCCCAAACATCTTCTCTACCTCCTGCAAATCCTAATGTTTTAAAACCCATCGTTTCAAAAGCTACATTTCCTGTTAAAATCATTAAGTCTGCCCATGAAATCTTGCTTCCGTATTTTTGTTTAATTGGCCAAAGTAATCTTCTTGCTTTATCTAAGTTAGCATTGTCTGCCCAACTGTTAATTGGAGCAAACCTTTGTTGCCCTTCCCTTGAACCACCACGTCCATCTCCTGTTCTGTAGGTACCTGCACTATGCCAAGCCATACGAATAAACAATGGGCCATAGTTCCCATAATCTGCTGGCCACCAATCTTGTGACTCTGTCATTAATTTTCGTAAGTCCTTTTTTAGTGCTCGATAATCTAGCTTTTTAAATTGCTCTGCGTAACTGAAGTTTTGATTCATCGGATCTGACAATTCTGAATGTTGCCTAAGCACATTTAAATTCAATTGATTCGGATACCATTCTCTGTTTGTTTTTCCGTTGTTAGTTACGGTTAAACCTGCGGATTTTCCTTTTGAATCGAATCCGAATGGACAACCTCCTTCTGAAGAAGTTTCCCCAGAAGCGACTTTTCCTGTTTTGTTACCTTGACCACACCCAATTAAGAGTATTGTAGTGAAGGTTAATAAGATTAATTTTTTCATTTTTAAATAGTTAAGTTTATTAATAGATTATATTGATTACTTGAATCAAACTTATTAATTAAACTTATCCTTTTAGATCATTCTAAATTGATATTATCTATAATCAAATAATGGGTACTTATAAATGTTCTCTTTACCTTTAACTGCTTGGTTCTAATTGAAAAATTAATCTAATTTGATGTGTGTATTAAGATGAATACTTTTGTTTATTTTATATTCTAGGAATAACAATATGAACATGATCATTGTTAATATGTATTTTGAAAACAATATTGTGTAGTATATTTCATCTGCTAAACTATAAGTGCTCCATGAACTCTCTCTATCTTGGAACGTCATCATATTTAGGTTAAACCAAAAAAATAGCACGAAAATTGTCTTAATTGTTATGTTTAGATACTTGAGTCTTTTTATTTTATTTACCAATAAAAATATAGTCGTTAATGGAATACTAAAGATTAGAGCTCCAAAAAACACATCTTCAAAGAAGCCACAATTTATACAACTACTAGATACTTTATTTCTAAATTGATACATAGACCAATACGATTGTATAAAAGTGGTAATAAATATGGTTATGAATACAACTAAATGTTTCTTTAACTTTAAAATGAAATTTTCACCATAATTCATTGAATAGCTTTTTAGGAATCAGTTTTTGTAATAATAGATTATCTTTCTCTAGTATTAAAAACTTCCAGTCTGCTTTTGATCCTTCATTTAAAATTGCGCAAGCTCTTTTTTCTGTTCTTACCTCAAAAGTAGTATTCTCATCTCGATACGTTACATTAAAATAACCAAATGCTTTTTTTAAAGATTTATTTAATACTTCTATTTCCTGTTCTTTCTCCTCTAGAGACTTATTACTTGTCTTAATTTTAAAATCTGTTCGTTCCTTAAATGAAAGTAAAGTATAATATTTGTCTTCTATTTTTATAGAATCTTCTATTTCTTTTACTTCTGGGTTAAGCAATGTAATATCAAATACATCGTCTTTATATATTTCTTCATAAATTCTTTTTAATCTATTTCTAGAAATATATTGGAATAATTCATTAGGCATATAATTAAACCCTTCTTCGAATTCTTTATCCGCCAAATGCTTCATATAATTATGAAAACAAAGTTGTATTTCTTGCTTATATTTTGACATATTATTGTCGCAAGAACATAACAAGATCGCAATAATCACGATTTTAATTAATTTCATAGTCATTCAATGTTTTTTGAGGCAGCTTATTATTTCAATAAAATATTACTTAAATTATATTTAATTAATTTTAAGTTATTATTTACTTCAGCATCTATGTTCTTTATTTATAATTAATGAAATAATTAAACTCTACGGAATGTGAACCTCCGTCTGATGATGTTGGTTGAGAATAATAAAATTTTTCATTTTCATTAACCTCATATAACTGTTTATAACTTATTTTGAAGTTATTTTCTTCATACTTATCAAATAATACCTTTTCTATTTTCGTATAAATAGTTTTGAATCTTGTATTAGTTTGTAAAAATTCCAAAATTTTAAATGTCTCTTTATAGTTTTCAAAATCATATAATTTATTTCCTTTATAATGAATCCTCATTGAAAGGATTAAATAATTACACCCTGATAAACTGCATTCAATTTTGAAGTCTTCATTTTCGTAGTATTCGTTTTGTGTTTTATTAGCAAAACTGTTAATTCCCTTTGTTCTAACAACATCAATCGAGTCTTTAAAAATATTCATATTTTTCATGTCGTTAATTCCACATTTAGAAGTTATTTTGAGACTATTTTCTGAATTGATGGCAATAGATGACTCATGAGACAGGTTTCCTAAAGTTCCATGGAAATTAATTGTTTTATTGAATACTATCGTATCGCTTTTTACCTTAACACTCTCTGGTTCAATATTCAAAAAAAAATCATTTAAGTAACTTATAACTTTAACATTTTCTCCTTCTAATTCAATTAATCCATAGTAATTGTATGTGTCTTTCGCATTAAAATAGTTGACTCTGTATTTGGTAAAAATATCCTTAACTCCATTATTATTTAAATCGCCAATAAATTCTGGCTTTATTTGAATAGAATCAATAATAAAGTCTTTATAACTTCTAAGTAAAGTTCCTTTATTTTCATCTTCCTTATGACTGTTAACTTTTTCATCTGACCAATAGTAATAATCTACATTACTGTTATTCAAAATCCTACTTTTTAGCGTATGGAATTTAGTTACAGAATTTTGAGAATAACTAGTGTAGATCGTTATAAAAAACAAAACAACTCCAACTAACCTATTGGTATGCCAAATACTTTTCATAATGTTATATATTCATTGTAAATCGATCTATTTAGGTAGTCCTTTCCATTTTCGTATTGGAACAGTGAATAGAGCAATACAAAGAATCCAGATTAATATTACTACCCAAAAACCATGATCGTCGAACCAAATTAAAAAATCATCTTTTCTTACTTCATAGGTGTCTCTTATATATCGAGAATACAACCCTGTTAGCGCAACAAAAATTAATGGAATTATAAATACAGCTAATGAGAATAAGATTGCTGTAATTAATTTATTCCATCGCATTCTGAAAGAGATTATTGACGCTGATAAAATACCTAGCCCAAATATTAGAAAAACAGTTATTTCTATATATGTTTTTCCTACGTAATCTTTAAAGTAAGATAAGTATTCTATCAAAATAGTTATTATAACAAGTAGTACACTTCCACTAACGATACTCAGTAGTATTGTTTTAATATCTGTTACTTTAAATAAGAATAGTAGTAATCCAATAACTAAAGAAATGATTACAATGCCGTATAAAATTTCCTTTTGAGATTTACCGAAATAGGCTTCATGTGTATTCTTAAAGAAATAATCTAATCTTCCTAAATCACAATATGGTATTTCTGAAAAATATTCTAATTTATTTCTTGGTATTAAAACACTGTTTCCGTCTTTAGTGATCGGATAACGTTTTAACATCATCATCTCTTTTTTATTTCTTTTTTGAAGACTTACAGTATCCGTTGTAGTTACTGTTCTGTAATAGTCTTCTCTTAGTCTTTCTTTGTCCCTGTTACTAGGTTTATAATCTAATATTGGTTCTTTAAATAGGTAGTCGTTTTTGGTATTGATAAGAAACAGCCAATCTTTGGTATTTAAATTATGTTTTATATCATACTTTTGGGCTAATTTGAAGAACGCATTAATATTTTCTTTGATCACATTTTCATCTCTTTTACTTAGTTGTTCTTCAAAGAATTGAATTATTTCTTTTTTTTCTAAATCATCTTGTCCGTGTCTAAACAGTATCCCTGAATAATTTAATAATGATCCTGCTATTAAGTGTTTGTATTCTTTTACATCAAAAACTTCTCTATATTCAAAGTTATGTAACTCATTTATCTCTTTGTAAGGCTTCTCTTTTAAGTCTTCAGCTATTTTATCGTGATCTAATTTATAAAACTGATAATAATAAGCTCCATATGAAAAATATGCTTTTGTAGTATCTATAGTTCTTCCAAGTCTTTTATATTTATCATCTGAACTTTCTAATGGAAAAGGTGCAGGATACATTTTATAATCTATCTTATATTCACTCTTTTTTTTCAATAAGAACACCGATAGCTTATTAAATTCTTTTATATCCTTATCTATAACTTCCCAATCGTAAGAGCTTTTTATTTTAAGTTTTAATCCAGAACTAAATGAATAAAATTGGGTAATATTGATGAAAATTACGAATACTATAATACTGAACTGAAGAAAAAGAGTTCCTTTTTTTAGACGGTATAAATTCTTGAATGCATTATTTTTTAAATAATAAATAATCCAGATTAATATTATGATTATTGAAGTTAGTATACCTATAAAGACAACTGAACTACTGAAATAAAAAGATTCTAAGCTATATCTTGATGCTATATCTTTCTGACTATTAACAGAAGTATATCCCATTATAAAAAACACAATATGTACAAGCATAGCAATACCTACCATCCATACTAAACGTGTATTCCATATTGTTGGGAAATGTTCGAGTAAATATTTATTAAGTTTTTTTATATAATTCATGATTGGTGTATTGAAGATTAGTAAACAAAAAAGCGACGTGTAGATTTTGAGATATCTCTTATGTATTGAATACTAAATTCATTTTTAGTAATGATTGTTAGTACATCATTAAATGTCACGTTTTGTTTAAAATATAAAATATAAACACCTCCATTATATTCTATTTTCTCGAGTTCTCCTTTACCAAATAAATGCTCTATAGCATCTCTAGTATTTACAGAATCTAACTCTATTACTAAAGTAGCTTCTTCTTTATCTTCCAGATCGAGTGCTTCTGAAGGTTTTCCATTTCGCAGATAAATTACATCATCCGATATTTTCTCTACTTCGTACAATTGCTGAGAAGAAAAAACCATGGCTATTGGATTTACATGTGATTTTGCTAGCATTTTTAAATCTTCTAAAATTACCTGCTGTGCCAAAATATCGAGATTTGCCAAAGGTTCATCTAACAAAACTATTTCTGGTTTTCTGAGTAAAGTTCTTGCCAATTCAAAGCGCATTTTATAGCCTGATGACAATTCCTTCCATTTTAAATCTTTATACTTCCATAATCCAAAACGGGCTATCATCATATGAACTAAAAGATCATTTTTCTCGCCCGTTACTCCGTGGTGTATCAATGAAAACTTTAAATTATCGATAACACTTCCGTACCAAACTCCTGTGCGTTGAGGAATGTATACCAGTTTTGATTTCAGATCATAATCATCTTCAATTTCTTCTGAAAACGAAAAATTTAATATTCCTGAAGAAGTATGAATTAAGTATCCTAAAATGGTTAGTAATGTGGTCTTTCCATTTCCGTTTTCTCCTACTAACCCAAAGATGTCACCTTTCTTTAATTCAATATCTACGGGTCCTAAAACAAAACGTCCTTTATTGTATTCTTTAGTTAATCCGTCTCCTTTTAAAATAGTTTTCCCTAGCAGATTTGTGTTCTCTATGGGTATTTCACTAATAACAGCTGCACACTTTTCTAGTTCAGGAAATAATTGAGATTTGTCTTCTGAATCTTCTTTTTCATACAACTCAACAAATGCTAGCATTTCTTTATAAACATAATTCGTATCTGTATGCAAAGCAGCATCTAACATCGTTCTATATCCTAAAGAATAATCTCCTCTTTTAAAAAATCTTAGTGCATTTTTAATTACTATTTCTTGTTCGTTTTGCATAGACTTATGTTTGATTTTTATATGTATTTCTTACAATTTTTATTACAAATCTCAACCCAATATGAAGTTTTAGTATATCCTTTAATTATTTACTTTTACTCAAAAGTTACTTCATTAGATTTTAACCAATTAATTGAATTATTCTTGAAATATTCATGGATTATAGGAACAGATTTTTGTGCTTTTCTATGAATATCATGAAATAATAAAATTCCTTTCCTCCATAATAGCATTAATTTTATTTGTCGGTTTGCTACTTGTTCTGCATTTAACTTAGAACTCCAATCTCTAGAATCTATATTCCAAAAAATCAATTTAGTTTTTTTAGTCTCGAGATAATGAACCACCTTTTTATTTCTTTGACCATATGGAGGTCTGAAATACACAAATTCATTTTCACTTTTAACATCAAATACTTCATTAATTAAGGCATTTGTGTAATCAATTGATGCTCTCCAGGATGAATATTTTTGATGTGATTTGTGAATTTTCCCATGAGAATATACACTGTGATTTTTATAAAGAGTTCTCAAGTTACTTTTTGAAGATGCTTTATATCTCTTCTCTAAATTATCCCCTAAAACAAAAAACATACCTGTTAATTTATGTGCATCAAGTATTTCAATTAATTTGTCAGTATTCCCATTAACTTTCGTAGGACCGTCGTCAAAAGTTAGCAGAAAATTCTTGTCAGCAAAATTATCCCCTTGAATTTCATTTTTCGACAACTGTAGAATTTCACTAGTTATTCTTGGGTATAAAGCTGCTAATCTTAACTGTTCTTTTATATAATTTTTATAAAATAATTTTGTCCTCTTATACCAGTCTCTTAGGTCATTTTGAATTACTTTCTCTATCTCAACTTTTGAAATGGCTTCCCAAGAGTTTACATTACTCATCTTTATAACATCTTGTAAAGATTCTTTTGATAACTGCTTAAAATTGAAAAGAATTCTTTTTTTTGTCTCCTTTTTCCAACGTTCAATAGAAACGTTATAACTATTTTTCACACCTAATATCTTAGCATATGAATTTTCTGGTATGATAGCATACTCATTAAATATTTCTACAAAAACAAGCATTTCACATTTTGATACAATATCAAAACTCTTATCTGAGTTTATAATGTAGGGCCATTCACTATTATTCTTATTTTGTATGAATCCAAAAGAAAAACAGGTATGAAATACTAAAAAACTAAATATAAACGCTTTACCGACCTTTTTCATTATCTCAATTTAGCTGTCATTCTTGCTATTCCTCGGTCGTAAGCGCTATGTGCTCTATTTTGTTTAGCATATTTGAAATTTTGTAATGCATCTTGCCATTGTCCTTTCTTTTCATAAATTCTGGCAATATTATAATATGAACTCGCTCTAACAACATGAGCTTTACTTCCATTCGCTAAATCAATAGCTTTTCTGTTGGCCCACAAAGCCTCCGCTTCTTTGTTTAGCTTTTGAAATGCTAGTCCTAAATTACTATAGGCTTGTCCGTTTCTATGATTTAATTCAATAGCATTTTGATAAAGTGACACTGCAGTTTCTAGATTTCCAGCATGATATTCCTGCTCGCCTTTTCTATTTACTTTTATTGATTCTTTTCGATCTGAACTTGATACAACAGAATTATCACCATCAAATCTATAATTTCTAAGAATGGTGCGTACTCCTTCCCAAGTACTTGCATTTTTAAAATCTCCTACAGTTACAATATTCCCCATTTCATCAATCAAAAAAGGAATCCATATAGTTCCTTTCTTTCCTCTAGGCATTATGTAGGTTTTAATAAGTGTATCTCCTATGTAAATAAAAACTTTTGCTCTACTTATGTTAGAAAGATTTGAGTTATTTGTAAGTTCCCTGTCTGAATAATTGTGTACTGCGTATACATATTTCTTGCCCTGTTCTTTTCTTGTTATTGTAATAGTTTCTGGTCCGTAACCGTCGGTATCATCTACATCTAAATTAGCTTGAGAAGCTTCCTTTTTATGATAACACACGTAACCTCCTGCATACGATAAGTGTGAGTCGATATCTTGAGGAGAATTGTCCCAACTTAATACTATACGCATTCCATCCAACTCTTGCATTGTAGGACTAATAGCATATGTTAAACCATTACATAAACATTTCGTAACCAATGAAGAATATCCTTGTTTTTTTATGATCATTACTACCTCTGCATCGTTTACATATTTACTAGGAATTGTTACTTTTCCAGAAGTATTAGTATACTTGGTTATCGAGGCTTCTCCATTTTTCTGGAAAATTACTTCAGCATTAGGAATTACTTTGTCTTTTACAATTGCGCTTAAAACTAATACTTCAGAAGAAGATTGCGCATATATTGTTATACTTAATATGGTTAAGAATAAAGTGAAAAGGCTTTTTTTCATGATTTATATATGTGAAAATTGAAATTATGGTTAAAAGTATTAAAAATTGTATCGTTTTATTTCTAAGAGTGCATATTCGCCTTATTTGAATCGATAATTGAATTATTCTTATTCATCTTTTCATTCCAAAAGGCACTACAGAATCTATAAAATCTAAATTATCTTTTTTCCAGCGTATTCTATGTACTGAAGTAATTCATATAAAACTATCTCATTAATTTTTGTTGTATGAAAGCATGTCTAAATAAACAATTATTGCTCACTATTTTTCATCTGTTCTAAAGTATACCTATTTTTATATTAAGTTATTTATTAAAACTTAATACAGTGTTCCTTTTTTTACTTGCATAATTTTTATTCTATCTAAGCCCTAATATTCCTTTTATTAAATAACTTAATTTCCATACTAAACCTTCATTTTTTTGATTTGTATAATTTGATATCATTATTTTTTTTGCATTCTCTTTTTTGATAGTAATTGAACAGTTTAGAAACTTATACCAATCCTCACTTCTCTTATAAAAATTAAATTTTATAATTACCTCTTTAGCATAAAGCTTAGCATTTATAACTACTTGTTCTTTTGTTAAATGATAATAGTTGTAACCATCTGGTAATATCATACTGTTCAACAAATAGAATTCATATAATATTTCGTAATCGTAATCATTGAAATTAAATAAACTGGACATTTCATTAATTACACCTATAATAACATTTTGTTTTTCAAAACTTAATAGTTTCATGCACAGAGAGTAAATTTTCAAACTCAACAACTCTTCCTCCGAACAGAAATTTTCAAGAAATCTAAATAATTGTTTTTTGTAATTACCTGATTTATAATTGATATTTACAAAATCAAACAAAAGTGAATTACTTTGCAACTCAATCTCTCCTTCTACCGACTTAAAAAGGTACTGTTCGAATTCGTTAACAGTAATCTTATCTATTAATAACTGATAAGCTGTTTGTTTTAATTCTTGACTCATTTTGTTTATTTTGATTTATATTAAAAACTCTCCCGTTTCTATAAACTTTTTTTAGACCTCACAGGTTGTAAAACTTGTGAAGTCTTATAGCTTCTAACTATTTTCTATTTCTTCTTCGCTTACGTTTCCAAGGCGCATTTTTTTGCCAGTCGCCAGCCATAATACATCCGTATGGCATTACTTCATCAATTACTTCTCCTAAACCAAATTCTTCCATTTGATTTCTTACCGTTTCTGCATTTTTATAAGCAGAAGGTAATTCTGTAATATCAATTTCATTTGAGAAAAAACGAACGTCTAAATCTTTAGTTTCCTCTTCAAAAATTTCTGAGAATGTTCCTGTTTTACTCTTTCTATGTTGCGTTCTACTGATATTTCTACCTGCCCCATGTGGTGCAAACCCTAAATTATTTACTGTTGTTTTCCCTTCAACAATTAACACTGGCTCACTCATATTCAATGGAATTAATCTTGGTCCTGTAATATCAGGCATAAATTTAGAATCTAATGGAGTTGCTCCTTTAGCGTGGTAAAATAAATCACCATCTTTAAACACAAAATTATGTTCGTTCCAAAATCTGTTTTCTTTTTCGATTCCTAACTTTTCTAAAGTAGCATCATGAATACATTCATGATTTTTCTTTGTCCATTTTCTGATAATTTGCAAGGCTTCCCAATATGCTTTTCCTTCCTCTGTTTCATAAGGAATCCATGCGTTTTGCTTTAAGGTTTTAGGTGATAATTCTTTTCTAAATTGTTCAGCTATTTTCATACCTCGGGCGTATAAATTAGCTCCAAAACCTCTACTTCCATGATGTGTAATTAACATTGTATTTCCTGTCCTCTTCGACTTTCCTACAAATAAAAAATGATTTCCATCTCCTTGAGTTCCTAGATGTGAACGTGCTGCTGAGATACATTTTTGATTGTTTAAGAATACATTATTTTCGATTTCTTCTAATAAATCAGCAGGAAAACGAAACTGCGTAGTTCTGTCTCTACCTCCTGGTCCGAAATGGGTAATACTATGCGCTGCATCTAAAACTTCTTTCGGGTTCGCATTACCAAAATCAGTTAACATTACTGAACAGCAAATATCCGCACTATGCATCCCTGGATGAATAGCGTTTTTTGCTACTACAATTCCTCCTACTGGAATTGTTCCTGCTGGCCCTGTAGGGCAAGCATCAGGCATAATTGCTCCCTTCACCAAAGTTGGCGTTTTCATTAATACTTCCATAGAAGTAACCACCTTTTCTACATTTTCTTCTTCTAATTCGTTTTCAGCTTTTATATTAATATTAAATGCTGCTGCTTTTTCTAATAAAGGAATTTCTGGACCTGGTCTGTATTGTTCTAAATATTCCATTACTTCTACTTCTGTTAACTCTTTTGAGTTTACATAATCTAAGGCTTCTGGAAACCATTTCCCTGATTTAAATCCCATTTCAATTAATTCTTTTCCTGTTATCTTTTCTGTTTTTTTCATAATAAAATTTCTTTAGGTATTGTATTTATAATTTTTTCTTCTCCTTCAACTGTTATAATACTTACGCAACAACCACAGCCAGAATCTTTCGAGATAAATGTTAATTTATCTCTATTCTCGTCAATCCAAGCATATAATTTTTCTTGGTTATTGTCTTCTGATGTTACTATTAATTCTTTTTTCATTTTTACTTCATTTAAATTTTTACTTTTCATAGTTTTTCCCACTTCTAACGATATCTTTTTCATAACAACACTGCAAATATTGAATCATATTGCGCAATGTTTTTGCGTACTCAAAATTATTTTATCATTTTTATGAAAATAATTACACCTAAATAATAATGGAGTATTGCTCCTTAATTTTAAATCTTCATGAAAAAGGAATTAAAAAATCGTTTTTGTACGCTTTTAGAAACTTATACTGCAAATACATCATTAATAGATGATTTATGGAATAATTTGGAGAAAAGATATTCTGAAAAACACAGGACTTACCATAATTTAAAGCATTTAAAAGAGCTGTTTGATTATTTTGATTTTCATCATGAACAATTAGAAAATCCTAACATCGTTGCATTTTCTATTTTTTATCATGATATCATTTATAATATTTGGAAAAAGGATAATGAAGAAAAAAGTGCTGATTTGGCAATAAAGGTGCTGTCTGAATTACAGCTTTCACAAAGTCAATTTAATACTACTCATGAACAAATTATTGCTACTAAAACACACGAGAGTAATTTTAATGATTCTAAGTTTTTAATTGATTTTGATTTAGCCATTTTGGGGCAATCAGAAGAAATATATCAAGAATATTCACAATCAATACGAAAGGAGTACAAATTGGTTCCTGATTTTATGTACAAAAAGGGTCGCATTAAAGTATTACAGCATTTTATCAACAAAAAAAATATTTATAAAACTGCTGTATTTATTGCCTCTTTTGAAAAAAATGCAAAGGAAAATTTACAAGGAGAACTAAATCAATTATTACATGGCATCTAATAAAAATGCACTTATTCGGTATAAAACTATAGATCAATGCTTACGAAATACCATGCGCAAATGGACTTTAGATGATTTAATTGAAGCGTGCTCCGATGCTTTATATGAATACGAAGGGAAAGATGTTTATGTTAGTAAACGAACTGTACAGTTGGATATTCAAATGATGCGAAGTGATAAACTGGGATATAACGCGCCTATTGAAGTATACAATAGAAAATATTATCGTTATGCTGAAGAAGGATATTCAATCATGAATATTCCTGTAACAGAAAATGATGTGAAAATTATGAATGATGCTATTCAAGTTTTGCGTCAGTTCAAAGACTTTTCACTATTCAAAGAAATGGATGGTGTTTTACAACGCTTAGAGGATTCGGTATATTCTTCACAAAAAGATAAAAAAGCGATTATTCATTTAGATAAAAATGAGCAATTGAAAGGATTGCATTTTATCGATCCTTTATACAGTGCTATTCAACATAAAAATGTAATTAAAGTTACTTATCAATCGTTTAAGGCAAGGAATGCAGCAGACATGATTATTCATCCTCAACTAATTAAAGAGTATAATAATCGTTGGTTTTTATTGGCTTGTTTAAAAGGCAAATACATTACACTGGCTCTTGATAGGATGCATGCTATTGAAACTATGTTGGAAGTTACGTATATCGATTATGAAATTGATGGTGATAAATTTTATAAAGATGTTGTTGGTGCTACTGTTCCTAATTCTCGACCTCAGCGCATACAGTTTTGGATTGAGAAACAACATGCACCTTATGTTATTACTAAACCTTTTCATAAGTCTCAACGATTAATTGAACATACCGAAGATGGCGTTATCTTTAATGTTTTTGTGAAAATTAATTTTGAGTTAGAACGAATGTTACTTGGTTACGGAGATTCCATAGAAATTATAAAACCTGAAAAACTCAGAAAACAAATTCAACACAAGTTACAAAATGCTCAAAATAGATATAAAGCCATTGATGATTAAAGTAATATCGTATGAAAAACTAAAAACACATATGTATCTCTTAAGGTAAATATGTGTTTTTTGCTTTAGCTTTTACTTATAAATTAAATACCCTTATACAGGATAACAAATAAATCCTCTACTTGATAAATCTGTGTTAGAATAATAATATGGTGAGCTTTTTCCGGGAGAATAACATCTAAATTTCCATTGAGATACTGTTGGCTCTTCTTCTTCAACTGGAACAGTTTCAATACCACTGATTACACCAACTGCACCTCCACTTCCTTTAGCTTCTTTTAATTGTTTAATTGTTAATTTCTGAATTCCATTTAGTTTTAAAATGTTTTTTAACATGATTTGAATTTTTATGGTTAATAATTAATTTAAAAATTAGGGGATCATGTGAACATAGTATTACGATTGATACTCATTATTTTCTTGGTTAAACGAAATTTTATTTAACCTCTTGAACCTACAACTACTGTTTGTTTTACTGAGTTATACACACATGTCGTACCGCTTCCAGATACATCAATCTGTGATTGATAATCGCCTTCGTTATCCCAACATGTATAGGTTTGCAAATCTTCTGTAGGTAATGTGCCTCCTGAAATTTGTTTTAATTTAGAATTTGATAATTCTTTAATTCCTTTAAGGTTTTTAATACTTCTTGTCATAATTTTAAATTTTAAGATTAATAATTGATGTTCATACTCTTTTTCCTAATTATAAAGTAAAATACCTGTGGTAATACATTGTAATATCGTCGTATCACCACAGATAAACTTCATAGGTTAAAATCCTCCTCCAGGAGGTTCTGGTGATGCTGCTTGTGCTTTTTTAGGGTTTAATATTAAGTAAGTTCCTAATGCAGTTAATGCTGTATATTTTCCGTAATTCCCTAATTTCTTCAAGGCTTCTTTTCTTGTAATTTCTTCTTTTACTTTATTTTCTGTATTACTTTTCATAATTATGATGTGCCAGTTTATTTTATCTTTATTTTAAAACGATTTTTTTAGTTAAGTTTCCTTGTTCTGTATTCAGCTTTATTATATAAACCCCTGTGCTTAAACTTTCTGTTAATGAAACATCATTCACTCCTTTATTCGCGAGTTCTGTTTTGTACATTAGTTTTCCTTGTATTGTATATATTTCTAACTTTGACACATCAGTAACTCCTATTATTCTTAGGTTTCTAGTAGAACTCATATACATATTTATAGCTGCCTTTTTAGTTGAAGGAACATCTAAAATCCCTGAACGAGTGTGAATGTAAAAGCGTCCTACACCATTCATATTTTCCGTAAGATTTTCTTTAAAGTTTGTTTCTGAATTCAATAGCGTAAAAGAATTGTTTTGCACGTCTTCCAAATACACATTAATTCCTTCAGGTAAATGAAGTGTTTCTGCTGAGATAGTGATTTCTGAACCTGATGCTGCGTTAATTCCTAGAGGAATACGCATGGTTTCATATTCGTTATTCGGTAACGATTGAACAGCATACTTTCCATCTCTATCGTTTGTTATTAATTTGGTGTAAATAGCGGTATCGTTAGTTACGCCTCCAAATAATACGCCATCATATCCGTTATCGAATCCTATAGAGGCTCCGTCTATAAAATAAATTTTAGTTTCTAAATCATTAGTTCCATCTTTCAAGTTTAAGTGTAGTTCTGGTCGCTCTGCTATGTAACCTCTTGAAAATGTGCTGGTAGTTTGGTGATTTTGAACTGTTTTATTAATTACTAGATTCCCTGCAGATCCGCTTGATTGTACAAAAAATCCTTGTGCTGGAGCAATTTGAAAATTATCTGCTGCAACTTTAGTTACGTAAGCTCCTGTACCAGCATTAGCAGATTGATCCCAAACCCATAGTGTTTGACTAGATAAAGCTGACGTACTGCCTGATAACATAGCGGTACTGTTAATATAAGAGGTGTATGGATTTCCAACTAAATTAAACCCATTTCCTGTTGTTGTTAAGTTAAGGATTACATCATTTGTATTTAAATTTCCTGTGAAAGAAAGATCGCCCGAAACTTTATTACTATTAACTGAGTATCCTTTGCCTGTATCTAAAGTTGCTGAACTCGAAGTTCCATCTTGATAATAATTCCACGTGCCATCTAAAGTAATATACGTTGCCAATCCTAAGTTATTTCCTGTTCCTTGTGATAAAGAAGAAGAAGTAACAAAATCATCAACATCCTGTCCTAAAACTGGTGAAGCTATCATGTACCAACTACTTGTTGGTAAGTTTCTGTTGTAAGTAACATTCCCTGTAAAATTTCCTTGCGCTATTAAACTTCCTCCAGAAGCTATATCTACAGTTCCTACAGTAACCGCTCCTGAAGCAGTTGGATAATTTGTTAATCCTTGAGGAATATAAATAGCATCCGAATTAGAAGGGATTACATTTTTACTCCAATTGGCAGCCGTAAACCAATCATTATCAATTGTGCCAGTCCATGAATTACTTAAAAACTCAAAGGCTCCTATATCTACAGTAGCATTTAAGATTCTAGGATTATTCGCTAAATCATTTCCTCGAAGAACTTTAGTATTATCTCCCGTATTTATAGCTGGTGAACCAAACTGTAGTGAAAAGTTATTATTAATCATATCTACAAATAATGGATTAGAATTACTTGTATTTACTTTTGTACTAATGCTATCGTCGTTGAAGTTAGCTTCATCTATAGAGTTATTTACTTGAAGCGTATTCATCGGAAATTTATGTACATCTGTTATAGATCTTACTACCGCATTTCCGGCAGACTTATTATTCCAAAATATACAATTACTTACTACAGCATTTGAAGGTGTTGTATTAGTAGTTGACTGACTTAATGCTACTGTTGCTCGTGTAAAATTATTTAGCGATTGTTGTGTACCTGTATCTTTATTGTTTACGAAAGTTGAATTAACAACATCTATGTCTAGAGATGAAGTATTATTTCCACTTATATTTCTAAGCCACATAGCACTTCCTGAAAGTCCTCTTGCAGATGTGTTATTTAAATCCCCAGCAATATTTTTATTAAATAAAGAATTCGCTATTGTTATTTGAATATCTGAGTTTGCTCTTACAAAACTGTATAAACCAGATCCCCATCGAGACATGTTGCCTGTAAATTCGCAATTTTTTATATTTAATTCTCCATTACCACCGTTTATAGTTCCAGCATTAGCACCGCTGACAACTAAATATAATTCGAACTCTGCTATTAAACCTGCATTATCATTTCTACTAACATTATTTTTAACGATACAGTTATTTAATGATAATATGGCTACGTTTTTATGCTTTACTATTGCTCCTCCACGCTCTGTTGTACTTAAATTATTATGGGCATCACTTATTGTTAAACCATCTAACAATAAATTTTGACCTGTGTTTTGTATGTTGATAATATGATAGCTATTATCTGCGTTTCGCGTAGTATTGTTATAATTAGAAAGATACTCTGTGGTATTTACATCATTAGCTTGCAAATCTCCAGATAAAATCGTTTCGTTTGTTCCAAACATACGATCACTAATTTGAACTTCAGTTCCTGCAAAACCTCCATATAATTTTAAGTTCTCTTTGGAAATGGTAAAATATATACTTCTATCTGTAGGGTGTGGATTATAAGTACCTCCTGCTATCCATATTTCTTCATTGTCTTCAGCTATATTTAAAGCATCTGAAAGTTCTGTATATGCATTGGTCCAATTAATTCCGTTATTTAGACCTGTTGCATTTTTATTCACATATATTTTACCAATCAATCTAGATGTGGTAAAACTTATTGGTGTTGACCATCCTGTAGTATTCGTACATTGTTGACGAATATAAAGCTGGTATTCTGTAAAAACATCCAATCCAGGTAAATTCACTTGTGAAGTCGATGTTCCGCTCATTACATTTGAAACGATAATGGCATTACTAAAAGGCTCAGAAGTTTTATGATATGCTATGTCATAAACATTTCCATTACTTGCTACATCTACAGTAGCTGTGGTTTCTGTTGTAGATGGAACTGATATTATAGAGTTTACTGGAGAAAAGCAATAACTATTAGCATCTGCTATACTCTGAATTTCAGTAGTATTCAATTTTCTTCCATAAATTAAAATATCATCAATACTTCCATCATATCTTTCTGCGTTGCTTAGTGTATTAGTTCTATCGTTAGCAATAGTTACATCACCGTTAACATTTATTCTTTGAGAAAAACTAGCTCTATTACGTTGCCTATTTGCTGCCCCATCAGCTTGTTTATCTATAAAAACTTCTATACTACTTCTAGTTCCAAAATTAGAACTTCCTGCAAAAGTTCTAGATTCAATTAATACTACAATATGGTGCCATTTACCATCAGAAATATCTGTTGTGCTAGTAGCGCTGATACCGTCGTAAGTTAGTCCTCCTGCACTATCTCTCCATCGATATCTAATTGAAGCTCTAACAATTCCGTTAAGCTCGGAAATACGAGTTCCTACCCACGTACTAGCATTAGTCTGATTTCTATTGCTGTCATCAATAATAACTTTTCTAGTTGTTGAACTTGAAGATGTTTTTATCCAAAAACTATAGCTTACATAATCTCCAAAGCTAAGATCGGATCTTTTAAGATAATCTCCATTTAGTGTTATTGCGCTAGAAGGTGGGTTTCCAAAGCGGTCGTTAATCTCAACAAGCGCTGTTCCTGTTTGCGTAAAATTTTGTCCGTTTGCCCCATCAACTAAAAGATTACCATTTTCAAAGCCATACTGTGCTATTAATCCGTTTGTAGGAAATTGAGCAAAAACACAACTTGTTATAAATAGCAATACATAAAATAATTTTGTTCCCATAAATATTATATTAATTTCTATTAAATAATTACTTCACAAAACTATGTTCAATTTGACCTTTAAATGTTTCAAAAACTGTTATTTCACTTCATAAAACAACCATTTAATTCAAAAAACGACTATTTGATTCATACTTAAATTGTATCTTCCAAATAGTTGATTTATTTGTAATATTTGACTTTTTAAACCTGAAGGTATACTATGGCTATTAGAACGTTTTATAATGAACTTATTAATTGTGGCGTGAGTGATACACTTGATGAAGATGTAAACAAGAGAATAAGACTTTTAAATACATACGCCTTAGTTTGGGGGAATCTTATTTTTCTGATATTACATATAGGATTAATAAGAGATCTAGTTGTATTGTTTTTTGGAAAAAACAACTTTAAGTTTTACAATACTTACGCGCTTACTTTACAATATTTTACCGTTTTCTTGCTATTTTCCACTATATACTTAAATAAAATAAGATACTTTAAAACTGCCAAGCTCGTCTTCTTAACCACAGGTTTAATGAATTTTACTGTTTTTTCTTTAGTTATAAGGCCTGAATATTATGGTGAATACTTTTTGTTGATAATACCTCCTTTAGCTCTTTCTTTATACAGAAAAATTTATATTCCTATAATTATATTCTTAATAAGCTTCTTTCTATTTACACTGCCTTACACATACTATAATTTATATGGGTTTGATAACGGAGCTTATTTAGTAGAACAACAATTTAATCTTTTCATCGCCATTTTTTTATTAGTTAATTACTTTAAAAGGATTAATCAGAAAAATGAAGAATTACTAAAACTAGAAAAAGAAAAAGCCTTAAAAGATAAAATCTTGTTAGAAAAACAACAAAAGGAGTTAAAAGAACTCAACGATTTTAAGTCTCATTTTTTCGTAAATCTTTCGCATGAAATTAGAACTCCTTTAACACTAATTCAAGGACATGCAGATGGTATAAACCTAAATGATAACAAGGAAGTTACTCTCGATAAAATTGACATTATTAAATCACAATCTGATCAAATACACTCGCTAATAAATAATATAATGGATTTAGGAAAGATTGATGAGAAGGTTCTAAAGTTAAATTCAAAACAAGAAGATGTCTCTACTTTTTTAACGAAACACTATACCAATTTTAAGAGCTTATTTGATGCAAAAAGCATACAATTTACATTCGAGAACAACGTCCAAAATGCATCTTTTTCTATTGATGGATATCTATTCTCAAAATCTATAAATAATTTACTAAACAATGCCTTAAAGTTTACTCCGAAAGGTGGCACTGTAGTTTTGAAGACTGATTTTAAACAGCATTATTTAACAATAACTGTTACTGATAATGGCATTGGTATTCCTGAGGAGGATTTAGATAAAATTTTTAATCGATTTTATCAGTCTGAAAATCATATCACCAAAAGTCAAGGAAGCGGGATTGGTTTATTTTTTACAAAAAATATTATTGAGGCACATAATTTTTCGATAACAGTGGAAAGTATTCCTAATGTATCAACTACTTTTTGTGTAAAAATTAAAGACGATTTCTTACAGTACAACAATACTCATTTAGTTTCTTCTAAAATTGAAAAGACCAACGAGTTAATTAAAGTTAAAAAAGCTGCATATTATGAACACTCAAAAAAATCGACCAGAAAAATTTTAATTGTAGAAGATCATGAGCAAATGCGTAATTATATTGCTAGTATTCTTGAGGAATACCATATAACTGAAGCTGAAAACGGTGAAGAGGCCTTACGTATTTTGAAAGATAATACGTTTGATGTTATTATTACTGATTATATGATGCCTGTTATGGATGGTAAAGCACTCGTGGAAAACATAAAACAGCAACAAATAAAATCTCCGATAATAGTACTGACAGCAAGAACAGATAAAGCAGGTAAGTTAAACATGCTTCGTCTGGGCATTGATGGTTATTTAAATAAACCGTTTGTTAGGGAAGAATTACTATTACATCTTAAACAGGCTTTTCAATCTTACGATACTATTAAGAGTTTTGATGAACAGCTAGATGAAAAGGATAAAGAAAACTTAAATAAATTTGCTCAAAAATTTAATGATAATTTGAATTTATTTGTTTCTCAAAATATGCATACTCCTAATTTTGGTGTTGATACTATAGCTGAGCATTTTAATATGTCGAAAAGTACATTAAACAGGAAATTAAAAAGTCTTTTAGGACAAGTTCCTAAAGATATTATTATGGAAGCAAGATTACAGAAGGCTAGAACTTTATTGGAAGAGAATCCTACAGAAACCCAAAAAAATATAGCGAATGCAGTAGGAATTAAAAATACATCGTATTTCTTCAAAAGAATCGAAGAACGTTTTGGGAGATTATCTTAGTAAATACTGAAGATTTAACTTAAATGCATAAAAAAACCATCATTATTAATGATGGTTTTTATTGTTAGGTAAACTCGAGTATTTAAACTTCTGTTTTCTGTCTTTTTGCTCCTTTAAATTTCTTTTTTAAGAACAGTATAATATCTCTAGCATTTGCATTTTCTTTAATTTCATCTTTTAAGAAGAATTTAGCAATCTCCAACTGACTATCGTCTGGATTTTGTGCAATATGCTTACAAACTGTATTTAATTGTGTCTGGTGAACGAAATTCCATGTTATAGAAACACTATCTGACTCAGAAGTTACATCGTGAAACCAACCTGAAGGAAAAAATACGATCTCACCTGGAGATAATGTATCTTCATAGTCGTGTGTTATGTTTGCATAGTCAGGAAATTTATCATGATCAGGATTTTTAACATCCACGAACTCTCCATTTTTCATGACGCTAGATTCTTTCTTTGGATCGAATAAATAGATCTTCTTTTCTCCATAAAACTGACATAAAACTGCATTACTTGTAAATGGATCTTTATGTAATCTTGTTCTTGAACCTTTTCCTGAAATAAATAATCCTTTGTAAGGGTAACGAAATTCGTTTACTACTCTTTCTTCTGCATTGTTATTACTTGGAATTACTAAAGAGGTATTAGGAATAAAATACGGATGACTCCAAGCTCCTTTTAGTGCATCAAAAACCTGGTCTGACCAATAATAATCTACTTCTTTCAATTTGGTGTACCATCTCATATATTGATCTGACAAACCGTCTTCTTCTTTTCTATAGAAGTTGGTATCGATATATTGTTTTAAAGATTGTACGTTTTGTAGGTTAAATAAATCATCGTATACCTGTACTTTCTCATCACCAAAAGCTTCTTTAAAATACTCAGGTGTAAACTTACTCATATCCCAGTTTTCCATCCCATCAGTTACAATAACCGGCTTATTTCCTACGATATATTCTTCAATAAATTTTTCTTCTGTTATGTTATTAATTCTTGGTATTTTCATTTGGTTGTTTTTTTAGTATTTATCTGGTGCTTTTATTACGAAATAGCTTCTTCTATATTTTTCATACAATCTGAAACTTTTTCAATATGTTCTTCATCTAAAAGTTCTGAGTGAGTGGAAGGAATTAAATGTATAGTAACTTCTTTATTTGTATAATTACTCCATCCATAGTCAAACTCCTCATACTCTGTGTTTGGTATTTTATCTTCCTTGTCGTCCTCTGACTCAGATTCCATATACATCGCCTTAAACAATGTAACGTTTGTATCTAGCTTTTCTTCATCTCTTATAATGTATGGGTAGCTTTCATTAGTAAATGAAACATCAAAAAACCCTCTTACTTCGTCTTCAACAACCTGAACATCTGATTCCTTTGCCAACTTACAAACCGCATCCAATTGTTCTTCTTTTGTTTTTCCTTCAAGATTAAACGTTGATAAATCAAAATCTTCAGCAACTAACTCTTCCATTTGTTCAAGTAAAAATTCTCTAAATATCTCGTCTCTATTTTCGATTTCTTCGGTATGCGTATCCAATAAGGTACTATCGAACATGATCAATTCCTCAGTTTCAAATCCTTGTGCTCTTAATTGTAATGCCATTTCGTAAGCTACAACTCCTCCAAAAGAATAACCTCCTAATCTGTAAGGCCCTTTGGAATCAACTTTTTGAAGTTCTACAATAAAGTCTGTAGCCATTGCTTCGATAGATTCTGAAACTGGTAATTTTCCGTTAATACCAGGACACTGGAATGCATATACTGGTTGATCTTCTCCTAACGCTCTTACTAAATCAACATAACAGTTATAAAGTCCTCCACCTGGTGGCATTAAGAATATTGGTTTTTGACTTCCTTTATCTTGCAGCGCTACCAATAAATTAACATCAATATCTTTATCTTTTGCTGTCATATTTTCTATAAGTTCTACAACAGTTGGATACTCAAAAATATTGATAATATTAATATTAGAATCGAATGCTTCATTAATTTGAGATACTAACTTTATAACCAATAAACTGTGCCCTCCTAATTCAAAGAAATCATCATATACACCGATTTTTTCTATCCCTAATAATTCACTCCAAATTTTTACTAGCTTCTCCTCATCTTCGTTTCTTGGTGCGACATATTCAACTGTTGAAAAATCTGAACTGTCTGGGTCTATCAATCCTTTTCTATCTAATTTACCATTAGCGGTTAACGGCATTTCTTCCAATTGAACCCAAATCTTAGGAATCATATAGTCTGGTAAACTAGCTTTTAATTCTTGTTGAAGTGCTAACTTATCTAACTCTCCTTCAGCAACTACGTAGCCTACTAAACGTTTATTACCTATTGCATCTTCTTTAGCTAATACACAGCTCTGACTAATTTTAGGTAATAGTGATAAAACACTTTCTATTTCACCTAACTCTATTCGATAACCTCGAATTTTAACCTGATTATCTTTTCTGCCTAAATATTCTAAAGTACCATCTGATAACCATCGTACTAAATCGCCTGTTTTATATAATGTATCACCTGTACTAAATGGACTATTTACAAACTTTTCTTCAGTTAACTCTTTTCTATTGAGATACCCTCTAGCGACTCCTTTTCCACCTATACATAACTCTCCAACAGCACCTATTGCTACTAAATTCATTTCAGGATCTGTGATATACGCTTTGGTATTGGCTATTGGTTTACCTATAGTTTGCACACCATTTGGTGAACGTTTTGTGAATGTACTGTAGGTTGTAGCTTCTGACGGACCGTATAAATCGTATACTTGCCTTACTGAAGTCTCTTCGTAAATACGATTTACTAAACTTGGTAACAAAGGTTCCCCAGCTAAGTTTATAGTTCGTACTGTTTTCGGAATACTGCCTGCTTCTAATAACCCTAGCAACACACTTGGAACTGTATTTATAATTGAAACAGGTGCCTCGGTATCTTCTACTAAAGAAAGTAAATTATCTACTAAATAAATTTTAGATCCTAAAGATAACGTAACAAAAAGTTCAAAAATTGACAGATCAAAATTGATAGAAGTGCTTGCCAACATTCCTAAGTTTAATGAATCTTCAAAGTTTCTTATTCCCCAACTAACTAAATTAAACATATTTCCATGTTCAATCATTACTCCTTTTGGTTTCCCTGTACTTCCTGAGGTATAGATAATGTACGCTAAGTCGTTTTGACTAATAGTGTTATTCAATTTTCTTGAAGAGAAACCAGCAATTTCGTTCCAGCTAACATCTAAAGGCACTGTTGTTATTCCTTCTTGTTTACCCAAAACTTTTTCACTTGCTGAACTACTCAATATTAGCTGAGTACTTGTATCTTCAATGATATAATCAATTCTGTCTTTTGGATACGCAGGGTCGATAGGCACATAAGCACCTCCTGATTTTAATACTCCTAAAATTCCAACCATCATTTCTAAGCTACGCTCCATACAGATTCCTACTAAGGTATCTGATTTCACACCCTTATTTTGTAAATATCTAGCTAATTGATTTGATCTTTGGTTTAATTCTTTATAGGTTAATCCCTCTCCTTCATAAACTATAGCTATCGCTTTTGGATCTTTTTTAACCTGTTTTGAAAACAACTCTAAAACTGTTTTATGGTTTATATAATCGACCTTAGTTGCTGTGTACACATTTAATAACTTATGCTCTTCTTGTTCTGTTAGCATTGGTAATCGGTCTATAGGCTGATTAACATTACTAACTATACTTTTCAGTATTTTTTCAAAATGAACTAGCATTCTTTCAACAGTAACTTTATCGAACAAAGAAGTAGCATATAACATCTCTAATGAAATCCCTTCATCATTTTCTGATATATTCAATGATAAGTCGTACATAGAAATAATAGCATCAAACTCATATTCTGAAATGCTAAGATTACTTGATCCAATATCGTCTCCTTTTGATCCTGTACCTGAACTATTATCTCCTGTATTTTGTAAGATAAGCATTACTTGAAATAATGGTGTTGTACTCATATCTCGAGTAGTAACTACACGGTCTACTACTTTTTCGAAAGGTGCTAATTGGTTATCGTATCCTTCTAATGTAGTTGCTTTTAATTGATTTAAGAAGTCTTTAAAACTTGGATCTCCACTTAAATCACTTCGCAATGCCAATGTATTTACAAAGAAACCAATCATACTTTCTAACTCTGCCTGAGTACGGTTTGCTATTGGAGTTCCAACACAAATATCTTCTTGTCCACTATAACGGAATAAAAGTACTTTGAATGCTGATAATAATAACATAAAAAGTGTTACTCCTTCTTGTTCACATAATTCATTAAGTGATGTACTTAACTCTTTATCCAATCCAAAAGAAACATAATCTCCTGCTGTACTTTTAACTGAAGGACGACCATAATCTGTTGGTAATGAAAGTGTACTTACTCCTTTTAATTTTTCTTCCCAGTATGATAATTGATTTTCTAGCACTTCACCATCGAAATATTTTCGTTGCCAAATAGCATAATCTGCATACTGTAAATTTAATTCTGGAAGTACGACTTCATTGCCTGACTCTAGAACACTATATGTTGTTACAAGTTCATTTATTAAAATATCTTCAGACCATCCATCACTTGCTATATGATGAAATACACAAGCCAATACATACTTATCATTTCCTAAATTATATAAACAAGTTCTTAGTTTGTAATCTTTAGCTAAATTGAATGGTATTAATAGGTACTTTTCTAAGTTTTCTTCTAAACCATTCTCGGATATAGTTTCTTGAGTTAATGACCAGTCATTGCTACTCATAATACTTTGATAACCGTAACCTTCTTCAGATAAAATATTAGTTCGTAATACTTCATGACGGTCTACAATCACTTTAAATGTTTGTTCTAGAACACTAACATTTAAAGTACCTTCTAATCGCATTATCATTGGCATATGATATCCTAAAGTACCTTGCATTTCATCTAAAAACCATAAACGTTCTTGACTAAATGACAACGGAATACGTTCTGGACGCTTTTCTGCAACAATTGCTGGTAATAAAATTCCTTTTGATTGTTCTGACACATGAGTCCCTAAAGAAAAAACCGTAGTATATTCAAATACATCTCGAATAGCTATTTCTTTTTCTAGTTCTTTACGAATCATAGAAACTAAGCGTGTTGCCAATATACTATGCCCACCTAACTCAAAGAAATCGTCATAGATCCCCACTTTTTCTACACCTAATAAGTCTTGCCAAATTGTTGCTAGCTGTTCCTCTGTTTCATTTCTTGGTGCTACGTACTCCACAGTTGATAATGCTGAACTGTCTGGTTCTGGTAACGATTTCTTATCAATCTTTCCATTGGCTGTTAATGGCATTTCCTCTAAAGCTATCCATACCATTGGAACCATATAATCGGGTAAAACTTCTTTTAATTCATCTTGAATCTTTTCTTTGTTGAACTCTCCTTCTACAACTACATAACCTACCAAACGATTTATACCACTTGGGTCTTGCTTGGCTAATACACAGTTATTCTGAACTCCTGAAAGCATTGATAATGCATTCTCGATTTCTCCTAGTTCTATTCGATATCCGCGAATCTTTACCTGATCATCGGTACGTCCTACAAATTCTAACGTTCCATCTGGTAACCATCTTCCTAAATCACCTGTTTTATATAAGCGTCCGCCTGCTGGTTTGAATGGGTTATTGATGAACTTCTCTTTAGTAAGTTCTGCTCTATTCAAATATCCGCGTCCAACTCCGATTCCGCTTGTCCATAATTCGCCTATTACGCCTATTGGACATAAGTTATCGAATCGATCAACTACGTATAAATCCATATTTGCAACTGGCTTTCCGATTGGAACTACAACACCACTTGGCGATGTTTCCATGATGTGTAATGTAATATCATCTGAAGCTTCGGCTGGTCCATAAGCATTTACTACGGGTACTGATGGATATAAGGTAAACCATTTGTCTAATAATGATTTCGTGGCTGCTTCTCCTGTAATTAAGAAATGTGATAGGTTTGATAAGCCTTCTACTACAGTTCCACTTTCTAATAAACTCGACACATATGATGGTACTAATTGTAAATGGCTTACTTTATTTTTCGATAATGAAGATTGGAATCCTTCTAAATCTAAAATAGTATCTTCATCGTAAATCGCAATACTTCCTCCACATAATAATCCGCTTAACATTTGCCATACTGAAATATCAAAAGTAAATGGTGCCGTAAAAGCAACTACACTTTTGTTATCCATCCTTAACTCATCAATCATAAGTAATGAATGATTTAACAATCCTGCGTGCTCTATCATTGCTCCTTTTGGCAAACCTGTACTTCCTGAAGTATAAATTACGTAGGCTAAATCATTTGCATTGTAGGATAAATTTACCGGGGTAACTGGATAATTTGATCCTAAAACTGATTCGTCATCTAATGGTAAAACAGTAATATCGCTTAATCCAGATAAAACCTCTTTACATACTGTATTAGTAACTACCAAAGCACAACCTGTATCTTCGATAAGATAAGAGATACGATCTGCAGGGAAATCTGGTTTAATTGGTACATATGCACCTCCTGATTTTAGAATCCCTAAAACACCAATTAGCATATCAAAACTTCTATCAATACAGATTCCTACTAAATCATTTGGCTGAACGCCTTCTCCTATTAAGTAATGGGCTAATTGATTAGAACGTTGATCTAATTCTTTATATGTTAGGTTTTGTCCTTCAAATATTGCGGCAACAGCATCTCCATTCTTTTGAACTTGATTTGCAAAAATATCAACTACTGTTTTATCTAATGGATAAGCAGTTTCAGTAGCATTAAAAGTAGCTAATATTTGAACTTCTTCTTCCGAAGTAAGCATTGATACATCGCCAATAGATTGCTCTATATTTGAAACAATGTTCTTTAATAACTCTTCATAATGTGCTAGCATACGAACAATCGTAGCTTCTTTAAATAGAGCTGTACAATAGCTTAAACTTAATGCAATAGCTGAGTCTTCTTCTGATACATCTAAACTTAAATCAAATTGTGAAGCTGGAGCTGCATCAGATTCATAAGGAGAAATCGTAAAACTTTCTGATCCTTGTTGCTGTTCTTCTTCTTTTAATTCTGCTGAAGAACCTGATGTGCTCTCAGACGAAAACATCACTTGAAATAATGGAGTTCTACTCATATCACGAGTGGTTACTACTCGGTCTACAATTTTTTCAAATGGAGCTAGTTGATTATCGTAACTTTCTAATGTATTAATTTTTACTCTATTTAGAAGCTCTCTAAAACTTGGATTACCAGTCATATCGCTACGCAACACTAGAGTATTTACGAAGAAACCTATCATTTCTTCTAGTTCAGATTGTGTTCTATTAGCTATTGTTGTTCCTATACAAATATCTTCTTGTCCACTATAACGTGATAATAATACTTTAAAAGCAGATAGTAAAAACATGAATGATGTTACACCTTCGCTATCGCATAATTTTTGTATTGATGCACTTAATTCTTCACTTAATAACTGCTCTACGATTGCACCTTCTGTACTTTGAATAGTAGGTCGTATATAATCTGTTGGTAACGATAATGTATCAACTCCTTTCAGCTTTTCTTCCCAGTATGATAACTGATTTTCTAAAACTTCTCCATCAAAGTATTTTCGTTGCCAAATAGCATAATCTGCATATTGTAAAGTTAACTCTGGAAGAGGAATCTCAACTTTTGATTCTAAGGCGCTAAATATCGTTGTGAATTCATTTAATAAAATATCGTCTGACCAACCATCGTTTGCTATATGATGAACGACTGCTGCTAAAACATATTTTTTGTTTCCTAAATCGTATAAACAAGCTCTTAACTTATACGATTTAGATAGGTCGAAAGCATTATTTATATAGGTTTCTATCTCTTCTTCCAGTTGATCTTGTGATATGGTCTCTTGAGTTAACAGCCAATCATCTTCACTTACAACCTCTTGATAACCGTAACCTTCTTCTGTTATAATATTAGTACGTAATACCTCATGACGTCCAACTATCGTTTTTAAAGTCTCTTCTAAAACAGCTATATCTAAATTTCCTTCCAAACGAATTATAGTAGGCATATGATATGCTAACGTTCCTTGTAATTGATCTAAAAACCACAAACGTTCTTGACTAAAAGAAAGTGGAATTTGTGACGGCCTTGTCTCTGCAATAATTGTAGGTAATAGTAATCCTTTAGATTGTTTTGATACGTGAATTCCAAGAGAAGAAATCGTAGTGTACTCGAATACGTCACGAATAGAAATCTCTATCTCTAAAACTTTACGTATCATAGAAACTAATCGTGTAGCTAATAAACTATGTCCGCCTAACTCAAAGAAATCGTCGTATACTCCAATTCTCTCTATTCCTAATAATTCTTGCCATATCGCTACCAATTGTTCTTCTAATTTATTTCTTGGTGCTATATATTCTTGACTTGACAGTTCCGAAATACTTGCTTCTGGTAATGACTTCTTATCAATTTTTCCGTTAGCAGTTAATGGCATTTCATTAAGTTCTACCCAAATCATAGGAACCATATAATCTGGTAAACTATTCTTTAACGCTTCTTGTATATTCTCTTTATTGAATACTCCTTCTACAACTACATAACCTACCAAACGATTTGTACCAATAGCATCCTGTTTTGCTAATACACAGCCACTTTGAATTCCGTTTACTTGTGATAATGCATTTTCTATTTCTCCTAGTTCTATTCGATAGCCACGAATCTTTACCTGATCATCGGTACGTCCTACAAATTCTAGCGTTCCATCTTCTAACCATCTTCCTAAATCGCCTGTTTTGTATAAGCGTCCGCCTTCAGATAAGAATGGATTCGTGATGAATTTCTCTTTGGTAAGTTCTGCTCTATTTAAATATCCACGTCCAACCCCGATTCCGCTTGTCCATAATTCTCCTACTACACTGACTGGACATAAATTATCGAATTTATCAACCACGTATAAATCCATGTTTGCCACTGGTTTTCCGATTGGGACAACAGTACCACTTGGCGATGCTTCCATGATATGTAATGTAATATCATCTGAAGCCTCAGCTGGACCATAGGCATTTACTACGGGTACTGATGGATATAACGAAAACCATTTGTCTAATAATGATTTTGTTGCCGCTTCTCCCGTAACTAAGAAATACGATAAATTTGATAATCCTTCAACTACATCACCGCTTTCTAATAAACTAGACACATATGACGGAACTAATTGTAAATGACTTACTTTATCTTTAACTAAACAAGATTGAAAACCATTCAAATCTAAAATCGTGTCTTCGTTATAAATCGCTATACATCCTCCACATAATAATCCGCTTAACATTTGCCATACCGAAATATCAAAGGTAAAAGGTGCTGTAAAAGCTACAACGCTATCACTATTCATCTTTAACTCATCGATCATCAGTAAGGAGTGATTCAATAAACCAGCATGCTCTATCATTGCGCCTTTTGGTAAACCTGTACTTCCTGAAGTATAAATCACATAGGCTAAATCATTTGAATTGTGAGCTATCTCTATAGCTGTAACAGGATATTCTGAAGTTAGAACTTTTGTATCCAATTCAACTAAATCAATACTATCAAAATCGATTAAACTTTCTTTACTTGATTCATTTGTTACTACTACAGCACATGCTGCATCTTCTAGAACATAGGCTATACGATCTTTTGGAAAATCTGGTTTAATAGGTACATAAGCGGCACCTGATTTTAAGATTCCTAAAATACCAATGAGCATATCGAAATTTCTATCAATACAAATTCCAACTAAATCATTTGGCTGAATATCTTTTCCTATTAGATAATGCGCTAACTGATTTGATCGTTTGTCTAACTCTTGGTACGTTAACTTTTCTCCTTCAAATACCGATGCAATAGCATCGGGAGATTTTTGTACTTGGCTTCTAAATACATCAACTACTGTTTTATCTAAAGGATATGCAACATCTGTAGCATTAAAAATTGTAAGTAACTGATTTTCTTCTTCCGAAGTAAGCATCGATAAATCTCCTATAGGCTGTTCAATATCTTTTACAACGCTTCTCAACAACTCTTTGTAGTGTGTTAACATGCGTATGGCTGTTGCCTCTTTAAATAAATCCGTACAGTAGTTCAGACTCAGAGCAATCTCTGAACCTTCTTCAGAAATATCTAAAGTCAAATCGAATTGTGCAGTTTTATCAGTACTCTCATACTCTGTTACAACTAAATCGCTTATGTTTTCATTCTCTTCATTCTCATCTTCTTCATTTATTGTTGAATCTTCACTGTGGTAATCAAACATTACCTGAAACAGTGGAGTCATACTCATGTCTCGAGTAGTAACTACAGTGTCTACTACTTTTTCAAAAGGTGTTAATTGATGATCGTAGCCTCCTAAATTTGTCTCTTTTACTATAGCTAATACCTCCTTAAAACTTGGATTTCCGCTCAAATCACTTCGCAATGCTAAAGTGTTCACGAAGAAACCAATCATCCCCTCCAACTCAAATTGTGTACGGTTTGCAATAGGCGTACCCACACAAACATCTTCTTGCCCACTGTAACGTGACAATAGCACTTTAAAAGCAGATAATAAAAACATTGACATCGTCACACTTTCTTGATGACACAAGAAGTTAATAGCGCTTACTACATCTTCTTCTACTGCTAAAAAGACACTATTTCCTTCGTTGCTTTGTATGGAAGGACGTACATAATCGGTAGGTAATCCTAGAGGGCTGACTCCTGTTAATTTATTCTTCCAATATGATAACTGAGCATCTAATACTTCACCTTGGAAATATCTACGTTGCCAAATTGCATAATCGACATATTGTAGGTTTAACGCTGGAAGTATAGCTTCTTTACCTGATTTCAAGGCATTATAAAGTTCCATAAACTCCTCCATTAAAATCCCTCCAGATGTACCATCACTTGAAATATGATGAAAAACACTCGCTAATATGTACTTGTTTTCTCCTAAATCGTATAAACAAGAACGTAACATGTAGTCTTTAGCAAGGTTAAAAGGCATACTAATAAACTCGTTAATCTCTTGCTCTAAATTTACTTCTTCTGATGTTACAATTTTGTGTAGTGACCAATTTTCTGGTGAAATACTGTGTTGATATCCCACGCCTTCCTCTTCATATATTATAGTTCGCAATATTTCGTGACGATTTATAATAGCGCGTAAAGCTCCTTCAACTGCATCTAGATTCAAATTACCTTCTAAGTTTATAACTACTGGAATATGATATTCCTGACTACTTCCTTGAAGTTGATCTAAAAACCATAAACGCTCCTGATTGAAAGATAAAGGTACATTGTCTTCTTTTTCTTGAACAGTTACTATTGGTAGAGAAAATCCTTTTGAACATGTTAAGACATGTAATCCTAAGCTAGAAATTGTTATGTGTTCGAATATATCTCGAATGGCAACCTCAACTTCCAACTCTTTTCGGATTAAAGAAACCATACGAGTAGCTAATAATGAATGACCACCTAACTCAAAGAAATTATCATGTACGCCAATCTTTTCGATTCCTAGTAATTCTTGCCATATAGCAACTAACTGTTCTTCAGTTTCATTTCTTGGAGCTACATAAATTGCAGTTGACATTGTAATTCCATCTGGCGTTGGTAATGCCTTTTTATCAATTTTTCCGTTGCTTGTTAAAGGCATTTCATTCAACTCAATCCATAATGTAGGAACCATATACTCTGGTAAATTCTCCTTCAATTCAGACTGGATAACTTCTTTATCGAATATTTCCTCAGCAACTACATAACCTACCAATCGCTTGCTTCCGTTTCCGTCTTCTTTTGCTAATACACAACATTGACTCACTTGGGTTACATTTGATAGTTCACTTTCTATTTCTCCTAATTCAATTCGATGTCCTCGTATTTTAACTTGGTCGTCTTTTCTTCCTACAAACTCTATATTTCCATCAGGTAACCAGCGTGCTAAATCTCCTGTTTTATAGATACGTTCACCTTCTTTAAAAGGATTTGCAATGAACTTTTCTTGTGTTAGTTCTTTTCTGTTTAAATAACCTCGAGCTACTCCTATTCCTCCTACGCATAATTCTCCTATTACACCAATAGGTAATAATTCATCTACTTCATTTAGAATATAAATTTGTGTATTATCAATAGGTTTTCCTATTGGAACTACGTCATTTATTTCTCCATTATAAGTAGTTGCACAAATACTTGTTTCTGTAGGTCCGTATGCATTTACATAATTGTAATTCTCTGCAAAAGTCTTCGCCAATCCTAATGGTATTGATTCCCCTGCTGTAATTAAGGTTTTTAATCCTTGTACATCCTCAACTTCTAATAATTGCAAAAATGCTGGTGGTAATGTGGCAAAAGTTATGTTATTTTTACTAATAAATTCTTTGAAGAATGAGGTTTCTGATTTTCGTTCTTCTTTGATAATGTGTAAGCTCGCTCCACTTAATAATGAAATTCCTATTTCCCAAATAGAAGCATCGAAAGATGGACTTGCAAATTGTAAACAATTGTCTTGTGAAGTAATTGAGAACGAAGCTATTTGAGATAGTAATGTATTAATAATACTACGATGCTCAATCATTACTCCTTTTGGCTTTCCTGTACTTCCTGAAGTATAAATGATATACGCCAAATCTTTTGCTGCTATAGTAATAGCAACTCTATCTGTTGTATACTCAGCTCTATGCGATTTAAATGAATTGATAACTGCATCATCGATACTAAAGATACTTCCGCTATCTTTTTGAATGTACTCTTTTCGTTCTTCTGGATACGAAGGATCTACAGGAACATAACATCCGCCTGTTTTTAAGACTCCTAAAAAGGATATTAATAACCAATCGCTTCTTTCTAAGATAACACTTATTGGATTTTCTTTCTCAATAGTATGGTTTGCCAATAAATATTGTGCAAACTCATTAGAACAGTCGTCTAATTCTTTGTACGTTAATTTTTCCCCCTCGTATGCTATTGCAATTGCACTAGGTGTATTTGCTACTTGCTCGGAGAATACATCGATAATCGTTTTATCTTGTGGGTAATCGACTGATGTTTCATTGAACGTATTTAAGACTAAATCTTTTTCATCTTTGTTTAATATCGATAAATTATCGATTGTTGCACCGTTATTTGCTCCTTCTAAAAGTTGTGTTATTACAACTTCCATATAGGACAGAATACGATCTGGATCTATGCTTGAATCCATTTGTGCTGTTAGTCCAAAATTAACACCAAAATCATCAATACATAATGAGAACGGATAATTAGTTCGCTCTTGATCTCCGATCAGTTCAATATCTATACCTTCTTTAGCTACTGCATTTGTAGCACTTTCTCCTTCTACAGACTCATCTTCCTCATCTGATGAAGAGTGTCGATAATTCAATAAAGCGCTAAATAAAGAAACTTCATTAGAAATACCAGACCACCCGTGAACTTTAGAAAGTGGCGTTTGTTCATAAGGTAATAATTCTCCTAATTTCAATTTTACTTGTTGTAAATATTCGGAAACGGTACCTTCTAAACTGAATAATAACGGTAGCGTATTAATGAATAACCCTAGTGAATCTGCAGCGCCTATAGCTCCTTGTAAACGTCCTGAAAATAATGATCCGAATAATGCTTCTTTTCTATTACTACATATTCCAACTACAATTCCGTATGCTGCATGAAATAAAACAGCAGGACTCATTCCTAGTTCATTACAAATACTTCGTATTTCTTTACTTAGACTATCTGATAATCCAATACTAGCTTCTATAATTTCGGTTCCATTTCCTCTAATGTTTGATAAATTAAATGGATAGGTTGGCTCGTTAATTGTACCTAACAGCTCTTTGAAATAAGTCTCACTATCATTCGTTTTTTGCTGATGTATCGTATGTCCTATAAAATCTCTATATAAAACAGGTGCTGCAAGTGTATCTCCTTCGCCTAGTAAATATAATGTTACTTCATCTATAATTTTCTCAAGACCTACATGGTCCATAACTAAATGATGATTATTAACTAATAAATAATAATTATCATTCTCAGGATCGTCTATATATTTTAATCCTAATAATGGTGCTTTAGAGACATCCATCCAATGTCCTGAGAGTATTAATTGTTGTAAAAGAGGGGTTAGTTCATCAGAAGTATTTATTACTAACTCTTCTGCTGACAAAACTGCTTCTTTTAATACAACTTGAACGGCACTTGGTAAGTCTTTACTCACAAAACTTGTACGTAAAACGTCGTGACGGTTTACGACAGATTGTAATGCTTTAATAAAAAAAGTTCGCTTTTCTTTATCTCTAAATAATAATAAGTTAGGAGATACATAAGGATCACCTATTTCTTTATCACTCATTAAATGATGGAAATAAATTCCTTCTTGTAAAGGTGATAAAGGGTATATATCTTGGATGTTTGAAATTCCTTCTGGTATTTGATTTACAACCTTATCTATGTCCTCTTGTGAGAACTCTAATAAAGGAACCATTGAAGGTGTTATACGATCAATACCTTCTGTAATTCCGTTAGCAGGAACTTGATAAGCTAATCCTACAGATGATAAGTTTTCACTTATTCCTGAAATTGTTGGAGTTTCAAAAATATCTCCAATTTCAATGTGATAACCTTCATTTTGTATGCGAGCAATTAATTGAATAATTAATAGTGAATGACCACCTAACTCAAAGAAATCATCATAAACACCTACCTTATCTATATCTAATAAATCCTGCCAAATTACTGCTAGTTTTTCTTCTATTTCTGTTCGAGGGGCTACATATTCCTTGGTTGATAATGTAGCACTATTAGGTTCAGGCAATGATTTTTTATCTATTTTACCATTGCTAGTTAGCGGCATTTCATCCAGCTGAATCCAGATCATTGGAATCATATATTCTGGTAAAATTTCTTTTAACTCAGACTGAATACTATCTTTATTTAATTCTCCTTCACTTACTATATAACCTACTAAACGTTTATTTCCTGTCGCATCTTCTTTGGCCAAAACACAACATTGATCAATATTCGCTAAAGTTGATAATACATTTTCTATTTCACCTAGCTCTATTCGATATCCTCGTATTTTAACTTGGTCGTCTTTTCTTCCTATAAACTCTATATTTCCATCAGGTAACCAGCGTGCTAAATCTCCTGTTTTATAGATACGTTCACCTTCTTTAAAAGGATTTGCAATGAACTTTTCTTGTGTTAGTTCTTTTCTGTTTAAATAACCTCGAGCTACTCCTATTCCTCCTACGCATAATTCTCCTATTACACCAATAGGTAATAATTCATCTACTTCATTTAGAATATAAATTTGTGTATTATCAATAGGTTTTCCTATTGGAACTACGTCATTTATTTCTCCATTATAAGTAGTTGCACAAATACTTGTTTCTGTAGGTCCGTATGCATTTACATAATTGTAATTCTCTGCAAAAGTCTTCGCCAATCCTAATGGTATTGATTCCCCTGCTGTAATTAAGGTTTTTAATCCTTGTACATCCTCAACTTCTAATAATTGCAAAAATGCTGGTGGTAATGTGGCAAAAGTTATGTTATTTTTACTAATAAATTCTTTGAAGAATGAGGTTTCTGATTTTCGTTCTTCTTTGATAATGTGTAAGCTCGCTCCACTTAATAATGAAATTCCTATTTCCCAAATAGAAGCATCGAAAGATGGACTTGCAAATTGTAAACAATTGTCTTGTGAAGTAATTGAGAACGAAGCTATTTGAGATAGTAATGTATTAATAATACTACGATGCTCAATCATTACTCCTTTTGGCTTTCCTGTACTTCCTGAAGTATAAATGATATACGCCAAATCTTTTGCTGCTATAGTAATAGCAACTCTATCTGTTGTATACTCAGCTCTATGCGATTTAAATGAATTGATAACTGCATCATCGATACTAAAGATACTTCCGCTATCTTTTTGAATGTACTCTTTTCGTTCTTCTGGATACGAAGGATCTATAGGAACATAACATGCGCCTGTTTTTAAAATTCCTAAAAAGGAAATTAATAACCAATCGCTTCGTTCTAAAATAACGCTTATTGGATTTTCTTTCTCAATAGTATAGTTTGCTAATAAATATTGTGCAAACTCATTAGAACAATCGTCTAATTCTTTGTATGTCAACTCTTCTCCTTCATATGCTACTGCAATTGCATTAGGTGTATTTGCTACTTGCTCAGAGAATACATCGATGATCGTTTTATCTTGTGGGTAATCGGCTGATGTTTCATTGAACGTTTCAATTAATGTTACCTCTTCTTCTTTTGTTAACATTGGTAATTGACCAATAGGCTGACTAACATCTTGAACGATACCTTTAAGTAGTTCTTGATAGTGTATTAACATTTGTTCTATGGTAGTCTCTTTGAACAAAGCAGTACAATATACCATCTCTAATGCTATTCCCTGTGGTCCTTCTGAAACATCTAAACTTAAGTCAAACATAGAACTTACTGCATCAAAACCATATTCTGAAATAGTAAGATTTTCGGAAACTGGCTCAGCTTCTTTAGACTCCTCTTCTGTGTTCTTAGCTGCAGTATTTTGCATGATAAACATCACTTGAAATAACGGAGTTTTACTCATATCTCGTGTAGTAATTACACGGTCAACAATTTTTTCAAAAGGTGCTAATTGATAATCATATCCCTCTAGTGTAGTTTCTTTTATCTGTTTTAATAAGTCTGAGAATTTAGGGTTCCCACTTAAATCACCACGAAGCGCTAAAGTATTTACAAAGAACCCAATCATGCTTTCTAATTCTAATTGCGTACGGTTTGCAATTGGAGTTCCTACACAAATATCTTCTTGTCCACTATAACGAGAAAGTAATACTTTAAAGGCAGACAATAAAACCATAAAAAGTGTTACTCCTTGTTTTTCGCATAAAATATTAAGTGAATCACTTAATTCTTTGTCTAAAATGAAAGAACTGTAATTTCCTGCTGTACTTTGCACAGCAGGACGAGTGTAGTCTGTTGGTAAAGATAAACTGCTTACATTTTTTAATTTCTCTTGCCAATACGATAATTGGAAATCTAATACTTCTCCTTCTAAATACTTACGTTGCCAAACGGCATAATCTGCATATTGTAACTGTAATGCTGGCAGGTGAATTTCTTGCCCTGATTGTAAAGCTCCATATATTTCTGAAAACTCATTAATCAAAATATCTTCTGACCAACCATCACTAGCAATATGATGAAAAACACAAGCCAAAATATATTTATTATTTCCTATATCATATAAACATACTCTTAATTTATAATCGCTAGATAAATCAAAAGGGGTTGTTAAATACTCTTCTAACCTTTCTTCTAATTTTTCTTCTGTTATTTTTTCTTGAACTAGATTCCAATCTTCTGAGCTTACAAATTCTTGATAACCTACTCCATTCTCTGATAAAATATTCGTACGTAATACTTCATGACGAGCAACAATATGTCTGAATGACTTCTCTAATATAGATGCATCTAACTGGCCTTCAAAACGGAATACAAAGGGCATGTGATATGCCTGCGTACCTTGTAATTCGTCTACAAACCATAATCGTTCTTGACCGAATGATAATGGCACTCGGGTAATCGTATTTCTATCGTAAGGAGTGACTTTTTTTAATGCACTCGTTTTATTTTTAGATTTAAGATTCTCAATATATTTAATTATATGAGGTTTATTATCTTTTATTTTTTGAAGTAACTCAGAACCAATAGGAGCTATCGTTTTAACAGTTAGAGAACTGCCTTTAACTCCTATTTTTACACCTTGCTGTTTTGCTTCTTTTAGGATGTTTAAAATTTCTGTATTCATTACTTAAAGTTATATTTCAATAGTTTCAATATAGTTTTCTTGGTCGATTTCGTCATCATCATCATCATCTTCTAAATATGATTTAAAAATTTCAATGAGTGACGCTTGTTCTTCTATGGTTGTTTCTTCAAATATGTCACGGATAGAAACTTCAGTATCTAATTTAGTTCGAATTAAAGATACTAAACGAGTAGCTAATAAACTGTGTCCTCCTAACTCAAAGAAATCATCGTGTATCCCTACTTTTTCAACACCTAACAATTCTTGCCAAATAGCCGCTAGTTCTTCTTCAATTTCATTTCTTGGAGCCACATATTCTCTGCTTGATAATTGTGATAAATCTGGCTCGGGTAATGCTTTTTTATCTATTTTTCCGTTGGCAGTTAATGGCATTTCTTCCAATACAAACCACAATTGAGGAATCATATAATTCGGTAGGCTTTCTGCTACTGCTGCTTGTAATTCTTCTTTATTTGCATTGTCTTCTACCACTAAATAAACTACTAAGCGATTTACTCCGCTTGGATCTTTCTTTGCAAGTACACAACATTGACTTATCGATTTTAGAGACGCTATCGTATTTTCAATTTCTCCTAACTCTATACGATAACCACGAATTTTAACCTGATCGTCTGATCTACCTACAAATTCTATAGTCCCGTCTGCTAACCATCTTCCTAAGTCTCCTGTTTTATAAAGGCGTTCTTCTTCTGATTTAAACGGGTTATTTATAAATTTTTCTCTCGTTAATTCTTCTCTGTTTAAGTACCCTCTACCTACGCCTATTCCACTAGTCCATATTTCTCCAATTACACCTATTGGACATAAGTTGTCGAACTTATCAACAATATATAAATCCATATTTGCTACTGGTTTTCCTATAGGAACAACGCCACCTTTTGGTGATTCGTGCATGATATGTAATGTAACATCATCGGCAGCTTCGGCAGGACCATATGCATTAACTACTGGAACTGATGGATATAACTCAAACCATTTGTCTAACAACGATTTTGTTGCTGCTTCTCCTGTTACCAAGAAGTACGATAAGTTTGATAAACTTTCTACTACTACTCCGTCTTCTATTAAACTAGCAACATAAGAAGGCACTAGTTGAAGGTGACTTACTTTTTGCTCAAATAATGAATTTTGGAAACCACTGATGTCTAAAATTTTCTCTTCTCCATAAATAACGATTTGACCACCACATAATAATCCGCTTAACATTTGCCATACTGAAATATCGAAAGTAAATGGAGCAGTAAATGCAACAACACTATCGTTTGTCATTTTCAACTCATCTACCATAAGTAGTAAATGATTTAGCAATCCTGCATGTTCAATCATAGCACCTTTTGGTAACCCTGTACTTCCTGAAGTATAAATTACATAGGCTAAATCGTTCGAATTGTATGCTATTTCCAATGGAGTTATCGGATACTTAGTAATTGTATCATTTTCATCATCAATTACAACTACTTGTGTTGTATTAGATGCTCCTAAAACATCTTTACTTGCTATATTGGTAACTAATAATGAACAATTTGTATCTTCTAAAAGATATGAAATACGATCAGCTGGAAAATCTGGTTTGATAGGTACATAAGCCCCACCAGATTTTAAAATCGCAACAACTCCTATTATCATTTCTAAACCTCGATCTAAACAGATCCCTACTAAATCGTTAGGTTGAACACCTTGTGCTACTAAGTAATGTGCTAATTGATTTGAACGTTCTTCTAATGTTTTATAGGTTAATTCTTCTCCTTCAAATATTGCAGCAACTGCTTCTGGAGATTTTAAAGCTTGATCTGTAAATAAATTAACAAATGTTTTATCTAACGGATAATCAACTTCTGTGGCATTAAATGTTTCTAATAATTGAACTTCTTCTTTAGGTAAAATGGTTAACGTATCAACTTTTTCAGTATTCTCTTCTTTTAACCCTGCTAATAATTGACTTAAGGCTTCTTGCATATATGCAAGTACTTTATCTGGGTCGATACTACCATCAATTTGAGCAGTTAATACGAACTCTTTCCCGTAATCATCGACATCTAAAGAGATTGGATAATTAGTACGTTCGTTAACTGTTACTACATCAACTCCCATGTCAAAACCTTCTTCCTCCACTTCCTGCGCTTCCTCTGCTTCTGGTGGAAGAGCTGAGTGACGGAAGTTTAATAATGCGCTAAATAGAGGGATTTCATTAGAAATGCCACTCCAAGTATGAACATCTGATAGCGGAGTCTGCTCGTATGCTAGTAATTCAGTTAATCCTTTATTTACCTCAGCAATGTATTCTTTTATGCTTCCTTTTAATTCTGTAAGAAATGGTAATGTATTTATGAATAGTCCTAGTGAATCTGCTGCGCCCAAAGAACCTTGTAAACGTCCTAAAAGCAGCGAACCAAAAATAGCATAGTCTGTATTACTACATCTACCTATAACTAATCCGAAAGCTGCATGGAAAATAACTGCAGTACTCATTCCTGACGATATACTAATCTTACGAAGTTCTTCGCTTAACTCTTCTGGTAAAAGAAGTTGTGATTCTTTAATATCACTAAAATTATCTCTTATATCAGATAGTGCAAATGGATATGTAGGTTCGTCAATATTTCCTAATAATCCTTTGAAATATGATTCACTGTCATTGGTAGCTTGTGAATGTAATGTGTGCCCTATGAAGTCTCTATATAAAACTGGTGTTGGAAGTTCTGCTTGTCTTCCTGATGAATATAGGACAATTTCAGAGACAACTTTATCCAATCCAATGTGATCTAAAGCTAAGTGATGCTGATAAACAATTAAGTAATACATCTCGGTCTTTGGATCGTACACCGATTTTAATTGTAATAACGGTGCTTTTGAAACATCCATCCATTGACGACCTGGAGCTACCAGCAATTCAATTTCAGCTGAAAAATCTTTATCACTATCTATATTCAACTCTTCTACTAATAAAGGAGCTTCTCTGAGCACTACTTGTACTGCATTAGGTAATCCTTTGTTGACAAAGCAGGTACGTAAAACATCATGACGATCCACTACAAACTGTAACGCTTCTACAAACAATGTGCGTTTTTCTTCGTTTTCGAATGATAGTAACGTTGGTAAAATATACGGATCTCCTTCTTCCTCATCACTCATTAAATAATGGAAATAAATCCCTTCTTGTAATGGAGATAGTGGATACATATCTTCAATATTAGAAACACCTCCTTCTATTTGAGCAACTACAGTGTCAATGTTCTCTTGGTCGAAATCTAATAAAGGAACCATATCAGGAATAATTTTGATTGTATCCTTTTTAATTCCGTTAGCAGGAGTTACGTACATTGCTTCCAATGATGATAATCGTTCAACGATTCCAACTATAGTAGGGTGTAAAAAGATATCTTTTACAGCTACATTATAATCTAGCTTTTGTAGGCGAGCAATCAATTGAACAATAAGTAAACTATGCCCTCCTAACTCAAAGAAATCATCATAGATCCCCACTTTTTCTACACCCAATAAGTCTTGCCAAATCGCTGCCAGCTGTTCTTCTGTTTCATTTCTTGGTGCTACGTACTCCACAGTTGATAATGCTGAACTGTCTGGTTCTGGTAACGATTTCTTATCAATCTTTCCATTGGCTGTTAATGGCATTTCCTCTAAAGCTATCCATACCATTGGAACCATATAATCGGGTAAAACTTCTTTTAATTCATCTTGAATCTTTTCTTTGTTGAACTCTCCTTCTACAACTACATAACCTACCAAACGATTTATACCACTTGGGTCTTGCTTGGCTAATACACAGTTATTCTGAACTCCTGAAAGCATTGATAATGCATTCTCGATTTCTCCTAGTTCTATTCGATATCCGCGAATCTTTACCTGATCATCGGTACGTCCTACAAATTCTAACGTTCCATCTGGTAACCATCTTCCTAAATCACCTGTTTTATATAAGCGTCCGCCTGCTGGTTTGAATGGGTTATTGATGAACTTCTCTTTAGTAAGTTCTGCTCTATTCAAATATCCGCGTCCAACTCCGATTCCGCTTGTCCATAATTCGCCTATTACGCCTATTGGACATAAGTTATCGAATCGATCAACTACGTATAAATCCATATTTGCAACTGGCTTTCCGATTGGAACTACAACACCACTTGGCGATGTTTCCATGATGTGTAATGTAATATCATCTGAAGCTTCGGCTGGTCCATAAGCATTTACTACGGGTACTGATGGATATAAGGTAAACCATTTGTCTAATAATGATTTCGTGGCTGCTTCTCCTGTAATTAAGAAATGTGATAGGTTTGATAAGCCTTCTACTACAGTTCCACTTTCTAATAAACTCGACACATATGATGGTACTAATTGTAAATGGCTTACTTTATTCTTTGATAGTGAAGATTGGAATCCTTCTAAATCTAAAATGGTGTCTTCATCATAAATCGCTATACAACCTCCACATAATAATCCGCTTAACATTTGCCATACCGAAATATCAAAAGTAAATGGTGCCGTAAAAGCAACTACACTTTTGTTATCCATCTTTAACTCATCAATCATAAGTAACGAATGATTTAACAATCCTGCGTGCTCTATCATTGCTCCTTTTGGTAAACCTGTACTTCCTGAGGTATAAATTACATAGGCTAAATCATTTGCATTGTAGGATAAATTTACCGGGGTAACTGGATAATTTGATCCTAAAACTGATTCGTCATCTAATGGTAAAACAGTAATATCGCTTAATCCAGATAAAACCTCTTTACATACTGTATTAGTAACTACCAAAGCACAACCTGTATCTTCGATAAGATAAGAGATACGATCTGCAGGGAAATCTGGTTTAATTGGTACATATGCACCTCCTGATTTTAGAATCCCTAAAACACCAATTAGCATATCAAAACTTCTATCAATACAGATTCCTACTAAATCATTTGGCTGAACGCCTTCTCCTATTAAGTAATGGGCTAATTGATTAGAACGTTGATCTAATTCTTTATATGTTAGGTTTTGTCCTTCAAATATTGCGGCAACAGCATCTCCATTCTTTTGAACTTGATTTGCAAAAATATCAACTACTGTTTTATCTAATGGATAAGCAGTTTCAGTAGCATTAAAAGTAGCTAATATTTGAACTTCTTCTTCCGAAGTAAGCATTGATACATCGCCAATAGATTGCTCTATATTTGAAACAATGTTCTTTAATAACTCTTCATAATGTGCTAGCATACGAACAATCGTAGCTTCTTTAAATAAAGCTGTACAGTATGTGAAGCTTAATTCTATAGCTGAATCTTCTTCTGTTACGTCTAAGGTTAAGTCAAATTGTGAAGCAACAGCAGCCTCAGATTCGTATGGAGACATCACAACATTTTCTAATTCATCTTCCAATTGTACTTCTTCCAATTCTTCAGTAATATTTGAAGTTGTTGCGTTTTCTAAAGAAAACATTACTTGGAATAATGGTGTCGTACTCATATCTCGAGCAGTTATTACTCGATCTACTATTTTTTCAAATGGAGCTAATTGATTATCATAGCCTTCTAACGTTGTTGCTTTTACTTGATCTAATAATTCTTTAAAACTTGAGTTTTCACCCATGTCACTTCGCAGTACTAATGTATTAACGAAGAAACCAATCATTCCTTCTAATTCAGATTGTGTTCGATTGGCTATTGGTGTTCCTATACAAACATCTTCTTGTCCACTGTAACGTGATAATAATACTTTAAAAGCAGATAGTAAAAACATGAACGATGTTACGTTCTCTTGTTTACATAAATTTTTAATTGACTTAGTAAGTTCTTCATTAATATTTACAGTAATATTAGCCCCTTCTGTACTTTGAATTGCTGGACGGATATAATCCGTTGGTAATTCTAATACGCTAGCATCTTTTAGTTTATTTTCCCAGTACGTTAATTGATTTTCTAAAATTTCACCTTCAAAATATTTTCGTTGCCAGATCGCATAATCTGCATATTGTAAGGTTAATTCTGGAAGTGTTGTTTCTTTTCCTGATAGTAGTGCACTATAAAGCTCATCAAATTCTCGAATTAAAATATCTTCTGACCAACCATCACTAGCAATATGATGAAAAACACAAGCTAAGATGTATTGTTCATTTCCTAAATCATACAAACAACCTCTTAATTTATAGTCTTTAGCTAAATCAAAAGGATTTGCTAAATAGTCAGCTAGACTTTCTTCTAATTGATTTTCTGATATTGTTTTTTGTGTTAAAGACCAATTATCTTGACTTATAACTTCTTGATATCCGTAGCCTTCCTCTGATAAAATATTAGTACGTAATACCTCATGACGACCAACAATAGTTTTTAATGTTTCTTCTAATACAGCTACATTTAATGCATTCTCTAAACGCATCACTATAGGCATGTGATATGCTAATGTTCCTTGTAATTGATCTAAGAACCATAAACGTTCTTGACTGAATGATAATGGTATTCTTCCTGTGCGTTCTTCTACTTTTATCGATGGAAGTAATACTCCTGAACTTAAACTAGACACATACTCTGCTAATGCTGACATCTCGGTATGTTCAAATACTCCTGCAATCTCTACTTCTTTCTTCAATTCTTTACGAATCATTGAGACTAATCGTGTCGCTAATAAACTGTGTCCGCCTAACTCAAAGAAATCATCATGGACTCCAACTTTATCTATTCCTAATAATTCTTGCCAAATCAAAGCCATCTGCTTTTCGCTCTCATTTCTTGGCGCCACATATTCTCGACTTGATAATTCTGAACTATCTGGCTCTGGTAATGATTTTCTGTCTATCTTTCCATTGGCTGTTAATGGCATTTCCTCTAGTTCTACCCAAATCATTGGAACCATATAATCTGGTAGACTATCCTTTAACGATTCTTGTATTGTGTCTTTATCAAATGCTCCTTCTACAACTACATAACCAACTAAACGGTTCGTTCCAATGCTATCTTGCTTGGCTAATACACAACTATTGTGAACTCCTGAAATTATTGATAAGGCATTCTCTATCTCGCCCAATTCTATTCGATAGCCTCTTATCTTTACCTGATCATCTGATCTTCCTACGAATTCTAATGTTCCGTCTTCTAACCATCTTCCTAAATCACCTGTTTTATATAAGCGTCCGCCTTCAGATAAGAATGGATTCGTGATGAATTTCTCCTTGGTAAGTTCTGCTCTATTTAAGTATCCGCGTCCAACTCCAATTCCGCTTGTCCATAATTCTCCTACTACACCGACTGGACACAAATTATCGTGTTTATCTACAACATATAAATCCATGTTGGCCACTGGCTTTCCGATTGGAACTACAACTCCATTTGGTGATGCTTCCATGATATGTAATGTGATATCATCGGCTGCCTCAGCTGGTCCATAGGCATTTACTACAGGTACTGATGGATATAACGAAAACCATTTGTCTAATAATGATTTTGTTGCCGCTTCTCCTGTAACTAAGAAATACGATAAATTTGATAATCCTTCTACTACATCGCCACTTTCTAATAAACTTCCTACATATGATGGTACTAATTGTAAGTGGCTTACACCTTCTTCTAATAAAGAGGACTGGAAACCGTCAAGATCTAAAATTGTGTCTTCACTATAAATCGCTATACAACCTCCACACAACAATCCGCTTAACATTTGCCATACTGAAATATCAAAGGTAAAAGGTGCGGTAAAAGCTACAACACTATCACTATTCATCTTTAACTCATCGATCATCAGTAAAGAGTGATTCAATAAACCTGCATGCTCAATCATTGCGCCTTTTGGTAAACCTGTACTTCCTGAAGTATAAATCACATAGGCTAAATCATTTGAATTATAAGATAAATTTACTGGTGTGGTTGGATAATCCGACTCCAATACTGCATCATCATCTAACGCAACTAAAGTAACCGTATCGTCTAATAAGGATTCTAATACAAATTCATTTAAACTATCAGTTACTAATAATGAACATCCTGTATCTTCTATGATGTAAGAGATACGATCCATTGGAAAGTCTGGCTTAATTGGAACATACGCTCCACCTGATTTTAGAATTCCTAAAACTCCAACTAACATGTCTAAACCTCGCTCTAAACAAATTCCGATTAAAGCATCAGGTTTAGCTCCTGCTTCTATTAAATAATGTGCTAACTGATTTGAACGTTCATCTAATTCTTTATAACTAATTTCTTCACCTTCAAAGGTTGCCGCTGTAGCATCAGGAGATTTTTCTACCTGATCCATAAATACATCAACTACTGTTTTATCTAAGGGATATGCAATTTCTGCATCATTAAAGATATTCAGTAATTGCTTTTCTTCAGCTTTGGTAAGCATTGATAAATTACTAACAGGCTGATCAATATCGTTCACAATACTTTTTAGTAACTCTTTGTAGTGCGTCAACATACGTACAACCGTTCCTTCTTTGAATAGATCTGTACAGTACACTAAATTCAAAGATATTGTTGATTCATCTTCATTCACATTTAACATTAAGTCAAATTGAGCAGTGGTTTCTGAATATTCATAAGGTGTTATAGCAACATCTTGAAAACCTATATTATTTTGTTCTTTTTCAGTTTGATCAATATCATTATAATAATCAAACATTACTTGAAAAAGCGGAGTCATACTTACATCACGCGTAGTAACTATCCTATCAACTACCCTTTCAAAAGGTGTTAATTGATGATCATATCCTTCTAATGTTGTAGTTTTTACTCGTGCTACTATTTCTTTGAAGTTTTCTTCTCCACTTACCTCTGTTCTTAGTGCTAGTGTATTGGTGAAAAAACCAATCATATCTTCTAGCTCAAATTGTGTACGGTTAGCTATTGGTGTACCTACACAAATATCATCCGAACCGCTATAACGTGACAATAGCACTTTAAACGCCGATAATAACAACATGAATGAAGTAACACCTTCTTGCTTGTATAATCTCTTTAGCGACGCACTTAGTTCTTCATCTAATTCTAAAGAAATAGTTGCTCCTGCTGTACTTTGTACTGAAGGTCTTATATAATCTAAAGGTAATGCCAATGTGCTTACACCTGTTAGTTTCTGTTCCCAATACGCCAATTGTTTAGTTAAAACTTCGCCTTCTAAATATTTACGCTGCCAAATCGCATAATCCACATATTGTAAATCTAATACAGGAAGGTTAACTTCTCTATTTGATTTTAGTGCATCGTATATTTCAGTAAACTCATTTGTTAAAATATTTTCCGACCAACCGTCACTTGCGATATGATGAAAAATACAAGCTAACACGTATTTATTATCTCCTAAATCATATATACATGCCTTTAACTTGTAGTCACTTGATAAATTAAAAGGCGTTGTTAAATATGTATGTACATTTGATTCTAATGTGTTTTCTCCTGAAAGTACTTGTTTTTCTAGACTCCAATTTTCCTCACTTACAATTTTCTGATATCCTATACCTTCTTTAGAAAAAAGATTTGTACGTAATATTTCATGGCGTGCTACGATACCTTTTAAAGCTAGCTCTAAAGTGTCGATATCCAACTCTCCTTCCATACGAATAAGTATAGGTATATGATATGCTAATGTACCTTCAAATTGATCTAAGAACCATAAACGTTCTTGACTAAATGATAATGGAATATATTCAGGGCGTTCTTCAACAGTAACTGGCGGAAGCGATATTCCTTTAGACTGTGTTGAGATATATAAAGCCAAATCTGATATTGTCGTATATTCAAAAATATCTCGAATCGCTATTTCTTTTTCTAATTCTTTACGAATTAGTGAGACCAAACGAGTTGCTAATAACGAATGTCCGCCTAACTCAAAGAAGTCATCATATACACCAATTTTTTCTACACCTAATAATTCATTCCAAATCGCTACTAACGCTTCTTCTGTTTCATTTCTTGGCGCCACATATTCAACTGAAGAAAGCATCGATCCATCTGGCTCCGGTAAAGCCTTTTTATCTAACTTCCCATTAGTTGTTAGTGGCATTTCTTCTAACTCAATCCATATCGAAGGCACCATATAGTCTGGTAAACTCTCCTTTAATTGCTGTTGTACACTTTCTTTATCTAATTCTCCTTCAACTACAGCATAACCTACTAAACTTTTAACTCCATTTGCGTCTTCCTTGGCTAGTACACAACTTTGGTTAATGTTGTCTAATGACGATAATACATTCTCAATCTCGCCTAATTCTATTCGATATCCTCGAATCTTGACTTGATCATCTTTTCTTCCTACAAACTCAAGATTACCATCTGACAACAGTTTTCCTAAATCGCCTGTTTTATAGATTTTCTCTCCTTCTTCAAACGGACTGTCTATAAATTTCTCTGCCGTTAATTCCTCTCGGTTTAAATATCCTGATGATAATCCTACACCTCCAATGCATAGTTCTCCTATAACTCCTTGAGGTACTAATTGATTGAACTCGTCTACCACATATAACTGCATGTTTGGCATTGGAACTCCAATCGGATAACTACTTACAAATGTGTTCGCATCTAAAGTGTTAAAACTATACGTAGTACAACCAACTGTTGCTTCTGTTGGTCCATATTCATTGATAATCGTTGCTGAAATCTCTAAATCCTTGAAAAAGGATACATGACTCGGTTGTAACGCTTCTCCTCCTAAAACATATTTATGCGCTATAACTTCTGGAGATTCTTTAATTACAGAAGATAATAATTCTAAATGTGAAGGGGTTAGCTTTATAAAATCATATGGTGCGTATTTTAGTAAGTTTTCATCATTAAAAATATCTAATCCTTCGCCACTACTAATTACTAAGCGTTTTCCTTGAACTAAAGGTGTGAAAATCTCTGTCATCGATGCATCAAATGACATCGAAAGATGCATGAAAGCTCCTGATACACATTCACCCGAATAAGAATTACTACTACTTATTATATAGTTTACTAAATTCTTGTGTCGAATTGGAACTCCTTTTGGTTTTCCTGTACTTCCTGAGGTATAAATTACATACGCTAGATTCGCTGGCGTTACTACATCATTCAATCGTTCAGTAACACATTTTGCTATAGCATCTTTATCGCCGTCTATGGCTACAATCGTTATTCCTTCACGATCTTGTAATATATGTTCTTTAACGGCAGTTGTGCTTACTACTAAATTGATATCCGCATCAGCTAGCATATAACTAATTCGATCTTCTGGATAAGATGGATCGATTGGAACATAAGCTCCTCCTGATTTTAAAATCCCTAGAATACCTACTAGCATCTCTAATCCACGTGACAAACAAATTCCTACAAAATCATTTGATTCAACTCCATTTTTTATTAAATAATGAGCTAACTGATTTGATCGCGCATCTAATTCTCGATAGCTTAACTCTTCTTCTTTATAAATTAATGCTGTAGCTTCTGGTGTATTTGAAACCTGTTCCGTAAATACATCTAAAACTGTTTTATCTTGTGGATAATTAACTGCTGTTGCATTAAAAACTTCTAATAAATGAACCGCTTCCTCTCTTGTTAATATAGATAAATTACTTATTGGTTGTGAAACATCATTTACTATACTATTCAATAATTCTTTATAGTGAGTCAGCATACGATTTATTGTATCCTGATTAAATAATGCTGTACAATAGTTAACGCTTAAAGAGATATTTGACTCTTCTTCAGCGATACTCATTGTAATGTCAAACTTTGATGTAACTAAATTTGAATCATATTCTGAGATCTCTACTTCTCCTAAATCTAATGCTGTGGATTCTCCAGATAGATCTACTGATGTATCTTCTAACATGAACATTATTTGGAATAATGGGGTGATGCTCGTATTACGAGTAGTTACTACGCGATCAACAACTTTTTCAAAAGGTGTTAGTTGATTCTCATACCCTTCTAAAGTCGTTTGTTTTACTTGTTTTAATAATTCTCTAAAGCTCGGATCATCATTTAAATCACTACGTAATGCGATAGTATTTACAAAGAATCCAATCATTCCTTCTAATTCAGATTGTGTACGATTCGCAATAGGTGTTCCTACACAAATATCTTTCTGACCACTATAACGACTCAATAATACTTTGAATGCCGATAGTAAAAACATAAATGGTGTTACGTTTTCTTGCTGACATAAATTTCTAATTGAAGCTGTTAGTTTTGCTTCTAATTCTAAATAAGCACCAGCACCTTCTATACTTTGTGTTGCTGGGCGAGCATAATCTAACGGCAGTTCTAATGTACTTACGCCTGTTAATTTTTCTTCCCAATAGGTTAATTGATTTTCTAAGACTTCTCCTTCCAAATACTTATGTTGCCAAATAGCATAATCGGCATATTGTAGAGTTAATTCTGGAAGTGTAGTTGCTTTACCTAAACGTAGCGTACTATATGCTTCTAAAAATTCGCTAATTATAATATCCTCAGACCAACCATCACTTGCTATGTGGTGAAAAACAGTGGCTAAAACATATTTCTCATTTCCTATTTCATATAAACATGAACGTAATTTATAATCTTTTGATAAGTCAAAAGGGGCTGTTACGTAATTTTCAAGATGTTCTTCTAATAACTCTTCTAATATTATCTCTTGAGTTAATGACCAGTTATCTTCACTTATTATTTCTTGATAACCATATCCCTCTTCTGATAAAATATTAGTACGTAATATTTCATGTCTAGTAATAATTGTTTTGAAAGCTTGCTCTAAAGCTGGGATATCTAGCGTGCCTTCTAAACGAATAATTATAGGCATATGGTATTCACTAGTTCCTTGTAATTCATCTAAAAACCACAAACGTTCTTGACTGAATGATAATGGAATTCGTTCTGGGCGTTCTTCAACTACAACAGCAGGAAGTGATACTCTTTCTGATAATGTTGAGATATGTTTAGTAAATTGTGACAATTCTGTATATTCAAAAACATCTCTTATAGAAATTTCTATTGACATTTTTGTTCGAATCATAGAGACCAATCGTGTTGCTAATAAACTATGTCCGCCTAACTCAAAGAAATCGTCATATATTCCTACTTGTTTTACTCCTAATAATTCTTGCCATACTAATGCTACTTCTTCTTCTGTTTCATTTCTTGGCGCTACGTATTTTCGGCTTGATAGTTCAGAAAGATCAGGTTTAGGTAATGCTTTTCTATCAATTTTTCCGTTAGCAGTTAATGGCATTTCTTCTAATGCTATCCATACTGTTGGAACCATATAGTCTGGTAAACTATTCTTTAACGCTTCTTGTATATTCTCTTTATTGAATATTCCTTCTACAACTACATAACCTACCAAACGGTTTGTTCCAATAGCATCCTGTTTTGCTAATACACAGCCACTTTGAATTCCGTTTACTTGTGATAATGCATTTTCTATTTCTCCTAGTTCTATTCGATAGCCACGAATCTTTACCTGATCATCGGTACGTCCTACAAATTCTAGCGTTCCATCTTCTAACCATCTTCCTAAATCGCCTGTTTTGTATAAGCGTCCGCCTTCAGATAAGAATGGATTCGTGATGAATTTCTCTTTGGTAAGTTCTGCTCTATTTAAATATCCACGTCCAACCCCGATTCCGCTTGTCCATAATTCTCCTACTACACTGACTGGACATAAATTATCGAATTTATCAACCACGTATAAATCCATGTTTGCCACTGGTTTTCCGATTGGGACAACAGTACCACTTGGCGATGCTTCCATGATATGTAATGTAATATCATCTGAAGCCTCAGCTGGACCATAGGCATTTACTACAGGTACTGATGGATATAATGAAAACCATTTATCTAGTAACGACTTTGTAGCTGCTTCTCCTGTAACTAAGAAATATGATAAATTTGATAATCCTTCAACTACATCACCGCTTTCTAATAGACTCGATACATACGATGGAACTAACTGTAAATGGCTTACCTTATCTTTAACTAAACAAGATTGAAAACCATTCAAATCTAAAATCGTGTCTTCGCTATAAATCGCTATACATCCTCCACATAATAATCCGCTTAGCATTTGCCATACCGAAATATCAAAGGTAAAAGGTGCTGTAAAAGCTACTACACTATCACTATTCATCTTTAACTCATCGATCATCAGTAAAGAGTGATTCAATAAACCAGCATGCTCAATCATCGCGCCTTTTGGTAAACCTGTACTTCCTGAAGTATAAATTACATAGGCTAAATCATTTGAATTGTGAGCTAACTCTAGAGCAGTAACTGGATATTCTGAAGTTAAAACCTCTGCATCCAATTCAACTAAATCAACACCATCAAAATCGATTAAACTTTCTTTACTTGAATCGTTTGTTACTATTAAAGCACATGCCGCATCTTCTAGAACATAAGCTATACGATCTTTTGGAAAATCTGGTTTAATCGGTACATAAGCGGCACCTGATTTTAAGATTCCTAAAATACCAATGAGCATATCGAAATTTCTATCAATACAAATTCCAACTAAATCATTTGGCTGAATATCTTTTCCTATTAGATAATGCGCTAACTGATTTGATCGTTTGTCTAACTCTTGGTACGTTAACTTTTCTCCTTCGAATACCGCTGCAATAGCATCGGGAGATTTTTGCACTTGACTTCTAAATACATCAACTACTGTTTTATCTAAAGGATATGCAACATCGGTCGAATTAAAAATTGTAAGTAACTGATTTTCCTCTTCCGAAGTAAGCATCGATAAATCTCCTATAGGCTGCTCGATATCGTCCGCGATACTTTTCAATACTTCTTTGTAATGTTCAAGCATTCTTACAATGGTCGCTTCTTTAAATAAAGCTGTACTGTAGCTTAGACTTAAACCAATACTTTCATTCTCTTCAGAAACATCTAAAGTCAGGTCAAATTGAGCCACAGTATCTGAGTTTTCGTATCCAGAAACTGTAAAATCTTGTGCCTCTACGTTACCGTTTTCTTCTTCTTCTAAAATTGAAACTTCATTATGATAATCAAACATTACTTGAAATAGAGGCGTTAAACTCATATCTCGAGTGGTAACTACTTTATCTACTACCTTTTCGAAAGGTGTTTGTTGGTATTTGTATCCTTCTAAAGTTGTAGTTTTTACTTTCTTTAATAATGTTTTGAAACTTGGATTTCCGCTCAAATCACTTCGCAATGCTAAAGTGTTTACAAAGAAACCAATCATTCCTTCTAGCTCAGCTTGTGTACGATTAGCAATAGGCGTACCTACACAAATATCTTCTTGACTGCTGTAACGTGATAATAGTACTTTAAAAGCAGACAATAAAAACATAAACATTGTAACACCTTCTTGTTGACATAATGCTTTCAACGATAGGCTTAAATCTTTATTTAGTATTACAGATACTTCTCCTCCTTCACTGTTTTGAATTGAAGGGCGTGCGTAATCTAGAGGTAATATTAAAGTATCTACTCCTTTTAATTTTCCTTCCCAATACGCTAATTGTGCATCTAAAATTTCACCTTCAAAATATTTTCTTTGCCAAATTGCATAATCTATGTACTGCAAACCTAACGCTGGAAGTGTAATTTCTCTTCCTGATTGCAGGGCACTATACAACGCTACAAATTCACTTGTTAAAATATTTCCTGACCAACCATCACTTGCAATATGATGAAAAACACAAGCTAACACATACTTATTTTGACCTAGATGATATAAACAAGCTCTTAGTTTATAGTCACTGGATAAATCGAAAGGCGTGCTTAAATATTTTTGAACTGCTGTTGTTAACGCTTCTTCATTTTCAACGTCTTCTTTTTCTAGAAACCAATCATCTGCACTTACTATTTCTTGATAACCTATACCTTCCTCTGATAGGATATTAGTTCTCAATATTTCGTGACGTGAAACAGTTGTTTTTAGTACTTCTTCCAAAATAGTTACATCTATGTTCCCTTCTAATCTTAAAAAAGTAGGAATATGGTACGCTAAAGTTCCTTCTAATTGATCTAAGAACCACAAACGCTCTTGATTAAATGATAAAGGAATCTTAGTGAAAGAATCTCTATCGAAAGGAACTATTTTTATTTCAGATGATTTAAGACTACTGCTTTTATCATGCTTTTCTAGATAACTTATTAATAGTTCTTTTTGATTTCTAATTTTTTGAAGTAAGTCCGAATCAATACTCTTTTTCTTCGATTTTATACTTAAATTTCCTTCTTCCAGAATTAACTTGATACCTTCTTTTTCAGATATCTTTAATATTTCTAAAATTTCTGAGTTCATTGATCCCCTTTTTATATGTTAATAGTTGTTACATACTCGTCCTCGTCTTCTATTTTGTTAAGAGCAATAACACCAATATAATTTGCTAATTCCTCTATACAATCAAACTCAAAAACATCTACGATTTCAACTTCTATATCTAATTCTTTATTTATTATTGAAACTAATCGAGTAGCCAATAATGAGTGTCCGCCCAATTCAAAGAAATTATCACGAACTCCTATTTTTTCTACACCTAATAGTTTTTGCCATATGGCTACCAATTGTTCTTCTGTTTCATTTCTAGGAGCAATGTAGGCTCTAGTCGACAACATAGATCCGTCTGGTTCTGGTAATGCCTTTCTATTTAATTTGCCGTTTACGGTTAATGGCATTTCTTCTAATTCAATCCACAAAGCAGGTATCATGTAATCTGGTAAGCTTTCTCTTAATTGCAATTGAATTGCTTCTTTATCAAGCTCTCCTTCTAAAACTACATAACCTACTAATCGGTTGTTCCCTGAAATGTCTTCTTTTGCTAATACACAACAATGACTTACTGTTGGTAGATTTGATAATACATTCTCTATTTCTCCTAATTCGATTCGGTACCCTCGTATTTTTACTTGGTGATCTTTTCTTCCAATATATTCTATGGTACCGTCTGGCAACCAACGCCCTAAATCACCTGATTTGTATAACTTAAACGCATCATTAGTCACAAATGGATTTTCAATAAATCGTTCATTTGTGAGTTCTTTTCTATTTAAATAACCTCTTGCTACTCCTGCGCCTCCGACACATAATTCTCCTATAACTCCTTGCGGAACTAAATTCATATAATCATCTACGATGTAACAGCTTAGTGTAGGAATTGCAGTACCAATAGTACTTACTGCATTTGAAATTTCAATTTCTGTAATCTCTTTGTAAGTAACATGAACGGTTGTTTCTGTAATACCGTACATGTTTATTAATTTAGATTTAGGATATGATGTTTTCCATCCGCTTAATTGAGCAGGGTTTAATGCTTCTCCTCCAAAAATCACATAACGAATTGATGTCTGTTCTATACCTTTTGATAAATATTCTTCTTGAAGTGTATAGAAAGCACTAGGAGTTTGATTTAATACTGTAACCCCCTCTTTAACCAATAAGTTAGTATATGCACTAGCATCTTTTGTTACTTCTTTAGGAACCACTACTAAACGGCCTCCGAATAGTAATGCTCCATACATTTCCCAAACTGAAAAGTCGAAGCAAAAAGAGTGGAAAAGTGTCCAAACATCATTAGACGAAAAATCATATAAACAAGATTCGTGTTCGAATAAACGTACTACGTTTATATGTTCTATTAATACTCCTTTTGGTTTTCCTGTACTTCCTGAAGTATAAATAACATACGCTAAATTATTTGGCGATATGTTATGTTTCAATTCTTTATTTGGATATGTTGAAATGGTATTCCAATCTCCATCTAATGAGATTATATTAAGTCCTTCTTTGCCTTTTACGAACGCTTTACTCAGCTCACTACTTAAGACTAAGTTAATGCCTGCGTCATTTAATGTATATTGAATACGATCTTCTGGATATGAAGGATCGATCGGAACATAAGCTCCATCTGATTTTAAGATTCCTAAAATACCTATCAGCATTTCTAAACCACGTTCTAAACAAATACCCACTAGTGTATCTGGCTGAACACCTTGTTCTTTTAAGTAATGAGCTAATTGATTAGAACGTTCGTCTAATTCTTTATAGGTTAACGTCTTCTCTTCATAAACTACAGCTACTGCTTCTGGTGTATTTTTAACTTGTTCTGTAAATAAATCTAGTATGGTTTTATTCTTTGGATACGCTATTTTGGTATTGTTGAATATCTCTAATAACTGAGTTTCTTCTTTTTCTGGTACAATAGTTAGATTACCAATTTCTTTTTTCTCTTCATTTGCTAAACCAGCTAATAATTGAGTTATAGCTTCTTGCACATACTTTAGTATTCGATCTGGACCAATACTTTCGTCTACTTGTGCAGTTATACCAAATCCAACTCCAAAATCATCTATATTTACTGTAAATGGATAATTAGTACGTTCTTCACTACCAATAACTTCAATACCTAAATCAACTATTTCTTCCTCTTCTTCTGTACCTGTTGGTATTGATGAGTGGCGGAAATTTAATAATGCACTAAATAATGAAGCTTCATTAGAAATATCGCTCCAGGCTTGTATACTTGATAATGGTGTTTGCTCATAAGGTAATAGTTCTCTTAACCTATCCTTAACTTCAGTAATATATTCTAATGCCGTTCCTTTTAATGCTATAAAAAATGGTAAAGTATTGATAAATAATCCTAACGAATCTGCAGCTCCTAAAGATCCTTGCAATCGTCCTGAGAATAATGATCCGAAAATAGCATAGTCTTTATTACTACATTTTCCAATAACCAAACCATAAGCTGCGTGAAATATTGTTGCTGGACTTATCCCTAAATCACTACTAATTTCTCTAAGTTGTTTATTCAATTCGTCTGGTAAAGCAATAGAAGCTTGTTTTATCTCACTACTATTTCCTCGGATATCTGATAATTCAAATGGATACGTTGGTTCATCTATAGCTCCGAACAATTCTTTGAAATAAGATTCACTATTATTCGTTTCTTGTAGATGTAATATATGACCAATAAAATCTCTATATAACGGTGGATTCCCAAGGTTTGATGTATTTCCTGATAAATATGATTCTATCTCAGCAATAATCTTTTCCAATCCAACATGATCTAACATGATGTGATGTTGATTTACTACTAAGTAATATTTATTCTTTGTTATATCATCGGCTGATTTCAAACCAATCAATGGCGCTTTGGAAACGTCCATCCATTGACTGCCTACAGCTGTTAATGTTTGTAATTCTGCTAAAATATCTTTTGAATCTTCTATTTTCAATTCTTCTACTGACAAGCTAGCCGTTCTAAGTACAACCTGAACTGCACTTGGTAATCCTTTGTTTAATACACAGGTTCGTAAAACATCATGACGATCTACTACAAATTGTAAGGCTTCTATAAATGAAGCTCGCTGCGCTTTACTCTCAAATGATAATAAATTCGGTAGTACATAAATATCTCCTTGCGCTTTATCGCTCATTAAATGATGGAAATGAATTCCTTCTTGTAATGGTGATAATGGATAGATGTCTTGAATGTTTGATACTCCCTCTTCAATATCGTTCACTATCTTATCTAAATCTTCTTGTTCAAAATCTAGTAACGGAACCAATTCTGGTGTAATATGTTCTGTATCTA
>ERZ1740052.5-NODE-5-length-176079-cov-13.736280_pt1 | contig 176079 bp, 166 predicted proteins | sample MGYA00581750_ERZ1740052 | MGnify/ENA primary metagenome ERZ1740052 (study PRJEB43018, sample SAMN04849743) | marine metagenome | isolation source: floating plastic debris | place: Pacific Ocean | collected 2008-08-30 | study: EMG produced TPA metagenomics assembly...
AAACTTCTTAATAGCGGCTTAAACTAAATACCAAAAGAAAATAATATAAATCCATATTAATCTAGTTAAGTATTCTTAAAACAACTTCAAAGAGTTATAAGATTACGATGATCGATAAAGCTACCTTTAGTTATGTATGAGTAAAAAGTTAATTTCTATGTATCTTCTTTATCTGATGTCCACTCTGACCTTTTGTGGATAAACCTTCTATATAAAGAATAAGATCATCAGCTTTTTTAGAATCATCCATATTAATTTCCTGATAATGATAATCAGAAAATAAATTTGAACTCAGTAAATTGCTAGACTCACTAACAGAATCAAAACCATAAACTAGAAAGTTCGATAATGGCTTAGGCAATCTTAAGTTAGCATTTCTTCCCCTCTTAGAATACATTATAATAACACCTGCGAATCCCCTTGCACCAAATATAGAGGTTTCGTTTCCTTGAAGTACTTCTATGCGTTCTATAGCAGATAAGTCCATAGTAGCAATTTGGCTAGCAAATATATCAGATGTTATTGTTTCACCTCCATTTAATTGCAGACCATCTAAAATAAATAATGGTTGAACTCCGTTGTTATTCAAATATATTTTTGGGTCTAAAGCATCTCCTCTTATTCTTACACCAGGCACTCTATCTATTACATCCATTATTGAGTTTGCATTACTTAATACGTCACCTTCTAAGGTATGACTTTTCGAGACCGAAATATTATAAAGAGATTTTGTTCTTTTCTTTTTCTTTCTTTTTCTGCCATTTACAATTACTTCGTCGAGCTTTATATTATTCTTGTTCAGGTCTATAACACCAAAATTATTTTTGATTGAAACAACGTCTTTAAATTTATCTCTACCAATAGAATTATCATAATCGAATATTTCATAGTTACTGGTTGTGTTTTTTTGTTGTTTTGGAATCAATCGTACTCTAACTTGATTCGTTTTTATATTATTATCAATAGCTTCAAACACTAACTCAGTTTCTCCATTATGATTAAAGTCTTTAATTTTAAACTCACCTTTTATATTGGTGTTACTCTCATATATATTTATCTTATTATTTGATTTAGCTATTACCCTAATTATACTATTCCTTAGTAATTGATTTAGCTTATTTTTAGCTACTCCTCTAATTGTTAAGTTATCTTCTTTCTCAAATTCTTTAATCTTAAAAATGGTAGAATTTAATATATTCCAATTGTATTTTCTAAAGTCATGAGAAAGCATTAACATGTCAAGCTTACTTTTAGTAGATCTGTCATTATCCTTAAACAATAGACTTGTATTATATAGGTTTCCTTTAATTTCAGACTCTAGTTTAAGATAAGTATTGATATTTTTTGTTATATCTTTTTTAGATTGATCAGATTCAGGCAATACAGTAACAAATACATTTGAATCAGCATTTTTAGTTTTAGTCTCAATATTAATTTCGGAGTTTTTAGTTATTTCATCGATTGTTATCTTAGAATCAATATTTAATTGTTTCAAATTATTAATAAAAATAGCTCGTTCTCCCATCAATTGCTTTTTGTCATTCAAAATGCTAAAAACAAGGACACCTGTAGGTAAGTTTGCTTTGGGTATTTGTATATCTGTGTAAGAAGTTCTTTCAAATTTAATTTTTTTCTGATAGAAACGATCTCTATACATATGTGCGAATAAGTATAGATCTTTATCTATAAACTTCTTTGTAGCCGTTATCCGTACATTTATTGTGTTATCATTCAAGTTATTTACATTGAATGAATAACCTTCTTTTTTAATTTTAGGTAACTTATATTTTTTTCCATTTTCTAAAACAGCAAAATATGTTTCGTTCAGTTTAGGTTTTAAATAGAAATATCCACAACCTTGAAATTTAGAACCAAATGATGTTATTAGATTATTTTTAGAATCTACAATTTTACCTTTTACCTTCTTATATTCTCTAAATTTATTGGTTGATTTAAAACCAATTCTAGATGTTATATTACTAATTAAATAACCTCCTTCAGGAAAAAAAGCCATATGTGTTGAGGGATTTTTTTCTTTTAAATTTGAAATACCATTAGGATTCCCAATTCTAATTGTTTTGCTAAAGAAAAAGTCAGCATGAAAATTTCGCATCCAATTAGAATACGCTATTAGTTTGTAGTTACCATCTTTAAGAGGTTCAGAGAAAGTTAAAGTACCACTAAAAGTACCATTTACTGTTTTCTTAACTTTTTGAGAAATTACTTTCTTATCCTCAAGAGAAACTAAGTCTACATAAATTACATTTTGTTTAATTATTGGTTGATGACTTGAGCCGTTAATGTGGTAACCAAAATAAGATATAGTTTCATCTGGTAAATAAATATCTTTGTTAGTTTGAAGATAAATCTTTTCAATTATATTTTGTTTATTATACAGCTTAGTTAATGAATCAAGTTCTTGAATGTAGACTGAATTATTTTTCAATCCTTGCTGTGAGCTAATTTGTTTTTGATTATTTATGAAAAGTTCTCCGAAAGAATTAGTGTTTTCGAAGGCTAAAATCAGCTTTTCTTCGGCTTTAGTTCTTTTAACCGGGCTATTTTCTTCCCAAAAATTATAACCTACGCTAGTATTGCGTAAATTACCTTGGACTTTGTCTTGCTCTAATGTATCTGCTGAATCAGTATGCTCATAGAATTTTAAGAAAGATGAAGAGGCTATTTTTTCACTTTTTCTTTTGAGGTACATGAATTCTTGATCTATTTTTAGAAAATCTAAAAGAATTTCTTGTTTGGCATTTTTTCTGAAGTTTAAGTCAAACGATAATGAATAATCTTTGTAAGATCCTGTTTTTTTTTGAAAACTGTATCATTTCAACATCGTCGTTACGAATTGTACCAAATATTCTATAAACATCAAAATTATTCATGTCAATAGATACTTTCCCTTCAAAAATTGGTGTAGTAATTCCCGTTTTAGGTTTAAAGGAGAGTATTGCTATTTTTTGATCTTTTGATTTTTTTACTTCACTAATAGCTATATTGTAATAGGCTTTAGCATCTGTACGTAAAGGAAAAATAATAGCATCAGTTTCAGGTTGTATTGTCTTAATTATTTTAGAGAAATAAGAAAAGTTTCTATTGTTAATATATCCACTTTTTAAAGCATGTCTCCCTTGAATTAAATCCCAGTCGTTAATACCATTACTATTAAATTCAGCATTAAATAGAATTTCAGAGAATTCATGACAGTTAGCATTGGTAAATGTTTTTTGTTTATAATAGGCCTTACCAAAACTTTTTTGAGAAAGATTACTCTTGATTTTGTGATAAGCTTTATCAACCAATACAATTGCTTCATTTTCAGATTTAGTTTTACGAATACGGCTATTTTTTTTAATAAGTTTAACAACCACGTTTTCAGTCGAAGTGATTGAAATATTTTTTGTTTCGTAATTGAGATGAGAAATGATTAGTTTGTTCGGAAGTGTTTTTGTGTTAAACGTAAATTCACCTTTTTCATTTGAACAAGTATTAGTTGTACCATCTGTAATATTACAGTATGGTATTAAAGCTCCATTATTACGATTAATTATTTTTCCTTTGAATGTAGTTAATTGCTTTTGTGATGCAGCAGAAAGAAAGGTGATAAATAAGATTAGCGTTAGAAAGTTTTTATTTTTCATACCCAGAAATTTTTAGTATAATTTACTGATATTATATTAGGTAAGCTAATTTTTAACATTTAGACATAAATATGCAGAAACGTATTTATGTGATGTTACGTAAAAATACTAGAAAGATACCTAAGGTAGAATAAGTATTAGGATTAAAGTTTTTGAATGATAATATCTGCAATTGAAGAAGCATCAATTTTACACATTTGATGAAGTTCTGCAACGGAACCATGATTAATAAATACATCAGGAACACCTAAAACACTAATTGTATTTTTATAATTATTTCGTGCAGCAAACTCTGTAATAGAAGATCCAAAACCTCCATTAATAGTTCCGTCTTCAACACTAATAATGTCTTCGAATTTATCAAAGATAGTATGTAACAGTGATTCATCTAAAGGTTTAATAAATCGCATATCGTAATGGGCTACTGTATCTTTATCTGAAGTTAATTTTAGAGCTTCAGTAACGTTTTTTGATATTGCTCCAATAGATAGTACTGCAATACTTTTTCCAGCTCTTAATTGAACTCCTTTTCCTATCTCTATTTTCTCAAATTGTTGTTGCCAATCGATTGTAACGCCTCTACCTCTAGGATAACGAATAGCTATAGAAGTTTCTAAACCTAATTGTGCAGTGTATAAAATATTTCTAAGTTCAACTTCATTTCTTGGAGCAAAAATTATAAGATTAGGAATACACCGTAAGTAAGCTAGATCAAAAACACCATGATGTGTTGCTCCGTCTTCACCTACTAAGCCAGCTCTGTCCAAACAGAAAATAACAGGTAAATTTTGTAGGGCAACATCGTGGATAATTTGATCGTATGCCCTTTGCAGAAATGTGGAATAAATATTACAGTATACATGTAATCCTTGTGTTGCCATTCCTGCTGCTAATGTAACCGCATGTTGTTCAGCTATGCCAACATCAAATGTTCGTTCAGGAAATTCTTCTAACATAAACTTCAAAGAACTTCCAGTGAGCATAGCTGGTGTTATACCAACTATTTTTTTGTTACTTCTAGCAAGTTCTAAAATTGTTTTACCAAAAACATCCTGATATTTTGGCGGCTCAATTGTTCCTTTTTTAGGTAGTAAATCTCCTGAAATTTTATCAAATTTACCAGGTGCGTGGTATTTTACTTGATTTTCCTCGGCTTGTTTTAAGCCCTTTCCTTTGGTAGTAACCACATGTAAAAACTTAGGACCTTCTATTTCTTTTAAACGATTAAACTCTGAAATTAAATCTTTAAGGTTATGACCGTCAATAGGACCAGAATAGTCGAAGTTTAAAGCTTCAATAATATTATCTTGTTCTACATCACTTCTATTCGCTTTTACTCTAGTTAAATATTCTTTTAAAGCACCAACAGAAGGGTCAATACCTATGGCATTATCATTTAAAATAACTAATAAATTAGCATTAGTAACGCCTGCGTGGTTTAAGGCTTCAAAAGCCATACCACTAGCAATGGAAGCATCTCCAATCACGGCGATATGGTATTTTTTAATATTTTGTATCTTAGAAGCAATTGCCATTCCTAAAGCAGCCGATATAGAGGTAGAAGAATGACCAACACCAAAAGTATCATATACACTTTCAGAACGTTTTGGAAATCCAGAAATACCGTCAAGTTGTCTATTGGTATGAAAAACATCTTTTCTACCGGTTAAAATTTTATGGCCATAAGCTTGGTGTCCAACATCCCAAACTAATAAATCATCCGGTGTATCAAAGGCATAATGCAAAGCAATTGTTAATTCAATTACACCTAAGCTAGCACCTAAATGCCCCTCTTTTGTTGCAACAATATCAATAATAAATTGTCTCAACTCTTTAGCTAATTGAGGAAGTTCATCTATTGATAATTTTCTAGTATCAGCAGGAATATTAATATGTTCCAACAAATTTTTCAACATGATACAAATGTACAAAAAGGGAAAGATTTTTGATCTAAACTTTTACAGGAAAGCGAATGAATTATTTTTTCAAAAAAGGGATCATTACCTTTGCTTTATGAGTAAACTATATATAGTACCAACACCCATTGGAAATCTTGAAGATATTACATTTAGAGCAATTAGAGTTTTAAAAGAGGTCGACTTTATCTTAGCTGAAGATACAAGAACTAGTGGTAAACTGTTAAAGCATTTTGAGATTGTTACTCCTATGCAATCGCATCATATGCACAATGAACATAAAACTGTTGAAACTATTGTTAAAAGAATACAAACTGGCGAAGTATTCGCCTTAATTTCCGATGCTGGAACACCAGCAATATCAGATCCAGGATTCTTATTAACACGAGCTTGTATCCAGAATAATATTGATGTTGAATGTTTACCTGGAGCAACAGCATTTGTTCCAGCCTTGGTTAACTCAGGGTTACCGAATGATAAATTTATATTTGAAGGCTTTTTACCAGTGAAAAAAGGCAGACAGACGCGTTTAAAAATCTTAGCTGAAGAAACTAGAACAATGATCTTCTATGAAAGTCCTCATAAACTTATTAAAACATTAACTAATTTCATCGAGTACTTTGGTGCGAGTAGACAATTATCTGTTTCAAGGGAGTTAACAAAATTATTTGAAGAAACAAAGCGAGGAAGTGTAGAAGATGTATTAGCATATTATACGAACAAACCTGCTAAAGGAGAGATTGTTATTGTTGTAGAAGGAAAGAATAAAGAATAGCGTTTGATTCGTCAAAATTTCTGTTTTAATGAAAGAAGTACTTTTCCTATAATTAAATTCAACTCAGAAGTATTTAAACGTACCGATAAACAGTCGTTAACATTTTCTTTGTTATTTTTGCATTTCAAAATTTAGTAATGAGTCAGTTTTATACCCTTAAGATAAAAGAAGTTATTAAAGAGACGGCTAATGCGGTATCTTTAATTTTTAATATTCCAGCCAATTTAAAGTCCGAATTTACTTTTGAAGCAGGACAATATATCACTTTGAAGACCATGATAAATGGTGAAGAAGTGCGAAGAGCTTATTCATTATGTTCTTCACCGAAAAGTAATGAGATAAAAGTTGCAATAAAATCAGTAGAAAATGGTAAATTTTCTGTGCATGCTACAACGCAACTAAATGCAGGAGATTCAATAGATGTTTCTGCACCCGAAGGTAAGTTTATCCTAAATCCTGCAAAAGACAATAATTATGTAGGTTTTGCAGCAGGAAGTGGTATTACGCCAGTTTTGTCTATGATAAAGGCTGTATTAGAAAGCGAAACTAATGCTACATTTACCTTAGTTTATGGAAATAGAACGATAGCTGAAACTATTTTTTATAATGAATTAAATGAATTACATAAAGAATATTTAGGTAGATTTAATCTTAACTATATTTTTAGTAGAGAGAATAACGAGCATGGTTCTTTTGGTAGAATTGATGGGGCACATGTGAACTATTTTACTAAAAATATTTACAAGGATATTAAATTCGATCAAGCCTTTCTTTGCGGACCTGAAGAGATGATTAATACAGTATCAACCAAACTTCAGGAGAATGGTTTTTCAGAAGCAGCTATAAGTTACGAACTCTTTACAGCTTCGATAGATGAAGAAGCTGTAGCCAAAGTTAAAGATGGTGAATCAGAAGTGAAAGTTGTTTTGGATGATGAAGAAACAACATTCAATATGCAGCAAACAGATACTTTATTAGCTGCTAGTTTGCGACACAAAATAGATGCGCCATATTCATGTCAAGGTGGTGTTTGTAGTAGTTGTATCGCTAAAGTTACTGAAGGTAAAGCAGTGATGGTCAAAAATCAAATTTTAACTGATGCTGAACTGGAGGAAGGATTTGTATTAACTTGTCAGGCACACCCTACAACACCAACATTAACGCTAGATTTTGATGATGTTTAAAAAGCAATGCGTATGGGATTATTAGATTATAAAGACGCGTTTTTTGTAGGAGTTTTTATGTCTTTCATGATTGGGCCTGTTTTTTTTATGTTGTTAAAAACAAGTGTGTTAAAAGGAATTAGAGCAGCAATAGCTTTTGATATAGGTGTTGTTTTAGGAGACATAGCATTTATATCCATAGCTTATTTTGGAAGTAGAAGTTTGCTAGAAAAAATTAAAGACGATCCAAGGTTATTTTTGATTGGAGGTTTAGTGCTTATAGTGTACGGATTAATAACATATTTAGACAAGAATAATAAAAAAGAGATAGACGAGTCTACATTAGAAGTGCCAAAAGGTAATAACTACTTAAAACTTTTCTTCAATGGTTTTTTTCTTAATTTCATAAATATAGGCGTGTTAGCTGGTTGGCTTGGGATTATGGTTGTTGTAGGTCCTACATTAGGAATGAATCCAACATCAATATTTTGGTATTTTACTACAGTAATTATTGGTTATGTATTTACTGATATATGTAAGATTACTTTAGCAAAGCAATTAAGAAGTAAGCTTACCTCTTTAGTAATTTACCGAATAAAAAGAGGAATGGGAGTTTTACTAATCGTATTCGGAGCTGTTTTAATGCTGAAGGCATTTATTCCAAAGGAAAAAATGGATCAAATAATGGATAAAGTTGAACTTCCAAGGAAGTCAAGGTAATCTGCTAAGGAAAAGATTAATTTTCATTTTCAAATTCAGAACAATCCAATCGTATTTCGCTACTATATAATTGTTTGTTTAGTAAATTACAATAATGTGTTGAGTCATTTTTTGAGTAAAATTTACAGGTAAAACAAGTTCGTTGTTCTTGTAGTATATCGTTCTTATTTAGTTTATAAATTACAGTACTTAACGTTTTATAAAAACTTTCCTGCTCATATTCAGGCATATCTTTAACTATAGTGTGTAAAGAATCCGAAAAATCGTTTATGTTTAAAACTACTATTTTACCAAGTTCAGATAATCTTATTAAATAGCTTCTACTGTCTGGTATAGAATGATCTTTAAAAACTAGTTTCTTTTTATCTAATGCTTTGATGGCATCGCTAATAGTGGGCTTTGTTACATTAAATTCTTTAGCCAAATGGCTTACATTGCATAACGCTGCTTTGTGATAAGAGATAAAAATTAGTAATTGAATTTGAATAGGGCTTAAGCCAATTAGTTTAGCTTTTTCCCATAGCAATACCTTAAAAGCTTCAGAGACACGTTGTAACCCAACAACAATTTTACTCGAAATATCGAGGTTTTGCTCTTCAGGATTAAAAACGCTTTTACTCATATATCAACACTCATTTAAATATATAACAAAGTTAGCTATCCTATTTAACTAATTATGGATATCTAATTTAATATTGAAAATATACAGATATAATTCTTAACTCGATAATGAATTTATTTAAAAGCTTTGAGTTAAAAAAGGTTAAGTTTATTTTAGTTAGTTATCCTAATTATATAGAATATCAAAAATTATTATTTTTATTTGAGTTACTAATTTGCCATTTCTAGATTGGTATAAAATAGCGATCAATCCTGTATAATTAAGATTACTAATTTGGATTTAAATACTACAAGTTGAATGTTTTATTATTTTCAATTTGAAAATTCGATGTATTTTAATTAAATGTAAAATTTTATAATATAAAGTGCTTGTAAAAATTCGATCCTTCATTTTTATTTTAGTAAGGAGTACTAACAAAATATTTATTAGAAATAGGACCTTCAATTTTCTTGTAAATTAGTAGAAAGAATTGACTTTATCTATTAGAAGAATACCACGTGTTAAATTACTAATGTAAGGTGTGAAAAATAATTAAAAAATGAGCTGTTTCATTTAATAAAACTACGGTAAACCGCAAAATAAAGTGTGGTTATCCCCTTTAGAAATGATAAAAAAAAAGCTTAAAAGCCAATAATCAATTTAGCAATCCAAAAGTATATCAAAATACCAAAAATATCATTACTCGTGGTTATAAATGGTCCAGTAGCAATAGCTGGGTCAACTCCTCTTTTATCTAGAAACAGAGGAATAAAAGTACCAATTATACCAGCAACAATAATAACCACAATCAAAGAAACGGATATAGCCAAAGCTCTTTGAAAGTCTCCACTATATATCCATATAAAACCAAACAAGAAGATAGCAAGTAGAAACCCGTTAAGAGCGGCTAATAACATCTCTTTAACTAATCTGTTATTAATACTTCCCTTAACGTCGTCATTGGCCAAACCTTGAACGATAATAGCAGAAGACTGCACACCAACATTACCAGCCATAGCAGCAATTAAAGGAGTAAAGAAGAATAGCACAGCATTTTCGCTAAACATTTCTTGGAAACCTTCCATGATTAAAAAAGCACCTATTCCGCCAATCAAGCCTAAAAATAGCCAAGGTAAACGAGCACGTGTAAGCTCCAAAATAGTGTCATCAGCTTCAACATCTTGTGTAATACCAGCGGCAAGTTGATAATCTTTATCAGCTTCTTCTTTGATAACATCTACAATATCATCTATGGTAATTCTACCAACTAAAGTTTGTAATTCATCAACAACAGGAATAGCTTCTAAATCGTATTTACGCATTTTATTAGCTACATCTTCAGCAGTATCATTCACAGTTACAAAATCAACTCTAGGAATATAAACATCTGCAATTTTTGATTTTGTAGAAGCCATTAATAAGTCTTTTAATGAAAGGCGACCTTTTAATTTACCAGCATTATCGACTACATAAATTGAATGCACACGCGTAACTTCTTCTGCTTGCTCACGCATTTTTGTAACACAACCTAATACGGACCAATTTTCATTTACTTTCACTAACTCTTTGGCCATTAAACCACCGGCAGAATCTTCGGCGTAACGTAGTAATTCAACAATCTCTTTAGCGTGTTCCTCATCTTCAATTTGCTGCATTACCTGTTGCTTCCTTTCTTCAGGAAGCTCAGCAATTACGTCCGCGGCATCATCAGTATCTAATTCATCAATTTCCTCAGCAATTTCTTTTGCTGATAATTGCTCTAAAACTTTTTCGCGAACATCATCATCAACATCCATTAGTACTTCAGCTGTCGTTTCACTATCTAATAAACGGATAATATAAACAGCTTCGTCAAAGCTTAATTCGTCTAAAACTTCAGCAATATCAGCGTGATGTACGTCGATAAAAAGTTTAGAAAGAAGGGTGTCTTTTTGATTAAGAATTAATTCTGAAACGTTTTCAAGAAGAGCTTTGTTGATTTCTAATGCCATTGGCTGCAATTTTCTCCGTCAATATTATAAATTCCTGCACCGACAGTTGTTCGGGACGCATGGCAAATATAGGGTCTTCTTTTAAGGTATCCGAAAGATTAAAGGATTTTAAACTGCTTCGCAACATTTTTCTTCGTTGGTTGAAGGAAGTTTTCACAACGCGAAAGAACAACTTTTCATCTACAGGTAACGTATAATCTTTTTTTCTAATAAAACGAATTACTCCAGAATTTACTTTTGGAGGTGGATTGAATACTGAAGGAGGAACTGTAAATAGATATTCTACATCAAAAAAGGCTTGTGTTAACACAGATAAAATACCATAAACTTTAGACCCCTTTTTCTCAGCAATACGTTGTGCAACTTCTTTTTGAAACATACCTGAAAATTCAGGTACCAAATGCCGGTTCTCAATTGCTTTGAATACTATTTGTGAAGATATATTATAAGGAAAGTTACCAATGATTGCGACCTGACGATCTTCAAAAGTTTTTCCTAAGTTTTGTTTTAGAAAATCACCTTCAATGATATTAAATTTCTCTTTAGAAGTGTTTAACTTAAAGTGCTCAACAGGGAAAACATCGCGTAAATATGTTACCGATTCACTATCAAGTTCCATAACAGTTACTTTTGGCTTTTTACGTAATAAGTATTTAGTTAGAACGCCCATACCAGGACCAATTTCTAACACGTGATCATAATTTTCCTCTGTTAATGCATCTGCTATTTTTTTAGCAATATTTTCATCAGTTAAAAAATGCTGTCCAAGATGTTTTTTCGCTTTTACACTCATATTGCAAAGATAAGTAGAGTAATTTTAGTGAAAGCTATTGCTTAAATAAATTGATAGTATAATCCAATAGTTTTAGATCTCCAGTTTTTCCATGTCCAGGAATTACAAATAAAATGTCAGGATATTTATTTTTGATATTTAGTACAGTGTTCGACCATTTAGTAGTATCAGCATCATTCAAGTTTCCTTTTTTTGCTCCCAATGATTTTAATAAGCAACCACCAAAAAGTACTTTTTCTTTTGGGAAATAGGCGACAATATTATCTAAAGTGTGTCCTTTACCGAAGTATTCAGCAGTAACTGAAGTATTACCAAAAACAAATTCTTTTGAGTTAGAAAAAGTAACTTCAGGGAGGTCAGTTTTCGAATTCTTTAATAAATTTAAGGTTTTTTGTATTGCAAAAGAAGGAATGTTGTTTTTATGAAATTCAGATAAACCACCTAAACAATCAACATGAAAATGTGTAGGAATAACTGCAATTATTTTACATTTTAATGTGTTTTGAACCCAAGAAATGAGTTCAGTTGAGGCTTCATTAGTTACAGGAGTATCAAAAATTACAGCCTCATTATTATCGTATAAAACCATACCATTACAAGGATATTTACCGTATTTTTTGATTTGCAAATATGAGGTATGAGAAAAAGTGTGCTGAGTAATTTTACGTATTTTTAAGTTTACAGAAGAATAATTTTGTTTTTCATTTTTGCAACTATACACCAGTAAAATTGATAAAAACAAGGTAAAATGATACTTCACGTTAATTACTCGAAACTGTAGAATAAAATTCCTCAATAACTTTTAACTCTGTTCTAAAAGCAACCATTTTATCAGCAAATTTTTTCATAGCATCAGAACGTAATTTTTCAGCGTCATGCTTATAGTAATTGTCTAAGTCTTCTCTGGTATTTGCAGTGTATTGAATAGAGTACGTTACACCACCCATTTCTTCTTCTACTAAGACCTGTGTCATTTTTGCACTTGTAAACCTTCCTGTAGCTAAAACTTCAGGAATATGTGTTTGCATCCAAGTAAGCCATTCTTTATGAACACTTTCATCTATGTTTACAGTTACGTTGTATATATACATAATTTTAATTTGCTTTTTATATGATATTAAAACTTAGATAGTATCACCTCTAAGTTTTCTAAATTTCTTTCTAGCATCAACCAAATAAATACTTGATGGATAATCAAAGATAATTTTTTGATAGTATTCTGAAGCTTTTTCTGGATTGTTTAACATGTTTTTATACAATTCACCAAGCTTATAATAGGCATCATCAACTAAGATACCTTGTTGATCCATTTCAGTAATTTTTAAATAATTTGAAATTGCTTCCTCATATTTTTTTTGGCGTAAAAATAAATCAGCTTGCTTAAATAAAGCTTCATCCTCAATAGACTGTCCTTTATATTCTTTCAAAACATCTGATAATAAAGTTATGGCTTCTTCATTTTTATTTTGATAAGCTAACAAATCTGCTTGTGCATATTTGTGTAAACCTGAAGGAAGGCTATCTTTAGGTTCGTTATCAGAAATAGTCAAGAATAAATCTGCTGCATCGTTTGCAATAAGTTGAGAGGAAGACCCTTTCAAAACCTTTAGTTGGGCTTTGGACCACTTAAAGTCATTTTTAAAATAAGAAGTTTGCGCTACTTTAAAACGAGCTTCTTGTCCTAACTGGTGATTTTTGAATCGTGTTTGAATTCTTGAAAAGTAGATTAATGCTTTATTGAACTTATTCTGATATACTAACGCATCAGCTAATTTTAGTTGAACTCTTGCCTTTTGATAGCTGTTTTTAGCAAAAGTAAGCGCCTTTTCTAAAGTAATTTTTGCTTCTTCAGGCTTGTTTTTTGAGAATATTAAATAATTTGCATAAGCTACTTGAATAGGAAAAGTAGCTTTGTTAACTCCATATGTAGTAAAAATGTCTTGAAATCTTTGATCTACTTCTGGATCTTTAGTAGCCACAGCTATTTTCAAATTCATTAAAATGGCATTAAACTTATCTCTTTCATAACTAGTATCTTTTATGATGATATCGAAGCATTTTTTAGCCGTTTCGAAGTCATCATTTTCAAAAGCAATTTTACCAAGTTGAAGTATACTTGCTAATTTATCTGGATTTCTAGCATACAGAGCTTTGAATTGAATAAGTGCTTTACCATAATCTTTTTGTTTGGTAAATAGCCAACTTAAAAGATCGTTCCAAACATTTTTTGGATTGCTAACCGATTTTTTTAGTAGTACTTTTTTAAATAGAATATTGTTTTTGTCTTCACCATCATCTGTTATATATCTTGAAGTGTAGCGTTTAACAACGTTCAAATAACTGTCATTTTTATCTAAATAATCAACATATTCTTGAAACATGAATTCAAAATCTCCTTTTTCACCATATATCTGTGCAATTTGAAATCCGTAGTGTGCATTTTTATTAACCTTGGATGCTTTTTTATACGCTTCAATAGCTAAGTCTAACTTATTATATCCTTTAAAGAGGTTTGCAACTGTTCCTCCGTAGCCAGATTTTTTAGTAATACCTTTTATTGCTTTTTTATAAAACTGTTCCGCTTTATCAGGGAGTTGTTGCTTCTCATAGTTATAACCTAAAATAACATTAAGGTAAATTAAGCTACTCCTATTTTTTAATTTACTAGTAATTAATTGATCAACTTTTTTAAAATTATTAGTTTCTTGATAACAGGAAGTAAGTCTAGTTAAATAAGAAGTGTTGTATGGACTTTTGGTAACCAGGCTTTTATAAAGCTGTGCAGCCTTTTCAAATTCATTGTTTCTAAAATAATTTTCTGCCAAAGCGTAATTACTCGATTGAGAAAAAGAAAAAGTACTGTTAACCAGTAAAATAAATAAGAATAAACGAAATTTCATCAATCAAAAATAAGGAACTAAAATGTTAAAATTTAATTAAAATGTAGAGTTTTTTAAAGTTTACTGTAATATTTTGGCACGAACTTTGTCTTATATAAAAACAACTAACAAATTTTACAGTATGAAAAACTTAACTACACAATACGAATTGGCAAATAGAAATGCAAAGGAATTTATGAAAAGTGGACAAATAACTCAATATTTTGAGGCACTTTTAGAAGTAAATAAATACAAGAGATTAATGGTTGCTGTAGCAGCAAATTAATATAAAGAAAACAGTAATCAGTTGCGCGCACTGACTACTGCCTTCTTATTATATGATTTAATCTATTTTATCAAAACCACAATACGGTACTAATACATCAGGAATTTTAATTCCATCTTTAGTTTGGTAGTTTTCTAAAATACCAGCTAAAACTCTAGGTAATGCCAAAGAGCTACCGTTTAATGTGTGTACCAATTGACTTTTTCCTTCTTTATTTTTAAAACGTAATTTCAAGCGGTTTGCTTGAAAAGTTTCAAAATTTGAAGCCGAGCTTATTTCTAGCCATCTATCTTGAGCTGTAGAAAATAATTCAAAATCAAAAGTTAAAGCAGCTGTAAAACCAGTATCTCCACCACACAATCTTAAGATCCTGTAGGGTAATTTTAATTCACGTAAAATATCTTTAATATGATCTACCATGCCATTTAATGCATTGTACGAATTGTCTGGGTGTTCAACGCGAACAATCTCTACTTTATCAAACTGGTGTAAACGATTTAAACCACGAACATGAGCTCCATAACTACCAGCTTCTCTTCTAAAACATGGAGTGTAACCAGTAACAGTTATAGGTAATTCATTTTCTTTTACTAGATCTCCGCGAAATAGATTCGTCATAGGAACTTCCGCAGTTGGAATAAGGTATAAATCATCACCAGTTACATGGTACATTTGTCCTTCCTTATCAGGTAATTGACCAGTTCCAAAACCAGAAGCTTCATTCACTAAATGAGGAACCTGAACTTCTTTGTATCCAGCTTTAGTATTTTTATCTAAAAAATAATTGATTAAAGCACGTTGTAAACGAGCTCCTTTACCTTTATAAACAGGAAAACCTGCACCTGTAATTTTAGCACCTAAATCAAAATCTATAATGTCATATTTCTTTGCTAACTCCCAGTGAGGAAGTGCATCTTCACCTAAATCGGGAATCGTTCCTTCTTTGAAAACTTCTTCATTGTCTTCCTCATTTTTACCAGCAACAACTGAAACGTGTGGTACGTTAGGAATCTGAAATAATAAGTTTTGAAGATCATTAGCAACAGTATTTAAAGTGTCTCCTAAAACTTTAGATTGCTCTTTTAATTGACCAGTTTTTTCTTTAAGCAGATTAGCTTTCTGTACTTCTCCTGATTTAAAAAGACCTCCTATTTCTTTGGATAGTTTATTCGATTCAGCTAATATATTGTCAAGTGAAACCTGAGTTGATCTTCTTGTTTCATCGGCTTTTAATACTTCATCAATAAGGGCTTCGGCATTTGCAAAATTACGTTTTGCTAAACCATCTAAAACAGTTTGCCTGTTTTCTCGAATAAACTGAACTTGTAACATCGTTTACGTTTTTATGTAGCGACAAATATAATTGAAGCATCACATTTTAGCAACGTCAGTTACACTTTATTTTGAAGGTAGTTTCTGGATGAAATTTCGTCTTGCTTAAGTTGATTGGTTAGCATTTCAATAGAATTAAATTTTTGTTCTTCTCTTAAGAAATATAATAACTCAACTGATATATGTTGATTATATAGGTCTTTCTTAAAATCAAAAAAATGAACCTCAATGGTCTGAGAACTTCCATTTACGGTGGGCCTACTACCAATATTCATCATACCGAAAGTAAGTTTATTATCAATAAGAGCTTGAACAACATATACACCAGTTTTTGGGATAAGTTTATAGGTTTCTTCTACATTAATATTAGCCGTAGGAAAACCGATTTTACTTCCCAATTTTTTTCCGTTCACAACAACTCCTCTCAAAACAAAACTATAACCTAGGTAATTGTTGGCAGTTTTTAACTCACCATTTAAAAGAGCTTTTCGAATTTTGGTAGAACTTACAGCAATTTCATCAATATCTTGCGCAGGTATTTCTTCTACATTGAAATCATATAAATGTGAATATTCAGTCAGTTGTTCAATATTTCCTTCTCTATTTTTTCCAAAATGATGGTCATACCCAATAATTAATTTAGAAGTATTTAGCTGATTTACTAATATGTCCCTAACAAAGTCTAACGCCGTTAATCTTGAAAAATCTCTACTGAAAGGATGAATTATTAAATAATCTAGGCCCGTTTTAGCCAGTAAATCTATGCGCTCTTGTATGGTGTTTATTAATTTGACTGAAGCGTCTTGTTGTAATACCATTCTAGGATGAGGAAAAAATGTAAGCAAGAGTGATTTTTTATGATTAGCTTTTGCTTCTAGCACTAGCTTTTCAATAATTTTTTGATGACCAATATGTACTCCATCAAAAGTACCTATAGTAACATATGTTTCTTGTGTAGGTTTGAAGTCGAAGATTGAATGAATAGTTTCCAATTCTGATATAAAATTTCCGCAAAGTTACAAGTAAAAAAAACAATAATAATCTTGAGTGCGTCAAAATATCATTATTGCAAAAAAATGTTGCTTTTTTACGTGAAAACTAATAAAAACCATCAAAATATTCTAAAAATGAAAAAAAATTGTATTTTGCGTTATAGTTAACAAATTATTTAAATTATGATTAGAAAGTTATTATTAGTGACGTTTACACTACTGGGTAGCGCATTAATGTTTGCCCAAACTACCATAACAGGTACTGTAAACGATGCATCTCTAGGTGGTCCACTCCCAGGCGCCGATATTAAAGTTTCAAGAAGAGCAGTTGGAACCACTACCGACTTTGATGGTAAATTTACCTTTACAGTTGCAGACAAACCACCATTCGTCATTGAAATATCTTCTTTAGGTTATCAAACCCAGAAAGTCGAAATAACTAAAAATAACCAAGTTATAACAGTATCATTAAAAGAAAATGCAACAGCCTTAGATGAAGTTGTAATTTCAGCATCTAGAACTCCAGAAAGAGTAATGGAATCTCCAGTGACTATTGAAAGATTTGACTCTAGAGCTATAAAAAATACTTCTGCACCTTCATTTTATGACGGGTTAGAAAATTTAAAAGGAGTAGATATCAATACAAGTAGTTTAACATTCAAGTCTGTAAACACCCGTGGTTTTGCCTCATTTGCAAATGAGCGTTTTGTACAGTTAGTAGACGGAATGGATAATTCTTCTCCAGCATTAAATTTCGCTTTAGGGAATCTTCTAGGAATGTCTGAATTGGATGTGAAAACAGTTGAAATTTTACCAGGTGCCGCTTCAGCTTTGTATGGAGCGAATGCATTTAATGGTATTATGTTAATGACTAGTAAAAATCCTTTTAATGATCAAGGGATTAGCGTTGTTGCTAAAACAGGAATAACAAGTCAAGAAGCGGCTGGAGACAACAATTTCGTCGATACTAGTATAAGAATGGCATATGCCTTTGATGATCATTTTGCTGCTAAAGCAACACTTTCATATTTACAAGGTGAAGAATGGCATGCAACAGATTATAGAAATACGAACGGTGTAGGTGAAACATACATACCAGGAGATAGAAATTCAAGGCTAGATTATGATGGAGTTAATGTTTATGGTGATGAAGTTTCAACAGATTTAAAAAGAGTTGTGGATGCATTGGTAGCAAATGGTTCTCTTCCTTCTTCAGCTTTAGGAATTGTACCTAATGTAGATGTAAGTAGAACAGGTTATAATGAAGTTGATCTTATGAGCAATGAAGCTAAGAGTATGAAATTTGGTGCTTCTTTACACTATCGTCCATGGGGTAATGATCGTTTAGAATTTATTTGGAATTCTAAATATGGTAGAGGAAATACTATATATCAAGGCCAAAACCGTTACAATATTGCTAATTTCTTTATGGAACAACATAAATTTGAAGCAAGAGGGAAAAACTTTTTCCTGAGAGGTTACTATACTGGAGAAGATGCAGGAGATTCATACGATACTCGTTTTTTAGGAATCAACTTAAACAATCAGTGGGTTATAAACCCAGCAACAGATCAGTTAGCAGCACCAGAAGATGCTAACAATACATGGTATGCACGTTATGTATTAGGTTATTTTAATGCAGCAACACAGTCAGGAGCTAATCCTACGCAAGCGCATGCAGCAGGTAGAGCTTTTGCTGATTTTAATAGATTTTTACCAGGAACATCTAATTTCACAAATGCTTTTAATAAAGTTACTGCAGACCCAGATTTACGTACGGGATCTAAGTTTCAAGATCAAACAGGATTATACCATGCAGATGGTAACTTGAATTTAAGAGATTATATAGATTGGGCAGAAGTTCAGTTTGGTGGATCTTATCGTCAATTCAAATTAAACTCTTTCGGGACAATCTTTACAGATAGTGATGGACCTATTCGATATGATGAATATGGATTATACACTCAATTACAGAAGAAAATGTTAGAGGAAAGACTTAAGTTAACAGCTTCTGTTCGTTATGATAAAGCTCAAAACTTTGATGGTAATGTATCGCCTCGTCTATCATTAGCATATGCAGCAGGAGAATCAAAAAATCATAACTTTAGAGCATCTTTTCAAACTGGTTTTAGAAACCCAACAACTCAAGATCAATACATTGGTTTAACTACAGGTGGAGGTACTTTAATTGGTACAGCGGAAGATAACTTAGATCGTTTTACATCTTTACCTATAGGAGTTAGCCCAGCAGGTCAAGGTTTATCTGGTTTAGGAACGACAACAACATATACTGGTAGAGATGCGTTCGAAAATGCGTATTCTGCAAGTTCTTTGGAAGATTTTAGTACGGCTGTAGGAAGGGATGTTGCAAATGGAGTAACACCACAAAATGCTGCTGCTGCTAATTTTGGATTATTACAAAAATCAAACTTTGGTTTAGTAAAACCTGAAAAAGTAACATCGTATGAAGTAGGGTACCGTGGAGCAATTCCTACAGGAGAAAATAAATTGAGTGTAGACTTAAGTGGTTACTACAATAATTATGAAGATTTCATTGCTATTAAGAATATTGCAGTTCCATTATATGGTACGGCAGGCGCGAGCTTAACAGATGCACAAGGTCAATTAGCATTGGCTTCTGTTGTTAATGGAGATTTTGCTGGAGTAGGTTTTAGAACAAATTCTAATGCAGACATCAGTTCTTACGGTGTAGGTTTAGCATTAAATACTAAAGTATTTAACGGTTTTAATGTTGGTTTAAACTATACGTGGTCTAAGTTTGATTTTGATCAAGAGAGTGACCCAGATTTTGAAGCAGCTTTTAACACACCAGAGCACAAAGTGAAAGTTCAATTTGGTCATCCAAATGTTTTTAAGAATTTTGGATTCAATTTTAACGTACGTTGGCAAAATGATTTCTTATGGCAATCATCTTTCTTAGAAGGAACAGTGGATAGTAGAACAGTTTTAGATGCTCAGGTAAATTACAAGATACCTTCTATAAAATCTACATTTAAATTAGGAGGAGCAAATTTAACAGGTCAAGAATACTTAAGTGCTCCAGGAGTTGGTGCAGTAGGATCACAGTATTATATTTCTTGGACAATTAATAACTAAAAAAATGGAAAAAATGAGATTTAAATATAGTTGGTTACCTATAATTTTATTAGGCTTAACCGCATGTGATGTAAATAATGAATTAGAAGCAATACCAGAAGAAGTATCCAACGAAGAGGTTATACCATTAAATACAAATGGATTGATTTTATCAAATTACATATCAGTAGGAGCTTCTTTTACGGCAGGATTTAGTGATGGTACACTTTTTAAAGCATCTCAAGAAAATTCATTTCCTAAGATATTAGCAAATAAGTTCGCTATGGCCGACGGAGGAGCATTTGAGCAGCCTCTAATGAGCGATAATATCGGAGGACTTTTATTCTTGGGCAATGTTATTCAAGGACCAAGATTATATTTTGATGGAAGCGGACCAACTGTGTTAAAGCAAAAACCTACAACAGAAGTAACCGATGCACTAACAGGGTCATATAATAATTATGGAATTCCAGGAGCTAAAAGTTTTCATTTAGTTGCCCCAGGTTACGGAAACCCACAAGGGGTTCCAGTAGGAGCAGCTAACCCATATTTTGCGCGTTTTGCTTCTAGCCCAACAGCTACTGTACTTGGAGATGCCTTAGCAAAGCAACCAACATTTTTTACGCTGTCTGAAGTTGGAGGAAATGATGTTTTAGGATATGCATTAGCAGGAGGAGATGGTGTAAACCAAGAAGGAAACTTTAATCCAGCTACTTATGGACCTAGAGATATTACTGATCCGAATGTATTTGCAAATGTTTTTAACCAAATAGTTACAGCTTTAACTGCAAATGGAGCTAAAGGTGTGGTAGCTAATGTTCCTTACATAACTTCATTAGCACATTTTACAACTGTTCCTTATAATCCTGTTCCATTGGATGCAGCAACAGCTGCAGCGGTAAATCAAGCATATGCACAATATAATGGCGGAATACGTCAGGCTTTTGCAGCATTAGTAGGTTTAGGTGCCGTACCTCAAGCTGTAGCAGACGCTGAGATAGCTAAAAGAACAATTAACTTTACTGCGGGTCAAAATGCGGTGGTAATAGTTGACGAAGATTTAATAGATTTAGGAGCTATAAACCCTGCTTTTGCAGCATTACCTCAATACAGACAAGCAACTGAAGATGATTTATTTGTATTGTCTAGTTCTTCTTTTATTGGAACTAAGGCAGACCCTAACAATCCTTTAAGTATTAATGGTGTTGCTATTCCTTTAGCAGATAAATGGGTGTTAACTCCACAAGAACAAGCAGAAATTAAAAAAGCTACAGATTTATTTAATACTATTATTGAAGGTGTTGCGAATTCTAACCCTAATGTTGTTCTTATAGATTTTAAATCTATCTTACAAGAAGCATCAACATCAGGTCTTGTTTTTGATGATTATACATTAACGACAAATTTAGTTTTTGGTGGTTTAATAAGTTTAGATGGAGTACATTTAACGTCTAGAGGATATGCATTATTAGCGAATAAGATTCTAGCGGTTATGGATGTTCCAACAGATGAAGGTGGTTTTGGAACTAATTTTACCGAAGCAACTGACGGTTTAGCTAAAGCAGATAACTATCCAACAAATTACTCGCCAATGTTACTAAAGTAGGTAAGTAATTCAAATAAAATACCAAGTAAAAAAGAAGATTAAATATTTATTTAATCTTCTTTTTTTTGGTTACCTACTTTACCATTATTGATAATGTATTTCTTGTACTTTCCATCTTTATACCTATTATAAATAAATACTGGCATTAATATAAAAGCCATAAAAAACACACCAAGTCCCATAACTATTTGGGCTTTATGATGAACAATATTTAAAAGATAAATACCTATAGCCATCCAAAATAAGAAGATGATGAAAAGAATTTTAATTACTATTTTCATAGGGTTGTTATTTATAAAACAAAAATAAAAATCCTATCAGGTTGACTTGATAGGATTTGAATGTATTTTAATCGATTTGTTACATTTTCATTAACCAAGAGCGTATATCTACTTCTTTTTTAATAATTGTTCTTAAATCTTCTATTTTTACGCGTTTTTGCTCCATTGTATCTCTGTGTCGAATGGTAACAGTGTTATCTTCTAAAGTATCATGATCTACTGTTATACAGAATGGCGTTCCAGCAGCGTCTTGTCTTCTATAACGTCTTCCAACAGCATCTTTTTCATCGTAAGAAACGTTAAAATCCCATTTTAAATCTTCCACAATTTTACGCGCTACTTCAGGCAAACCATCTCTTTTAATTAAAGGTAAAATAGCAGCTTTTGTTGGTGCTAAAACAGCAGGTAACTTAAGCACGGTTCTGGTTGTATTGTTTTCTAATTCTTCTTCTTGTAAAGCTTTAGAAAAAACAGCTAAGAACATTCTATCTAAACCAATAGAGGTTTCCACAACATAAGGAACATAGCTTTTATTCTCTTCGTGATCAAAATACTGTAGTTTTTTTCCTGAATGTTCTTCATGAGCTTTCAAGTCAAAATCTGTTCTCGAATGTATACCTTCCAATTCTTTAAAACCAAAAGGGAATTTGAATTCAATATCTGCAGCTGCATCAGCATAATGAGCCATTTTCTCATGATCATGGAAACGGTAATTATCTTTACCCATTCCTAAAGATAAATGCCATTTTAAGCGTGTTTCTTTCCATTGTTCATACCATTCTCTTTGTGTACCTGGCTTTACAAAGAATTGCATTTCCATTTGTTCAAACTCACGCATTCTAAAGATAAATTGGCGTGCCACTATTTCATTACGAAACGCTTTTCCTGTTTGTGCTATTCCGAAAGGAATTTTCATTCTTCCAGTTTTTTGAACATTTAAAAAGTTCACGAAAATACCTTGAGCTGTTTCTGGTCTAAGATATACCTTCATTGAGCTATCTGCAGAAGCTCCTAACTGTGTGCCAAACATTAAATTAAATTGTTTAACATCAGTCCAGTTTTTACTTCCTGTTAAAGGGTCAGCAATTTCTAACTCTTCAATTAAGGTTTTAACATCAGCTAAATCTTCATTTTCTAAAGATTTCCCTAAACGAGATAAAATGGTATTTATTTTTTCTTGATAACCAACTACACGAGGATTGGTAGCAACAAATTGCTCTTTATCAAAAGAATCTCCAAAACGCTTTTGTGCTTTTTTAACTTCTTTTTCAATTTTAGTTTCAATTTTTGCACAGTAATCCTCAACCAAAACATCAGCTCTATATCTTTTCTTAGAGTCTTTATTGTCAATTAACGGATCATTAAACGCATCTACATGCCCTGAAGCTTTCCAAGTGGTTGGATGCATTAGAATAGAAGCATCGATACCTACAATATTTTCATGCATTTGTACCATTGCTTTCCACCAATATTCTCTAATATTTTTTTTCAGCTCAACTCCATTTTGAGCATAGTCATACACAGCACTAAGTCCGTCATAAATTTCAGAAGATTGAAAAATATACCCGTACTCTTTTGCGTGAGAAATTACCTTTTTAAATTGATCTTCTTGTTTTGCCATATTGCAAAAATATAATAAGCTTTTAATTAATGTATATAGTTAAAGAAAAAAAGCGAAGAGTTTAAAAATCTTCGCTTTTGTTTTGTTGATTTTTATAATTTATCGGAGTTTAACGGTCGTTGTGCCAGAAAAAATACCATCCACAAAGGTGTTTATAGTGTAACGTCCTTTATTAATGTCGTCTCTGTTCACTAAAACTAAAGAAACAATACCTAACTGATTATTGTCATAATCAGCCTTAATTTCGTCACTAAAAACAATAGTAGCGTTGTTTTTTAATTTTTTATTGCCTTTTGCAGCAATTACATTTTTATTTTGATCTAAAATTTGAATTAAAATTTCCTTTCTTCCAGGATCTGTTACCGGGTTAGCTAGTAAATCAAAATTAACTTTAAAAGCATCTGCTCTTGAAGATCTAGATGTACTTGTAAGTTTTCCACTACTTCTTTCTTTCATAGCTATCGCGCGAATAGAACTAGTTTTGATAATACCAGCGATATCAACTTTAGCTTTTAGTTTTTTCTGCTTACTGATTAAACTTTTATTCTTAGCAACTAAGGTCTTCTGAGATTTGGTGTTTTTATTAAGTTGCTCCTTAACTATTATATTTTCTTGAAGGAGTGCATAATTTTGCTTGTTTAGGGAGTCTACTTGTATGAAAAGCCTTCTGTTTTCACGTTCTAACTTTACAATTTGTCTTGAATATTTAACAATGAGATTGTAGTTTGATTTTTCAAGACTTTTTATAGAGTCTCTAAGATCAATTATCTTATTAATTTCTCGTATTAATCGTTTGTTAATTTCTTTATTTTTTACTGAAACGTTTTTATAATCTTCAATAATCTCGTCAAGTTCAGCCTGAAGTTCTATTTTTTGTTCAGAAAAAGCATCTTCAAGTTTTTGATAATTACTATTCAACCTGAAAGAGTAAATTATTAATAAAAGAACTAATACACCAATTAAATACTTATAACCGTTAGGTTTTAAGGAGTTTCGCGTGCTCATTATGTAACTATATTGGGGGTTTAACTTTTATATGATTCTTGTTTTTCCAATAACTTTTAATTGGGGCTAGCTATTAAAAACGTGTCAAAGGTACTAATATATAAATAATTACCAATTTTTTACTTAAAAATCAATTTACTGTCTGTTGTTTTACTTCATATTTAGAAGTGGTATGTGAAAATTATAAAGGCATTTTTAGTGTTTTATTAAACTGATAAAAGCGTTATACACCTTCAGAAATTTGTCTCAATTCTTCTTCATTTTCAATAAATATATCCTTGTTTTTCAAACTGATTAAATCCTTCTTTTTAAATTCGGAAAGTAATCTAATAGTGGTTTCGGTAGCAGTGCCTATAATATTAGCAATATCTTCTCGAGAAAGGTGAATACTAAGCGCACCGTTTTCGTCTAATCCAAATTCTTCTGCTAAATTTAATAAAGTATGAGCTAAACGTTGTTTAACACTTTTCTGAGCCATCTCAACAACAGTATTATTATTGGTCTTAAGCGACATCGCCATTTCCTTTAAAAAGGACATACTAAAGTTATTGTTCTCGTTAAGATCTCTTAAAATTTCGTGTTTAGGAATGAAACAAATTTCCATTTCATTGACAGCAGTAGCCTTTAAATTTGCGGCTTCTTCACTAATTAAGCTACGTTCACCTAATAAATCGCCTCGTTTAACCAAATTAACAATTTGTTCTCTACCATTCTCACTCATTTTTGAGACTTTACAAATACCTGATTTTATACAGAAAATCCCATTTATATATTCACCTTCATTAAAAAGAACGTCTCCTTTTTTAATTGTTTTCACGGTTTTACAATGTGAAACTCGAATTAATTCTTCTTTGGTTAACGTTTTTAAGGCATTTAATTGCCTTATGATACATTGCTCACATTTGCCCATAGTTCTTTGAATTGTGCCATGCCATAAAGTTAAAAAAAGTCTTCCATAAAGTCTTTAAAAAATACTAAAAGCTGATAAATGTCATAGTTTGTGATTTTTATCCTACAGAAATTTGCATTAGGCAAACGAGTACATATGGAAACACAATGTTATCACTGTGGGAATTTATGCGATGACGATCACATCACACTTCACAACAAGTCATTTTGTTGTAACGGATGTAAAACAGTTTATGAAATTTTTTCAGAAAACGATTTAACATGTTACTATGACTTACAGGAAAACCCAGGTGCAATACCTGAAGAAATACAAGGGAAATATGACTATTTAGATAATGAAAAGATTATTGAAAAACTTCTTGAATTCAACAATGAAAATACACAAGTAGTTTCTTTATACATACCTCATATACATTGTAGTTCTTGTATTTGGGTTCTGGAAAACCTACATAAACTTCAGAAAAGTATCTCCACATCTCAAGTAAATTTTCCTAAAAAAACACTAAGGGTTACTTTTAATAACACAACAATTACATTGAAGGAACTTGTTTTGTTATTAAGTGCTATAGGTTATGAACCTTATATCTCTTTAGAAGATTATGAAGAGGGCAAAAAGAAAATAGATAGGAGCCTCATTTATAAACTAGGACTAGCTGGATTTGCTTTTGGAAATATTATGTTACTGTCTTTTCCTGAGTATTTTGAAGAACAAGAATTTTGGTTAGAAAAATATAAGCATACATTTCGTTGGTTAATGTTTGCGTTTTCTATTCCAGTAGTTTTTTATGCTTCTCAAGATTATTTCATTTCAGCATATAAAGGCATTCGATCAAAGGTATTAAATATTGATATACCGATAGCTTTAGGGATTTTAGTATTATTTATGAGAAGTTCCGTTGAAATTATTCTGGATATTGGAAGTGGTTTTTTTGATAGTTTAACGGGGTTGGTTTTCTTTTTATTATTAGGAAAATTCTTTCAGCAAAAAACATATAATTACTTGTCTTTTGAACGCGACTATAAATCCTATTTTCCTATTGCAGTTACTAAAATTCTCAAAGACAGCACAGAGCAAAACACACAAATATATGAAGTTAAGCAAGGAGATCGATTATTAATTAGAAACCACGAATTAATTCCTGTAGATGGAATTCTTATAAAAGGAAATGTTCAAATAGATTACAGTTTTGTAACTGGAGAAGCAGTTCCAGTTTCTAAAGTTTCTGGTGATAAATTATTTGCAGGAGGGAAGCAACTTTCAGGAGCCATAGAAATAGAAGTTTTAAAATCTGTTGAACAGAGTTATTTAACACAATTATGGAGTAACGATGTATTTAATAAGGATAAGAATATATCCTTCAAAACACTAACCGATATTATAAGTAAACGTTTTACCATTGTCATTTTATTTATAGCAATTCTAGCTACACTAGTTTGGTTATACATAAATCCTTCAAAAGCCTTAAATGTTGGCACAGCAGTATTAATTATAGCTTGTCCGTGCGCTATAGCATTAGCTTCTCCATTTACATTAGGAAACATACTTCGCATTTTAGGTAGAAGAAAAATGTATGTTAAAAATGCAACAGTAATAGAGCAGTTAGCTCAAATTGACACTATAGTTTTTGATAAAACAGGAACATTAACGACGAGTAACGATTGCGAGATAACTTATGAAGGTAAACCTTTTTCTAGTGAAGAAAAAGTAGCACTTAAAAGTACACTTCGAGTTTCCAATCACCCATTAAGTAGAGGAATTTACAATTCTTTGCAAAAAAGTAACTCAGTAGCAGTATGTGAAGTAAATGAAATTGTAGGGAAAGGAATAACAGGAAAAGTAAATAATGTACCCGTTAAAATAGGGTCAGGTTCATTTGTGAACCAAAGGGAGGAACAGCAAAATATGGATACTTCAGTTCATATATCCATAGAAAATCAGTACAAGGGGAAGTTCACATTAAAAAACAAGTATAGAGAAAATGTAAAAAAGGTATTTAATCTCCTTGCGAAATCATATCATCTATCTGTAGTATCAGGAGATAATGAAGGGGAAAAAGAGTATTTACAACAGTTACTTCCTAAACCAACAATACTCTTGTTTAATCAAAAACCAAAAGATAAACTCAATTATATAGCAAGTTTACAAAAGAAAGGAAAAAAAGTATTAATGATTGGTGATGGATTGAACGATGCAGGTGCTTTAGCTCAAAGTAATGTTGGTATTGCTATTTCTGAGAATATAAATGTCTTCTCTCCTGCATGTGATGCGATTTTAGATGCCACTCAATTTCAAAACATATTCACATTTATAAAATTATCAAAGCAAGCAATACAAATTATTAAATACAGCTTTTTAATATCGCTAATCTATAATAGTATTGGATTATACTTCGCCATCACAGGGCAACTCTCCCCAGTAGTCGCAGCAATATTAATGCCTTTGAGTTCCATTAGTATCGTAGTTTTTACAACGATTGCTACAAATTTAATTAGCAGAAAAATATAATATGAAATCACTTATTCAAAAATACAACGTACCCGGACCAAGATATACAAGTTACCCAACAGTTCCGTATTGGGATTCAACTACGTTTTCAAAGGAAAAATGGCTTCAAAGTTTTAAAAGATCTTTTAAGGAAAGTAATTCGAAAGAAGGAATTAGTATATATATACATTTACCTTTTTGCGAAAGCTTATGCACTTTTTGTGCATGTCATAAACACATAACTAAACGTCATGAAGTTGAAAAGCCATACATAGAAACGGTATTGAAAGAGTGGAATCTTTATGTAAATCTAGTAGATGAAAAACCAATCCTGAAAGAAATTCATTTAGGAGGAGGAACTCCAACCTTTTTTACTGAAGAAAATTTAAACTATCTAATAAATAATATTCTTAATGTAGCAGAACTTCATCCAGACTTTGAATTTAGTTTTGAAGGACATCCTAATAATACAACCAAAGAACAATTAGAAACATTATATAGTTTAGGATTTACAAGGGTAAGTTTTGGTGTGCAAGATTATAACGAGAAGGTTCAAAAAGCAATACATCGTGTACAATCGTTTGAAAACGTAAAACGTGTCACCAATTGGGCTAGAACTATAGGCTATACTTCGGTAAGTCACGATTTAATTTTCGGGTTGCCTTTTCAAACTATAGAAAGTATTACAGATACAATTCATAAAACAAAAGAATTATACCCTGATAGAATTTCATTTTATAGTTATGCACACGTACCATGGATAAGAGGTGTTGGTCAAAGAGGTTTTAGTGAAGAAGATTTACCTAAAGACGAAGAAAAGAGAGTATTGTATGAACTAGGGAAAGAGTTATTATCGAATTTAGGATATATAGAAATAGGAATGGATCATTTTGCATTATCATCAGATAGTTTGTATAAAGCCACAGTGGAAAAAACATTGCATAGAAACTTTATGGGATATACTGCAAATAAAACTCAATTAATGGTAGGTTTAGGAATGTCAGCCATTAGTGATTCTTGGTACGGCTTTGCCCAAAACGTAAAAACGTTAAAGGAATATGAAGCTTTAGTTAATAAAGGAGAGATTCCTGTATTTAGGGGACATATATTAACTACTGAAGATTTGAGAATAAGACAACATATCCTCAATATTATGTGTCAGCTTAAAACTTCTTGGAGCGATGAGGAATGTAAAGATCTTGAAGAATCATTACAGCTCTTAGAAGAAGCAGAATCAGACGGACTACTAATTGTTTCTGAAACAGGTTTAAAACTACACAAAGATGCTTTACCTTTTGTAAGGAATATTTGTATGGCTTTTGATGTAAGGATGCAACGAAACAAGCCGCAAGCGAAATTATTTTCAATGACAATTTGAAAAACTACTGAACTATGACAAATGTCATAGTTTAAAAAATGAAGTAAAACTAACTTTGAACTATAATTATCAGGCAAAATTATGAGTGTAATATATCTACTACTTAGTGTAAGTGTATTGGTGGCTATTGTTTTTTTTATCGCTTTTATTATTTCAGTAAAAAAAGGACAATATGATGATACCTACACTCCTTCAATTAGAATGTTGTTTGATGATGAATTAGTAACAAAAGAAACAAACGAAAAATAGACTTTTAATTCAAATTAATTATGGAGATGCAACAATTTTATTACGATAACAAAATCGTAAAAAAATTTATCTACGCAACTTTACTGTGGGGAATAGTAGGGTTTTCGGTAGGATTACTTTTAGCATTCATGTTTTTATTTCCAAACTTAACAGACGGTATTTCGTGGTTAAGTTTCGGAAGACTGAGACCTTTACATACTAATGCTGTAATTTTTGCTTTTGTAGGAAATGCGATTTATGCAGGAGTGTATTACTCGCTGCAACGATTATTAAAGGCTAGAATGGCTAGCGATATGTTAAGTAACATTAACTTTTGGGGATGGCAATTAATTATTGTAGCCGCAGCAATTACACTTCCTTTAGGATACACAACATCTAAAGAATATGCAGAGTTAGAGTGGCCAATAGATATTGCAATAGCTATTGTTTGGGTTGTGTTTGGTGTAAATATGATATGGACAATATTAAAAAGAAGACAACGCCATTTATATGTTGCGATATGGTTTTATTTAGCAACTTTTGTAACCGTTGCCGTACTACACATTTTCAATAGTTTAGAATTACCTGTAAGTGGCTTAAAAAGTTATTCTGTTTATGCAGGTGTTCAAGATGCTTTAGTACAATGGTGGTATGGTCATAATGCAGTAGCCTTTTTTTTAACAACACCATTTTTGGGATTAATGTATTATTTTGTTCCTAAAGCTGCTAACAGACCCGTGTATTCATATCGTTTATCTATAATACATTTCTGGTCTTTGATTTTCATTTATATATGGGCGGGTCCGCATCATTTATTATATTCTGCATTACCAAATTGGGCACAAAACTTAGGAGTTGTATTTTCTATAATGCTCATTGCGCCTTCTTGGGGAGGAATGATAAATGGATTATTAACCTTACGTGGAGCATGGGATAAAGTTCGACAAGATCCTGTATTAAAATTTATGGTTGTTGGTATTACTGGATATGGTATGGCAACTTTTGAAGGACCAATGTTATCACTTAAAAATGTAAATGCAATTGCTCACTTTACAGATTGGATTATTGCTCATGTTCATGTTGGAGCTTTAGCGTGGAATGGTTTTATGACCTTCGGAATGCTGTATTGGTTAGTACCAAAATTATTCAGAACAAAACTATATTCAAGAGCCTTAGCGAACGTTCATTTTTGGGTTGGAACGTTAGGAATTGTAATGTATGCCTTACCAATGTATGTGGCTGGTTTTGTACAGGCGTTTATGTGGAAGCAATTCAATCCAGACGGAACATTAACTTACGGTAACTTTTTAGAAACTGTACAAGAAATTGTACCCATGTATTGGATGCGTGCTATAGGAGGAAGCTTATATATTTTAGGGGCTTTGGTAATGGTGTATAATGTATATAAAACTGTTCGAGCAGGGAAACAAGTTACTGATGATTTAGCAGAAGCACCAGCTTTAGCGAAAGTTTCAAAACATAGAACTAGTGGAGAAACTTGGCATACTTGGTTAGAACGTAAACCAATTAAACTAACATTATATGCAACTGTAGCAATTTTAATTGGTGGCGTTGTACAAATTGTACCTACGTTAATGGTGGAATCTAACATTCCACAGATTGAAGCGGTGAAACCATATTCACCGTTAGAGTTGGAAGGAAGAGATATTTACATTAGTAATGGATGTGTGTCTTGTCACTCACAAATGGTACGTCCATTTAGAAGTGAAGTAGAGCGTTATGGCGAATATTCTAAAGCAGGAGAATTCGTATACGATCATCCATTTTTATGGGGAAGCAAACGTACTGGACCTGACTTACACAGGATAGGAGGAAAGTATAATGACAATTGGCATTTTAATCATATGTACGATCCACAAAGTACTTCACCAGGGTCTATAATGCCAGCGTATCAGTGGATCATCAGAAATGAACTGGATAAATCCAATATAGAAGGAAAAATGAGAGCCATGGTACGTCTTGGAGTACCTTATACTGAAGAAGAGATTATAAATGCTCAACAAAGTATGAATGAGCAAGGAGAGAAGATACAAGAGAATTTATATAACGATCCAGATTTTGCAAAGACATATGAAGATGACAAAAAGTACGCGTTAAAAAATAATCTACCTTTTGTTGAAATGAAAGATCGAGAAATCGTTGCACTAATAGCTTACTTACAGCGATTAGGTGTAGATATTAAAGTAAAAGACGTAAAAGACAAATTATCAAAAAAATAGAGATATGCTAAAGTTTGTAAAAAATCATTTAGAAAGTATTACAGGAATAGAGATATACCCTATCATCTCATTATCTATATTCTTTACATTCTTCATGTTGCTTTTTTGGTGGGTGTTTACTGCAAAAAAAGAATATATAAATAAAGTAAGTGATTTACCATTAGATAACTAAAAAAAGAATATGATGAAAAGAAATATTCAATCGATAGGATATATAGCCTTTATAGGAATTAGTTTTTGGGCTTTAATAAAAGCAATCGTTTCCTACAAAAATCCATTCAGTCTGTATGAGAATCCTTTAGTCTGGGCGCTTTTAATTGCATTAGCAATGGTAGTGTTAGTTAAAGAATACTTTAATACTACAATTCAAAAGATAGCGGAGGAATTAAAAATGGAAAAAGAAGGTATTATTCCAGAGGAAATTGACGAATGGGCTTGGGTGAAAAAAATAACAAAACGCTTCACAAAATCTCATGCGTTAGAGGAAGAAGAAAAAATTGTTTTAGATCATAATTATGATGGAATTAAGGAGCTCGATAACGTGCTTCCTCCATGGTGGGTATACTTGTTTTATGCGACTATAGTTTTCGGATTGATATACTTAGTACGATTTCATATTGTAGGTGGAGATACTCAAGAGATGGAGTATGAAAAAGCAATGATACAGGCAAAAAGAGCAATAGAAAAGTATAAAAAAGTAACGCCAAATGCTTTCGACATTAATACAGTTACACTATTATCTGAAAAATCTGATATTTCTAGAGGTAAAGCCATTTTTAGTTTGAACTGTGCTTCATGTCATGCACCAGATGGAGGTGGAGGTATTGGTCCAAATTTAACGGATAAAAATTGGATTCTAGGTGGAGGTTTTAAGAATGTATTTAATACGGTGTACAATGGAGGTAGAGACGGAAAAGGGATGATCGCATGGAAGACAACATTAAAACCACAAGACATTCAAAAAGTAGCGAGTTATGTAATAACATTAGAAGGAACAGATCCTGCTAAACCCAAAAAACCACAAGGAGAGATTTGGGAAGGTGAATAAAAGGAGAAAACTGGTCATTGTGGAGGTAACAAAGTGAAATGAGGTAATCTATTCTTCGAAAAATATTTTGAAATAAAATAAAAAAGATTACCTCGCCATTCTTTCTCGTAATGACGTTATGAAATCGTTGTTATACATGTTCAGATAAAATGAAGTAATTGTTTAAAAATAGTATTAATAATAAATAGTTAGTTTTTAGTTGACAATGGAAACACCCAAAAACGAAAAATTTAGGGATAGTATCGGCACCATAGACGCCGAAGGAAAACGTGCTTGGGTGTTTCCTAAAAAACCAAGTGGAAAGTTTTATAAATACCGTACTTATGTTAGTTACGTTTTATTAGCATTTCTCTTATTAAGCCCCTTTATTAAAATAAAAGGAAATCAGTTTTTATTATTCAATGTTTTTGATAGAAAGTTCAATGTTTTTGGATTTCCCTTTTGGCCTCAAGATTTTCATTTAGTAGTAATTTCAATGATTATTGCTGTGGTATTTATAACCTTATTTACAGTAGTGTTTGGGCGTATTTTTTGTGGTTGGATTTGTCCGCAAACTATTTTTTTAGAAATGGTTTTTAGAAGGATAGAGTATTGGATAGAAGGAGATAGAGGGAAACAAATTCGTTTAGATAAACAGTCATGGAATACAGAGAAAATCAGAAAAAGAATAACTAAATGGGCGCTATTCTTTATTATATCATTCATTATAGCTAATGTGTTTTTAGCTTACTTAATTGGTAGTGACGAATTACTACAATACATTATTCAAGGGCCGTTAAAGCAGATGAAAACATTCACGGCATTGTTAATTTTTACAGGAGTCTTTTATTTTGTTTTTGCTTGGTTTAGAGAACAAGTATGCATTATTGCTTGTCCTTATGGAAGGTTACAAGGAGTATTGTTAGATAATCAATCCGTGGTAGTTGCTTATGATTATAAAAGAGGAGAAAAAGAGAAAGGGAGAGCTAAATTTAATAAGAAAGAAAACAGAGAAGCATCAGGAAAAGGAGATTGTATAGATTGTAAACAGTGTGTACATGTTTGTCCAACAGGAATAGACATAAGAAACGGAACTCAATTAGAGTGTGTAAATTGTACGGCTTGTATTGATGAATGCGATACAATTATGGATAAAGTTGGATATCCTAAAGGGTTAATTCGTTTTGCTAGTATTGAAAATATTGAGAGAAAAACACCATTCAAGTTTACTTTGAAAATGAAAGGATATGTGGCTGTTTTGGGAATCCTAGTGGGCATCTTAATAGGAATGCTGTTTTTGAGAAACGATGTAGAAGCAAAGGTTTTTAGATTACCAGGACAATTATATCAGCATAAAGACAACGGAATAATAAGCAATGTATATTCTTATAAAATTGTAAATAAAACAACAAAAGAAATTAAAGGAATCAGTTATAAATTATTGTCTCATAAAGGAAAAATAGAAGTAGTAACACATCAAAAATTTACCATTCCAAAACAAGGTTTAGCTGAGGGATCATTATTTATTGAACTTCACATTTCATTATTAACAAAAGACAAAATACGTTTAAAAATCGGTGTATACAGTGAAGATAAACTTATTGAAACAACGACTACTAATTTCTTAGGTCCGAGAAGTTTTAGATAATATGAGTAACAAAGGATTTAAACTCCTTTATAAAAGAATTTAATTATGAAATTAAACTGGGGTACAGGAATCGTAATAGCAATTATAGCGTTTATAAGTTTTATAATGATTATGGTAATTACCATGATAACAGATAAAAAATACAACCACGATTTAGTTACGGAGCAATATTACCAAAAGGAATTAACATATCAAGAAAATATCGATGCTATAACAAATGCTAAAGAATTGAAAGAACCAATTCAAATAAAACAAACAAAAAACGGATTGCAGATATTGTTTCCAAGTAATTTCAATAAAAAGGAAATTAAAGGAAAAGTGTTCCTGTATAGGCCATCTAATAAAACATTGGATTTCGAAATGCCAATTTCCTTAACCAATACATATTTGCTCGTGCCTGAGATTAACTTATTAGGTGGCCGTTGGAACATTAGTATAGCATTCCAATACAAAGATAAAGAATATTTACACCAACAAGAAATAGTATACTAATGCTAATAACAGCAATTATATTGGGTTTTTTAGGAAGTTTTCATTGCATAGGAATGTGCGGACCTATAGCCTTCATGTTACCTGTTGATAGAAGAAACCCAGTAAAACAATTTTTCCAAATTATCAGTTACCATTTAGGTAGATTAGTTACTTACAGTTTCATCGGAGCTGTATTTGGTTTGTTGGGTAGAGGTTTTGAATTGTTTAACTTTCAGCAACATTTATCTATTTTAACAGGAGCTTTGATGATATTAACGATTTTAGTTCCCAAAATATCAAAACACTTACCTCTAAAAAAATCAATAAGTAAAATTATAATCAAAGTACAAACGAAGCTAGGAAAAGAACTTAAATCCAAACGAAATGATACTTTTTTTACTATTGGGTTTTTAAACGGATTTTTACCTTGTGGATTAGTTTATATGGCTGTTTTTGGAGCTATCGCAACGCATGAAGTAGTTTTAGGAAGTTTTTATATGTTTCTATTTGGGTTGGGTACAATCCCACTCATGAGCGCAGTAGTGTATTTAGGTAATTTTACAAATATTACATTAAGAAAATACATACAACAGGTAATACCTATTGTAGTAGTAACTATTGGTATTTTATTTATACTTAGAGGGTTCGGATTAGATATTCCATTCGTTTCCCCAACAGGAGCTGTTAGTAATTTAGTGGAACGCAGTCAAAATTGTCACTAAGGGTTTTTAGATTTACGTTCTCCTTTTAAAACTAAAAATAGAACAACACTAACTAGTAGTACACAAACTATTGCGAAAACAGCAATCATTGTAGCTCCGTTATTCCAAGAAACTAAAGGTAGATTTTGAGTAGGCATATATTAAAAATTTATGCTAAAATAAATAGCAAAACTCAGGTAAGAAATGATAAAAGTCATGTTTTAAAAACAGTATTATTAGTAACTTTATACAAGCAATTAAAAACTTGAATATTATGAAAAAAATTATTATCCCTGTAGATTTTTCTTTATACTCAGAAAACGCACTAAGAACAGCAGCTTCTTTTGCAAAAAAGTATAATTCCGAGCTTATTGTAGTTCACATGTTAGAGCTTTCTAGTGCAATAGCTTCAGTACCGCAATCATACGTAAATGAGCAAGCTGTTTTTTACGCAAAATTAGCAGAAAAACAGTTCAATGAATTTTTAGATAAGGACTATTTAAAAGACATTAAAATAACGCCTATTATCAAACACTATAAAATCTTTAGTGAATTAAATACAACAGCAAAAGAAGAAGAGGCAGATTTAATTGTTATGGGTTCTCACGGAGTTTCTGGATTGAAAGAAATTTTCGTAGGATCGAATACTGAAAAAGTAGTACGAACGTCTAAAGTGCCAGTTTTAGTAGTAAAAGGTCTTCCAATATCAGGAATGTTTAAAAAAGCAGTTTTTGGGTGTAATTTTACAGATAATGATATTGCTCCTTATAAAAAAGCGAAAAAAATATTTTCGGGTATGGGATGCAAGTTAACATTATTACATGTAAATACACCTTACGATAAATTTTTAAGTACCAAAGAGCGAAAAGAAAAAGTATCAAAATTTTTGAATTCTGTTGAAGAAGACATAAACCTTTTAGATGAAGTAGCTTATGTTTCAGCTCATAGTGTAGAAGAAGGAATTACGTATTATGCTAAAGAGAATAATGCTGATGTAATCGTATTAGCAACTCATGGTAGAAGAGGTTTAGATCATTTTTTCAATGGAAGTATTTCAGAAGACATAGCAAACCACTCAGTGTTGCCAGTATTAACCATAAAAAAGGAATCTTAAAATAGGTTTTAAACAATAAAAAAAGGGGAGTATTTTAAAATACTCCCCTTTTTTTATTGTTTGTAAGATTAATATTGATCTAATAAATACATAATTAAATCTGTAGTAGTAACAATACCTACCAATTTATCATTATCAACTACTGGTAATGCATGAAATTCACGGGTGGCTAATAGTTCAGCAACTTCCTTTATTGTATCGCTACTATTAACAGAAACTACATTTTTAGTCATTACTTGTTCTATAGTAAAAATACTATTTAAAATGATACCCACTTCAGCTTCATATTCTTCTAAATTTTCAGCGTAACTAACACGCATTAAATCCGTGTGACTTAACATTCCAATTACTGAACTACCACTAACTATAGGAATATGTCTAATGCTATGAAGTTTGAATAATTCTTCAGCAGTAGTTAGATCATCAGTGTGATTTAAGGTGATAGGCTGATCGCTCATTATTTTTGATACAGGTGTTCTTTTTTTCATAATAGTCGCGTTTAAATTCCATTCAAATTTCTTAAAAACAATAGCTAATTACTATGATTTTTGTCATGTTAGAGAAGTATTTTAAACAAGTTTAATATGAGTTTACACAATGTCAAAAAATAATGAATCATATTAAAAGTTAGTTGACCGATTAAAATTATGGGTTTTTTACAAAGGTTATTTATATATTGGAGTTCGTAGAATCTTGTCAAGGAGTACGATATATGTCTAAACTATTTTAGAATTATCATGATTTTATATTGATTTTACGATCTCTTATAACGAAAATGTATTCACTGGTATTTAATAATCAGGTCTTTGTGGTATATTTTTTAAGATCATCCTTTTATTTCTTCAACTTTGAATTGTAATCAGAAACAGAATATTTAATTCAGTAGCTACTATCCGTTTTATGATAACAAAGGAGTCACCCGAAAAGCCTATTTTTAAAAGAGTAGGGTAACAATGTAGCGAGTATAATTTTTCAAAAAAGTATACAGAAGAACTCAATAATTTCAAGCATTTTAATGCTCTTACATAAATAGTATTGAAGTTAGAATTTAAAGACACTTTTTTCATATCGATTTGATAAAATCAAAAAAACTCGTCTATTACAAAATAACTACACAAATGGGAAAACAAAGTTTAGATCAGTTTATTGCACAACTGATGAACAATGACGAATCATTAAAAAAATTTCTAGCCGACCCTACTAATGGTGGTGAAGAACACGGTATTACAAAGGCGGAACGAGCAGTTTTAAGAAGAACAATAGCGCATTTAAGTAATAAAAGTAAAAATGGGTATTCTGTTCAGCGAGATTATGGATCTTATCGAAGATCGCTACGTTTATTACAGAACGTACTTCATCAACACTCAAGTAATCACGCAATCGGTCAGATGGCATTAAGTGATGTAGCCGAAACAGCAGTGAGTTTTCATGTATACTTTACGGGAAATCCAAGTGAACCAGGAGCTCCATACACAAATCCAGCGTTAGCATATACCAACTATGTTACATTCACAGGAATGTCTAATGATGGAACCTTAGGCTCTGCAATGAGTTTTCCTAATCCACCGCCTAGCGGCAATGCTTACACAAGTACACCTGTAGGCGTAACCGATCAGAATCACAATCCAAAAAAGCTATCGTACACGGCAATTAAACAAGATGGGGAGTGGTATATCGAAACATTTATTCTCACAGATAATGATGGAGTATCTAACAGACAAGTATATAACTTACCATTTAATGCTACCACGGAGCACGAGCCATTTTGGTATTATTCATTAAATGGGCAAGCTATCGAGCCAAACGCCTATGGTTATTACACTAAAAACCCGAATGCAACTCAGGGAGGCGAAGCTGTAAGTTTTGCTTTAACACAATTAAATGGAGCTACATCTGTGTATTGGCAAGCGATAGCTCCAGATTCAGCATATGGTTTTTCTCCTTGCTTTCAGCATCCAGATACTTCTTATATAGTACTTGGTTTGCCAGTGCCTAATAAACCTGTAATCTATACAGGTAATATTTTCTATGAGAATACAGTAGCTAATGTTTATATAGATCCTAGCGTTTCTAGTTGGATTTTATCAAGTTCAATAAATGGTACTGGAAATTTGGTTACTGATGATGTGATGGAATTACGTATTATGAATTCTAACGGTTCATCTTCTGTGTTGTACAGCCATGATTACAGCAACGGTTGTAGCGGATATATTAACCCTACTGGGCCTGTTGATCTCGCTTCACAGTTACAGCAATACAGTGGAAAGTATATTACTTTAATGCTAATTTGTAAAGATAAATGTGGTGGAGTTGAACGATCTTCTGGTTATATTTTAGTTCCAGATCCGTCCTAAGTTTTAATGATGTTAAAATGAAAATAAAGAGACTGCTTGTTTTACAGCAGTCTTTTTTATTGTTCATTTAGATATATGATTCAGGTTTTTTATTTAAAAATCCATTTAGACTATTTAATACTCGTTAGTTCTCATTTTTTCATTGAACTTATAATACTTTAATATTTATAATCCTATATCACTATAAATGGGTTGCTTCATTACGATTGTATTAATTTGATGGTTTTATTTTTTACAATTTAAATAGTGTTTTTGTATTGAAAAATAGTTTACATTTATCGCCACTTATTAGATAAGTTAAATGCTACGTTTTACTTATTTCGTTAACAACTTTTATGAGAAGATAGAAAGTTGTTTAGTGTTTAAGAAACGCAACGAAAAAATTAAGGTTTCTTCTTTAACGAAAGGCTATGATTTACTTTCGATTTTTTTCAAGGATCTGCTATTCGTGATTTGCGCTACGAATTGTAATAAACCAATACTTATAGTTTAATGAATTATCTTTAATTTTTGAATTAAAGGTAAATATACGTACGACTAACATATTAAATATATCATAATTGAAAGACTTAAAAATTATAGGGAGCGAAGAATGGTGTTCATTTAATGCTTTTAAAATACCAGCAATAAAAGCAAGGGTAGATTCTGGTGCTAAGACATCATCAATACAAGCCAACAATATAACTGTGTTTTCAAAAGGAAACGAAGAATGGGTTCGTTTCAATGTGAATCCAATCCAAGAGAACAGAAGTATAAGCATAACTTGTGAAGTTAAAATTCATACGAAACGTTCCATAAAAAGTTCAATGGGAATATCAGAAGAACGTATAGTAGTAAAAACACCAATTACTATCGATAATGATACTTTTGATATTGAATTAACGCTAGCAAATAGAGACTCTATGGAGTTTAGAATGTTGTTAGGTCGTGAGGCATTATCGAATCGTTATTTAGTAAACCCTTCGGTATCCAATTTGCTTCCAATTTATTCTGAGAAAGATTTAGATGAAAAATATGCCGCTTTCAAAAAAGAAAAAACAGGCTTAAAGATTGCACTATTAGCAAGTAACCCAGATTTGTTTAGTAATAAACGTATAATAGAAGCAGGGCATCTGAGAGGTCATGAGATGGTATTCTTAAATGTTCAGCAAGCATACATGAAATTTGATGCTAAAGAGCCTCAAATACGCTACAGAGGCGGTAATGTAATTGATGAGTTTGATGCGATTATTCCTCGTATTAAACCTTCAGTAACTTTTTATGCTTGTGCTTTGATACGACAGTTTGATGCCATGGGTACTTATTGTTTAAACTCAGCAGAAGCCATAACACAATCAAGAGATAAGTTATTGGCTACACAATTATTTGCGAAAAATGATATTCATATTCCTATTACTGGGTTTGCAAATTCACCTTTAGATACTAAGGACTTAATTAAAATGGTAAATGGAGCACCACTTATTATTAAGTTATTAGAAAGTACACAAGGAAAAGGTGTGGTTTTAGCGGAAACTACAAAAGCAGCGGAGAGTGTAATAAATGCATTTAAGAGTGTTAAAACTAATATTTTAGTACAAGAATTTATTAAAGAAGCGAACGGACAAGATATTCGTTGTTTTGTGGTAAATGGAAAGGTGGTGGCAGCTATGCAAAGGCAAGCTCAAAAAGGAGAATTTAGAGCCAATATTCATCAAGGAGGAAAAGCATCTAAAATTAGAATAACTTCACAAGAACGAAAGTTAGCAATTAAAGCGGCGAAAATTCTTGGATTACCAATCGCAGGTGTAGATATTATTAGGTCTAATAAAGGTCCTTTATTGTTAGAAGTAAATTCTTCTCCTGGTCTTGAAGGGATTGAAAATGCAACCGGTTTAGATATTGCAAATATTATGATTGAGGCTATTGAAAAGAAATTAAAATTCAAACGGTAGTTAAAAATCATTTAAGTCGTCCTAAAATAGATTAACAGTTTTTAAATAAATTAAACCAGAGCAGTTAACTGCTCTGGTTTTTTGTTATATATAAAGTTAGATGTTTTCATCTTGATTATTCTATGTTTAAAACATTTTTTAGACACAGAAAATAACCTTTTTTAACCTAACCTCTTATATTTTCTTCAGTTGTGCCGCATTCAAAAAACTCTCCAAACTACCTGTTTTTCACTTATAGCTGTTGAATAGGTTAATCTTTACATGGTATGAGTTAACCTAAAACTTTTTAGTATTTGATCTTTGTTGGTAGTAATTATAAAACCAAATCTAAAATGAATAAAACAATAAAAACCATCTTATTAGTTGCTGGGATAGCATTGATAGGAAACGGAATATATACAATTATAACACCTGAAGCATCTATAAGTATCGGGCCATTAAACGCAGAAGTACAAGACAATAATAGTGTTTATACAACTATTATTTTAGGAGCTATTGCTTTATTAATTGGATTGATAACAGGAAAAAAAAGTATGATTCATGACTAAGAGACACACATTATTACTCCTTCTAATGCTTAGTTTTTGCTTAAATGCCCAAGAAAGAACTACTGTACAAATAAAAAACCTCATTGAGAAGTATAAGCAAGACCGACGCGGACCTTACAATGGGATTAAATGGTTTTGTAAAAACGGAAGTATTAGAGAAGCAAGAGACCCATGTCCAGATAGTATTGGTGGAGGAATTCAGCATGCAAATTTTAAAAGAAGTGCTGTTGATTTACGAAGAAGTAATCACTTGTTTTTTGGTGAAATTTTAGCATCATTAACACACGAAAACTTCTTAGATAAAAATAATAATTACAGCCGATTAAAACAATATCAAATCGGAAAATATCTTTCAAGTATTGACAGAGGTTGGGTTCTCAGGCGAGCACAATATTATAGAGGAGCATTTCAGAGTGAAGATGAACAAGATTGGGGGAAAGACTTTTTCGAAACCCTATTCAAAAATGATGAATTTTTAAATAACAATTATTTTTTAGCAAGACAAGCGTTAAAAGATATACCACATAATGGAGATAGTAATGTAGCGCAAGACATGCGAAGCGAATCTAAATTATTAGCAGAAGAGATTCCATCTTTTATGGATATTAGAATAAAAATCCATGGACAACCAGATATTTCTGACATTGAATTAGTAAAAGCATATCTACGAAAAAATAACAGTAAGTTTTCTAAAGAAGAAAGAAAAGGTTTTTCAAAGTTATTGCAAACGATGCGTAAATATTATGTACCTATAAACTTTTCAAAACTTCTAAATCAGGTTAATTCAATTTCAGAAAAAAATACGATTACTCAAGAACTTTCTAGATTCTTGAAAACACATAACACAAAAACAGCTTCTAAAACAATAGTAAAAGAAATCTCAACATTAGTATACGAAATTCGATTAGGTATACATACGTTTGAAAATAGTAAAGACAGGCTTAAATTATTAGATATATCAAATGAATTAGAACATGTTTTATTAAAAGAAGTACAACGTTGGAAGGTAGTAACACTACAAGATAACTTGGATAAAGTAAATGCCTTAATCCAAGCTTCTGTAGGAACGGGATTAATTGAAAATTGGGAATACAGCGCTATAAAAAATCAGTTAAAAACAAACGAACTGAGTACGAAAGTTAACATAGATACACTTAATAAAATTTTAGATCAGGCAAGAAGTATTGTAGAATGGAGTTCAGCCATGGTAAAAGCAACCTACCAAAAGGATGTGGCTATTTACACAAGCTTTGAACCAATTGCTTATAGCTTCATAGATGATAGAGTTCGTAGTAGTGTTGCTTTGAATTTAGGAGAAACAGTAAGTAACTTAGGTGTATTTGTATCAAAAATAGCTAATATTAATAACTATGTAATGTCAATCCGTAATCAAACAGCAATTAGAGGCTTAAATCCCGGATATGCTTTTGGTGAATTAGTAGTAGTTGATGGAAATCCCGACGATATTGAAGTAAATACTAATAAGATTTACATTTTCGAAAAACCTCCACACGACCTGAAACCTGTCGCGGGAATCATGACAGTTTCTGAGGGGAACCTAGTGTCTCACGTGCAACTATTAGCACGTAATTTAGGAATTCCAAACGCCGTATTATCGTATGATAATTTGAAAGAACTTAAAAAGTATAGTGGCAGAAAGGTGTTTTACGCAGTGTCAAATAAAGGGAATGTAGTTTTGAAGGCTGAAGACGATATGTTACCAAGTGAATTAGCACTTTTTGATAAAAAACAGCGTAGTAAAAATGTAATTGAAGTTCCAATAAAAGATATACGATTAGATGTTTCTAAAGTGATTGATATGCGCGACGTTAATGCTTCAGACTCAGGTAAAATCTGTGGTCCAAAAGCTGCTAATCTAGGAGAATTAAAACAATTATTTCCTGAACAAGTTGTAGAAGGGTTAATTATTCCTTTCGGATTATTTAGATCGCACATGAATCAAATGATGCCAAATCAAAATATGAGTTATTGGACATATCTAAACAGCACATTCGCTGAAGCCAACAGGATGCGAAGAGAAAACACTTCAGAAGACAAAGTAGAAACGTATGTATTAGCAAACCTAAAAGAACTTCACGATGCGATTATTCGTATGCCGTTAGATAATAGTTTTAAAAAAGACTTATACGCAAGGTTTAAAAGTATTTTCGGTGAAAAGATGGGTAATATTCCTGTATTTCTTAGGAGTGATACGAACATGGAAGATTTAAAAGAGTTTACAGGAGCTGGCTTGAATCTAACATTATTCAATATTAAAGATGAAGATAAAATTATAAACGGAATTAAGCGCGTTTGGGCGTCTGCATATACCGAACGAAGTTTTAAATGGAGACAAAAATATTTATCGAATCCAGAAAATGTATTTCCTTCTATTTTAATTATTCCTAGCGTTGATGTTGATTATTCAGGAGTAATGATTACCAAGGGAATTAACTCTGGAAACAACGATGATTTAACGGTTGCATTCAGCCGAGGAGCTGGCGGAGCTGTAGACGGACAGTCTGCTGAAACGCGACTTATTACGAGAACAGGAAACACATTATTGGCGCCAGCTAGGCAGCCAAATTATATTCGATTACCAAATCAAGGAGGAGTCAAAGAGCATTATACTACGTTTGAATCACCAATTTTAAACAAACAGAATATCGCAGATATAAGAACAATAGCTGCTACAGTTAGAGCTAAAATGACAGCGTATACTGCCTTGAAGAAACAAGCTTATGATGTAGAGTTTGGGTTTAAAGACGACAAGTTGTGGTTGTTTCAAATTCGTCCGTTTGTGGAAAATAGAAAAGCAAAAAGTTCGGAATACTTACAATCAATTGCACCGAAAATAGATCTTGAAAAAACGATATCAACTAAAACAGAACTATAATATGAAAAAATTAATTTACATAAGTATTACGTTATGTATAATCATATCCTTTGGGTTTATCTCTTATCCAATAGACGGTTATGAGCGTACAGGAATCAAGCGTTTGTATCAACTAAGACAAATGCAAATTGACAGTGTTCCTTACAAGCGAATTCCATTTGGAGCGTATAAAAAGTTAAATGAGATTCAATTGAATTTAACAAATAATACACAAGATAGTATCAATGAAATTTTAGTTGATGATAGAGAATTTATGCGAGAAGTGAAGCGTTTAATTCCACGTGGAGCTTACTCCGTAGCTATTCTAGATATGAGTAACCCAGATACATTAAAGTACGCTTCACATAGAGAAAACGTAGGTTACCAACCAGGAAGTGTTGGAAAAATTGCGGTTTTGAATGCAGTCTTTACTCAAATGGCAAAAATATGTCCAGATTCTTTTGAAGAACGTATAGCCTATTTGAAACAAATTGAAGTTTCTGCACGTTACTGGGGAACAGGAGATCATCATACAGTTCCAATCTATGATATTGAGAGCGATCGATTAACCAAAAGACGTGTACGTTCAAGTGATAAGTTTTCGCTCTTTGAATGGTTAGACCACATGGTTTCTGTAAGTAATAACGGAGCTGCAAGTGTGTTATATCGAGAAGCAATGCTAATGGCAGCTTTCGAAGGGGAATATGTAAATTTAACTGAAGAAGATGGTGAACGCTATTTTAAGGAGACACCAAGAGATTCATTAACAAATCTTGCGAATACAGTTGTAAATGAACCTTTGAGAAAACTAGGAATTTCAGAAGATGATTGGCGTTTAGGGGGAATGTTTACAAGACCCGCAGGACGTTACGTAGGAAGAAAAGGCGGAAGTATTGGAACACCTAGAGGGTTGATGAAATTTTTAGTAAAGCTAGAGCAGGGTAAAGTAGTAGATAAAGAATCAAGTTTAGAAATGAAACGCTTATTGTATTTAACGGATAGAAGAATTCGTTACGCTAGATCTAGAAAATTAGATAGCGCAGCGGTATATTTTAAATCGGGTAGTTATTATAAATGCGATCGTAAGAAAAATCCAGATTGTAAAAGCTATGCAGGGAATGTATTTAATTACATGAATTCAGTAATTATTGTAGAACACCCTAATGGCGTTAAATACATTGTTTGTTTAATGAGTAATGTTCTAAATAAAAATTCAGCTGGAGCTCACATGTATTTGGCTAGTAAAATTGATAACTTAATCACAAAAAACAATGATGATTTAGTAGTTATGCATGAGAACCGTAAAAACTCTGTAGATAAAGGTTAATATAAATAATATAGATTTATCCAAATTTGGTTTTGAAAAAAGTCGTTCTTAGAATAATTAAGGACGACTTTTTTGATATATACTTTATAAGACTTAAAATAGAATACGTGCTTTACGTATATCTTTCTTGATAGCTGTTGTTCCTTTTTAAGTTGAGTTTTATTACTGAATTGTAATTATTTAGTTCTACCACTCTATTAATCACTAAATGTTTATGAGTGGCTGTTTTAATTTAGGAGTTCTTTGAGATTAGCAATTTAACTTCTTAAGAATCTTCATATTATTCAATATAAGTGAACATTAGAAACCAGAAGAAAACGACATAAATTGATTATATCCATTATTACAAAGCCATTTAAGTAGAATTTTTTACAGAAGATAGCCACCGAAAACTTCATTTTAAACTAAAGTAGTTAAACCAAATTAATTAGATTAGAAAGTTAAGAATTGATTTTAAAGGTTGATTGCTGTATTATTGAACTTTAATTTTATGAAACTGTGCTAATGTTTGCTTGGCAGCGTATCTAACTTCTATATTCTTATGTTTTTTTAAGCTCTTCACAAGAGAAATAAAGCGTCTATCATTTAAGGCTTGCATTAAAGCTAAAGCAGCTAGTTTACTACGCTTTCCTCTGTTTTTAATCAAAATAGTTAATCCTATTTCTTCGTTTACTATTTTAGATTTAAGTAGTCTGTTTTTTGAAACATCATTTTTAGTCGAGAAATGCTCTAATAACGGAATTAATTTAAGCTTTAACTGTCCTTTAAGAAGATTATCCAAGAATTCTAATGCATTTATACGAGCATCATCTATATCACTCAAGAGTCCAGAGTAGGTAATTTTAATATCGTCTTCGTCGTAAATAACAGCTAATAATTTAAATATGGTACGAAGACTTGTTTCCATTTGTTCTTCTAAAATTTCAACAATATTACGTCTTGCCTCAGTAATTTCTGGTACATTAACCGTTTCACTTTCTGAATTTGTGTCTATATTTATTAAATTATTTAATACGTTTTTAATAGCTAATGCTTCTCGATAATGCTTGGCTTCTTTAAGAATAAGAGTTTTAAATAAACGGGTATTAAAAGTAAGTTTTTTGTTTTTAGTATTTAATTTTAAAAGCGAACGAGATGCCTCCATACGAATAATGAAATCACGACTTTTCATAAGGCGCATAAGTACCTTTACAGCGTTTTGCGTTTTGAATGATTCGATAATTTTAGGAATAAACCTTTTATTTTTTGCTTTTAAGTCTTGTGATTTATCTAAATCAAGAATGGTAGTAGTAATTTGTGGGCCATAATTTCGTAAAGCTTTAGTTACCTTTTTTTGAAATTTTTTTTCAGACAAACAAGCAAATAATTCCTCTAAAAATCTAGGATCTTTGGTGATTCCTGCAGCCTTTATAGCATGAAGTTTTATGTTAGTATTGTAACTTTTTAAATGTTTTTCAATAAAGTAATAATGATCAGGTATTTGAGTATAAGCAACAGCAATTAAAAGTTCAGATACATAAGCTTCTCTAGTATCAACTTCAGCGCCATTAATAGCATTTATTTTTTCGGTAATTCTATTGTTTAGTTCAAATTTAGAAGCTAACTCCTCATTATTAGCTGTGTCTTTAGCTAAACATAGCATTGCAGCATTTGCTATATAATCATTTTCATGATTCAAATATGTTTCGAAAAACTGTGTTTCTGATGTTGAATGATAAAGTATATAATCTAATGCAGCATACACAAGTTCGTCATCTTTTTTATAGATCAACTTTTTTACACGATCAATTTCTATTGCGCCATCGTAAGTATATAGTTGCATTATGGCTGCGGCTTTTACTTGGTTAGAAGGATGATCCAAAAGTTTGGCAATACTATTTTTGAGTGATTGTAGTTTATAATTATTTAACCTGTCCAATAGAGTTAAAATTGATTGTTCATCATTTCCTTGTAAAATACGGCGCGCAGCTGCTAATGTTGTTTCTGTTTTTCCTCCTTCGCCTGCACTATTATTTTTTTTAAAAACGGTACTTTCTATATTTTTCCGGAATGAATTGTAGTATGCTTCACGAAGTTTATAAATAAGAAGAATCCAGATAAAAACGAAAAATAGAATGATAACAGTTATATAAGTGGTATCCAAGGATAACTTTCGAATTAAGAAGATCAATAAGAAACCTGATAAACCTGTTGCAATACTATCTACGACGACATCTATAAATGATTTTGCCTGGTTTTTTATATGAAGCGGAATTGGCATTATAGACAGTTCAAAAGCAGCTTTATTCATTGATTGTTTAAAGCTTCCATCAATTCCTTTGATTAAAATTAAAACCCACAACTCTGGAAAAGTTAAGAATAGTAAACTTCCTAAGGCAATACCTAGAGGCAAAATTAATAGTGTGCTCGAAACCCCCAGTTTACTTAATACTCTATTGGTGAAAAAGAGTTGTAATAATAAAGCTACCACATTAAATGTTGAAAACCAAAAACCAAAAAAAGCGGTTAAATCTTCAGCATTATCAATAGCTTTATTTGCGAAATCACTAAATTGAAAATCCACTAATTTCGCAACAATAACACTTACTCCAGTAATTAGTGCTAGGTAGGTTAGGTGTTTAGATTTTGAAATGATTTTTAATGAGGTCTCTGAGTTTGAAGTTTCGTTTAATTGTCGTTGATTTTGTATGTAGGTATTCATTACTTTTAAGCGTAATTTCCATACTTTTTGAAGAATTGGAATACAACATAAAATTAGAATTGCAGCCAATAGCATAACAGTTTCATTACCAAAAGACGAAACTATAATACTAGTTAAATATCCACCAAAAATACCACCTGCTATTGCTCCAGCACCAATAAAACCAAATAAACGTTTAGCTTCTCTTGAGTTGTATACCATATTTGCTAGAATCCAAAATTGAGAAGTAGCAATAACAGCAAAAAGTGAAACACCTAGGTAATAAACGTATAAAACCCAGTTATTGATAATAGAAAATTGAAGTAAAAAACTAAATATTAGAAATCCGAAGCTAAAAAAGATAAGCGTAAAAACGGTTACCTTTATAAGAGAAAATTTACGAATAGCTTTATTATAAAAATAAGAAGTTACAACAGCAACAATAGCTACCAACAAATAACCGTAAGGTAAATGGTCTGGACCCAATTGTGATAAAAAAATGGCATTTATTGTAGGCTTTACAATAAGTAATACTGTTATGATTAAGAAAATACATAATTGCATTAAAAAAGAGATGTATATTTCACCATCTCTTAGTCCAAATGTCTTATTTAAAAAGGGTTTAAGCATTACTGTTTTTTAACGTGTATTTCTCTGTTCTCTCGAAGCAAAGCATCCAAAGGTCTTACTAATTTACGCATGATTTGCTCACCTAATCCGTCTTCTATAAGTGCTACTATAATGTATCTTCGATTTGGTCCCCAAACCATAGCAGAGTCTGAATGGTAATTTTTCCAAGATCCAGATTTTCTATATACTGTTGCTTCAGGTGCGATTTGGTCTAGTACATTTACGAACTTATGATGTAATGCTGGATCTTTCATAATATCTAGCATTTCTTTAGATCGTTGTGTAGATACCAAGTTTCCCATGGCAAGTTGATAGTAAAAACTACAAACCTGTCTAGTAGTAGCAGCATGACTTAATCCTTTCATTGGGTCTGGACTCCGCTTTCCTCCGGCAGCATATCGTTTTCCAACCCAAAGTCCACCTCCAACTTCCTCGTCATAAAGTTTTGTTTTCGGTGCACGCAATACGGCTTCTATTTTTTTGTACCCAACTCTGTCTATCATTCGTGTAGAAGCTCTGTTGTTAGATTTGCTTATCATTAAACGCATATCATTTCTTACTTCTTTAGTATCCTCAAGTTCTCCTTTATCTATTGCGTCCATGGCAGCTAATAATACTGCTATTTTTGGTAAACTTGCTGCATACATCATTTCCTTATCGTTAATGCCAGCATATCGTATGTTAGAAATATCACTTAAATCAACAATACCTACTGATAATCTCTTGTGCTTCACTAACTTTTTCCATTTTGGAATGCTATTTATTTGCGATTCCAATAGAAATTGAAGTGAGTCGTCTTTGAGTGCTCCGATTGGTTCAATTTCTTCATCGTGTGCGATAGGCAATTGCTGGGAAGCAATAGTTGAGCTGATTAATAAAAAAAATAAGGTTAAAAAAATCGCTGTTTTAATTTGCATAAATTGGGATATGTTTTTTATATGAAGTATAGCACAATTAACATACCACAATGTACTTTATTTAAACAAACTAGTATGTATTATACGTACTTAAAGAAGGTGTTATCTTTTCCTTAACGGTAACTGTTTTTATGCAGTCATAGCTAATAAATCTGTACTATCTTGATATTCTTTTGGACTACATTTATATTTTTCTTTGAAAATTTTTGAAAAATAACTTCTACTACTAAAACCAATAGTATATACAATTTCTGAAATACTTAAATCTGATGTTTTAATTAACTTTTCTGCTAACTCTACACGAACATTTTTAATAAAACTTAAAACAGTTCTTCCAAATAACATTTTAAAACCTGCTTGTAATTTTGCTGGTGTTAATCCAGTTTTTTTCTTCAAGTAGTTTAGATCAAATTGTATGTCTGGGTAGTTTTTTATAAACTCACTAATTTCTTTAATGGCTTGTAGTTCTGCATGGGTTAATCCAGATTTACTTTTCGTACTTCTTTCAGCATCTTCGAAATATTGTTTTACAATCATAGAAAGAGATACTTGTAATTTCCCTTTTTTCAATAAAATACTTGCTATATTATTGTTAGAAATAGTATCTATTTGATTTAATTGTTCTTGTATTTTTAAGTTATATGAACTTGTATATGAGAATTTTCCATCAACTTCTTTTGATTGGAATAATTGCACAAGTTGACTAGTGAATTCATCAGTTTGTTCGGTAATAGGTTTACTAGCTAAAAAACTAATCATAGTAAACTTCAAACATTCGTCTTTTTGAATGTGTATATGATTTGCCTTTCCTTGTGAATTAGAAAATATAGCAGTTTGCATTTCAGAAAACTGTGATTTCTTTTTCGATTCTCCAAAACTATGCGACAAAACTCCTCGAGAACAATATATGTAATTAAGGGACTGTTTATTACTGTCGTTATTGAAAACTAAAGTAGTATTCTCATTAAATTTTACATCATACGTGATGTACGAAATATTATCGTTAAAATTAAAACCAGAAACACGTCCCATACCTATTTCATTTTGAAATTCTAAAAGTCTTTCTGTATTTGTTTCTTGGATTTGACCTTTACATTCGTTTTCTAAACTATTAAAAGTAGTCGCAATGTTGTTAATGTCGATTTGTATAGTTTTCATCATTGAAAGTTTAGGTTAATATTTCGTTTTTAATTACAATACAAAGGTGCAACCTAGATGGTCTTTTCGTGTTATACAATTTTCTAAAACTGTTACATAATTTTATAAAACCACTAAATGAAAAAGCTGCTTGAGGTCCTCAAACAGCTTTTTTTTCAGCTAATTATAGTCATAACAAATGCTACCAAAACACTTTTATTAACTAATACTACGTGATTATATTTTTATATTTTTTCATTTAATGCAATTATTAAATTTGAGTTTCATTAGTTCAGTTTAAACTCCTTTTCCGCCTATTAATCTTAGTAAAACAGCAATTACTGCAATTACTAATAAAATATGTATTAATCCTCCTGCACTATATACGAAGAATCCAAAAATCCATCCTATAACTAATATTACGGCTATAATGTATAATAAACTTCTCATGATTGTTTTTTAAATTGTTATTAATGATAACTTCTCTAGCTATCAGTTTTTATTGTTTCTAAAGTTTCGTCTATTTTATCGATACCTTTTTCCAAAATAAGGTTGGTGTGTAAAGCCAATGCTTTAAAATCAGCGTTACTTGTTTTATCAGATAATTTTTTCACTAGTTTTTTTTGTGAAGAAATTTTCTCGTTTAATAATTCTAAGTGAACTCCAAGACCATCTGCATCGATCGCTCGTTTAACTTCTCTGTATTCTAAATCTGAATATTTTGGAATAGATATTATATTTTCAGCAGCTACTTTATCGTACTTCTGGAGGATAATTAGTTGCTGATTTTTAACTTCTCCTATAGTTGTTTTTACATGCTCAGCAATGTCCTCAAGCTCAATAATTTTACATAATTTTATAATATCTAAGCTATATCGTGAGGCTTTAACCAAAATTTTAGCTTCGCTTTTTTGTATTTTAATAGCTTTATTAGTAGCTGTTTCCATACTTGCTTTCGCCTTTTCACTTTCTATAAAAAACTCACAAGAGTTTAACGATACAGCTGTTATTGTAATAAATATTATTGCTACTAATGTGAATATTTTTCTCCTCATTTTCATTCTATTATAATTCCTTTTCTCCATCAGAGACAAAATAACATTTCAGTGCTATTTACTGTCCGCTAATCATTGGGGTTAAAAGCTTTATTATTTCTGTAAACATTTATATTACAAAATTATAAATAAGGCATATGTTAGGTCTTACAAGATTTTCAATGATTGTTATAAGATTTCTATATTAGGGTAGGAAAAAATGTACAAAAGCCTTAAACACAAAGTTTAAAGCTTTCATACACTTACGTTAATTATAGATTTTAGTCTATTGGTAAGAAGATTGTGAATGTTGCGCCAATACCGGGATTTCCTTCTCCAAAAATATAGCCAAGATGATTCTCTACAATTTTTTTACAGATTGATAGGCCGATTCCAGTACCAGAATATTCATCTTTGTTGTGAAGTCTATTAAATAGCACAAATATTCTGTCAGCATATTCATTATCAAAACCAATTCCATTATCCTTAAAGGTGATTTTGTAATACGCATCGTATTTTGTGTTAGACAGTAGTTCTTCATCCTCTGTTTTTACCTGAGAACAGGTAATCGTTATTTTCGGATTACGATCTGTAGCTTTATATTTTAAAGAATTTCCTATAAGGTTTGTGAAAAGTTGTTGTATTTGAAATGGAATTACTTTCATTTCAGGGAAGGAGTCAGCTTTGATTGTAGCATTTTCTTGAGTAATAATTTCTGCTAAATCTTGGGTTGCTGCTTCTAGTAATGAATTTACATTAGATTGAACAAATATCTTATCTGCTTTATTAGTTCTTGAAAATTGCAATAAATCATCTATCAATAATCGCATACGTGTTGCCGCATTTTTCATTCGCGACATGTACATTTCTCCAGATTTTGATAAATTACCTTCTTCTTTTTCTTCTAATCGCGATAAGAATGTTTGGATTTTACGTAAGGGTTCTTGTAAGTCGTGACTTGCTACATGATTAAAAGCTGAAAGTTCTTTATTACTTCTTTCTAATTCAAGGTTTCGTTCTTCTAATGCCCTAAAACTATGTATTTCTTCAGTGATATCTGTGGTAGTTCCTAAGAGATTACGTCTACCAAGAAGACCAACAATAACTTTACCATATGCTTTTAAGTGTTTAATATTTCCGTTTTCATGAACAACACGGTAATAGATGAAAGGTAAATTATGGTCTTCTTTCATTTGTGCTACCTGTGCTCCTAATTTTTCCACATCTTCAGGGTGTACAAACTTCATGAAGTTTTCAATTGTAGGTTCAAAAGAATGAGGTTCTTCACCCAGTAATCTATATAAATTATCTGAAAATTTAAAGCTATTGTCATCTATGTTCCAGGTCCAAGTACCATGTTTGCTTACTATTTCTGATTGGTTTGTAGATTCTTTAAATAATTCGAGTGATCGGTTTGTTTTTTCTAACTTTCTAAGGTTCGACATTATTTTAAAGTATCCGCCAATAAGTAGGAATAACGATAATAGCATTAAAGAATATAAGAAAATAGGAGTAATTTTCATGCTACTATCATATTCCTGCTGGTGTTTGTCTAACCTTTTGTTTTGGAAATCGAGCATCACTTTTATCTTAGCTCGTATTTTATTCATGATACTTTTCCCACGATTAAATAAACGCTCAAATAGTGGGCTATCAATATCATTTTTTTCTTTAAGTATAAACTGTTGTGTTTTTTCAAGATTGTCTAAGCGGTTATCGATTAAAAGACTAAGATCAATCAAGTTTTTACGTTGTACAGATTCTTTTGCAATAAGCGCTTTAATTTCAATAAATGTATTATTGATGTTCTCTCTACCTGAAAAATAAGGTTTCAAATATGTAGAATCTTTAATAACGATAAATCCACGTTGACCTGTCTCTGCATCTTTTAAATACGAGAGAATTTGTTCCAATTTTAGCGTGAGTTCATATTTTTCTGTGACTAAATCTGACGAATTAGACAGGTTATTCATATTCTTGTAAGTAACTCCTGCTGAGAAAAAGATGATGAAGAAAGAAATGATAAACACTGCTTTCACAAACCATGGAGCTCTATATATTGTTTTTAAAGGCATAATTATTTACAATCTTAATAAAAAGTTATCTTTATTCAATCCACTTGTATGGTATTGCCAGTTAATAGTGACGACTTCGGATAATGCTTTCTTAAGCTTTTTAAAATTATCAGGTTTTTTGATGTAAATATTTGCTCCAAAAACGAAGGTGTTTTCTATATCTTCCTCGGAAGCTGACGTAGAATATATAGCGATTGCCATATCCTTAAACTTATCATTTGCTTTTATTTCTTTTAAACATTCCATTCCAGTTTTTCTAGGCATGTTTAAATCTAAAAATAGCACATTTGGTATTATAGCAGCTTCATCATTTAAGTAATCCATTAAGTAAACGCCGTCGTTAAAAGTATCTACTTTAGTTTTCATTTTTAAATCCTCAAAAACGTCTGTAAAAAAAAGACGATCATCTTCGTCATCATCTGCTAATACGATATGTATATAGTCTTGATTCATATTGTTTAGTTAGTATTTTTCTGCATTTCACGACGCTTAGTTATGATGCGTTGGAACGCGCTGGGCGTAATCCCAGTAGTGTTTTTAAATTGTGTGCTTAAATGTGCTACGCTAGAGTAGTTGAGTTCAAATGCGATTTCGGTTAATGTTAAATCACCTTTTATAATTAATTGTTTTGTGTATTCTATTTTTTGTAGAATGATAAAGTTTTCAATAGATGTATAGGTTACTTCGGAAAATAAATTGGATAAATACCCGTAGCTATGGCCTAACTTGTCTGATAAATATGCTGAAGTTTTTATAGTAATCGTTTCTTCATTAAAAACCATATCAATAATTGTATCTTTTATTTTTTGAACAAGAATACTTTTTTGATTTTCAACAATTTCAATATTATAATTGCTTAATGCTTCAGTAAAAGCAGTGTATACTTTTGTTGGAATTTTTTCCAAAACTTCTACTTCACCAAAACCTAAAATGGTGTATTTAATGTCAAATTCATCGAGCTTTTCGGTAAGAATTTTAGTGCAAACTACGTTAAAATCAAACTTTACAAATAGTTTCATGTTGATTAATTTTAATAGGTAAATTTACACTATTTCTTATTTTTATATGCTATTGTTAGAAAAATCACGATTTTTTATGCTGTTTGGATTTTTGGCGTATTGCTTTCCAAATCTTTAAACGTTGTCTGGCTTTGCTTTGTAATAATCCGTCTACAGGTTCGCCTAATAAAAATCCGTAAGCCTCTAAACCTGGAGTGTGATCAAATATAATTTTTAGAGAAGCTATAATTGGTAATGCTACAATCATCCCCGATATTCCCCATAACATAGCGAAAGCGATTAAAGATAGTATAGCAACAAATGAATTCATATTTACCTTTGAGCCTGTAATTTTTGGAGTAATAAAATTTCCTTCTAAAAACTGTATAAATCCGAAGATTCCAACTACACCAGCAGAATACCAAATGGAATCTTTAGTAGCTAAAGCAACCATGGCAGGTAGTAAAGCGCCTATAATTACTCCTATGTATGGTATGAGTAATAATATTGCTGCAAAAAAGCCAAAAAACACAGCATTTTCTATGCCCAAAGCTAATAAAGTTATCGTATTTAAGACACCTACAATTAACATTACCGTCAATAAACCAGCTAAATAGCTCTTTTGTACAGTGTAAATTTTATTAATCATTTTATTTACAAAAGATTGTGGTTTATTTTTAAATAATTTAAAAGCAAAGGCACGCAAAAACCTACGGTAATACAAAAAAAAGAATAGGTATATAGGAACTAAAACGAGATCGCTCATAAAGGAACCAGACTCTGTCAGTAATACTGTTATTTTATCAAAATTACCTCTAACTATTTTACCCAAATTAAAATCGGCACGCTTAACATTTGAGATATTTCCCATATCAAAAACTCCGCCCATATTAGTAGCTATTTTATCATATAATTCTGAAATTCTTATGGTGTAATCTTCACTACCGTTTACGAAATCTTGTAGCTGAATAAATATAATTAAAAGTAGAATTATGGTAGTTGTAAATATTAGAAAAATAGAAAATAGAGTGGCAAACATTCTATTACACCTCCATTTTTTTTCAAAAAACTGTTGTACAGGAAATATCATCACACCCAGTATCATTGCGAATAACAAGGGCATTATTAATGGTTTTAGCACATATAAGAGAAAAATAACTGCAATAACTATAAAAAGTTTTGTTGCGATGTTTGTACTTTTTGGTTTTGTTATCATTGCTGTTAGTTGTGTAGGTAGTACTTGTTGGTTAACTGAATTTACAATTGTAAAATTAGTACAATACCAGTTAAGTTCATTATATAATTTTAAGTGTTCGTTATATAATTATATGAATGTTTAATTTATTGAGTTCACTTTATAGGTGGGTATAAATTAGATTTGTATGCTAGTAATTATTGAGTATATGATGGATTTCTACACAAATCTTCCAGAACATTTTTGTGCCTTTACGAGACTTATTAAAGGATGAAATTCTTTTTGAGAGCCTTCCCAGAAACTGGCATGCAGTTGTAGCAGATATTGAGAATCGTAAAGTAATTGAAGAAAAAAGTATAGATAAAGAGATTCCTCTTATCATAGTAGAAAGTATTACTACAGTTTTAAATATGCTTAAAATAATAGATACTACAGTTAAAGTTCCTTGTTTTTGGAAGATAAAGTGTTATTATATCTAACATGAAAATATTTAAAGCTAAGAGAAGTTATATCATATGATTTTTATTTTATAATAGCATTCGCTAGAACTACATTTTATTATATTATATTTATTCTGTAAATGGGAAAAAAAACTAAAGAAAAGGTAGTCGTAGGAGACATAGAAACTAGCGATATTGTTAAAGATATGGCAGATGCTTTGTCGGTTGATTTTGAAGAAAATCATAATGAGTATTGCTTAAGAATCCCAAAGAAAAATGGCTCAGGCTACGTAAAGGCAACCATATTTGACTGCGGAATTGGTGTGTTAGAAACAGATTATTTTTTAAAAAAGGAATTACATTTTGAGTTAAAAAGAGGAATTATACACCCACTCAAAATTATTTTCAACAGACAATCTGCTTTCACCCATGAATTTGCCGAAGACAAAGAAGTGCACGATGTTAACCGCTTGGAAAGTATTATGATTTCAAGCACGCCCACGAATAATCACATCTTTAAAATACCAGCTGATGTTCCTATTTGTACTTTTAGTATTGAAATAAATAGAAAACTCTTTGAAGAGAAAATATCCTCATTTTTAGCAGATATGAATGAAGATTTGATTTCTTTATTTAGAGACACTAACGGAATTAATAAATTTTATTATAAAGATCAATATAGCCTAGATATTGCCAAGTTTATTGAAGAATTTACAGAGTGTGAATTGAATGGTTTTATGAAGTCTATTTTTCTTGAAGGGAAAACGTATGAGATTCTTATTCACTACATACAACAATATCTTGACGATTCGTACACGCCAGAAAAACGTAAAATCCTACGTCAAGCAACTGTAGAGCGTATAGAAGAAGCTGTTGAAATTATTAAAAATGAAATTACGAGTGTTGATAATATTTCAGTATTGGCAAAACGTGTAGGAGTAAATCCAAATACGCTACAAAACGGATTCAAACACTTATATAAATCTTCTGTAAACGAGTTTATTAAAAATCACCGTATAGAAAAAGCAAAAGAACTTCTAGAAACTTCTAATCTAAATATCTCAGAGATAACCTATAAAATAGGCATCAATTCAAGAAGCTATTTTTCAAAGATTTTTAAACAACGCTATGGTATTTCACCAAACACATATCTTAAAAAATCAAGAGAAGATAAATCAGCTTAATTAATTTGCGATTAACTTGTTTATGTGCAAATTAGTGTGATTAAACTGCTCATTTGTGTTAATATTTATGCACAATAGTGTTATTTATTATGTGAATAGTGTTAATGAAGTTTTAGTACTTTATAGTTCTTTGTAGTGCGAAAATTTCGCCACTAAAGAATGATGAAGAATGCAAAACATATGTATTAAAAACACAAATACAAAAGAATTACTAACTGAGATTAGTAACTCTTTTAATGTTAGTTTTTTAGAAAAAGAAGGAGGTTGTTTATGTAGTATTAATAATTCAAAAGGTTCTATTGAGTTCATAGGGATAGATTTTGAATCAGGGCTTTCAGTTTTGCGTTGCGAAGGAAGTTTTACAGAAACTACAGAAATTTCATTGAAGAAAAAGGATGCGAATAGTATTCAATTCGTAGGAGTTTTAGTTGGAAACACAACCTTCAGTCAAGGAGGAGAAGTAACTAAACTGAAGTACGATGACAATCAGAGTATAGTTATTTACAACAAATATGCCTCTGTGAAAAAATACACATTTACTAAAGATATAACTTCAAAAGTTCTAATTATCTCTTTAGATATTAGTGAGTTTATAAAGCCTGAAAACGATAAGGTTAACCTTAATCTATTGAACTTAATTGATTGGTTAAATAGGTTACAATTATCAAATAGTAACTTGTATATTGGAAAGAATAACGAAGAAATGGATAGTTTATTACAAGCTTTTTTCAACTTAAATCTTGATAACTGTAATACTATATTCAACTATTTTGAAAGTTTTATATGTAATACTCTAATTAATCAAACTACATTTTTTCATTCTCACGAAGTGAAATATGAAAATAAAGCATTACTTAAAACAGATAGGTTAACTAAAATTATTACTCTTATTGCTGTAATTAAAGAAAATCCGCAGGAAATTTATACAATACGTATGTTATGTGAAAAAACCGGTTTATCTCCCTTAAAATTGCAAGAAGGGTTTAAAGTTCTTTGTGGCAGAACTGTAATTGACTTTATAAGACATGTCCGATTGAATACCGCTGAAAGGTTTATTAGAACTTCAGATATGACTATTGCAGAGGTTATTTATGCGGTAGGTTTTACAAGTAGAAGTTATTTTTCAAAAATTTTCAAAAACAGATACGGATATTCTCCAAAACAATATCAAATAAAAAGAAAAGTAGCATCCTAATAAATTGGGTTTATAGATGATTATTTTCAGTAAGTCTTCGTTATGTTAAAATTGTATATTTCTGCTTGTAAATAGGAGAATTCTCGGAAAATGATTTCTAGCCGATAATTAATGTCATTAACAATTCGTAATTATTTTCATATATGATTCTCTAGTCTGTTTTGGAATATCTACATATCGGTAATGTAATCCTAAGAAAGAATTTTAAATGCACTTCTCTGCCTCAACGTCAAATTTTAAACTAATAACGATTGTATTCTATTATATATTCTAAATTAGTTACAACCGAACCATAGAGCTTTTTAAGTATAAAAATATTTTGAATAGACTCGTCCTTAAACATAATGTTCTTCACACTTTTATCGTATATTAATTTGAAGGAATTATATATAACTGTTAAGTATTAAATGGAATTTTATTGAATATAAAGTTATTAAGATCCACGGAATGATTTTTCCAATTGAATTTTATTGCATTTGAAACAATATCCAAAAGCTCTTTAAAATTGTTCGGTTTCACAGCATAATAATTAGCACCTAATTTCTGACTCAGTGAAATATCCTTTTGATCAGAACTAGTAGAATACATAATAATAGGAGTATTATGTATTTCAGGCTTTGAACGTATCTCTTCCAGAAGTTCAAACCCTGATTTTAACGGCATATTTAAGTCTAAAAAAACAACTGAATTTTTCTGTTTATTTTTCTCAATGGTATCTATTAAATTAATTCCATTTTTTAGTAGATACAACTCAACTGAATCTTGATCATTTTCGCGTATTGAAGTAACAGCTTCTTCAAAAAACATCAAATCATCAACATCATCATCCGCATAAAAAAGCGTAATTTTTTTCATGACTGATTTATTTATAGTTAGTAATCAAGATTTATTTAATGCAACAGTGTTTATATTTGGTCGATAATTACACCTACGCTAAATTAATTTTTTTTCCTTCTTTTATGTGCTCTATAAAATTTATTTAGACTTTTTAAACTGGAATATTTTTTTGATCAATAAGAATACTCATGATGATTTATAAAATTCATTTAATAAGCATTGTAGCTTAATATTATCGTAGAAAAATTAAAAACCTACCTAAGTCTATTTTCTAAAACAATCATGTATAAGTAGCTCGCCAAAGAATATACTTTGTGATTTTTTTCTTTTTAAAAAAGCAAAAATAGTTACTCTTAGCATACCAAAGGTGGATAAATGAATCAAGATTTTTATTAAATGAGTTAATTACTTTCCTCATAGAATTACATATTTGATATGCGTTAAGTCTAACTTATAAGAGATATATTAAACTCTAGACTATTTTATTACATATGAATATTGTAAAGTCTAATAAATGCTGGAGATAAATCATAATTTTATCTCAATCTCAGTTACTACAGCATTAGATTTTGATAATATATTTTTTGAAATAGTATACAGTGAAATATTAGGTTTAGCATAAGTAAATCATTATCCATAACGAATAGTAGTAGAAAGTAAACGTTAAAAATTTAAGAGAAAAGAATTTCTTTACAAAAAACTTTGAGGATATAAGTAAAATCACCTCAATTTTTAGCCTTAAAGAACTTATAAAAGATAAAAAATGAAAGCATCAGAATTATTTATAAAAGCTTTAGAAAACGAAGGTGTAGAGTACATTTTTGGTTTGCCAGGAGAGGAAAACTTAGATGTTTTAGAAGCGATAAGAAAATCAGACAAAATAAAATTGGTATTGACTCGACACGAACAAGGTGCAGGGTTTATGGCAGCTACGTACGGACGTTTAACAGGAAAACCAGGCGTTTGTATGTCAACCTTAGGTCCAGGAGCTACTAATATGGTTACACCAGCAGTTTATGCCCAGTTAGGCGCTATGCCTTTGGTTATTATTACAGGTCAAAAACCCATCAAAACCAGTAAACAAGGAAAATTTCAGATTGTAGATGTTGTAGAAATGATGAAACCATTAAGTAAGTACACCAAACAAATTACTCACGGGGCACACATTCCTTCAATAATAAGAGAGGCTTTTAGAACTGCTCAAGAAGAGAGACCTGGAACAGTTCATATTGAGTTGCCAGAAGATATTGCTCGTGAAGAGATAGAAAACCCTTTTATTTTCGATGTAGTACCAAGTAGAATGCCTTCAGCCGATACTACTGCTATACATGATGCAGTTGCTATGATCTCTACTGCTAAAAAACCATTGTTATTAATTGGTGCAGGAGCAAACCGAAAACGAGCTAGTCATGCACTAACTCATTTTGTAGAAACATTAGGGATTCCTTTCTTTAATACACAAATGGGTAAAGGAATTATCGATGAGCGCCACCCATTATATTTGGGAACAGCAGCGTTATCGGATTATGATTTTATACACGAAGCTATTGATAGTGCAGATTTAATTATTAACGTTGGACATGATACCATAGAAAAGCCACCATTTTTCATGCATCCTGACGATAAGAGAAAAGTAATTCATATTAATTTTTTTGCTGCTGAAATCGATGATGTTTATTTTCCACAACTTAATGTAATTGGTGACATTGCAAGTAGTATTTCAGAACTTACAAATCAACTCAAATCCAAAGCAAAACAATGGAATATAGATTCCTTTCTTGAAGTGAAGAAGAACGTAAACCTACATCTTAAAAAATATGTTACGGATGAGCGCTTTCCTATATTGCCACAACGTGCAGTAAAAGTGGTCCGAGACTTATTACCAGAGGATGGAGTTGTAACATTAGATAACGGTATTTATAAAATTTGGTTTGCTAGAAATTATCCAGCCTATGAGCAGAACAGTTTAGTCTTAGATAATGCTTTAGCAACAATGGGTGCTGGTTTAGCTTCAGCGATTATGGTTAAAGAATTACATCCAAATAAAAAAGTAATTTCTGTGAATGGAGATGGAGGTTTTATGATGAATTCCCAAGAACTTGAAACAGCTATTCGTTTAGGTTTAGATTTGGTAGTAATTATTTTAAATGATAATGCTTATGGAATGATTAAATGGAAACAAGAAGGCGATGGTTTTGAAAGCTACGGTTTGGACTATGGTAACCCTGACTACGTTAAATATGCAGAAAGTTTTGGAGCTATTGGATATCGTCCTGACTCTGTAGAAAGTTTTAAATTAAACTTAGAAACCGCTTTAGATAGCGAAGGTATCCATATTATTGATTTAGCGGTAGATTATTCGCTTAATCACAAAATTTTGAATGTATTAATTAAAAAATATTCTAATAATCTTAAAAAATAGTTGAAATGGAACATACCAGATCTATAAACCCAGCAACTGGAAAAGAGTTAAAAACATACGAACGCATTGATAAAAATGAACTAAACGAGAAAATTATAACGTCACAAGATGCGTATATAAAATGGAAAGAAAAAAGCTATAAACAACGTGCAGTTTTAATGCATAAACTCGCAGATATATTCGACGAAAATAAAGAAGAATATGCTTTATTAATTACTCAGGAAATGGGTAAAATTATTGGGCAAGCAAGAAAAGAAATCGAAAAATGTGCTTGGATTTGTCGTTATTACGCTGATAACACACACGCACTTTTAGCAAATGAAACCATAGAAACCGAAGCAAGTAAAAGTTATGTCACTTTTCAATCAATGGGCGTAGTTTTAGCGGTTATGCCTTGGAATTTTCCTTTTTATCAGGTAGTTCGTTTTGCTGTTCCTGCTTTAATGTCTGGTAATGTGGGGGTTTTAAAACACGCTTCAAATGTTCAAGGATGTGCATTTGCTCTAGAAAAAGCTTTTTCAAAAGCAGGGTTTCCAAATGGTGCATTTACGAATCTAAATGTAAGTTCAAAACATGTAAAAGATATCATTGAAAATGATCATATTGTTGCAGTAACATTAACAGGAAGTGATCCTGCTGGTCGTTCTGTAGCATCAATTGCTGGTCAGAACTTAAAGAAGACTGTAATGGAACTTGGAGGTAGTGATGCTTATCTTATTTTAGAGGACGCCGATATTGAGGAAGCAACTAATTTAGCAACATTTGGAAGGTTGCAGAACAATGGTCAGACCTGTATTGCTGCAAAGCGATTTGTAGTTCTAGAAGAAGTATATGACGATTTTTTAGAGTCGTTCAAGATTAAAATGAGAAATGCTCAAATGGGTGATCCTATGGATGAAGATACTTATTATGGTCCTATGGCGAGAGAAGATTTGCGTGACGAATTGCACGAACAAGTAGAGAAAACCATTGCACAAGGAGGTGTTTTAACTTTAGGTGGAAAAATACCCAAGATTGAAGGTGCCTATTATCCTGCGACTATTTTATCTGATTTAAAACCAGGTATGGAAGGTTTTGATAATGAATTATTTGGACCTGTAGCTTCTGTTATTCGAGCTAAAGATGAAAACGATGCAATACGTTTAGCTAATACATCACAATTTGGTTTAGGTTCAGGAGTTATTACAAATAATAAAGAACGAGGCGAAAAGGTAGCTCTACAATTGCAAGCGGGAAGTAGTTTTGTAAATAAATTAGTTGTTTCTGACCCAAGGTTACCTTTTGGAGGAATTAAAAATAGCGGGTACGGAAGAGAACTCTCTAGCTACGGTATAAGAGAATTTGTAAACACAAAAACAATCTGGATTGATTAAAAAAACAAACCCTTTAAAACATCAGTTTTAAAGGGTTATTTGTGACCTCGGCAGGATTCAAACCTGCAACCTCTTGAGCCGTAATCAAGTGCACTATTCAGTTATGCTACGAGGCCATTTTTGAGGATGCAAATATATTATTATTTTTCAAATTGAAAAAATAATTACGAAATTTCTTCCTTAAATTTTTTAATCACAGGTTCGGCCTTATTGTAATCTGAAGCAAGCACATGTAATTCAGATGAATCACCAAATGTGCCAAACCCAGCTAATCTTCCTGATTCTCTTTCGTCTTTAACAATTGATGAAATACCAGCTTCATCTAATAAAAAAGCTAATCTATTTACTAAAATAGAAGTTCCTGTGTATATTTTTTTATGTTCAGTCATGTTTAATTATTTTAATTAATCTAATGATTTCATAGTAACGAAAGCTTTCCAGCCTAATATTGCTAATTGAAATTTTGATGCTTTAGCAATATCTAATTGTTTTTTAGTAAATGATGGCAAGATAGCTTTATTAACTTTAGCTAGTAGTTTAAATACTTGTTGTTTCATTATGATTTGATAGTTACTCAAATATAACGAAAAAGATACAAAGGCGATATATAGCACATAATCGCCTTTTTCTTTTTTACTTTGTTGTTTTTACTTTTTCTTTTCTATCATTTTCTTTGCCAATTCAGCTCCGATTAATGATTGTAGCAAATTCCCACTGTTATTTCCGTTTTTTCCTCCTTCAATATATGTTGTAGGAAGTTTTAAATCCTTTAATTCTTTAGCAACTCCCACTGCGGTTTTATACTCCCATTCTGCTTTTTCCTGCGGAGTAAGTCCTGCGTTAACTAACTTCTGGTTTTCATAGGCTTGGGCTTCAGCAGCTAGTTTTTTACTTTTTGCTTTGTATTGTTCAACTTCATATTGTTTTTTTTCTTTGGTTAAATGAAACTCAGCAACTTTGGCTTCGGTCTCAGCAGCTATAGTTTGTTGAATTTGAGCTCTTTCTAATCGAGCACGTTCTTTCGCTTTTTCAGCTTCTCCTTTCGCTTTTTCTTTTTGAGCTCTATAGAACTCTCTTTCGGCTTGTTGTTTTTCAAGTTGTGTTTGCGCTACTTCTTCTTTTTGAAGTTGTAATCGTTTGTCGAAGGTTACTTCCCAATCTATTTCTGTAACAACAGCTTGTACAACAGTTAAGCCATACGATTTCAGGGAGTTTCCTTTTACTCTTACAGGCTCTCCTTTTTCAACCTTTATTCTGAAGCGTTTTTGACGAGATTCCTTGTTTGGGATGGTTCGAACAACAGTGCTGTCTCCAATAATTTCAGGACGTTGATTATCACTAAACTCTTCTAAAACATACATGCCATTTTCTAATTGATCTTGAAAATAACGGTCAAAATCTGCGGCTTGTCCTGATATGTAATCCTGAGCAGCCATCAATTTACATGTGTTTTTAATTGACTGATCTATGTTTGGTATAATTCTAGACCTAATTAAATTCTTTTCCGTTTTATTTCTATCAGCAACAGATAAAAACTGACTTTCATCTGAAATATCAATACTAATAACAATTGAAGTAGCAATTTTCCCTTTAACAGCATCGTTAAACTCCCATTGGCGGGCTTTGTCAACGTATGCATATTTACTCTGATCTCCTAAGTCTCCTTCTATATTAGGAATAACATATTTTACTGGAATTTCAAACTGAATAGGTATTAAACGTCCCCATATTTTTGTCTTTATTCCTTGCTGAAATACAGCTTTTTGTCCACCCCACGGATATTGAACAGCGTATGCAGTTCCTGGTTCTGCATAAAAGAATATTCCAGAAAAAATGCTTAATACTATTCCAAATAATACAAGTAGTAAACTTTTTTTTGTAGTGTGCCATTTTAGTAAACGATGATCACTAAATAGTGATTTACCAACGGAGGTGGCAATTCCGAAAATGATTAATAATACTCCTATAAATGTAAGCATATAGTTTAATGTTTAAGTTAGTAATTGATTAAAAAATTTGAGTTATAAATTTTAAAATAGTAATAGTTAGTTCGATTAATACTAAGATCATTTTTGTTGTTTTAATAGTTAGTAAATAGTTCAATTTCGAAATTGTTTTCTCAATATATAACGAACGGAGTACGACTACCAAATTTTTATAATCATATTAATTAATTTGAGTTTAAATATGAAGTTTAAAAAGTTAATTATGTTTAAATGTGTAGGTGTATTTGTTTGAATAATGTTTTATTTTAAAACATTAAACTCTAATTATTATTTCTTTTTGTAATAGAATAAAGGTGTTTTTTTAGATGTTAAAGAAAAGTAAAGGAAAAGTGAAGTAAAAATGGTTCTTTTTTTGACCTTTCGTTATTTGGAAATAGAAAGCATACAGAATTTTTAGTTTTGAAATATGGAGTTAATCTTTAAGTTTTACAGATGAAATATTAACTAGTATCTTCGCAAAAAAAAATTATAGAATGAGTATACTGTTTATTATTCTAGGGTTACTTTTATTAGTATTTGGTGGAGACTGGTTATTGAAGGCTGCTATTGGTTTATCATTGAAATTGAATATACCTAAAGTAGTTATTGGTATGACAGTAGTTTCTTTTGCCACATCAGCACCAGAGTTAATAGTTAGTATTAAGTCAGCTTTAAATGGAGCAACAGGCTTGGCTGTAGGGAATGTAATAGGATCTAATATTGCGAATATTGGACTAGTTTTAGGAATTACAACGATTTTATCTAGTATAAATGTAGAGAAGAGTTTTTATAAGACAGATTGGCCGGTTATGATGATTGCTTCTGTATTACTATACTTTTTTATTGTAGATGATCTTATAATTCAAACCTATGAAGGGGTTATACTATTAACAGTGCTAATTATATTTTTAGTTTATCTTTTGCGTTTTCAAAAGCAAACTGTTGCTGAAGAGGTTTCAGAAAATGATGATGTTCCTATATACAAAGTAATTTTCTTTTTAGTCATTGGAGGTTTAGGTCTGTGGGGAGGTTCAGAGTTATTAATAAACGGAGCAACAACACTAGCAAAAGATGTTGGTGTAAGTGATGCAATTATTGGAGTAACTGTTGTTTCTGTAGGGACAAGTATTCCTGAGCTAGCAGCATCTATAATAGCGGTTCTAAAAAAAGAAAAGGCTATATCGTTAGGGAACTTAATAGGATCTAATATTTTCAATATATTGGCTGTACTTGGAATCACCGCAATTATTACACCAGTAGAAGTAAAGTCTGATGCAATGAGTTTAATTAATAACGATATTTATTGGATGTTAGGAATTTCACTAGTTGTATTGCCTCTTGTGTTTATTCCTAAAAGAATGCAATTAGGTAAGAGAGACGGAGTAATCTTATTACTAGCCTACATTACTTTCGTCTATCTTACGATAATGTAAATAGTACATTATAATAATTTATAAGAAAGTTTTTATATGATCTTTGTATACGATTATCACATATAATTAGTTGTAATCTATCGATGCTTAAAAATGCAGAAATTTAAATTAACAACAGAAGATTTTATTGATCTTAACAATATATTTTTATCATAAAAAAAGACCTGTATCAATACAGGTCTTTTTTGTTTCTATATACTATAAAAGTAATTTATAAAGTTGCGCTTTTCACAGTTTCCACAATTCTACCAGCTACTTTGTAAGGGTCGGCATTTGATGCAGGACGACGATCTTCTAACCATCCTTTCCATCCTTGTTCAACTGTAATGATAGGGATACGAATTGAAGCTCCTCTATCAGATATACCATAACTGAAATCATCTATAGAAGCTGTTTCATGTAAACCTGTTAAACGTTGATCGTTATATTCACCGTATACAGCAATATGTTCTTTTGTAACTGGTCTAAAAGCTTCACATACTTTTTCGTACGTTTCTTGACTAGCACAGGTTCTTAATAAAGTGTTAGAGAAGTTAGCGTGCATACCAGAACCATTCCAATCTCCTTTAACTGGTTTTGGATGATATTCTATGTAGTATCCAAATTTCTCTGATAGTCTATCTAATAAATAACGTGCAACCCATATTTCATCACCTGCTTTTTTTGCTCCTTTTGCGAACAATTGAAATTCCCATTGTCCAGAAGCTACTTCTTGGTTAATACCTTCAAAAGTTAATCCAGCCTCAATACACAAGTCAGCATGCTCTTCAACGAAATCTCTTCCGTGGGTATTTCTACCACCAACAGAACAATAATACATTCCTTGAGGTCCTGGGTATCCACCAATAGGGAATCCTAAAGGTAATTGAGTATGTGTGTCCATGATGAAGTACTCTTGTTCAAAACCAAACCAAAAGTCATTATCATTATCATCAATTTTTGCTCTAGCATTTGATACGTGAGGAGAACCGTCTGCATTCAAAACTTCTGTCATCACTAAGAATCCATTTTCTCTAGCTGGATCAGGATAAATGGCAACAGGTTTTAGTAAACAGTCAGAATCTCCTCCTACTGCCTGTCTAGTTGAAGATCCATCAAAAGACCATACAGGACAGTCTTCTAACTTTCCGTTAAAATCTTCAACAACCTTGGTTTTACTTCTCATATTCTGAGTTGGGTAGTAACCATCTAGCCAAATGTACTCTAATTTAGATCTAGTCATGATTTAAATTTTAAATATCGTTATTAATTTAATACTGCAAAAATGATTATTTTTTGAAAACCCCCCAAATTTTTAAGGTTATTTTTTCATAAAGTTATATGTGAGTGATTTTAACCCTAATTTTTAGAGGGTATGTTGTGTAATAATTTTATTTTTGAAAAATAAAATTAGAATATATGTCTGTTATACGATTTAATGCATTAAAAGAGGCTTTAAATAGAACCCCTTTACATATTGAAGAAACAAAAAGGCGTTCAGAGCTGTTTGCTAATAATGTGTTTAATGAAGAAGCGATGTTATTATATATGACTAAGGAGGCTTATCAAAGTGTGAAAGATGCTATAGATTTTGGAGCCAAAATCAACCGTAAGATAGCAGATCAAATCGCGGTAAGTATGAAAGATTGGGCATTGTCTAAAGGAGCAACACATTATACGCATTGGTTTCAACCCTTAACAGGAGCTACTGCAGAAAAACATGATGCTTTTTTTGAAACTGTTGACGGTGGAAGAGCCATGGAGAGATTTGATGGCGGACAATTAGTTCAGCAAGAGCCTGATGCATCGTCTTTTCCTAACGGAGGGATTCGGAATACCTTCGAAGCTAGAGGATATACTGCTTGGGATCCTACTTCCCCTGCTTTTATTTATGGAACAACATTATGTATTCCTACAGTTTTTGTTGCCTACACAGGAGAAGCGTTAGATAATAAAACACCCTTGTTAAGAGCGCTTCAGGCGGTAGATGAAACTGCTACTGCTATATGTAAATATTTTGATAAAAATGTAACGAAAGTTAATGCCACCTTAGGTTGGGAACAGGAATATTTTTTAATAGATAAAGCGTTGGCAGCCTCTCGTCCAGATTTAATGATGACTGGAAGAACACTACTTGGTCATTCATCAGCTAAAGGACAACAGTTAGAAGATCATTATTTCGGATCAATTCCTGATAGGGTTATGAGTTTTATGAGGGATTTAGAACAGGAATGTATGCTACTGGGGGTTCCTGTAAAAACTAGGCATAATGAAGTAGCTCCGAATCAGTTTGAGCTTGCGCCAATTTTTGAAGAGGCGAATCTGGCTGTAGATCATAATTCGTTGCTTATGGACGTTATGGAGAAAGTTTCCAAGCGTCATCATTTTAAAGTATTATTTCATGAAAAGCCTTTTGAAGGCATAAATGGTTCGGGTAAACATAATAACTGGAGTTTGTCTACTAATACTGGAGTTAACTTATTAAGCCCAGGAAAAACGCCGATGAAAAATCTTCAGTTTTTAACATTTTTTGTGAATACCATTAAAGCGGTACATGATTATGAAGAATTAATTAGAGCATCAGTAGCCAGTGCAAGCAACGATTACAGGCTAGGAGCTAATGAAGCGCCTCCAGCAATTTTATCTGTGTTTATAGGAACACAATTATCTGCTGTACTTGATGAGTTAGAGAATGTTACAAAAGGGAAATTATCTCCGGAAGAGAAAACAGACTTAAAGTTAAATATAGTAGGTAAAATACCAGAAATTTTACTAGATAATACAGATAGAAATAGAACTTCGCCATTTGCTTTCACAGGTAATAAGTTTGAATTAAGAGCAGTTGGAGCGTGGTCTAATTGTGCTGGTCCAATGACTGTATTAAATACGATAATAGCTAAACAATTAAAAGAGTTTAAAGTTGAGGTTGATGTTTTAATTGAAGATAAAAAGCTTAAAAAAGATGAAGCAATCTTTAATGTTTTGCGAGAATATATCAAAAGTTCAAAAAAGATTAGATTCGAAGGAGATGGTTACGGAGATGAGTGGGAGAAAGAAGCCAAGGAAAGAGGTTTGAGTAATAATAAAACTACTCCTGAGGCTTTAAAAACTAAAATTTCAAAAAAAGCTATACACTTATTTGAAGAGATGAACGTAATGAGTAAGATTGAGGTAGTAGCGCGTCACGAAATTGAACTGGAAGCATATTCAAAACGAATACAAATTGAGAGTCGTGTTTTGGCTGATGTAGCAAGAAACCATGTAATACCTACAGCGATCCAATATCAAAATACATTAATAAAAAACGTCAAAGGGTTAAAGGAAATTTTTAATCAAGATTTTGAACAATTCGCTAAGGAACAAATTCATTTAATCAAAAAGATATCTAATCACATAGCTGAGATTTATTCAAAAATTGAAGAGATGACTTTACAACGAAAGGAAGCTAATAAATTGAGAGGTCAAAAAAATGCTGAAATGTACTGTGATAAGGTAAAACCATATTTTGAAGAAATAAGATACCACGCAGACAAGTTAGAGTTACTTATAGATGACAATCTATGGCCACTTGCAAAATACAGGGAATTATTGTTTAATATATAACAGTAATTTGAAGATTATGATTTTATGGCTTAGGTGTAATGTTTAAATAGTGAAAATTAGAGAATAGCTACTAATTCCTCAAAGACACTTATTTATGTGAGAGTAGTGTTTTTCTGAATTTATATAGAACTAATTTAAATTAAGCGTTTTAAGCAGGTTGAAAAAGTATAACTCTCTAAAGAAGTATATGATAATTTTTGTAAAAGAGAAAGCGTAAAAAAAATCAATTACTTTGATTGTTTATTGTTTTTAAAGTAATTTCGCAGTCAACAACAACACAACATATGAGTAACGAAGTATCTAAGCGTTATGCGCAACGAGGAGTTTCAGCTTCAAAAGAAGATGTACATAATGCGATAAAAAATATAGACAAAGGTCTTTTTCCGAATGCGTTTTGTAAGATCGTACCTGATTATTTAACAAACGATGAAGAATATTGCTTGATAATGCACGCAGATGGTGCAGGAACTAAGTCGTCTTTGGCTTATATGTATTGGAAAGAAACAGGAGATGTTTCTGTATGGAAAGGTATTGCACAAGATGCTCTTATTATGAATATCGATGATTTATTATGTGTAGGAGCTACGGATAATATTATGTTGTCATCTACAATAGGACGTAATAAGAATTTAATTCCTGGAGAAGTTATTTCAGCGATTATTAACGGAACTGAAGAGTTGATAAATGAGTTGAAAAATTTTGGTGTAACCATTCATTCCACTGGAGGAGAAACTGCTGATGTTGGAGATTTAGTTAGAACAATAATAGTAGATTCTACTGTTACTGCTCGCATGAAAAGAGCCAATGTTATCGATAATGCAAATATAAAAGAAGGAGATGTTATTGTAGGTTTAGCTTCTTTTGGTCAAGCAAGTTATGAAAAGGAATATAATGGTGGAATGGGGAGTAACGGACTTACATCTGCCAGGCATGATGTTTTTCATAAATATTTAGCCGAAAAATTTCCAGAAAGTTTCGATGCAGCTGTTCCAACAGAATTAGTCTATTCAGGAAGCACAAAATTAACTGATGAAGTAAAAGATGCTCCCATAGATGCTGGAAAATTGGTGTTATCACCAACAAGAACATACGCACCTATTATAAAAGAGATTCTTTCAAACTATTCAAGTGATGATATACATGGAATGGTGCACTGTTCTGGAGGAGCTCAAACCAAGATATTACATTTTATAAATGAATTTCATATTATAAAAGATAATATGTTTGAAATACCGCCTTTATTTAAGTTGATTCAAGAACAGTCTAATACCGATTGGAAAGAAATGTACCAGGTATTTAATTGTGGACATCGTATGGAGTTATATGTATCTCCTGATGTAGCCGAAGCAATTATTGCCATTTCAAAGTCATTCAATGTTGATGCAAAAATTATTGGTAGAGTAGAAGCTTCAAAAGAAAAGAAGCTTACCATACAAAGTGAATTTGGTACTTTTGAATACTAAAAACAATAAAAGTCCCAGAGAAATCTGAGACTTTTATTGTTTTATTTCAGAGAGTATAAGGTGTGTAGTTGTATCTCCATACACAATCAATTGATCTATGAATCGCTGAAGGTGCAATTGATCTTTTAGTATCACTTTCATGTGAATGTTTTGAGATCCAGTTATTCTATACACTTCTTTAATTTCTTCAAACTCATTTACTCTAGAAACAAAAACTTTTAATTTTCCACTAAAAAGTTTTAGAATTATGAATACTTCTAAACCATAACCTAATTTAGAATAATCTAGCTGTAATGAGTGCTTTTTAATAACCCCGTTATCGTTCAGTTTTTGAATTCTTTCCCTAACAGATGAAGGTGATAGGCCAATTTTTCTCCCCAAATCTGCAAAAGAAACTCTAGAATCTTTACTTAATTCATCTATTATTTTACGATCTGTAATATCTACCATTGATTCATTTGTAAATTAACTTAAATGCATTCGATTGCATGAGAAATAAAAGTATTTAGAATTAAATCAATTTCCTATTAATACAACAGATTTTTAATTTTGAGTCTAGATTTTATAACTATAGTTCTAATGAGTATTGAGTTTTTTCTAATTTTAGGATTGGGTATTTTTTTAGGTTTCTTCATTCAAACAATAATAGGTTTTGCAGGGGCATTAATTGCATTACCAATATTATTGATAACAATGAGTTTGAAAGATGCAATTGCTTATCTAGCTGTATTTTACTTATATTCGAGTATCATATTAGTATCTAAAGAGTGGAAGAATATAAATCGAAGGGTTATCTTTAAATTAGTATTAGCGACAATTTTTGGTGTAAGCCTAGGTATCATAGTACTTCAATATGGGAAGCCAACTGTTCTGAAAAAAATGTTGGGAGTATTCATTTTGATATACGTAATGTATTCTATTTACATAAAGGATAAATTAATTAAAAACACCAAATTAGAATTTATTTTTAGTCTGGCCGGAGGTTTTTTCTCAGGATTATTCTCAACAGGAGGTCCTTTATATGTTATTGTAGTTAGAAACTCAGTTGTAGATATGAAAGTTTTTAGAGCAACAATGTTTGGTGTTTTGGGTTTAATAACGATTACGAGAATTCCCATTTTGTATATTCAAGGAATATTAAAGTTTCACCATTTATATTATTCATTAATATTATCGCCTTTGTTCCTATTAGCAATATATCTTGGAAAGAAAATGTATTTAAAATTAAGTGAAGCTCTTTTAAAGAAGACGGTATTAATGGTACTCTTTTTATCAGGACTTATGTTGATATTGAAGAATTAAATCTTATAATCTTTTTAAAAATGAAATCTACAGCGAAATTGCGATTACTTACCTTTGCGTTCAATTTTTGTTGTTTAACCAGTACTTTATTCTTGTAGGAAACTCATTTTGGGGTTTTCACATATAAATCGACTATCCGTTTGGTTGGCAAACTTGAAATAAGTAGCTGTTTTATTAACAGCTATTGTTATTAGGTGATATGATTTATCTTTTTAGAGGATTTTTATCTTTTCTTTGTATAGGATCTTTACCTGCCAAACTATAGTCCAGTCCATCAAGTTTACTAGACCAAAGTTTATAAGTCTACTTATTTGATTTATCATCTAATCTTTTCCAGTTCCCAATTAAAAAATGTGATTTAGATTCCTCCTTTATTCATGAAGATATACTTAAAAAAAGTATAATAAATCCAATAAATCTAATAAGACACAGTTATATAATGATAGTTATCATCCTCTAGTTTAAAGAAAAATCGTAAATTCGCAAGCCAAGAAAATAGTAAGATGTTAGACAAACTACAGATAGTAAAACAACGTTTTGATGAGGTTTCAGACCTAATCATTCAACCAGATATTATTTCTGATCAAAAACGTTATGTTCAGCTAAATAAAGAGTATAAAGATTTAGGTAAGGTAGTAGCCAAAGCAAAAGAGTATGAGGGGCTTTTAAATACTATTGATGAAGCTAAAGAGATTCTTGCTGATGGTAGTGATGCTGAGATGGTGGAGATGGCTAAAATGGAAATGGATGAGTCTAAAGAGCGAATTCCAGTTCTTGAAGAGGAAATTAAATTCCTGTTGATACCAAAAGATCCTGAAGATGGTAAGAATGCTGTTGTGGAATTAAGAGCTGGTACTGGAGGAGATGAAGCTAGTATTTTTGCAGGGGATTTATTCAGAATGTACTCTAAATATTGTGAAGGGAAAGGCTGGAAGGTTTCCATAGTAGATTACAGCGAAGGTACCAATGGTGGATTTAAAGAAATCCAATTTGAAGTTACAGGAGAAGATGTTTATGGAACACTTAAGTTTGAAGCAGGTGTACATCGTGTGCAACGTGTTCCTCAGACAGAAACTCAAGGGCGTGTCCATACTTCAGCTGCAACATGTATGGTGTTTCCAGAAGCGGAGGAGTTTGATGTAGAAATCAATCCTAAAGATGTGCGTATAGATTTCTTCTGCTCATCTGGACCAGGAGGGCAATCGGTAAATACGACATACTCAGCAGTACGTTTAACTCACATTCCTACAGGATTAGTAGCACAGTGTCAAGATCAAAAATCTCAGCACAAGAATAAAGAAAAAGCGTTTAAAGTGCTACGTTCCCGTCTGTATGATATGGAGCTTGCTAAAAAGCAAGCCGAAGATGCCGCTAAAAGAGGAACAATGGTGACTTCTGGTGATAGATCTGCAAAAATTAGAACTTACAATTATCCACAAGGTAGGGTAACTGATCATAGAATTGGGTTAACTTTATATGATTTACAAAATATTGTAAATGGGGATATCCAGAAGATTATAGATGAGCTTATGCTTGCAGAAAACACTTCTAAACTTAAAGAATTAGGAGAAACAATTTAAAAAAACGCAACCTTAATGGTTGCGTTTTTATATTTTAAAACCTTCTAACCCTACTATTAAATAATGTTAAAAAGAAAAAATCTATTTACTATTGGATGTTATAATGTTGAAAATTTATTTGATATTAAGAACGATCCTCTGACTTATGATGATCAGTTTACACCTAATGGAAAAAATAGATGGAACAAGTCAAAATATAAGAATAAGCTTAGGAAAATAAGCACGGTGATATCAAAAATCGGAACCAATAGTTCTGCTTACCCACCAGTTATTATGGGGCTTGTAGAGGTTGAAAATAATAGGGTGTTAAAAGATTTAATAGCACACAAAAATCTCAGAGAATTCAATTATAACTTTATACACTACGATTCCTTAGATGAAAGGGGAATTGATGTAGCATTGCTATACAACGCTAATTTCTTCGAACCTGAAAATTCCAAGGTATATGATATAGGTTTGCTTAACAGTAAAGGTGAAAAAGACCATACAAGAGATATTTTACTTGTTTCAGGTAGATTGAACGGTGAGTTAATCCATTTTATAGTTAATCATTGGCCGTCAAGAAGAGAAGGTGTTTTAGAGACTGAAAAGAAGCGAATAAAAGCTTCCGAAATGGTTCTTAAGATCATAGATCAAATTAGAGAAGAACATGATTCAGCCAAGATTGTTGTTATGGGTGATTTTAATGATGATCCTGTAGATAGAAGTATTAAAGGATTATTAAGTAATGACAATTTATTCAATCCTATGGAAGACCTATATGAAAAAGGTTTAGGATCACTTAAATATAGAGGGAAGTGGAATTTATTTGATCAAATAATTTTTTCAAAAAGTTTTTTCGATTCTAATTTAAGTGAACATTCATTCGTTAAAGCAGGAGTATTTAATGAAAGATGGTTAGAAGTACATAAAGGAAAGCTAAAAGGGAGTCCTTTTAGAACTTATATAGGACCATGGTATAAAGGAGGTTTTTCTGATCATTTTCCTGTATATGCTTGCTTTGAAAATGATATATAAATAAAGAACCAGTTAAAAACTGGTTCTCTGATAATATAAATATATAAATAAAAAACGAACTATTCTATTCTACTGTAACTGATTTTGCTAGATTTCTAGGTTGGTCAACATTCTTACCAAGCATAACTGCTATGTGATACGAAAGTAACTGTAGCGGAATAGTTGTTAATAAAGGTGTTAAAGCTTCTTCGGTTTCAGGAATTTCAATCACGTGATCTGCAATTTCTTTAACTGTTTCATCTCCTTCAGTAACAATGGCTACAATTTTACCGCTCCTCGATTTTATTTCTTGGATATTACTTACAACTTTTTCATAATGTCCCTTTCTTGTTGCAATAACAAAAACAGGCATATTTTCGTCAATTAAAGCTATCGGACCATGTTTCATTTCAGCAGCAGGATATCCTTCAGCATGTATGTATGAAATTTCCTTTAATTTAAGTGCTCCTTCTAAAGCAACAGGGAAATTAAATCCTCTACCTAAATACAGACAGTTTTTAGCATCTTTATAAACACTTGCAATTTCCTTAACTATAGGGTCAGTCTTTAGAAGTTTTTCAACTTGACTAGGAATTTGTTGCATAGTTTGTAAATACGCATTAACAGCTGTTTTGGAAAGTGTTCCCTTGGCCTGAGCTAATTTTAATGCAATTAAGGAAAGAACGGTTATCTGAGTTGTAAATGCTTTTGTTGAAGCAACACCTATTTCTGGACCAGCATGTGTATATGCACCAGCATGTGTCTCTCTAGCTATTGAAGAACCTACTACATTACAGACACCAAATACGAATGCTCCTTTAGATTTTGCTAATTTAATTGCAGCTAACGTATCGGCGGTTTCACCAGATTGAGAAATAGCGATTACCACATCCTTTGGAGTGATAATTGGATTTCTATATCTAAACTCAGAAGCATACTCTACCTCAACAGGTATTCTGGCCATGTCTTCAAGTAAATACTCCCCTACCAATCCAGCATGCCATGAAGTACCACAAGCGATAACAATAATCCTATCAGCATTCAAAAATTTAGAGAGATTATCGTCAATACCAGCCATTCTAATAATTCCTTTATCAGCAAGCATTCTCCCTCTGTAGGTATCAATTATGGCTTTAGGTTGCTCGTATATCTCTTTTAACATGAAATGTTCGTAACCTCCTTTTTCAATCTGATCAAGACTTAATTTTAACTCTTGGATATTGGGATCAACGAGTTTATCATTGTCAATTTTTCTAACTTTTATTTTTCTTCCTTTTTTGATGATAGCAAGTTCTCCATCTTCTAGATATACAGCATCTTTAGTGTATTCAATAAAAGGAGAAGCATCGGAAGCTACAAAAAATTCTTCATTGTTTTCACCAACACCTATGGCGATCGGGCTTCCTAAACGTGCTACAATTAATTCGTTAGGTTTAGTCTTATCAAATACGGCTATTGCATAAGCACCAATAACGTTAGTTAAAGCCAGTTGAACTGCTTTACCAAGTTTACAACCTTCATTTTTTTTAACTTCTTCAATTAGGTTTACTAGGACTTCAGTATCAGTATCACTAATAAAATTGTAACCGCGAGAAACTAATTCTTTTTTTAAAGTATCATAGTTTTCTATGATTCCGTTATGAACGATAACAAGATTTTCAGATTCAGAAAAATGAGGATGAGAATTCACGTCGTTCGGAACCCCGTGTGTTGCCCAACGCGTATGACCAATACCTATTTTTCCTGCTTTTTTATATTCTTCATTATTAGTTATAACCTCTAAATCGGATACTTTACCTTTTGTTTTTGAAAGATTGATGTTTTCGCCATCATACATCATGATACCTGCACTATCATATCCTCTGTATTCAAGTCTTTTTAGTCCGTTTATTACAATAGGGTAAGCATTTCTTTCTCCAATATAACCAGTGATTCCACACATATAACAATCTTAATTTTCTAGTTGATGTTTATTTTTCCTCTGAATATGATATAACTAGTCTAGCTTTTAAAGCTCCATTTGTCGAAGAATTATTAAGTAGAGTAACTCCTCTTGGATTCCAGTTATAATTTTTAACAATAGTATCTAAAGATCTATTGGTAATAGGGTCGTCAGTAGTTTGATTGTAGACTTTTAATAGTAAAGGGCGAAGATCGTTAGATTCACCAGATACTAAATCTGAAATATAATCAGTTATTTTAAAAGTATACCTATTTGGTTTATTGTCTTCTAGAAGTAAACTCCCTCCGAAAGAGGCAGCTTCAGAGTAATTATCTTTTATGTGATTACCAGTAACATCACTATCATTGCTTAAAACTTCTTTCTTGTAAGCGAAAAGACGTTTAGGTACATTCACAGTATCTCTGGATGAATCGATATTAAAAATTAGAGACGCATCATTAATCAAAATATTTTGAGACCTTAAATCTTGCAATTCACTATCATTTAATATTTCAATTTTAGCCATGGTTCCAGCTGTTCCTTGAACTTTGAAACTATTAGTTGGAGCAGGATTAGCTGTAGGACTAGCTACATACTTACTGTTAACAACACCAGACAGCGTAAAAGAATGATTAAGTTTAAGAGTATCCTTAACACTACCTTTTATGACTCTTGTTACGGTGTAATAAAAGTTAAGTGAAGGTACAATATTATTACTAGTGAAAGCAAAATTTAATGGAACCATAGCTCCGTCAGTACCTTCCGCTTTTATTATCAAGCCTTTGAAATAATTATTCAATAAGTCTTGAGAAGAAAACTCACTATCTGAAAATTTATCCCAGAAAAGTTGTTTCATTTTTGACTTGTCTAGTGGTATAGAAAGAAAAGGTCTGCTATTTTGTAATTTAATGGTGTCATTAAATTTTGACCCTGTGCTTAATTCTCTGCGTACAACCAAAATACTATCATTTGATCTAGGAATAAATTGAAAATTAGGATCTTCATTTAATAATTCTCCTTCTGTATAGCTATGGTTTGATAAAAAACTATTATTTTGAGACGGCATTCCTGGATCTAAGGTGTTTAAAAACGTTTCATTTCTAAGCACTTTTAAAGGAACTCCGATTGAATTATCTCCTAAAACAGAGTCTAAACTGTATTCAAACTTTCCTTCTGAATCTTGACCATTATTAGTTGCTTCGTATGGAAATATTAGAGCCACTTTGTCCAGAATATAATGTTCTGTAGTATCAGTGCTATTAATTCCTGATGTTGGCAAATTTGCAGGTAAACCTAACTGGCTTACAATAGAAGCTTCAATTTTCTTATAATCATCATTTTTGTAAACACCTAATAAATATTCACCTAGAGTATTTATGGCTATGTTATCTGCTCTCACTGAAGAAATATCTATTCCTTCATTAGGCAAATCTTTATTAATCACAACATCCAAAACGATTTGTTTAGTATTGAAACTGTTGTTACTTATTATGTTTCCACCTAACTCGCGGAAATCTTTTTCACACGAAACGATTATAAATGCTGACAAAACAGCAACAATTATGAAAAAAATCCTTTTCATTATACTATTTTAAAAATTAATCTTGAAGTTCAAGAACATTTTGTTTATAAAATTCTAAATAAGCTTCGGTTAAGTACTCCTCTGGTTGGTAGTCGAGAACATCAACGTTGCTTTCAGAAATGAATTGTTCCAATTCTTCAGAAAAATCATCACTACCTTTAATTATAGCATCAGAATTTAAAATAGCATTCTTTAATATATTCTCTTGATTAGGTTTTTCTAAATAAGAAATGTTAGCATTCTTTATTTTATCAAACTTTACCTTATCGATTAGGTTTTTTCCTAGTTCACCTTCAAATTCATTACTATACAATGATGTAACAATTTTACTGTCGCTGAATAAAGGTTCTTCTTTATAATATTCTTTTAAGTATAAAGGAAGTAACGAAGCCATCCAACCGTGAACATGAATAATATCAGGTGCCCAGTTTAATTTCTTTACGGTCTCAACAACTCCTTTAGCAAAGAAAATCATTCGTTCATCGTTATCAGCGAAAAGTTTGTCATCTTCGTCTGTGTATATAGCTTTACGTTTAAAATATTCATCATTGTCAATAAAATAAACTTGCATTCTTTCCTTAGGAATAGAAGCAACTTTAATTATCAACGGCATATCCATATCGTTAATAATTAAATTCATTCCAGACAAACGAATAACTTCGTGTAGTTGATGCCTCCTTTCATTAATTACACCAAAGCGTGGCATAAAAATACGTGTTTGAACCCCCTTAGAATGTGCATACTTTGCAACATTAAATGCAGTAGATGATAATTCCGTTTCTGGTAAGTATGGAATAACTTCCGACGAAACATACAATATTCTCTTATCCTTCATTAAATCTAACTCTTTTTAAAGATGCAAAACTACAAAATTTTATGCTAAAATCGTGTTAAATTACTAATTTTGCTAAGATTGTAACAAGACTTCAATGAAAATATTCAAATCTAAATCTGATTTAAAAAAGTTTTTATCAGAAATAAAAAGCCAAAATAAAAGTATAGGATTCGTTCCTACTATGGGGGCGCTTCACAAGGGGCATATATCATTAGTACAAGAAGCAAAGGATAAGAATGACATAACAGTAGTTAGTATTTTTGTAAATCCTACTCAATTTGATAAGAAAGAAGATTTGGAGAAATATCCGCAAACCCTAAGTGATGATATTGAATTACTTGAAGATGCTGAATGCGACGTGCTATTTGCTCCTTCAGTTGACGAAATATACAGCGATGATATAAGTTCCGAACGTTTTGATTTTGATGGTTTAGAACATCAAATGGAAGGTGAGTTTAGAGAAGGACACTTCGATGGAGTAGGAACAATTGTAAAATTATTATTCGAAATAATAACTCCAACAGTTGCGTATTTTGGGAAGAAAGATTTTCAACAATTACAAATTATCAAGAAGATGGTTGAAAAATTCGAACTCCCAGTAAAAATAAAAGGCATGCCAATTTTTAGGGAAGATGATGGATTGGCAATGAGTTCAAGAAATGCTAGGTTAACTAAAGCACACAGAAAAGCAGCCCCTTTTATTTTTAAAACGCTTAAAAAGGCTAGAAAAAAAGCAAATAAAAAAGAGGCGAATGAAATCGTAAAGTGGGTCGAAAAACAGTTCGCAAAGCACGAGTTTTTGGAGTTGGAGTACTTTATAATAGCTAACGAAGAGACATTAAAATCAACTGATAATTTTAATTCCAGAGATAAATACAGAGCATTTATTGCAGTATTTGCAGATCAGATTCGTTTGATAGATAATATTGCGTTTAAAAACAAATTTTAAATAAGAAAGATAAATTCTTTAAAAACAGTATTTTTGTAGCATGTTAGTACAAGTAGTAAAATCTAAAATTCACCGTGTAAAGGTTACAGGTGCCGATTTAAATTATATAGGAAGCATAACCATTGATGAAGATTTAATGGATGCGGCAGGTATTATTGAAGGAGAAAGAGTTCAGATTGTTAATAATAATAACGGAGAACGTCTTGAAACTTATGCTATTCCTGGTCCAAGGAAGAGTGGGGAAATTACGCTAAATGGAGCTGCAGCTCGAAGAGTTCAAAAGGGAGATACTTTAATATTAATTGTATATGCTTTTATGGATTTAGAAGAGGCTAAAAAATTTAAGCCTCAATTAGTTTTTCCTAATGAAGAGAACAATTTGTTAGCTTAGATTTGAATATTTCAGTGAAAAAAATAATAAAAATAATCGTACCTCTCGTTCTGGGAGGTTTTTTAGTTTGGTACTTATTTACTAAAATATCGCCATCTACATTACTTGCGTATTTCAAAAATGCAAATTATGAGTGGATAGTATTGGGACTGTTCTTTGGAATATTAAGCCACATATCTAGAGCATATAGATGGAAATATTTATTAGAGCCAATGGGATATACTCCAGGTTTTATAAATAGTACATTGGCAGTACTCATAGGATACTTTGTTAATTTAGCATTACCAAGAGCAGGAGAAGTTTCTAGAGCAACAGTGATGACTACTTATGAGAATATTCCTTTCGAAAAAGGATTCGGAACTATAGTTGCAGAAAGGTTAGCCGATTTGATAATGATGTTTATCATCATAGGAATAACATTATTAATTCAATTTGATTTTATCTTAGAATTAGTGCAAAAAAATTTTGATCCAGTAAAAATAAGTATTGGACTTCTAGCACTTGTTTTAGTGTTTTTATTCTTTAGACGTTATGTTAAAAAAGCCACATCAGGCTTAGGATTAAAAATAAAAAACTTTATTAATAGTTTAGTGGAAGGACTTACGAGTATTTTTAAAATGAAAAATAAGTGGGCCTTTATTTTTCATACCGTATTTATCTGGGTGATGTACGTGGCGATGTTTTGGGCAACAATACCTGCAATCGAAGGCTTACAAGTTCCTTTTGGGGCTATTTTAGTAGGTTTTATAGCAGGAGGGTTTAGTATAGCTGCAACAAATGGAGGAGTAGGATTATACCCTGTAGCTGTTGCTGGGGCGTTTACGTTGTTTGGAGTTCCTGAGGAACCATCAAATGCCTTTGGAGCTATAATGTGGTCAGCACAAACGGCTATGATTATTGTTTTCGGAGCCTTATCCTTTTTAATACTACCAATTTTCAATAAAAATAAATAAAATAATTTTCCTTTTATGGCGAAAACCAAGACGACTTTTTATTGTCAAAATTGTGGTGCTCAGCATACACAATGGGTGGGGCAGTGTAGTACTTGTAAGGAATGGAATACCATCGTTGAAGAAGTAATTCAAAAAGAAGAAAAGAGAAATTGGAAAACGCCGACCAATACAGATAAAAAAAGAATATTACCTAAGAGAATTCAAGATATTGAATTCAATGCTGAAGAGCGATTTGAAACTAAAAATGATGAACTTGATGCAGTTTTAGGTGGTGGACTTGTAAAAGGAGCTGTTGTATTATTAGGTGGAGAGCCTGGTATTGGAAAATCAACATTACTATTGCAAATAGCGCTTCAAATTCCTCAGAAAGTATTATATGTTTCAGGAGAAGAAAGTCAATCGCAAATAAAAATGCGTGCAGAACGCTTAGAAAACGAAAATTCTAATTGTTTAGTGCTAACAGAAACAAATACCCAACAAATTTTTAAAAATATTGAGGAAGTTCAGCCCGATGTTTTAGTGATTGATTCTATTCAAACATTACATACAAATTCAATAGAGGCTTCTCCAGGCAGCATCTCGCAAATTCGAGAAACTTCGGCAGAGCTTATTAAATTTGCGAAAGAAACCAATACGCCAGTTTTATTAATAGGGCATATCAATAAAGAAGGACACATTGCTGGACCTAAGATTCTGGAACACATGGTAGATGTTGTATTACAGTTTGAAGGGGACAGAAATCATACCTATAGGATATTGCGTTCTCAAAAAAATAGATTTGGTTCTACGGCTGAGTTAGGAATATATGAAATGCTATCTTCGGGGTTGAGAGAAGTTAGTAATCCATCAGAAATTTTGATTTCGAAAAAAGACACAGATTTAAGTGGTACAGCTATCGCTTCTACATTAGAAGGAGTACGGCCATTAATGATTGAAATCCAGGCTTTAGTTAGTACGGCAGTTTACGGAACACCACAACGCTCTACAACTGGATACAATTTAAAAAGACTAAATATGATTTTAGCTGTTTTAGAAAAACGAGCTGGATTCAGGTTAGGGGCAAAAGACGTATTTTTAAATATTACTGGAGGAATACATATTGACGACCCAGCAATAGATTTAGCTGTTGTAGCTGCTATCCTATCATCAAATCAAGATATGGCTATTAACCCTAATGTTTGCTTTGCAGCTGAAGTTGGATTGGCTGGTGAAATTCGTCCAATATCCAAGATAGACCAACGTATTATAGAAGCTGAAAAACTAGGGTATAAAACATTTGTAGCATCGAAATACAATAAGATTACACTAAAAAAGTATGATATTAAACTTGTCTTAGTGAGTAAAATAGAGGAAGCATTTGCTACGTTATTTGCTTAAATAAAATTCAAATTTGAAAACTTTTCATTTAAAATCTCAGAGTCGTTTACACGTAACCATTTATTTAGTATTGTAGCATAAATTTCTCTAAAATCTATTGTGAATTTTAAATCACCATTAGCATCTAAGTCCTGTAGGTTAGGTAATTCATTATAAATACCGCTTTTTTTAAGGTTTTTTCCTAAAATGAATATATTGTTAGCAGTACCGTGGTCTGTTCCTTTAGACCCATTTTGTTGAACTCTACGTCCAAATTCAGAAAATGTTAAAATTAGCGTGTCTTTAAAAGTACCATTTTTTTGTAGATCGCTGATAAAAATATCTATACTTTCTGCATAAACATCTAATAATTTTGCCTGCCTATTTTTTTGTCCAGCATGTGTGTCAAAACCACTTAATGCAGCGTAGTAAACCTCTGTTTCTAATCCAGAATTAATAAACTGGGCAATCGTTTTTAATTGTTTCCCAAATAAGTTTTTAGGATACGTAGCATTAGAGCTTTTTGTTGCTGTTTTTTCGTGAATATATTTGGAAGAGGATTTTGCGTCAATCATTGTGTTATATAAATAACCTAAGTTATGTTCACTTAAATGCTGATCGTTATAATATTGAAATAGCTTATTAAAAAAAGGTTGTCTTAAAGAATTATAAAAACGTTTAGCATCTGTTACAGCTAAACCATTTTGATATTTTCCTTTAAGCATTAAAGATAAGCTTTCATCTACTTCAATAGCAGAATAAGGTTTTGATTTAGTAGTGTCTAAATACCTTCCAATCCAACCTGTTTGTATGTATTCGTTACTATTACTAGCTGTTTGCCAGATGTCTGTTGATCTGAAATGTGAACGATTCGGATTTGGATATCCTACATTGTTTATAATACTAAGAAACCCTTTGTCATAAAGTTTTTTTAAAGGTTGTAAATTAGGGTGAAAACCAATTTCGTCATTGAGTTTCAATACGGTGCTTTTATCTAAAGCTATTGCGCTTCTATTCTTATAATAGATGTCATTTCTGAAAGGAACTATTGTATTTAGTCCATCATTACCTCCTTTTAATTGTATAATTACTAGTTTTTTGTTGTTAAAACTAAATGGGTTTATTTCAAGAGCCTTTAGAAATTGAGGAATAAAAAATGTACCTCCAGTTGCAAGTGATGTTCTTTTGATGAAATTTCTTCTATTCATACTTCTAATGTTTTAACAAAGTTGATATTCAGGTAATGAAACTAATTGAACACAAAAGTCTTTTTTTGAGAGATGCGCATAATTTTTTAAAAGCTCTTTTGTACCGTTGTTAATTGGACTTACTATAATCGCAGGTATTAATTCGTCTAAGGTTAAAGATTTATAGTTATATTCAAAAGTACTCCAACGTACATTGGTTTTTATAAAGGCTTTCTTTTGTAATTTTTTTGTCTTCAAATTAGTATTGGTGTCTTTAAAATCACCTTTTTCTGAGTAAACTATTTGTGCATTATTTAGTAAAACAGAAGGAAGACGTAATCGAGTAACAATAGTATTGCTGTCTATCCAAGATTTACCACCTTTCCAACCAGCTACGTTTGGAGGATTCAAAAGTGTTTGTCCTAGTAATTTCTGAAGTAGTATGAGTTGTTTATCTTTTAATAAAGAGTGTGGAACTATGGTTTGTAAACCAACTAATAATTCAATGGGTGATTTAATTTTAGTACCAATATTAACATCATCATAAAACCACTCAGACATAAAAACATATCTCATTAATTTCTCAATATTATAATCAGGATAAAAGACAGACACCATTTCCTCGATATGCTTACTATTAATGATGTTATTCACAAAATACGTATAAATCTTATTACAGATAAATTCAGCACATTTTCTTTGTTTTAGGATAATTGTTATAATATCGTCTCCATTAAAGTTGCCAGTTTCGTTAAGGAATGTTTTTTCACCTGTATCATGATGTTTTCTTCGCATCTTAAAATCTCCAGAAAAACTATGAGTATAACCAGTAAAGGCTCTAGCACTTTCTTTAATATCTTTTTCATTATAGTTTCCTTGCCCCAAAGTAAATAACTCCATAAGTTCTCGAGCAAAGTTTTCATTTGGACTAGCTTTTAGGTTTTGCTTATTGTTCAAATATTTTAACATAGCAGCTTCTTTTGAAATAGCTTTTACAAAAGATTCAAAGTTACCAAGTGAGTTTTTTCTTAATATATTATTATAGTGTTGTATGTAAGCAATATTATTGTCTTTACAAACGAAATGATTAGCCCAAAATAACGTCATTTTCTCACGTAATAATTCTTTAGGATCAGCTAATCTTTCTATCCAGGCAACATTAAGTTCTTTTATTTTTTTTCTGCTAATTTTCATTAGCGCTTTTCGTTTCTTCTTGCTCTTTAGATCACTTTTTTTTAAACCATCTAAAAAAGAGGTATCTACGAGTAGAGGAGTGGTTTCTTTTGAAGTTTCGAATAAGGTGTCAATAATAGAAGTCTTACTTTTACCCTTTAAAACTTCTATATTTTCGGGAGTAATACCAAATCCAATTCTGTTGTATAGATGTAAAATATGTTTCGATTTCATATTTGTAAGACTACTTTCTATGAAAAAGGTTTAATGTAAGATTTTATAAATTGAACTATACTTCTTGAAGAACAGCTATAAAAAGCAAAAAACCCCGCTTTAAGCGAGGTTTTAAAATATATACTTTTAAAAGTTATTTTTTATTGGCGTCTTTTATGTATCTCTCTAAAGCCATAGTCATAGAAGGAGTTTCAGGAGTAGGTGCAGCAATATCTACACGTAAGCCTCGCTCTTCTACTGCTCTAATTGTAGAATTTCCGAAAACAGCAATTCGAGTTTCGTTTTGCTTGAAATTAGGAAAGTTTTTAAATAAACTATCGATTCCTGAAGGACTAAAGAATACTAAAACATCATAAAAAACGTTTTCTAAGTCAGATAAGTCACTAACAACAGTTCTGTATAGATCAGCGCGTGTCCAATTAACACCTAATTTATCTAATTCCTCAGGAATTAAAGGTTTTAATTTATCTGAAGAAGGAAGCATAAATTTTTCGTCTTTATGTTTCTTTATTAGTTTAGTTAGTTCAGGAAATGTACGGGTACCAACATATATCTTACGTTTACGGTACACAACATACTTTTGAAGGTAATACGCTACGGCTTCTGACTGACAAAAATATTTCATATCGTCTGGTACAGTAAAACGCATTTCTTGAGCGACTCTAAAAAAATGATCAACAGCATTACGACTGGTTAAAATAATTGCAGTAAAATTACTTAAATCAATTTTTTGAGCTCTTACTTCCTTAGTAGGAATACCTTCCACATGAATAAAAGAGCGAAAATCTACCTTTACTTTTTGTTTTTCGGCTAAATCAAAATAAGGTGAAGTTTCGGTTTTTGGTGCTGGTTGCGACACTAGAATGGTTTTCACTTTCATAAAACTCTCTCTTTAAATCTTTGTTGTTTTATAGATAATTAGCAAAGGTGCTAATTCGAGGGTGCAAAAGTACAAAATAAAATAGAAGAAGTTACTAAAAATGAGTTTTTTGTTGTTTTTGATGATTAGAAAAACCCTAAAAATCAGTAATAAAGCAATAAAAACAAGCAGCATAGTTACGTTTGAGTACCAGTATTGGTAAAAAACGAGTATTGGTAGAAGCCAAATACTTAACGTATATTGATATCCGGATTTCGTAAACAGAAAATATCTAATCTTTTTTTCAATATCAAAAATATGTGCTAAAAAGTAATTAAGAATTAGCTTCGTAGAAAGGAACACAAATATAAATGCAAACAAGCTTATAAATCGCAAGAAATTTTGTTCTCTATGCTTGGAGAAATAAACAGTTATGGTAATGCTAACAATGATACTGTTAAACAAGTATAATAGTATATGGAAAGGCGTGAATATTGAAGGATTTTTCTCAGCTCTTTTTTCAATGAATCCTTGCGAAAAGAAGGCAATTGTATAGCCTAGTAGGAGTTGAGGTTTGTACAACTTCATTAAACCAATTAATATAAAGCACAACAAAAAAAGAAGTGTAATCCAATCTTGAGATAAAAAGCTGCGTTCAATAACTTCCATAGATATTACTAGAAATAATTAACGCAAAATTAGTAATAAATTAATGTATCTTTGTGCCTCTTTAGATGAAATTCAGAGTTCATGTCCGATACCCTTGTCATAATTCCAACATATAACGAAAAAGAGAACATTGAAGCTATAATTCGTGCAACTTTCAATCAAGAAAAAGCTTTTCATGTTTTAGTTGTGGATGATAATTCTCCAGATGGAACATCAGAAATTGTAGAAAAACTCCAAACTCAATATCCTAACCAACTACATTTAGAGAAGAGAAAAGGGAAAAATGGCTTAGGCACAGCATATATACATGGTTTTAAATGGGGCTTGAATAGGGATTACGATTACATTGTGGAAATGGATGCGGATTTTTCACATAATCCGAATGATTTGGTGCGTTTGTATGAAGCTTGCGTAAATAAAGGAGGTGATGTTTCAGTTGGGTCCCGTTATTCAGTAGGTGTTAATGTTGTCAATTGGCCAATGCATCGTGTTTTATTGTCCTATTTTGCTTCAAAATACGTGCGCTTTATAACTGGTATTCCAGTTAACGATACCACAGCAGGCTTTGTGTGTTGGAGTCGAAAAGTTTTAGAAACTATTCAACTCGACAAAATTAAATTTGTGGGCTATGCGTTTCAAATAGAAATGAAATACAAAGCATGGAAACATGGGTTTACGATTAAAGAAGTTTCTGTGATTTTTACAGATAGAACATTGGGCGAATCGAAAATGAGCGGAGGCATTGTTTATGAAGCTCTATTCGGAGTAATAAAAATGAGATTAAAAGGATTACCAAAATAACATATGAAACAATCATTCTTAATAAAAAATGCAAAAATCGTCAACGAAAACAGTGTAGTTGAAGGAGACGTTTTATTAAAAGAGGGGCTTATTTACAAAATAGGTAAAAGCATAGATGCTACAACAGCTGATATAACTATTGATGCATCAGGTAAATATTTAATACCAGGAATGATTGATGATCAGGTTCATTTTAGAGAACCAGGTTTAACACATAAAGCAAACATTGGAACAGAAAGTAAGGCAGCAATAGCAGGAGGAATTACTTCATTTATTGAAATGCCAAATACTGTACCACAAGCCACAACTCAAGAATTGCTAGAAGAAAAATTTGACATAGCGAGCAAAACTTCATATGCAAATTATTCGTTTATGTTTGGTGGTACAAATGATAATTTAGAAGAATTACTAAAAACAGATGCTAGAAATGTAGCAGGGATCAAATTATTTTTAGGTTCGTCTACTGGAAATATGTTGGTAGATAATGAGGAAGTTCTTGAAAAAATATTTTCATCAACGAAAATGTTAATTTCTGTACATTGTGAGGATGAAGCTACAATCAGAAAAAATACTGCTGAATATAAAGAGAAATATGGAGACGATATACCTATAAAATATCATCCAATCATTAGAAGCGAAGAAGCATGCTATTTATCATCTTCAAAAGCGATTGAACTGGCTAAGAAAACTGGTGCTAGGTTACACGTTTTTCATTTATCTACAGAAAAAGAGACTCACTTATTTAGAAACGATATTCCGCTAGAAGAAAAACAAATTACAGCCGAAGTATGTGTTCATCACCTTTGGTTTACTGATAAGGATTACGATAAAAAGGGAACACATATAAAATGGAATCCTGCAGTAAAAACTATAAAAGACAGAGATGGCTTGTGGGAAGCATTAAAAGATGATAGAATTGATATTATTGCCACTGATCATGCTCCACATACGCTAGAAGAAAAATCAAATGTATATACAAGCGCTCCAAGTGGAGGGCCGCTAGTTCAGCACGCTATAGTCGCTATTTTTGAAAAAATCAAAGAAGGCGTAATTACTGTTGAGAAAGCAGTAGAGAAAATGTGTCACAACCCAGCTAAAATCTTTCAAGTAGAGAAAAGAGGTTTTATAAAAGAAGGGTTTTATGCAGATTTAGTTTTAGTAGATCCAAATGCAGCTTGGGAAGTTTCTAAGGAAAATGTGTTATATAAATGTGGATGGTCTCCTTTCGAAGGCACTACGTTTTCTTCTAAAATAACGCATACTTTTGTTAATGGAAATTTGATGTATAATAATGGTGTTTTCAATGAAGAAATAAAGGGAGAACGACTAGTTTTTAATAGATGAGATACCTAAGATTTTTTTTATTTTTCTTAATTGTTTCTTGCACAGGTAATACAATTTATGAGAAGCCAGAAGGGTTAATTCCTAAAGATACTATGGTAGCTTTGTTGACAGATATGCACATAGCAGTATCTGCAAAACAAATAAAAAATAAATTCTATAAAAAAGGCATAACGTATATGCCTTATGTTTTCGAAAAATATAATATCGACAGTACTCGATTTAAAAGTAGTAATAAATATTATGCTTCTATAATCGATGAGTATGATAAGATGTTACTTGAAGTCAAAAATAATTTAGAAAATAAAGGAAAGGTACTACAAGAAGAATTAGCCAAAAAAGATTCTATTAAAAAAAGTGAAATAGAAAAAACAAAAAGTGTGATTCCTGATAAAGATTCAGTTCAAAAAATAAAGGAAAAGCTGATTAAAAGCGTGCGAGAAGAATAAAAGGAATATCAACGTTTATAATTAGCACAAACTTCTTTAATAACCGTATTAATCTTTTCAAAATTAAAATCTAATACAGCGGTTATTTTCGTTGTACTATAGCTTTCTTTATTATGCGCAGCTCTAGCTGAACTCTTAGTTAATAAAGGTTCTTTGCCAGTAAGCTTTGTGAGTATCCAATCGATTCTCCATACAATGGAAGTAGCTATTCTACCAATTTTTATTGAGGGTTTCTTTTTATTAAAAGTAATCGCGATTTGATCAAATATTTCTTTGAAAGATTTATTTTCTGAAACTAAGATATAGCGTTGATTTTTGATTTCTGAATTCATGAGAAACAACATGCTTTTAACAACATCTTTAACACCAATAAAACCGGTACTCCCATCAGTATAAAATTTTAATCCGTTATATACCTGGCTGAATAATTTGCCAGAGGCATGTTTGTAAAAGCCGCTACCTAAAATTACTCCGGGGTTTACAATTACAACATCAATTCCTTCTTGACTTCCTCTCCAAACCTCCATTTCAGCTCCGTTTTTAGTGATAGCGTAGCCATGTTTATCGTTACTGTGCGTCCATTCATTTTCTTCATTGATAAGTTGATTGTTACTACTTTCTCCAACTGCAGCTATGGAACTTACAAAGCATACTTTTTCAACAGTATTTGTAATAGAAAAATTAATGATGTTTGCAGTTCCTTCTATATTAACTAGTTTCATTTTATGATAATCTCTTGGATTAAAAGAAACTAAAGCAGCACAATGATAAACATATTTAAAATTAACTGAGAAGACAGTTTTTAAAGAATTTATATCAGTAATATCAGCAAGAACCCATTGTATTTTATTAAATAAAAGAATATAATTTTCCGTGTAATAAGAAAAAACTTTTTGTACTTCATCAAACGTATGTTCTGACCTGTAAATAGCAGTAATAGCATTATTTTCTAAGGTAAGATGGTACAATAAATGTGCTCCAACAAAGCCAGTTCCTCCAGTAACTAAAATCATATTTCAAAGATAAAACTTATTACATAAAAAAAGGAGTTTGTTGATAAACAAACTCCTTTTTAATCAGTAAAAAATACTATAATTTATCCTTTAATAGGTTCAGCGTTTACTTGAACTTTAACATCAAATTTGATAGATCCTGTAAAACCTGTTTTGATTTCAGTAATTTTTATTAAACCTTTATTTCCATAAGCATCAACAAATTCGATAACATCGTTCGCTACCAAACCAGTAACTCTTTCAGTGCTAGGTTTACTAATACTGTTTAATTCAGCATATGCAGAGATGGCATCAAATTGAGCCGTAGTTAAACTTGATTTAACCATGTAGCACTTATTTAATTGTGTTGAAGTAAGTCCAGTGATCTTATTAATATCAATAACGTCACTTGGATAGTTGGAAGCAGAAGCAAAAGAAGCGCCTTTAGTATTTCCGTAGAAATAACCAAAATCCCATAATGCAGCATTTTCTGCGTTTTCTTCTTTTTCAGCAGCTGTGAAGGTATATGTATTAATATCTTTTACATCTTGAGTTGTAATTTTATATTTAACACCATTAAAAATCGAGATAAAAGATTCTGAAGTACCTTCTGCTAACGGTGCGTTTAGTATAGTTGCAGAGAACGATTTTAAATTCTGAACATTCGTGTCTGCATTAACACCACCTTTAAGTGTTATTGTTCCAAAAGCGTTAGCATCAATAGCATTTCTTTTTGAAACATCTCTGAAATCACCTCTTCCAGTAGTTACCCATAATTTGTATTGTACGGTTTGATCTAATGCAGTTGGAGAATCAAAATCAATATTAAATGTAAAGTTTGTTTTTTGATTACTACCTAAATCTATAGAACCATCACGTTTAGTATCGATACCAATGCTTTCTAATTTTTCATAAGCAATCGCTCCATCGTCACTACCAAATACATTTTTTGTAACATATAATCGATACATGTTTTCATTTGAAGTAAAACTTACATTCACTTTCTGATCAACATTTGGAGTAACTGTGATATTTAAATTTCTTTCAGCTACATTATTCGAATTGGTTGGGTTTATAATTAAGTTAAACTTTGTATTACTGTCTGGACCATCAATCAAATCATTATTTTCACTACCACAACTAGTAAGAGTTAACGAGGTTGCTACGAAAGCAAAAACACATACTGATTTCAATAAATTTTTCATTTTTTTCATTTTTAAATTTAATATTTGAGTTATTTCTTTAGACAATAGTAGGAAGTCAAGGTCACATAAATTATTGCTAATTATTTGCGTGACCCAATTTATACCATTGATTTTGGGGACTAATCTATTGTACTACAAAAGAACGATAAAAATTACGTTTTATGTTTAAAAAGCTGTAAAGTTTAAATTTTCTAAATGTTATATTTGCGCATCATTAAGTACTATTACACATGACTAAAAATTTAGTAGAAGAGTTACAATGGCGTGGAATGATCCATGACATGATGCCTGGAACGGAGGATCAATTACAAAAAGAAATGACTAGCGCTTATATAGGATTTGATCCTACATCAGATTCTTTGCATATAGGTAGTTTGGTTCCTATTATACTGTTAGTACACCTAGAAAAAGCAGGTCATAAACCTTATGCTTTAGTTGGTGGTGCTACAGGAATGATTGGTGACCCTTCTGGTAAATCTGACGAAAGAAATTTACTGAATGAAGAAGCGTTAGCACATAATGTTTCAGGAATTCAAAAAACATTGGCTCGCTTTTTAAATTTTGAGAGTAAAGAAGCAAATGCACCCGTATTAGTGAATAACTATGATTGGATGAAAAACTTTTCATTTATAGAATTTGCTCGTGATGTTGGTAAACGAATTACCGTAAATTATATGATGGCAAAGGATTCTGTGAAAAAGCGTATTTCTGGAGAATCAGGAAGCGGAATGAGTTTTACAGAATTTACTTATCAATTAATTCAAGGTTACGATTTTTATCACTTGTATAAAAACCACGATTGTAAATTACAAATGGGAGGTTCAGATCAATGGGGAAATATAACTACAGGAACTGAGTTGGTAAGAAGAATGACTGAAGGAGATAATGAAAAGGCTTACGCTATGACATGTCCTTTAATTACTAAAGCTGATGGATCTAAGTTTGGAAAATCTGAAGGGGGAAATGTTTGGTTAGATGCTGATAAAACATCGGTTTATAAATTCTATCAATTTTGGTTAAATACTTCAGACGAAGATGCAGAAAAGTATATTAAGATTTTTACATTTTTAGATGAAAATACGATTGAAACATTAATAGATGAACATAAAGAGGCTCCTCATGCTCGCGCTTTACAAAAGAAGTTAGCGGAAGAAGTAACTATATTTGTACATTCTAAAGAAGAATTAGATAAAGCTGTAGCGGCTTCAAATATTTTGTTTGGTAAATCAACAGCAGAAGATTTAAAAGGTTTAGATGAGCAAACATTCTTAGATGTTTTCGATGGCGTACCTCAAGCTAGTGTAACAAAACAAGATATTGAAGAAGGCTTAGATATGATTGGTGCTTTAGCAGGAAAAACACAATTTTTAAAGTCTAATGGAGATGCTAGAAGAGCATTGAAAGAAAATTCTATATCAGTAAATAAAGAAAAGGTTAAGGAAGATTTTAAAATTACTTCTAAAGATTTAATAGCTAATAAATACGTGCTATTACAAAGAGGAAGGAAAAATTATTTTTTATTAAAAGTAGACTAAATTAAGAAGCAAATTTATAATCAGAAGTTAAAGGGCATCGCTTACAGTTGATGCCTTTTTTCTTGTACTTATTACAGCATTTGTTTTTTGGTTTTATACAATTTGAACCACACATAGTTGCGCAGCTATTATCTAGTTGTATAGTATTCGAAACTCTAGTTACTTTATTTTCAGTGTAAAATACAATCATTTTTTGCAAATAAAACGTATGCAAAGATATATATTTATTTAGAATAAATTAAAATAAAAAATCAAAATGTAACATCAACGGGTTCTTTTTTACTAATAAATACAATCCATAAAATTTTTATGATCAAAAAAATAGCATTAATCTTCGTTGTAGTGTTCGTCAGTTTATTATTGATAGCAGGTATAGGTCTGTGGTATATTGTCAAGCAGCAAGAAAAACTTAAACAAGGCGAATTAATTTTAGAGAAAACGGTAGTAACGATTCCATTTGACTACAGCACATCTGGTCATATTATCATTAATGTAAGTGTAGAAGGAAGTAAAGAAGCTTATCCATTTATATTAGATAGTGGTGCTTCAAATTTTATTTTTAAAAATCATTCTGACGAATTTGATTTGAAAAATAATGGAAGCAGCATTGGATTAGGTGCAACGGGAAACTTTTTTATGGCTAAAGTAAAAAAAGTAGATAAAATCCAAATAGGGGAGGTTAAATTCAAAGGACTCAACTTTAAAGAAATTGATTTTGGATTTAATTGTTCAGATCATATTTATGGATTAATAGGGAATGGTACGATGAGGCATTTGAATTGGCAAATTGATTTTGAGCAGAAAGAAATAACAGTAAGTAAGAATTTGAAAGATTTAAAATTCGCCGAAAACGCTATTGAAATTCCTTTAAGAATTAATAAAACTAGTTCACATCCTTATGCCTATCTTAAATTTTCAGGACGAAAAAAATCAAAAAAATTTATTGTAGACTTGGGGAATAGTGGCACCATGTCAGTCAAAGAAAAAGATATTTTAAAAGATTCATTACAAATAAAAAGAAGAAAAGTTTATGGAAAAATGTCTGAAGGATTAGGAGGAGAAAGTAAAAAGAAAGATGATGAAAGTATTATTCTTTTGGATACGGTACTATTTAACAATACAACATATAAAGTACAAAAACTTCAGGCTAAATCATCTAGTAATGGAATGAATTTATTAGGCTTAGGTTTTTTTAAAAAATATAAAACAACAATAAGTTGGAGTGATAAAAAAATGATATTAGAACCCTATGATTCGATTCAGAATTTCATACAAAAATCAAGAGGTTTTGGAATGAAATACAAAAAAGAAGAAGATAAATTAATCATAAAAAGTATCGTTGAAAAATCAGCTGCTTCTAAATTAGAATTACCTTTGAATGCAGAGGTCATTACATTAAACGGTAAAGATATGCTATCAGAAAATGATTTTTGTACGTATAGAAATTTAAAAAGCACACCAGATACGTTAAAAATAAAATTTAAACATAATAGTAATGTTAAAGAAATAGCAATACCTAAAGAGGATCTTTTTAAGTAAAATCCACTTTATTAAGTTGCTTTACAAAAAATACTAACGTAATTTTGTATGTAGAAAAATAGTAGCTTTTGTGATACACAAACTCAGCACATACTTCTTTGTTTTATTGTACTTAATTGCAATGTTAAGGCCTATATCTCCTTTCGTAGAATACGCTATTAATTACGATTATATAGCGAAGGTATTGTGTATAAATAAAGACAAGCCTGAATTGAGTTGTAAAGGGAAATGTCAATTAATGAAAAAGCTAAAGCAACAACAAGAAGAAGATTATAATTCACTTCGTATTTTAATAGAAGAGTATCCTATAGGTTTTGTTAGTTTAATACACTTAGCCAAAACACCAATTTTTGAAAGCAAAAGAAAACATAGATATAACTATAAAAAAATCTATGACTTCACCTATTTACATTCGGTATTTCATCCACCAACAATTTAATTTTTACATATAAGATAGTAAAAACACTAGCTGGCTCAAATTACGAGTTCAGTAAGATAATTATGATAAAAATTAAAATTAAAAATGAATCCACATTATATAAAAATGATGGTAATAGCGATGCTATTATCGTTAACAATAAATGCACAAAAAACAGAAGATAATTTATGGAAGTCTGGAAGACCAGACGGACATGCGCCTATTAGCGTTATGGGAGACCATTATCATTCCAAAGGAGATGTTATGTTTTCATACAGGTTTATGCGAATGAATATGGAGAACTTACTTCAAGGTACTGCTGAAATAACAAATTTGCAAGCACACGATAAAGGCTTTATGGTAACACCTTTAACTATGCCAATGAATATGCACATGTTAGGTGTTATGTATGGGATTTCTAATAGGTTTACAATGGTGGCAATGGCAATGTATGTAGAAAATGAAATGGATTTACAAATGCGAATGCCAACAGGTATGACACGAGAGTTTTCTACATCATCATCTGGTTTTGGAGACGTGAAGATTGGAGTGTTATATAAAATTTTGAATAAGAAAAGTCAATCTTTACATGCGCAACTAAACCTATCTATTCCAACAGGTAAAATAAATGCAGAAGACGTAACACCAATGTCTGCACCTAATGCTATTCAACTTCCATACCCGATGCAAATAGGAAGTGGAACATTTGATAGCGATTTAGCGATTACGTATTTAGGACAAGCGGAGTTAGTTTCTTGGGGAAGTCAATTAAAATCTACGCTACGTTTTGGTGAAAATGATGATACATACGCACTAGGTAACAGATATGGATTAAACACATGGTTTGCCTATAAAACCTTAGAATGGTTAAGTTTTTCTGCTAGGTTAGAAGGATTAGTTGTTGAAAGTATCGATGGGGTAAACCCAAACTTAAACCCTATGATGGTTACTACCGCTGACACAAAAAACTCAGGAGGTACGTACGTGAATAGCGGGTTAGGAATCAATATTTTAATTCCTAATGGGACTTTGAAAGACGTTCGTTTTGGATTCGAATACGCATATCCGATTTACCAAAATCCGAATGGAATTCAACTAAAACAACAAGAAACATTAACGTTTGGAGTTCAGTATTCATTATAACTAAAACAACAAGATTTTAAATAGATCAGTGAGTTTATCACTCATTGTTTTCAATAAGTTTTAAAATCGACTACGATTAACAAGAAATACCATGAAAAAAATAATAGCAACCCTATTACTAGGCTTTGTATTGCCTTATGCTAAAGTTTTCTCACAAACTATATATAAGGGTAAAATAATAGATACAAATAAAAACCCGATTATTGGTGCTACGATAATAGCATCAGAGAACAAAAGTAAAGGAACAACGACCGATTTTGACGGTTATTTTTCTATAAAACTGAACGAAAGAAATGTAATAATTTCAGGAGTAGGATATCAAACATTAACAGTTACATTACATAATAAAATAAATACTATTCTACTCAAAGAAAAGGTGGAAAACCTAGAAGAGGTAATCGTTTCAGCAAGTAGGGAAACACAAGAACGAAAAGAAGTTCCAGCTTCTATAGGAGTATTAACAGCCAATGGAATTAAAGAAACTAAGGCTTTTGGTATAGAACAGTTGGTAAATCAAATACCAGGTGTGTTTATGAGTTCCTCTAAAGCAGCAAGTAATGAGCAGCATTTTATGGCTGTGCGTTCACCAATATCTACAAAATCATTATTTCTATATGTTGAAGATGGGTTACCGATTCGTCCAGTAGCGGTATTCAATCATAATGCGCTATTAGAAATGAATAACACAACCTTTAAAAAGATAGAAGTACTTAAAGGACCTGCATCTAGTATTTATGGAAGTGAAGCAATTGGAGGTAGTTTTAATTTTATTACTAAAAACCCAAGAAAAGATTTTGGAGGAAATCTTGGTTTTCAAATCAATGATCTTGGTATTTCACGATTTGAGGCAGAAGCTTCTACTACCGCAAATGAAAAATATGGTTTTTATGTTGGTGGGCATTATATTCAAAGAAACAACGGGCCAGTAGAGCATTCTAATTACGAGAAATTTGCAATTACATTTAAAAATGTAAATGATTTTTCAGAAACCTTACGTTGGACTAATAGTGTAACCTTCATAGATTATAGATCGGATATGACTGGATCTATTTCCGAAGAAAATTATAAAAATGGAAATTATAAAAGTGATCAAACATTTACAGAGCGGGAAGCTAAAGCGTTACGTTTCCGTTCAACACTTGAGAAAAAATGGAATGATGACAATAAAACGTCATTCAATTTTATGTACAGAAACAATGAAATGAATCAAATTCCTTCATACAGAGTACGCCAGAACAGAAATATGGGGCAATTAACAGGAACTGGAAGTGGAGAGATTAATTCCAATAAATTTAGAAGTTACGCTGGGTTAATTCAGCATAAAATAAATTTCAATTTTGCAGATGCTTCTTTAATAGTTGGAACTACAGTTGACTTTTCTCCTCAAGATTATGTTGCAGAGCGTATAACGGTTGATGTAGATATACCAACACGAAAAAATATTGGATATACAGTAAATTCAGGAGACTATATTTTGAATTATAATGCAAATATTTTGAATTATGCAGGATACTTTCAATTTGAAATCTCTCCTCTAGATAAATTGAAGTTAACGGCAGCAATGCGTTACGACGGTTTCGAATACGACTACGATAATTTAATTGGTGCAGTTTCTGGAGTACAAGACACAAAAGTTACCTATAACAGTTTCGCTCCTAAAGTTGGTTTTAATTATAATGTAACAGAAGAATTAGGATTCTATGGAAATTATGCAAAAGGATTTACGCCGCCACAAACATCTACATTGTTTAGGAATAGTAAGAATAATGCATCTGGTGCTACAGTTTTCAATTTGAACCCAGCAAAATTCGATAATTATGAATTAGGAACGTATTTTACAATTCCATCTTTATTAAAAGTTGATGTAGCTGCTTACCGATTGAACGGACAAGATAGATTAATCTCATTTAGAGATGCTGCAGGAGATTTTCAACAATTAAATGCAGGAGAAACAAGATCGCAAGGTATTGAGCTTGGTGCTAAGTTTAGTGTTTTTGATGATGTATCGATTTCCTACAGTGGGAGTTATGCAACACATAAATACATTTCTTTTTTTGATAACGGGGTAGATTATTCAAATACAGACATGCGAACAGCTCCAAATTATATAGCAATGGCGTCCATTAATTATAAACCATCGGAAGGGTTGTCATTAACCTTAGAGCATGAGCAAATAGGTAAGTACAATACAAGTTTTGAAGGACAAGCACTTGTATTAGAAGATAGCTTAGGGAACCAAACTTTTGGAACCACAACTTACAAAGGTCATCATGTATTCAATTTCAGAGTAAACTATGAGTTTAGTGATTTTGAAGTTTGGGGACAAGCGTTAAATATTTTTGATGAGCTCTATGCAGTAAGAGCTAGTTACAATACGTTCAGAAAAGAAAATAGTTATAGTATAGGCAATCCAAGAGCTTTTCATTTTGGAGTTAAATATAATTTTTAATTGAACTATAAGGCTGTCTGAAAAATAACTTTGTAAACGTTATTACGAAGCATTTTAATGTTGAAGTAACTTTTGTATAAAAACTTACGTTAAAAGATTCTTTTCACATGATTCGAATAACGACTTTTTTAGACAGCTTTATTTTTTTACAATTTTTTATGAAAAGCAGAAAACTAAATCAGTGGCTATGGAAGTGGCATTTTATAGCAGGAATTATATCGTTGCCATTTGTACTCATGTTATCAATTACAGGGGCTATTTATTTGTTTAAAGCAGAGGTAGAACGTCCTGTTATTAATAATATACAAACGATAAAAAATCAAGATAACTCAGAAAAATTAACCTACCAAGAACAATGGGATTTAGCTAAACAGTATTCTAAAAGAAAGTTGAATTCTGTGGTGATCGATAATGAGAAACGGAGCACTGAATTTATTTCAGGAAGATTTGGAGGTAAACAATCAGTTTATGTAAATCCTTTTAATGGAAAGCTATCCGGAACTTTTAAAGCTAAGGATACTTGGATGTATACCGTTCGAAAATTGCATGGAGAACTCTTGGGAGGTAAAATAGGAACAAAACTTGTAGAATTAGTTGCAAGTTGGATGATTGTACTAATACTTACAGGCTTATATGTTTGGTTCCCGTTTCATAAAGGAATAAAAGGTGTTTTTACTATTAGATTAAAAGAAGGAAAGAGAATGTTATTCAGAGATCTACATGCTGTTGTTGGTTTTTGGTTATCAGGATTGCTATTGTTAACCTTAGCTGGAGGATTACCGTGGACGGATATCTTTGGAGGAAATTTCAAATGGGTTCAAAAGATTACAAGTACTGGGTATCCAAAAACATGGAGCGGAAAAGGACTTACTTCGATAGAACAGGGTAAAATGTTATTGTTAGATGATATGATAACAATAGCTAAAAAAGAAAAATTGGAAGGCATAGTTACTATAGGCTTACCTAAAAATAGCACAAGCACATTTAGTGTAAGTAATAAAACGATAAATTTTGAGAAGCAAAAAATGCTACATTTTGATCTATATTCAGGAGTATTAATAAAATCTCATACGTGGAGCGATGTTGGGTTTTTAATGAGAGGAAGAATGTGGGTAATGGCGTTTCACCAAGGAGAATTTGGACCCTGGAATTGGTGGTTAATGCTTGGAATAGCTTTAGGGCTTACGTTAATTAGTATTGCAGCTATTTTTTCATATGCTCTAAGAAAGCCAAAAAAGAGTTACGGAATACCCAAAACTAATACTAATTTTAAATTAAACTCAGGTTTAACAATAACATTAATTTTAATAGGGTTAATATTACCTATGTTTGGTATGAGTTTGATTATTATCGTTTTATATGAGAAAATAGCAGCAATAAAAAAGAAGAAAATTAGTTCTTAAAGTTAAATGAATATTAAAATTACTATTTCTACAGTAAGGATAGTTATTTTTGAAGACCAAGTAATTAGAATAATTTAAAAAACAATTAATCATGAAAAAATCAATTTTATCAGTTGTAATCTTTGCTTTTGCATTAGTATTTTCATCGGAAGCATTTGCACAGAGCTTTGTAGATTTAGATAAAAGCCCAATGGATGCTGCTGCATACCCAAGTAGCTATAGAGTGTCAGATAAATTAGTTAAAGTAGTATACAGTCGTCCGCAATTAAAAGGAAGATCAGTTTCTAAATTAGCACCAAACGGAAAAGTATGGCGCACAGGAGCGAATGAAGCTCCAGAAATTACATTTTACAAAGACGCTATGTTTGGAGGAAAAAAAGTGAAAGCAGGTATATATACACTTTTTACGATTCCAGGAGATACTGAATGGACAGTGATTTTAAGTACAGCTAAAAATGTATGGGGAGCTTATTTTTATAATGAAAGTGAAGATGTTGTTAGAGTTAAAGCTAAAGTTATGAAAGCTAAAAAATCAATAGATGCTTTTTCTATTGCTTTTGATGGTAAAGATAACGCCGCTACTATGTATTTAGGTTGGGGAGACGTTGTAGCTTCTGTCCCAGTAAAAGGATAGAAGAATCGAACAAATAATTATATAATAGAAAGACTGATGAAATCGAAATCATCAGTCTTTTTTATTTTTATAATTTATTCTTTTTGGAGTGTAACACAAAAATGGCATTGAAACCAAAATGGAAATTACCATCGTGAAAATTAAAATTATTTCTAGTTTGAGTTATAAATGCATCTTCAGCAAAATGTCTGGTATTTGTCATGTGAAACTGTAATAGAAGGTGGCTTAATTCCCAATTTATGCCAATTAAAAAAGGATCAAATGTAGTAACACCCGAAGCTGGGTTAGCTACATAATAATATTCAGAAACTAAAGATACATGACCTCCAAGTTTATAACGCGCACCTAATCCAACAGCAAATTGGTTGTTAGATTGATCGGTTAAAAAATTATCAGTACGATGAATATAGGTTGGTGTAATTTGTGCTGAAAACTTTCTGCTAAATTTTCTAGCAATCAATACCTGACTTACAAAACTGTACACATTTGAATTTATAATATTATCTTCTGCATATAAAGGATTTTCAATATCAGCTTTAGTACGATGAGAAACTCCTTGAAGTAATGTAATACTTACTGGAGCCTTTTTTGCGTCTTTTTGTTGACGAAATATTTTGTATTTCAAAAAACCATCTGATATTTCATCAAAAGAAGTATAACCTGCACCAATTGTTAAAAGGTCTGTTATTGCATAATTTAATCCAAAACGATTGCTGAGTTTATCGGCTAAAAAACGCTGTTTGGTACTATTTTCCGTATTCCAAAATCTATTAAAAGCAGAAATTTCTAAAGCTCCTTTTTTACGAACTTCAATAGAATGTCCTAAACCTATTCTTGTTGTTTTAAATGTAGCAAGTTCATACACTGGTTTGTTTGGATATTCTTTTTCTAGCTTAGCTAATATATCCTGTGAATGTGCTGAATATAATGCAACGAAAAAACAAAATGTAAATAAATACTTAATCATTGGATTGTGCATATGGACTATATTGAAATTTAATTTTTAAAGAAACTACGCTGGCAATATTTTTTGATAGAATAGGAGGTATTTTAATATTAAAATCATCTACAACAAGGTTAAAATCACCATCTATTTCATACCCTTTATCGATCTTTTTAATTGTAGTTTTAATATCGACCTCTTTCGAAATACCATGAATTGTAATTGTACCTCGAATTATTTTTGTTTGAGAACTTACAGAAGAAGTATCGAAATCTATTAATTTACCTTCAAAACTTGCTTTAGGATAAATATCTGACTCAATATAACTTTCATTAAAATGCTCGTACATTAAGTCTTTCTTAAATGTAAACGCTCTCATTAACATACTAACAGCAAGCTCTCCTTTTTCAAGATCTAAAATACTTAATACCTGATTATTCTTTGCTTCTATATTTTCTACGGAAGTGTAAGAAAAAAATGAAATCTGACCTTGTCGAGAAATAAACTGTTTTTGACCACTAACTTGTGCACTAAAAACAGTAGAAAGCAAAAGAGAAAAAAATAGTTTATTCATTAGTTTTTATGGTTTCTAGGTGACAATTTAAAAGTATAACATCTTTTAAAAAGCCTTTACAAATACCTTTAATACGTATTTTTTGATTTTTATGTAGCGTTGCTAGTTTATGAGATTGATTATCATCTAATTCACAAATAACTCTAGCGGTATTATTACTATGTAAAATTATAGTATTTTTCTGATTTAAATAATTGATTTCCTTTACGATACCAGAAACTAAAATTAATTGATTTGTGTACAGTGTATTGGCTTTTTCTTCATCATTAACAAAAGCAGTAGTCAATACATCGGTTTCAATAATAATTTTTGGTTTAGCGTTAGCACTATAGTACCCAAATAATAATACACACAAATAAATAAAAAAACCAATACTAATTAGATAAAAAAGATGTTTTTTTGTAATCATTTCGTGCAGCATAATAGCGTTCCAAAGAAAAGAAAATATTTAAAGAAAGTAGAAGTATTTCTAGTGAAAAGGAAAAATTCGCCTTGAAACGGAAAATAGAATACTCAATTAATAATGTTATATTTCGATTTTTGAAATCCAGTGAGAAAAGATAGATTATACTTGTTTACAATAATAGCGATAACTTTTGTTTTTTTAGTTATTGCACTTATCGCTGCACAATACTTTATAAAAGCGAGTGCAAATCAACTCATAGAAATTCAAGTTGAATCTAGTAAACGAGAAGCAAATGAAATTGCTAAAATGTTAGACTTTCAATTAGCAAATGATATTGAAAAACAAAACATTATAACAAACCTTCAAAGTACCATAGAAAAAACAAATTCAGATACTTGGTTTATAAGCGTGTTTAATTGGTCGGGTAAGAAAATTTGTGATCCGAATATTACAAATGTAGGTCAAGCTATAAATTCAAACCCCGATTTACTTTCTTCATTAGAAGGTAAAAATATTTCTGACGATTTATATGAAGTCTTAATAGAGACAACAAGAAACAGTAAAGAATCTATCTCTGAAGTAATTCATATTGCACCCACTAAAAATTCTGATTTAATTGTAGCCGCTAATGTTAATGTTAGAGGAATAGACAAGCAAATGAAAAAATTGAAGTATAATTTCTATACTATATTTTTAATAATGGGAGTTTTAGTTATTGTACTTTCTTCGTTCGCAGTTAGGATTATTGGTAGTCGATATGAAAAACAACTTGAGGTAAGAAATTCTGATTTAACTTCTGAAATTATGAATTTATCTAAACTTAATACCGATTTAGTATCGTATAAAGAGAAGGTTGTAAAGTTAGCAGAAGAACCAAAAACAGAAGAACCTTCGGAGAAAGGTAGGAAAAGAATTCTTACCTATATAAGGAACGAACTAGTTCCAACTTTAATCAAAGACATTGCATATGTTTACACAGAAAATACCGTTACTTATGTTGTATGTTTCGATGGAAAAAAATCAATATCTAATTCAAGCTTAGATGAGACTTATGCGAATTTCGATAATACTTTATTTTTTAGAGCCAACAGACAATTTATTATAAGTATTGCTGCGATCGATAAAATTATAAAGTATGGTAATAGCCAATTGAAGATAGTAGTGCATTCTGAAACCCCTGAAGAAATAATTATTAGTAAAAATAAGGCTGCTGAATTCAAACAGTGGTTAAATGCATAGTAATTGAGTTTTTTTAAAGTCTTTTTTTCCTTTTTAATACTAAATTTTCCTTTTGAATAATTTTTTTACGTACTAGTATGATGTAAGTCAGTTAATTTGTGGCAACAAGATTTCTAACTTAATATCAATAATTATGAGAACCACAATTATCAGCGCATTCACGTATTTAAGTGTAGTAAGTATTTTAATGTTTACCAGTTGTCAAGAAAATAAAGAAGAACTTCCTCAAGAATTATCTATTGAAAGTAAGATAGAATTGTTACAACAAGGAGAATGGCTTTTAAAGGGGTTTGAGACGAATGTAATGCATACATTCAAGGAAGGAAAAGAATATACGCACTACGGAAAAGACGGTGTTTTTGGAGAAGCAATTCCAGGCACAAAAAAATATACAATAACAGGAAACCTTTTAACTATCGATTATAACTTTGGAAACATAAAAACATTTGAAGTAAAGTTTTCGTGTAATAATACTATCGTAGAATTTTACGAAAAAGGAATATTAAATTCAACATATTATAAAAAAGACTCAAATTACAAAGACTGTTTAGATTAAATTAATGGGGATTAATTTTAAAAGAGGATTGAATCACTATTGATTTTAATCCTCTTTTTTTATTATAAATAAGCTATAATTAATAGCTTTCATTTGCTTTAATCTTCCAAACAATAACCGTAAATTTGCCGCTTTAAATCACGTCATTGTGAATAAAATAACATAGTTAAGAAGCTGATTATTTAGTTGTTTTGTTCTTTAAGATGACCAGAATAAAGATAAAAGAATGCAGTACAATCACCAAGATATAGAGAAAAAGTGGCAAGAGTATTGGGCAAAAAACCAAACTTTTAAAGCAAGTAATACCAGTGAAAAACCTAAATATTATGTGTTAGATATGTTTCCTTACCCATCTGGTGCAGGTTTACATGTTGGTCATCCATTAGGATATATTGCTAGTGATATTTATGCACGCTATAAACGTCATAAAGGATTTAACGTATTGCATCCACAAGGATATGATTCTTTTGGTTTACCAGCGGAACAATATGCTATTCAAACAGGTCAGCATCCTGCTATTACTACAGAAACAAATATTAAAACATACAGAAGACAATTAGATAAAATAGGATTTTCATTTGACTGGTCACGCGAAGTACGAACTTCAAATCCTGAATATTATAAATGGACACAGTGGATTTTTATTCAATTATTTGAGTCATATTATTGTAAAGATGAAAATAAAGCAAAAGCAATTACCGAATTAGAGGAAGTATTTGCTAAAGAAGGAAATTCAAAAGTTAATACAGTTTGTGATGAAGATGTAATTTCTTTTACAGCAGAGGATTGGAATTCATTTTCAGCGGCAAAAAAACAAGAAATACTATTACAATACCGTTTAACATTCTTATCTGATACAGAGGTAAATTGGTGTCCTGCATTAGGAACTGTACTAGCCAATGACGAAATTGTAAATGGCGTTTCTGAACGTGGAGGTCATCCAGTAGTTCGAAAGAAAATGACACAATGGTCTATGCGAATCTCTGCTTACGCACAACGTTTATTAGATGGATTAAATGGAATAGATTGGCCACAACCTTTAAAAGATATTCAAACCAATTGGATTGGTCGTTCACAAGGTGCCATGGTAACATTTAAGGTCGATGAACATGATGCAGATATAGAAGTGTTTACTACACGTCCTGACACTATTTATGGAGTAAGCTTTATGACATTAGCTCCAGAACATGATTTAGTTGCTAAAATTACTACTGAAGCTCAAAAAGAGGCTGTAAACACCTATGTGGAAGCTACTGCAAAACGATCTGAACGCGATCGTATGGCCGATGTAAAAACAATTTCAGGAGTATTTACAGGTGCTTATGCGATACACCCATTTTCTGGTAAACAAGTACCTATTTGGATTGGCGATTATGTTTTAGCTAGTTATGGAACAGGAGCGGTAATGGCGGTTCCTTGTGGTGATGAACGTGACTTTGCATTTGCCAAACATTTCGGATTAGAAATTCCTAATATTTTCGAAGGAGTGGATATTTCTGAAGAAGCATTTGCCGATAAAGAGAAAACAATTATTGCAAATTCCGATTTTTTAAACGGATTAAAATATAAGAAAGCCATGAAGTTGGCCATTTATGAAATGGAACAACGCGGATTTGGTTATGGTAAAATTAACTATCGTTTACGCGATGCCGTATTTAGTCGCCAACGTTATTGGGGAGAGCCTTTTCCTGTATATTATAAAGATGGAATGCCTCAAATGATTGAAGCAAAACATTTACCAATAGTATTGCCTGAGGTTGAAAAGTACTTACCAACAGATGATGGAAAGCCACCATTAGGAAATGCTGATGTTTGGGCTTGGAATACTGAAACAGCTGAGGTAGTTTCTAATGCTTTAATTGACAATGAAACAGTATTTCCGTTAGAGTTAAATACAATGCCAGGTTGGGCAGGAAGTTCTTGGTATTTTAACCGTTATATGGACGCTACTAATGATGGTGAGTTTGTAAGTAAAGAGGCAGTTGACTATTGGAGAGAAATTGATTTATATATCGGAGGTTCTGAACATGCAACAGGACATTTATTATATGCACGTTTTTGGCAAAAATTCTTATTTGATAGAGGTTTCTTACCTGTTGATGAGTTTGCAAAAAAACTGATTAATCAAGGAATGATTTTAGGGACTTCTGCTTTTGTAAATATAGCAAAGGTTAATTTTACAAATAAACCTAATAAAGGTGATATAGCTGTAGATACAAAAAGACCTGAAATAATTTTTTATTCGAAAGATAAAGAAGCTGAACTTGAAGACTTCATCAAAGAAAAACTCATTAAAGATATAGATTTAGAGTATTCAATTGAAAAGTTTAAGAACCATGTAGATGTTAGTTATGTGAATTCTTCAGACGAATTAAATATTAAATCTTTTGAAACAGACCCTAAATTTTCTTCATTCTTTTCAGGTATAACGGATGTAAATTATCTACTAAGTGATGGTAAATTACTTGTAAGTCGTGAGGTAGAAAAAATGTCTAAATCGAAATATAATGTTGTAAATCCAGATAATATCTGTGAAGAATACGGAGCAGATAGTTTACGTTTGTTTGAAATGTTTTTAGGACCGTTAGAACAATTTAAGCCATGGAAAACTTCAGGTATTTCAGGAGTATATTCATTCTTAAAGAAGTTATGGAAACTATACCATAATGGAGAAACTTTTAAAGTAACAGATACTGAACCAACAAAAGAAGCCTTAAAAACATTACATAAAACAATTAAAAAAGTAGAAGAAGATATTGAGAATTTCTCATTCAATACTTCAGTATCTACGTTTATGATTGCGGTTAATGAATTAACAGCTCAAAAGTGTAATAGTAAAGCCATTCTTGAACCTTTATTGGTTTTAATTTCTCCTTACGCACCCCATATTGCTGAAGAATTATGGAGTAAACTTGGAAATGATGAATCTGTTGCTTTTGCTGCTTTTCCAAAGTTTGAAGAAAAATATTTGATCGAATCAGAGAAGGAATATCCTGTTTCTTTTAATGGGAAAATGCGTTTCAAGCTAAAATTACCATTAGATATGTCTAAAGAAGAGATAGAGAAAGTGGTAATGGCTCATGAAAAAACTGAGCAACAACTTGGAGGACGAGTGCCGAAAAAGGTGATTATTGTCCCAGGAAAGATTATTAATATTGTAGGATAGTTAATTTAGAGATTTTATAAAATAATAGCAGTTAACACGTTATTATGAGGAGAGCTAATAGCGAAGGAATTCTAACTAATTAATAGTAGATTGCTTCGCTCCTAGTAATGATAATTTGAAAAGTATAAAGAAAAATTAATTAGAGCATCAGTGAAATTTCAATAAACTTCATGTTAATGTTCTAAAAATTATGTCAAAAAACTTCATTTAAGAACAAGAAAAATACACCGATATTTAGGTGTTTCAATAGGGATTCAGTCTTTATTTTGGACGATCGGCGGATTATATTTTAGTTGGAACAACATGAAAGATGTTCACGTCAAAACATTAGTAGATAAATCAGAACATACAGTTCCACTTACCTATAAAAAACCCATAACAAAATTTTTAAGTACTATAATTTCACCAATTAAGAAAATTGAAGGAGTAGTCGTAGATAAAGATACCCTTTTAAAGATATTCACTAATGAAAAAGTTAAGCTTTTAACGTTGAAGGAAAATAATTGTTCGGTTCGAGGAAAATTGACAAAAAAAGAAGTTTTATCCTTTGTAACGAGTAGATTAAAAGAGAATATTCCAAATTAAAAAAATAGAGTATCTAACGGATGAAGGTATTTCAAAAGGACACGAATACTGAGAAAAACCATTACCTGTATATGTAGTTTATTTAGCACATGATACAAATACAAAAGTATATGTACATCCCGAATTGGCGAAAATAACAACAGTACGAAACGATAATTGGCGTCGTTTTGATTTTTTATGGATGTTACATGTAATGGATTTTGAAACCAGAGACCACGTAACAAATTGGATTTCACGAATTTTTTCAGTTCTAGGATTAGTAACAATACTTTCTGGTTTTTATCTCTACTATTTATGTTCACCTACAATTCGAAAAGTAAAACGAAAATTATCTAAAAGTTCCTAAACTTTTAGTATTTTACCTATTAATAAAACCCTTACTATTTGAATTTTTGTAAAAAAGTACATAATGCAAATTATTATGCATCTGTAGAAAGTATTCCGCATGAAATATGGGAACAATTACATTGTGATACAAACGTATATTTTAGCAAAGCATACCTTTCTTCACTAGCCAAACATAACGAAGATATAGACTTTTGGTATGTTATACTTTTTGATGATGAACAAATTCCTGTAGCCTTATCAACCATACAAATCGTTAATTTTTATCTAGATAGTGTTCAAAATGATTTACAATCATTAATTGAATGGGTAAAATGTATAGGAAGAAAATTATTAATAGTATCTCCAGAGAAACCTTTTAAAATATTAACATGTGGTAATACTTTTGTTAGTGGAGAATACGGTGTTTTCATAAAAGAAGGAGCAAATAAACATAAGGTTATAAAAGAATTATCAAAGTCGGTGGTTAGTTTTGTAACTAGCGAGAAACAGCTAGATTATAAAGTGAATGCTTTTATGCTTAAAGATTTTGAAAAAGAGTCGTTGGCTATTTCGGATGAACTACTGGAGTATAATTATCACTCTTTTAATGTAGAACCAAATATGGTAATGCAGATAGATGGCGATTGGAATAATTTTCAAGATTATTTAGCTGCTTTAAAAACAAAATTTAGAGTAAAAGCAAAAAAAGCAATAGAAAGAAGTTCGACTTTAGAAGTTCTTGAAATAAATGCTTCTAATATTTCGCAATACACAGAGGGTATTAAAAAGTTATACAAAAATGTTTCTTCAAAAGCAGGATTTAATCTTGGTGAATTTAATATTGAAACCTATAAAACGTTAAAGCAGAATTTGGGAGAAGGCTACCTTATTAATGCTTATTTTTTGGACGGAAATTTAGTGGGATTCTTATCTGCTATGGTAAATCAAAACTCTTTAGATGCTCATTTTGTAGGAATAGAGTACCAATTTAACAGAGAGTACGCTGTATACCAACGAATGCTTTATGACTATATTGATATAGCGATTAAAAGAAAATTGAGTCAGATTAACTTCGGAAGAACTGCTAGTGAAATAAAAAGTTCTGTTGGAGCCGTACCACAAGACTTAACAATATACCTGAGACATAAGAAAAGTATACCTAACAAAATATTAAGTGTATTCATAAAGAAAATACAACCTACAAAATTTAATCAAAAATTCCCATTTAAAGCCAAAGAGACAGTTGTTTCTGGGGTGTAAAAAGAGTACTTTTACTGTGTTGTTTAAAGTATAATCTATGAAAAATATAGGCGAATTATTAAATATTCTTATCTTAAAAGATGTAGGTGATAATAATTTCTCAGGAATAAGTAAAGATATAGGGAGTCCAAATGTTTTTGGCGGACAAGTATTAGCTCAGGCATTAAATGCAGCGTACAGAACAATCAATAATTCCAGAGTATTACATTCATTACATTCTTATTTTTTAGAAGCTGGAGATTTAGAACTCCCAATTACATACAATGTTCAGGAAATGAGAGATGGAGGTAGTTTTTCTACTCGAAGAGTAACAGCTACTCAAGCGGATAAGACTATTTTTATCTTAGCATGTTCCTTCCATAAAAAGGAAGAAGGTTACGAACATCAGCTTCCTATGAAAGCAGATATTAAACAGCCTGAAGAGTTAATGAGTTGGAACGATATGCTGTATCAGTTTGGCGATTTCTTACCTAAAAAATTGAAAGCTTTTTTAAGCATTGAAAGACCTATTGATTTTAAACCTGTTCAAGTACCAAACCCGTTAGAGAAGAAAGATTTACCACCTAGGTTAGAAGTATGGTTTAAATTAAAAGGAGACAGCAGCTCTTTAGATTTAGCAGTTAAGCAGCAAGTACTAACATATATTTCTGATTATAATATTCTAACAGCATGCTTAAACCCTAATGCAAGTAAAGCCAATTTTGGAAATGTACAAATGGCAAGTTTAGATCATTCTATGTGGTTTTATAGAGATTTTGATTATAGTGATTGGATGTTATTTGCTATAGAAAGTCCAAGTACTTATGGTGCAAGAGGTTTTTCAAGAGGAAATATTTTTACAAGAGAAGGGGAATTAATTGCTTCAGTTGCACAAGAGGGATTAATGAGACCTATAAAAAAATAATATACTTTAAAACAATAAATATACTTCAATGAATCCATTTTATTATGTAGTATCCGTAAACGGATTATTATTCTTACTTAGCATAATTGCCTATTTTTTTCCACCAAAAAAAATAAACTCATTCTATGGATATCGTACAAACAGAACCATGGCTAACGATACAATATGGAAGCATGCAAACACTTTTTTTAACAGACAATTCTTACAATATGCTGGGATCTCATTTGTAGCTGCATTAGTATTGGCTTATATAAACCCAGAAATTACATGGCAGCCTATGGTATTATTAGTATTGGCACTTGGTGTTTGTGTAGTTAAAACAGAGCAAGAATTAAATAAATATTACGATAAAGAAGGAAAAAAGAAGTAAGATGATTAGCTTTTTAAGAGGCTTAATAATAAGCGGAGCAGTACACGGAATATTATTTTTCCTTGTTTTGAAATTTAATAAAAAGTATGAAAATGAGTCAAACTACTACCTTTCTCTAGTAGTACTGTTTTTATCGCTTAATAATTTATATTATTGGTTGGTAGACACTTATACTTATGAGGGGAATTTTTTAGAGTATATTTATATGCCTTGGGGTGTATTGATAGTCCCTTATTTCTATTTATTTGTGAGATCTTTTTTAGAATTAAAGATTAATAGAAAATATATATTTATCCCTTTTTATTTTTTTTTGTTAGGGCATAGTTTAATTCTAGTAAATGATTTGATTCTTAAGATCAGAATATCAAAAAAGATAATGCATTTTTTCTTTTCTTTAGAAGAATATGTTATTGCAGTTTTTAGCATATATGTTATTGTAAAAGCCTTATTACAAATTAAGAAGTACAAAAAAGAAGTAAAATCATCTTTAATAAAGCAAACAAATTGGTTAAAATTAATTTTATTTTGTGGTGTTATAACTTGTGCTTTTTTAGCCTTGTTATCAATTTTAAGTAACTATTTCGATATAGGTCATATCGATTTGAAGTTACGCTATTTGGTTTGGATACTCTTAGCATTATTAATTTATCTGGTGGGTTATTTAGGAGTATATCATAATATATTGTATAAAGAAAGAAAAACAATAAGAGAGAGTATACAAAAAGTAGATAAATCAAAAAATGATATTGGTCTTGATATTAAAGATAAGATAATAAGCAAAAAATTATACCTAAGAAATGATATTAGTTTAACATTATTAGCAGATGAGTTTAAATTAAATCAAAGTTATTTATCGCATATTTTTAATAAGAGTAATGATATTAATTTTATTTCATTTATAAATAAGTTGAGAATAGAGGAAGCAAAAAAAATGTTATTAGACGAAAGGTTTTTCGATTACACTATTGTATCTATAGGATTAGAAGCAGGGTTTAATTCTAAATCAACATTTTACAAGGCATTTAAAAAAGAAACTGATTTATCACCAGTACAGTTTAAAAAAGAAAATTTATCCTAGTTTTTTAGAATCTAAATTACTGGGATATGATTACAAAAATCAATTAGTACTATTGCTGTGAATTAATACTAAAAAAATGAATTGTATGAATTTTAGAAAACAAAAAGCTATTAAATTTTTTAAGCAATTATTATTACTTTTTCTTATTTCTTTTACACTATACAACTGTGTAGATACTGAAACACTTATAAGAGAAAAAATTGATGAATTTAAAACAGCGTCTTTACTTGAAGCTAAACTTATGTTGTTACAACACAAAAGAGGAAAAGTAGATGTAAGAAGGAAAGTTGGATCAGCCTTAGTAATTAAACCAAAATGGGAAACAATACAATACGAGTCCTTGAGTTTTACAGATGCTCTAGTCACAAAAGTGGAGTTTGATGCTAATATTGAAATACAGGAAACTTCAAAACTATTTTTTATAGAAGTTAACAATACATTAGTAACTGCAATAAAGACAGACATAGTTGAAGAGTATTCCGCAGATAATAAAATGAAAGAGGGAAAAATACTTTTTCACGATTTAGATGGTAATTATTTAGATGGTTATGTTATTAAAAAGGGAAAGATAAAATCTAAGTTGGTTCCTAAAAAGAAAGTGCAAGAAGCAGGATTTTTAGCTTTACTATTACAATTAGATGGAAGTGGTAGTTGCGATGGTTCTTTAACAATCGAACAGATTTTAGCAATAGCAATAGAGAATGGTGGGTTTTTCTGTTTTGAAGAGGTTGAAATTGGTGGCGGTGGATCCAGTGGAGGTAGTAGTGGTAGTAATACCAATGGTGATCCAACATTAGACCCTAATAGTGGTGCTTATATAAATTTTTTAGATGGTGCTCCTGAAGGTAATTCTGGCGGAGGTTCTAGCTCTGGCACAGGAGGAGTTAATAATCCTGAGGAGGTAACAGTTGATAACTACTGGGAACAAGACGTAATCTTATTTGATAATATATCTGATCCTGTTGTAAAAGATGTTAAAGAATATTTAAAGTGTTTTAACTTATCTAATGGAGCAGAGTTAACTTTATATGTAGATCAACCTATACCAAACAGTTCAAAAACTTGGACTGGGAGTACTTTAGAACCTGATGTTGGGCATACGTTTATTTTGATTTCTCAAGGAAATATAACAAGAGTGATGGGTTTATATCCAAAAGATGGAGTGAATGTAGTTTTCACTAGTGACGATGGAGTTTTAATAAATAATGGTGGTCATCACTTCGATATTAGTATTTCAGTAAATATAACTTCAGCGCAATTAGCTATATTACATGATTCAATTATTGATAGTTACTCAGTGTATGATTTAAATTCTTACAATTGTACGGATTTTGGTATCGATATGTTTAATTTTTTAGGTTTTGATATTCCTGATAATGATGGTGTATGGAAGTTTGGAGGAGGAAGTAATCCAGGAAATCTTGGACAAGATTTGAGAAAAATGAAGCTACCTTTAGGAATGAAAAGAAACGTAAGAGGAGGGAAAGCTCCTAAAAATAATGGAGGGTGTTAAATTAAAAATATAATAATATGAGAGTTTTAATAATGTTGATCTTGCCTGTTTTAATTTCTTGTAATCAAGAAAAAGTAATAACGAATAAGAGTATAGGTGCTTATGAATTAAATAAGAAGATGGTTAACACTGATTATGATAGAAGTGTTATAGACATTATAGTAAATAAAGAAGAGATTATTTCCTGTATTTCTACAAAATCTACAGATTTTAAGACATTAGAAGGTTTTGGAGTAGGTTCAACTTTTGAAGACATCAAAAAAGGAAAAAAGAAATGGATTGTTGAAGAAACAGGGATGCGTAAAGGAAGTATTCAAATAGGAAAATCAGGAAGTGTTTTAATATACGATGGTATAGATTTCTTTGATATAAATAAGAATGGTGTAGTAGATTTTATTTCTATAGATAATTATTAGAATCTCTTAAAAAAGGAGAATACACTTATAATTAGTTTGTATTCTCTTTTTTCATATATTACTATTTTAAATCAATTTATCTGTAGATGAAAGTTGAAAGTTTAGAATATTTTAAGTCATTAGCTTATACATTTTATCCAAAAGGGATATCTCCTTATTACGATAGGGAAGATTATAATAGAACTAAAGAATATAAACTATTATTAGATACAATAAAAAATAGAACTTCTTTTTCTGAAAAAAATAAAAATGAGTTAATGAATGATTTAGGAGAAATTACGAAGATGAATTTTGATGATTTTTCTTTGTTTTCTTGGGAAGATAGAGCGTATAATTTACAAAGTGTTATTCAGTACAGTGATCATTTAATTGAGGTAATGTGTTTGAATATTAGTGTTATAATACCTTATTATACTATTTATTGTTTAAGGTTAGCTAAAATACCAAATTCTATAATGATAGAAGAGGCACCAGAATTAGATGTAAACATTTATAATCAAAACAAGGATAAAATATCAGGAATTGAAAAATTATTGGAGGATAATTATAATTTAAATAAATTCAATGAAGAGTTAAAAGATATAATAATTCCAGATATTGGTTTTAAAGATATATACCTTAAGAAATTTACTTTTTTTAATGCTTTTTTCTTGGATAGTTATAACCATTCTAGATATTAAATAAATTATGAAAAATTGAAAATATATATTACCAGTCCTTTTTATAGTATATATAGCTCTTTTTATTTAAGGAAAAATAACAAAAGATGGTTTTATTATTTCAATTTATGATTATTATTTTATTGTAAGATATAGTTTTGTTTCTCTGTTTTTATTAATAATGACTATTGTAATTTACGTAATAGGTAGATTGATTAGAAAGAAATCATAATAGTGTGTTTTAGGAAAAGAACGGTTTTGACTTTAACGAATTAACGAATAAATAATGACAAAATATCCCATATACCTATTGATAACAATTTTATTTTTTTCATGTAATCAGAATACAGGAAAATTAAGCAAATGGGAAAGAGTTAAAGAAAAAATTAAATCTAATGATATCGATTACTTGATGCAAATTTCAGCAGACACTTTACAGTGTGTTGAATGTAATGATGACAGTAGTTTAGTACAAAAAAAAGATTTTTTCAAAAACTATTATAACCAAATTTCTATTATTTTAGATAAAGAATACATATATCATGTTGAAGATTTATCTATTAATGGTTTTAATAAACGATATAGAATTAACTATAAAATAAGTGATAAAGAAAATCTAATTTATACCTTATTAGAAGGAGATAAAGAAGAAATTAAATTTACAGGAGTTTTTAGTATTCCTTAATGTTACCGAAAATAAATAAAGAATAATGTATATATAATCACAACATTAATTTATGTAGTTCTACTATACTTATTAGGAGTAACAACCATTGAATCAATAGTTATCGAATGGACCTCTTTTAAATTAAAAACAAAATATTTTTTACTCTTAACAGTAGTTTACATCACAGTAATGTATTTGATCAAAAGATATAAGTAATTACATCATTACGAGGAAGAATTGACGAAGCAATCCTTTTGTTAGTTCAATAGAAAACTACTACGAAAATTTTATAATGCCTTCTCACAATAGCATTTTTAACATGAAAAACATATTCTTAATAGCATTCATAATATTTTATAGCTGTACTTTCTCTCAAAAGAAAACGGCTAGTTACCAACCAACAGAAAATAAAAATGAGCTAAGAATTTTAGAAGATTTAAAGCACATTATTGAAACAGATATCCCAAGAAATTACCAAAATTTAAAAGCGTTAAATAAAGTTGCAAATTATATAAATACAGAATTTAGTAAAGTTTGTGATACAACATATTTTCAGCCTTATAAAGCAGTAGACAACGAGTATAAAAATGTAATAGGTTCGTTAGGTGTGAAAAATAAGGAACGCATCATCATAGGTGCGCACTATGATGTTTGTGGAAATTCTGATGGTGCAGATGATAATGCATCTGGTGTTGTTGGGCTTCTTGAGTTAGCTAGACGATTAGCGAATAAAAATTTAAAATATAGGATAGATTTTGTCGCGTACACATTAGAAGAACCACCTTTTTTTAGAACTAATAAAATGGGAAGTTATATACATGCAAAAAGTGTATTTGACAAGAAACTTCCAATTAAAGGAATGATTTGTTTAGAATCTATAGGATATTACAGTGAAAAACGTAACTCTCAGAGTTTCCCAGTAAAAGAAATGGAGAATGCATACGGAACTAAAGGCGACTTTATAACTGTAGTTCAAGAAAATGAAGCAGGTAGTTTCAGTAGTCAGGTAACAGAATTAATGATTTCTCAAAATGAGATAAAAACAGTGTCTTTTAAAGGATCGAAATTAGTAGAAGGAGTAGATTTTTCAGATCATTTAAATTACTGGAAGTTCAATTATGATGCAGTAATGGTAACAAATACAGCATTTTTTAGAAACAAGAATTATCATACAGCCAATGATAAATTAAACACACTTGACCTTAAGAAGATGAATTCAGTTATACAACAGTTATATTGTACCATACAACAATTAGAATAGCCTTATTTTTTTTCTTCCTTTAGTAACTCAATATCGTCTATGATTTTTTGAATATTTTCAGTTTTAGTTCCATCATAAGATCCTCGAATACGTCCTTTTTTATCGATAAGAATAAAATTTTCTGTATGTATGAAATCGTTTTCATCACCAGTACCTTCATCCGTAACAGCAAAATAACTCTTACGTGCTAATTCGTAAATATGTTTTTTACTTCCAGTAGTAACATTCCATTTTCCGTCGATAACTCCTTTTTGATCGGCATAAACTCGTAATGCAGGAACACTATCTATCTTTGGAGTTACGGAATGTGATAAGAACATGATATTATCATCTTCTTTGAAGTATTCTTGAAGTTTACTCATATTATGTGCCATTGGAATACAGATGCCTTTACAGGTAGCAAAAAAGAAATCGGCAACATAAATTTTATTTTCGTAATCTTTTTGAGTAATTGTTTTACCGTTCTGATTAATTAATTTAAAATTACCGATACGATGGTTTTTTGTCTTTGAACGCACAGATGCATCAACTAATTTCGGATTAATATCAGCAGGATTGTAAACAGGTAACTTTTCGTCAACCTTGACTAGGTAAAAGAAAATAGGTAAAAAAACTATTGTAAAACCAATCAAAAATAAAAAGGTATTTTTAGATTTTTTAAAGAAATGTAAATTCATACCAAGAAGTTTATAGTACAAAAATACGATGAAAAAAAGCAGTTTCCTAAAATCTTTGTTAAAACGTAAGTCCAGTTAAGAAGGGCATTTTTAGAACTCTTTTTAAAAGTGTACATTTGCTGAATTTAAAACAAGACACAAACCATTTATGGAAATTTTAATAAAGGCATCACAATTCATTTTAAGTTTATCATTGCTAATTGTGCTTCATGAATTAGGGCATTTTATTCCAGCTAAATTATTTAAAACTAAAGTTGAAAAATTTTATTTATTTTTTGACTATAAGTTCTCATTATTCAAGAAAAAAATAGGTGATACCGTATACGGTATTGGCTGGATTCCTTTAGGTGGATACGTGAAAATTGCTGGAATGATTGATGAAAGTATGGACAAAGAGCAACTAAAGCAAGAGCCACAACCTTGGGAATTTAGGTCTAAGCCAGCATGGCAGCGTTTAATTATAATGTTAGGTGGTGTTTTTGTAAACTTTGTATTAGGTATTTTAATATATATATGTCTAATGTGGGTATATGGAGAAAAATATTTACCAAACGAAAATGTAAAGGATGGAATTTGGGTACAAGATGAGCTAGCGGTAGGTTTAGGTTTAGAAACTGGTGATAAGGTGATTTCAGTTGATGGACAAGATATTCAAAAATTTAGTGAAATTCCTATTGAGTTCATTAATGGTAATTCTTTTGTAATTGAAAGAAAAGGTCAGCGTATTGATAAACAAATTCCTGTTGATTTTATTTCTAAACTAGTTGATAGAGGTAAAGAAGCTAGAGGGTTTATTATGCCTAGATTTCCGTTTACAATCGGAGCTGTTTCAAAAGATTCACCAAATTTAAATTCAGGATTATTAAAAAAAGATATAGTTGTAGCTATAAACAATTCACCGATTAAGTATTATGATGAAGCTAAGGAAAAATTAGCTATGTACAAAGGTCAAGAAGCAACATTAACTGTAAATAGAGCAGGAGAGAAGAAAGATATTACTGTTAAAGTAACCGATGAAGGAAAATTAGGTGTAGTATTTACTGCTTTACCTTTTTCTGATCTAGAGAAATTAGGCTATTACACGTTAGCAGATAAAACATATACTTTCGGTCAAGCTATTCCAGCAGGTTTAAATAAGTCATGGAATACATTAACGGGTTACATTAAGCAATTAAAGAAGATTTTTAATCCGAGTACTGGTGCTTACAAAGGATTAGGTGGATTTATTTCTATAGGAAGTATATTTCCGTCAGAGTGGAGTGCATATACCTTTTGGAGCATAACAGCTTTCTTGTCTATAATGCTAGGTTTTATGAATTTATTACCTATTCCAGCCTTAGACGGAGGTCATGTGGTCTTTACATTATGGGAAATGATTACTGGAAAAAAACCAGGCGATAAGTTCTTGGAATACGCACAAATAGTAGGTTTTGTATTGTTGTTAACATTACTAATATTTGCTAACGGTAATGATATTTTTAAACTATTTAAATAATTAAAAATAGTACACTATTTATAAAAAAGCCTCATTTTTAAATGAGGCTTTTTTTATTTAAGCTTTTATTGGTGTTCTAAACAGAGAAAACCAGTAATACTCCTTCCTACAATCTAAACAATTGTAAAGCTTTAGAAAAAATAGATATTTAGTTATACCCTTTCTTTTCTTCCTTCTTCTCCTTGTGGAGTTACAGTGCGGACAAGTTTTCATTAGCGCAGTAATTTTATCACGGCTAATGTATTTATTAATAATCTGAAAAGTGTGAAAAGTAAAAGGGGATTTTAACCCTTTTACTTAGCGTGTTTTACTATGAAGTTAAAAGCTATAAAGTAATTTTGTTAGCTTTATTTGTTCGGATAACTGCTTGTTTATTCTTCCAGTCAATCCATTTTTGACCTTTGATACGGCGCATAAAATTGTCGACAGTACGCATTATGAAAACATTATATACGGCCTTTCCTAAATTTTTAGGATTGCGTGCTATTGCTCTCAAACTCATTGAAAATCCTGGAGTTAGATAACGCATATAATGCCAGTAACCTTCAGGCATATATAAAACATTTCCATGCTCAAGCTCCGCTACATGACCTTTTGCATTTTTTAATGCAGGCCATTTTTTAAAATCAGGATTATTAAAATCAATATCTTCTCTTGTAATTAAAGAGTGTGGAATTTTGTAGAGGAATTTATTTTGTTTCTGATCAAACAAAATACATTTCTTTTTACCTTCAAAGTGAAAATGAAAAATATTAGCCAAATCAATATCATAATGCATAAATGTATATGAATCTCGACCGCCAAAGAATAGCATAGGTAGGCCTTTCATTAGCTTTAATCCAAAATTAGGAAAATTAAAGTCTTTTTGTAAAATAGGAACTTCTTTTAATACATTCCAAAGAAAAATTCTAAATTTTGTAGGCTCACGCTTCAATAAGTCAACGTATTCACTCATTTTCATGGTAGCATGAGGCTCGTTAAAACCATCTTTATAATCTACAGGTCGGTCATCATATAGAGGTACAGTTTTATCACCAGCTACTTCCTTCATATACTCCAAAGACCATTTAGTATACGCAGGCCAGTCCTCAATAAAACGTTCTATAACCACAGGTTTCTGCGGTTTAAAATAGTTTTTGATAAAGTCTTCTTTTGTTATAGTTTCAACTCTATCAATCTGTTGTAACTGTAATCCCATTACCCTGTATTGATTTTTAACAAACGCAAAGTTAAGAAAAGGTTAGGAAACCTTTCTAAAAAGTAATTGTTAAAATAAATTGATGAATTTAGAATTTCTATGATACTCTAATTTCTTTAGCTTCTTGTTTCTTAATTTCGTTACGTTCGATAGAATGTTCGGGTCTAGTCCATTTAGGTTTTTCTCCCAATGATTCAAATTTAGAATCTTCAGCTTCAACAGTTTGTGGTTGAACTTTTTTTGTAAAAGGTTTTTGAGGAGTCAAACCAAGTAATTTAAACATCTTCATATCTTCATTTACATCAGGGTTTGGAGTTGTAAGTAATTTATCCCCAGCAAAAATAGAGTTAGCTCCAGCAAAAAAGCACATTGCCTGTCCTTCTCTACTCATCTGAGTTCTTCCAGCTGATAAGCGTACTTGTGTTTCAGGCAGTACAATTCTAGTGGTAGCTACCATACGAATCATATCCCAAATTTCAACAGGTTTTTCATTTTCTAATGGAGTTCCTTCTACGGCAACTAAAGCGTTGATTGGAGTTGATTCTGGTTGAGGGTTTAATGTAGACAATGCCACTAACATACCAGCTCTATCTTCTGCACTTTCTCCCATTCCTATAATTCCTCCTGAACAAACAGTAACATTCGTTTTACGTACATTATCAATAGTATCAAGTCTATCTTGATAGCCACGAGTAGAAATTACTTCTTTATAATACTCTTCTGATGAGTCTAAGTTATGATTGTAAGCATATAAACCTGCTTCAGCTAAACGTTGTGCTTGATTTTCTGTTACCATACCTAATGTACAGCAAACTTCCATATCAAGCTTATTTATGGTTCTAACCATATCTAAAACCTGATCAAATTCAGGTCCGTCTTTTACATTTCTCCAAGCTGCACCCATACACACACGCGAACTTCCGCTTTCCCTTGCTCTTAGGGCTTGAGCCTTTACTTGATTCACAGTCATTAAATCGTTTCCTTCTACATTTGTGTGATAACGTGCTGCCTGAGGGCAATATCCACAATCTTCAGAACACCCACCTGTTTTAATAGATAATAATGTTGAAACTTGCACAACATTTGGATCATGTTGTTTTCTATGAATTGTGGCTGCTTCATATAGCAGCTCCATCATTGGTTTATTATATATCGCTAATATTTCTTCTTTCGTCCAGTTATGTCTTGTCTCGCTCATACATTAGTTGTTTGATAAATTCAAAAGTAGGAAAACTAAATTTATTTTTTGATTATTTTGAAATTAAAACTGAAACAGCATTTCCTCCAAAACCAACAGCATTCACTAAAATTTTTTTTAGTTTTTTAGGTTTTGTTTGTTGTTCAGCAAAAGGTACTTCTATAGTCTGTTGTTTAATTAACATTAATAAGGCTAACTCAAGGTTTAAAAGTCCGGATGCACCAAAAGTATGTCCTAACTTCCATTTATTAGTAGTTAAAAAAGGTACATTATTGTCAAATACTTTATGAATTGCATTACTTTCAGAAGTATCTCCTTTAACAGTTCCAGGAGCATGCATTACAATAGCGTCTACTTCATTTAAATTGATGTTTTCACAAGCCATTTTCATCGATTTTTGGAAACATTCAGCATCTGTAGTTACAGAAGTATTATGTTTTAGCACCTCGGTAGCGTAACCAATACCTTCAATCTTAGCAATTGTTTTTTCTGAAATTACTTTTTCTAAACAAACCACAGCTGCACCTTCACCTAAAATCATTGTGTTTTTGGATTTATTTAGGTCAAAAGCTTTACAAGGATATTCGCCAGTTTCTTTTGAATACACCTTTAAAGCTTTCATTTGAGCAATTGTAAAAGCTGTTAATGGAGCTTCACTACCGCCTACTAGAAATTTATCACACATTCCTGAATGAATCCATGCAATACCATTTAACAATGAATGTAATGCTGTGGAACAGGTTATAGAATGAGAGATTTCCGGACCACTACTTTGTAAATCATGAGCAACCCAAGATGATATATTTCCAAGAGTTGTTGTAGGAGAACTAAGTGTTGATGAGTTTCCTGTCTTTAGAAATTCTTGATGATATTGTTCAAATAAAGCAGTGGCACCTCTTGAAGAACCTATATTGATTCCAAAGTTATCGTTGGAATTCCATTGTGCTTTTTCTACGGCTTTTCTAGCAGTATATATTGCGAATAAAACACTATTGTCAAGATTTTTATATTTATTATCGAAAGTTTTTAAGTCTTTGATCAATACTTTATTCTGTTCAGAAATCGGAGCAATCCAAGTAGGAATAGCATTGAAGTTCTTCTCTTGAAAATAATGAGTATTATTTGTGTAATTTCTCCAAACTTCGGATGTTGAACTTCCCAAAGCAGATATTGAAGCAAATGATGTTATTGATATAGGTTTCAATTCAAAAAAATTTTAGCAAAATTAAGACTAATATCATGTTTTATAGACGAAATAATTCTTTATTTTGTTTTACTGTATAGGGATGGAGAGTTTATGCTCATTATATTAATTATAAATAAAATATGTTATGAATGAATATCAAGAAAAAAGTTGGTTTCGTAGGAATTGGCCGTGGGTATTACCTTTGGGTTGTTGTTCTGGATGTTTAATTATTGGCCTATTTTTTATTTTCGGAATAGGTGCAACTATCTTTGGTGTTGTAAATCAATTTACTGAGATGTCTCCCATTGAAGATGCAATTGAAGTAGCTGAAAATAATGAACGGGTAACAGCATTGTTAGGAGAGAATCTAGAGTCTAACGGTTTTCCAAATGGAAACATTTCTATTAATAATGATAATGGAGAAGTAGATTTTTCTATTCCTATAACAGGTGAAAAAGGTGAAGGAACCTTAGTTGTGAGAGGTATTAGAGTTAATGAAAAATGGGTATATGAAGATTTATATATTCGAATTAGAGCAACAGGAGAAGAAATAAACTTATTAGAAAACGAAAAGATTTTAGAGGAGGTTATCTAAAATCTTTTCGATAGTGTTATATATTTTATCTAATTCCTCCATAGTAATAACATAAGGAACTTGAATATAAATAGTATTTCCTAAGGGTCTTAAAAAGATTCCTTCTTTCATAAATGAAGAGAGGAGAATATCTCTTAAAGAACCGTAGCGTTCAGTGTTTGTATTTAAATCTAAAGCAAAAATAACACCTATTTGTCGTGTAGATTTAACCTTTTTGTGCAAAGTTATTTTTTTGCCAAACTCTTTGTGTGCTTCACTAATTCGTTTAATATTAGTTTGAATTTCTTCAGACTGTAATAATTCAATGCTAGCAATAGCAGCAGCGCAGCCTATTGGGTTTGCAGAATACGTATGACAATGAAAATACCCTTTAGCAATATCATTACTTAAGAAAGCATCATAAATTTCTTGTGTACAAGAAGTAATAGCCATAGGAACCATACCTCCAGTTAATGCTTTACTTAAACAAATAATATCAGGTTTTGTTTCCATATATTCTGAAGCAAAGTTTTTACCTGTTTTTCCAAAACCAGTCATTACTTCATCAGCAATGGTGATAATTTTATGGTTTTTACAGAATCGTAAAATTTCATCCACACCATTTGCGTTATGAATTTTCATTCCTGCAGCACCTTGAACTATAGGTTCATAGATAAAAGCAGCAACATTATTATGAGTAATAATTTCATCTAATTGACGTAATATTTCATTATGATTTTTTCCATTAGGTGTTGGAATTCGTTGCACGTCGATTAAAAAATCTTCAAAAGGGCCATTGTAAACTGAAAGCCCAGAAGCAGACATAGCTCCAAAAGTATCACCATGAAAACCATTTTCAAAAGCAATAAAAGCAGTACGTTTTTCTCCTGTATTAAAATAATATTGCAATGCCATTTTAATAGCCGATTCTACCGCAGTAGAGCCATTATCGTTAAAGAAAATTTTTGATTGATTTTTTGGTAAAATGGCGATAAGCTTCTCAGAAAGTTCAACTGCAGCAGGGTGTGTGAAATCGCTAAACATCACTTGGTCTAACTGTTGCATTTGAGCATGAACTTTATTGATAATGTAATCGTTGCAATGCCCAAACATGCATGTATACCATGATGAAATTGCATCAATATATTCATTCCCATGTTCATCGGTAAGCATAACGCCTTTGGCTTTTACAATACCCAAACTTTCAGGATGAGTTTGATGCTGTTTTAATGGATGCCAAATATATTTTTTATCTCTTTCTGTTAATGTCATAATTTGTTGTTTCTTCTTTTGAAAGACTTTTAGAAATACGTCAATGGGTTTAAACCTATAATTTTATTTTGTCGTTGCAAGGCACGAGGCAACTCACTTCTTGATTAGTAAGATTCCTTTTATCACTCATCCTCTGAATTAGGTGTTACGAGTATAAATACAATTACAATTCACTTCTAAATTTCTCAGCGTACTCTTTAATCACGTTTTGATCGAAATAGGGTTCCTCTTCAATACGGCCAATCACAGGAATTCCACTCATTTTAGTAATTATTGATTCTGTTGTTTGATGTTGATCTCCACTAAAAATTAAAGAGATATCAAATCCTTTTTCTTTGAGTAAATTCAATGTTAGTAAAGTATGGTTTATGCTTCCTAAATAATGTCTGGATACTACAATTACTTTATAGTCGGGTTTGATAATATCTAATAAAGTATGTGTGTCATTCAACGGAACTAATAATCCACCAGCACCTTCAATTATAAGATGATTAGAGGTTTGTGGAGGATTAATTTTTTTAACATTTATAACAACTCCGTCAATTTCGGCAGAGGCGTGCGGACTCATAGGAGTATGTAATGCGTAACTATTGTTGTGAAATACGGACTTCTTATTTGAGATTAGTTTTTTTACTTTATCAGTATCAGAATATTCTAAATCTCCAGATTGTATGGGTTTCCAATAATCTGCTTCTAATGCTTCAGTCAGTATTGCAGAAGCAATTGTTTTTCCTACTTCTGTAGAAATTCCGGTTACAAAGTATTTTTTCATTTAAAGACTGTTTTACAATCGTTACAAATTAGTTTTCGACTTTCAAAAAAAGGGAAAAGCATAAAGAAAAACGTTTTTCGCTGTGCTTCAGCCACTAGTATCTTTTGTGAATTACAATTAGGACAGTTAATAGCATTTCCATTGTTGTCCTTTTCATAAGTTCTAATTTCATTATAAATCGTAGACGCTTTACCTAAATCATCATTATGAACTAAAAGTTTTACACCACCTATTGCTTGGCTGAGTAAAGGATCGGAGTCTATGGTTTTTTCATCCATTAACATCGTGCTAATATTTTCAGAATCTAGTTTTGATTTTACTACTTGTGCTTCAGTAGAATATTCAAATACGGCTAAAATGGTGTATTCGTTTTTCATAATTATAATCTAAACAAAAGTAGCAAGTTGTTCTAAAATAGCGGTAATTTCTTGTTCAGAATTATAGCTATGTAAACAAAAACGAAGACGTTCTTTACCTTCTTGAACTGTCGGAGATAAAATAGGTTTTATATTAAATCCTTTATTTTGAATTTTATGAGCAATTTCCTTTGTTTTTTTATTGCCTGAAATTAAACAACAATGAATTGAGGATGTGCTACGGATAAACTTTTCTGATAATCTTAAACGATCAATTTCATGTAAGAAAAAAGTAATGTTATGATGCAACAAATGAATAGCTTTAGCGTCTAAATGTTCATAAGCTATTTTAATATTAGCAATAGCATGCGGAGATAATCCGGTTGTATAAATAAAGCTACGTGAAAAATTTATTAAATATTTATACAACTCATTACTTCCTAAAATAGCAGCTCCATGGCAACCAAGTGCTTTACCAAAAGTTACAATGCGAGCAAAAATAGGGGAAGTAACTAATCCGGCACCTTTTTCACCAAAAACTCCTAGTGCATGAGCCTCATCAACAATTAAACGTGCTTTATAATTATTTGTAATTTGTAAAATTCTTGAAACATCTGGAGAATCGCCGTCCATCGAAAATACCGATTCAGTTACAACGTATATTTCATTGTCAGTGGCTAAACAAGTTTCCTTAAAACGTTTTAGAAGTTCTTCTAAATGGGTGTAATCATTATGATGGAATTTATAAGATTTTGCATTAGAAAGTAGAACTCCATCACGAATAGAGGCATGACTCAATTCATCATAAAGAATGATATCACCTCGCTGAGGAACTGAAGAGAAGAAGCCAATATTAGCGTCGTAACCAGAGTTATATAATAAAGCTTTCTCTACGATATGAAAATCAGCGATACACGATTCTGTATTTTCATATAACTCATGATTACCAGATATCAATCTAGAGCCAGTGGCACCATTTGTTTGGATGTTGTTTTCCATCAAAAACTGATGTGTTCTATTGAAGATAGATTGCGACTTAGCAAAACCTAAATAATCATTAGAATAAAAATCAATCAAATCTAGTGGCTTATCTAAACTTCTTAAAGAATTGTTTAAGCTCCTATTGGTTAATTTTTGTTGAAGTTTTTTTGGAAAATTCATCAATACAAAAATACAAAAGCCATATGGTAATTTTCTATTAAAATAATCTTTGTGTAATGCCTGTAAATTTTACAGGGTTTTACCTCATTCTATCCTATTTTTTTTCCTAGAAGTATTCTTAGTTATAAGCGATAAAATTGTAGTATAAAAATTAAAAAAATGAATACTGTAATTATCAATTCTATTGGAACGGCTACACCGGGAGCATCTAAAGTATTATCTGATGCCTTAAAAGTTCCTCAAGATTATATCTTGAAATTATTATACAATGCACCTTCAGTTTTATTTCAAAAAGTAGATGAAGATACTGCACAAAAGGCTGAAGATACACTAACTAAATTAGGTTTAGAAGTGGCAGTTTGTAAAGAAGATGAAAAAATTGATTTAACAACTGAACTCGTAGATATTAGTGTAAGTTTTGATGATATCTTAAAGTTACCTATAGTAACAGAACAACTATCCATTTTTCTTGGATGTAAACAATCAGAAGTTCTTAGTTTATTACTTAAAGAACCAAGTATTGTATTAGGAAATGTATCTCGAGCAACTGCTGAGGCATTACAGAAACGTGTTGATACTGATGTGTATTTTTCAAATCCAAGAAAAGATGAATACACCGTATTAGTTAGCAAAGATAAAGGGGCAAGAGAACTGAAAAATATAGCTAGACTTTTAAAGTTTGAACCTGTTTTACAAGATGAAGTTTATGTTTTTGAAAACATATCGTACAACGATTCTCAATTAGTATGGAGAAAGTATCAGTCAAATGATTTTATTAAAATTTTAAATCAGAGTCATCAATCAGTAACAATAGAATTAGATGATTTTGATATTCAGAACGAGGAGCACACTAACCTTTTAATAAATAAGGTAGGAATGCCAGGAGAAATTTTGGAAGATATTCATACTGCATTACCTATCGTGTTATTTGAAGATTTTAATAGAAATAAAGCGCTAGAACTTTATAAAGAATGTGAAACTATTGGTTTGAAAACCTCTATACAAAAAGACTTTAATTTCAAGAAGAACTTGCAAATAGATGAGATAGAAGATGTAGAACTAGTAAATAAAATATTAGGTCAATTTATTGATCAAGAAAACCTGCCTAAAAAAGGCGCTACCGAGTGGATAAATAAAGAAGAAATACCTCCTTTAATCGCTAAATATTTATGTGCACAATTAGAAACGTTGAATTGTAACCCTGTAATTATTAACTAAAATGGAACAAAATATACTGCATTACAGAATAGCTGAAAGAGGAAAAATGCACGCACTTGATAAAAATCATAAAGAAGCACTGAGGCATTATAAAGAGGCATTAAAACTTACACAGAAACAAAAAGATAGCGAATTGTTTTTTCAACATTATAGCCAGTGTATAATGGAGTCTCTTGAGTTGTCTGGAGCACACGATGAAGTAATCTCATTTTGTGAAAATTATAGAAATTTTCTACAAGAAAAAGAACAAGACATTTTAGTAAGAAAGCATAATGCTTTTGTAGGGGAACGACAAGCAATTCAACACATTTTAAAAGAAGAACAAGAAGAAGCTAAAGAACTGTTATTAAGAATTCAGAAAGATTTAGGAAGAGGAAAACAACCAATGACAGATGAATTATTGAATTGGTTAGTTAGGGGGTATAGAATAAAAGCAGATCAAGTAAGGCGATTGCAACAAAAGCATAATTATTTCATAGTGAGAAAAGAATCGGTAAATCCTAAAATAGCCATGGATTTACCCGAGGGTATTTCTCCTTTTTAACCATTAAATAAATTAAATATGTCAAACACGAAAACATTTGCTGAAGGGGCAAAGATTTTACAGAATGTTGATGTAACCAGTATGGTTACAGGCTTGGCCTTGGGTATCGCTGATGCTCAGGAACGGCTAGACAATAATTCCGTAAAACAAATCACAAAACTTGCACAAACGCAAGTTGGAGGAAAATCGTTACTAGAGCTTGGTTTCCGACCTGCTTTTTATTCTTTTGATTATGCGGATATTTCTGCTTCAATTAGTTTAAAAATGGCTGTAAGTGAGGAAATTGAAGTTGATTTTGAATTAGAGTACGATTCCACTAGAAAAAAAGGATATACCGATGAGAGTATTCAAAAAATTGAAAACGATTACAAAGAAGAAAAGTACAGAGAGTTTAAAAGTAGTAGAAAATATTGGTCAACATTATCTAACGAACATACCTTAAAAGTAAATGAAACTACGGTTACTACAAGTAATAAAACTGGAAGTATAGAGCGTGTCGATGAAACTACGAGTAAACTTGCAACCGATTCTAAAGTAGAGCGTGTAGATTCTGAAATTATTGAAACCAAAGATTTAGTTGCTACAGATAGTTCTAATAAAGTATATGTACACAATTACAAAGGGTATGGAATGCTTTCGATGTTGAATTATTATAATGAAGATATAGGAATCATAAAAATTAAAGATTACTCAGGTTTAAGTATAAGTTTAAATGGAACATTAACAATTAGTGGGGCAAATTTAAATGCGAACTTAAGTAGTATTCCTAACAGTGTTTTCAGAATGGGTTTAAAAGATGAAGATAAGTTTACTGTATATTTTGATTTTTCTAAACATCACCCTATTGATTTTAGTTATGCTGGAGGAACTTCACCAAATAATACAAGTCAATTAAAAGAAAAGTTAAGAGCATTAGCCTTAATAATGAAAGCAGATCCTGATGTTAAAATAAAGGTAACGGGTCATACTGATAGTGTTAGCGGAGATAAGTTCAATAAAGACTTAGGAACCAAAAGAGCTAAAGGAGTGGCTAATTATTTATTAGCACTAGGTGTTGACGCTGGACAAATAACAGAAACCAATTCAGAAGGAGAAGATGCAGCAAAAGCGAGTGTAGGAGATAATAAAAAAGATGCAGACTACAGAAAAGCAGTAATTGAGGTAGATACTGGTGGAAATGAATATATTTATGTTGAAGGTGGGGATTTTAGTGAAACAGATTCTGTAGCAATTGTAGCAGATTGGTCTACTGCAAATTCAGGTATTTTAGCAAAATTTAAAAAATTAGCTGCAGCTACAAGTAAAAAGCTTAATATAACATCTGGCTCAGGTACAGATGTAAGTCAAAATGTAAAAACGTTAGCTGAAATTAACACAAAAATTGGTACTAATGCAAACTACTATTCTCAGGTATCAGGAGACGTTGTATATGTGTTACGAAAAGATGCTAAAATAGAATATACTTTATATTCTAGTAATTCAGAAGAATTGGTTATCGAGGATAAATCGACGAATACGCAGAATACACAAAACAGTAACGATACGTTACAAATTCATAAGGTAATTAACAGTAAGTATTTCGCTAAGTCAGATATTAAATCGATTAAAGATCCTAAGGTTTCGGCTTGGAGTGGCTCTTTAGATGTTCGTTATGCACGTCAATTCAGTATGTCTGTAGAAGGTAACGCTTCTGTAGCGGCAAGAATGGTAGCTGTACCAGCACCAACAGGTTTTGAAAACTACGTACAATCGTTAGCAGGAACATCTTCAAATTAATTGAACGATGGAAACACCTAAAGTAATACAGCAAATTACCAATGCTCCGCTACCTATGTTATTGGAAAAGCTAGGGATGTCTATTGCTAATGCGCAATCGGCTCTAGATGCAAACTCCATCAAATTAGCTAACGAATTGGCAACCATAAAAATTAATGTAGGTGATGAGGAGTATAATTTACTAGCGCTAGGTTTTACACCAACATTTTATGCTTTTACTGAAGCATCTGTAGAAATGAAAATGCAATTTTCTATGGCAGAATCTGAAACATATGGCGGATCCTTAGGATTTAGTTACGGAGATAGTAAAAGTAAGGCAGACAGTTCAAAAACTGATTCAGGAGGAAATAGTTCAAGTTCTGCGCAAATGTTTGGTGTTTCTGTATCGGCTCATTACGAGCGAAAATTTTCGACATCAGCTGAAGGCTCGTCTTCAATTGCTGCAAAAATTACAGCATTACCAGCACCAGAGATTTACTTAGAAATATTAAGATCAACATTAGATAAAGAAGAATAAAATTTTAAAAACAAATTATGAATATGTTTAATAACAATCCAAGGATAGGTCAAGAACTCTTAGATGTACCAATGGGGCAAATGATCGAGCAAATGGCAATGTCTATTGCTAAGGCCCAAATGGCATTAGATTCTAATTCTATTGAAGTAGCAGAAATGATGGGAGGGTTAAGTCCTGTTAAAAGTACCATTAAAGATGCTAACGGAAATGAACAAGAATTTATAAATTTTAAAGATAGTCGTGTTTTCTTTGGTAAAGAGAAACTACAACTTAATGATGCAGTAGAATTGTATAATACCAATACAGATCAAGCGTATAGAGCAGCTATTGAATCGAAGTTTCAGCCAGGAGAAACAGAAGCGGCATATGATAAGTCTGTTGTTAAAATAACAGGCGCGCCAACTGCCAGTGGAACAAAATTCATTCCAGATAATCCAAAGAATTCAGAAGTATACTATAGACATACAGTTAGCTCATCTGTAACTAATTTTTACAGATATGATGCAGTTAATGATGCATATGTTTTATTGGATGAGAATGACGATACGAACAATAAAAAAACTCCTGTAGCTGATGCAAATAGGAAGATGGTAACTCCAGGTACAGTAGAAAGAGTCATTTATACGCCACAACGATTATCGATGTTAGAATTAGGTTTCTCACCAACATTCTATCAATTTGTAGAAAACACAATTAGAGTGGCTATCTCTATTAAGTTCACTAGAGAAGGGTCTTCTTCATTTTCATACAAAAGAGATTCAAAAAGTACTGATAGAAGTGCAAGCTTTAGTTGGAGAAAAGGATTAAAAACCAATAAAACGGTAACTACTACTCAGGTTAATGCAGGGTTTTCTCAAAAGTTTAGTTATTCAGCAGAAGGATCAAGTGTGCTACAAACAAAGTTAGTTCCTATTCCACCACCAGCAATTTTAGAAGAGCGTATTCAACAGCAAATGGAAATAGCCAGAGAAGAAGCTGAAAACTAGTATAAATGGGTAGAATAACCAGAGAAATACAAAATGCACCCTTACCAGAAATGGTGAAAAGTTTGGGTATAGGTATTGCACAAGCACAACGCGCTTTAGACAGAGTCTCTATGGACCTGGCTAAAGAGCTTGTGAATACCAAAATAGAAATGGGAGGAGAGGAGTATAGCCTATTAGCACTAGGCTTTACTCCAACTTTCTATCAGTATGTAGATACATTTTTTGAATGTAAAATGTCTATCTCAATGACAGAATCTAAAGAGTTCGGAGCATCAGTTTCAGTAAGTGGAGGGTTTAACGTTGGTTTTGCAGCTGTTAGCGCATCAGTTTCTGCAAGTTATTCACAGAAATATCAATACTCAGCAGAAGCAAGTTCATTAATTAGAACAAAGTTAGTTACCGTTCCTAATCCACCTGTTTTCGAGCAACGATTACAGAATATGATTGAAGCTGAATTAGAAAGTAAAAGAAATACAAATAATAATACCGCAAATTCATAAGTATGGCTAGTAAGCATTGGAAAAGTTTTGTTAAAAAAGAAAAGACTCTAGAAATAAAAGAGGTTCCAGATTTTGCCTCGTTACTTTCAGGAGAAACAAAAAACACAAACAAATCGTTAGAAGATGCAGCTGAATTCAATACGAATCTTAAATCATTATTAGAAGAGCAGAAACAGCTAGAAGGAAAAATGGCTGCGCTTACAGGTAAGAAAGAAGAAAGTAATGAAGATAAAAAATATAATCATGAAATAAAAAGTATTGATCAGCGAAAAAGGGAAGAATTAGCCGAAGAAAAGAAACGGAAAAAGAGAAAACAAAGAAATAAAGAATGGCGTGTAGATACACCTACCAAGTCGAAAAAGAAGCAAGATTTCGCACATAAAGGTGTAACTAAGAAACAAAAGAAAGAAAGTGGTTTTACTTTAACGTTAAAGGCCGAAAAAGTAAAAAAGGAGCCCAAAACAACTTTACCATTAACCGTTTCATTAAAACAGTCAATGTTGGTAAAGCAATTACAAGAAAAATCAGATAAAAGGAAAACGTTTATAAATGATATTGAGGTTGGCAAAAGCGAAATATCATCTAAAACAGGGGCTGATAAAGTAATTGTTAATGCTAAGAAAAAGGTACATACAATTTCTGAGCAAATAGGAGAGAAACGTAAAAAATTGAATGATTTTCAAACTGTACCTAATACCAAAAAAGGCACAAAAACCTTAAAACAGTTGTCAGAATTGAAGACAAACGCTGATAAAACAGTTAGTGGTATAACTAAAGGAGTAAAGACCTATAAAAAAGTAAAGAAAGTAAGCAATTCAATAGATACAGGTTTACAAAAATTTACTACTGCAATGAAATCTTCCGGGATGTCAGTAGATAAAAACTTGTCGAAAGGTGTCGAAATTGTGAGTAAGGTGAATACGAGCCTAAACAAAGCAGATAAACTGTTTAACACAGCAAATAAATACGTAGATAAGACTGCATCGGTAACCAATCTTCTTACAAAGAAGTTAGATAGTATTGAAGCTGTAAAAACTAAAAGTAAAGGGGCGAATAATACACTTAATCTTGGATTTCTACAAAAACGGCAAGCGAAGAAGGAAGAGAAGCAAAATTTTAATGTAGCAGATAAAAAATTATCAGTAAACCTTAATACGATTAAGGATGTTAAAAAAGGCATAGATACATTAAAGAATATAAAAAACGTAAAAGATAGTTTTTCATTTTAAAAATAAAACGAATGAGTTCAGTTAATAATGCATTAACCTTAAAACAAATTCTATTAGGAATTTCTGATAGTTTAAATGAGGCGCAAAATCATCTTAGAAATGTAAAACCATATGATGAATTTGGAAGACCAAATACACTATATACTTTACCTTATTTAGATTTTAATTTGCAAGTAGAAGCGGAGTTTGAAAAAGCTACTAGTAGTGATTCTCAATATTCAGTAGCAGATAGTCCAGTATCATATCCGTATGAAAGATCTTACAAAAAAGGATATGAAAAAGCGATTGCTTTTAAACCTATAGCAAATATAAATACAGATACCAAAGAGACAAACAAGGTAACTAGTACTATTTCAGGAAGATTTGTAGCTGTAGTTCCTAATGAAGGATTACCACAACTTATTATTAATGCAATTCCAAAAAAGACAAATGATATTCATGTTTTTGATATAGAGGTAGACGTTTTTAACGCAGCAGGAGAGAAGATTTCAGATGCTTTAGTGGAGTTTAATTATAACCAGCATAAAACAGAACTATTAAACCCAAGTGTAACATTAAACCATACAACTTCATTTTTAAACACAAGTGAAATTAGAACAAATGTAGATGGAAAAGCAACAACCCAAGTTAAAATTGATGGAGTTGATTTTGCAAACGGACATCTTCTAATTATAGAGGTAAATGTAGGAAACGTACGCACAAAAATTTCAATTCAAAAATAATCATGGCCAATTTAGAACATATACAATTCAGGGGGATTTTATGTAATTCATCGAACGAACCTGTAGCAGATTTTCATACTATAATTCAATTTTATAATATGAATCTGAATTCATGGGTTTCATTAACAGAAACACTTATTTTTAATGAAGGAAAGTTAAATTATCTTCTTGAAATTCCAGATAGAATATCGACAAGCAATCAAACGATACGAATAGTTAGAGAAGTATTAAAATCAGGCGGAGTTCCATCGTTTAGAATTGTAAAAGAGAACAGAAAACAGGAAAAACTAGAAATTGTTGCCAGAGATGTTGAGGTGCATATAGTTAAAGAAAAAGAGCTATTAATTATTGATTTTGGCAAGAATTGGTTGTTAAAAGAAGAAGCAATTATTACCACAGAGACGAGTAGAATAATAGCCTCATCAATTCCTATGTTTGAAATGAATCAGTTGATAGCTACTTATGAAAAAGACAAGCAAGCTTTTCAACAGGAAAGAGAGGTTTTACAACAAGAAATATCAATCTTAAATACCAATGTTACAACGTTATCTCAGGAGAAAGAAGTTTTAGCTAGTCAATTGGTAGCGATAGAAGATCAAGTTAATGAAAAAGAAGTGCGTAATTCAGAATTGAATGAAGCTGTTAATGCATTAAACACAAGGTTATCTGTAGCCGAAGAAGAGCGAGAAGTATTTCAACAGAAAGTTATTGAAATAACACTAGAAAGAGATAATTTAATTAAAGAAAGATCAGCGTTTTTAGATAGTGTAAAATTATTGCAAGATAATGTTAAGAGACATAAAGAAGCTATAAAAACAAGAGATACCGAATTACAGGCTAAACAAGTACTCATAAATTCTCTAGAAAAAAAGGCTGTAGGATTAGAAAAAGAACTTGAAGAAGCCAAAGCATTCAATAATACAGAACATCCAAATAAATTAGCGGCAAGCAAAGTATACGGAAGTATTGTAAAAGATGTTATAAAAGCAGACGAAGAATTACAGACTTCAAGATTCAAATTAGCCAATGTTTCATTAAATCTAAAAACTACTGTTGAAAAAGGACCAGAAGGTACCATGTTAGGATTGTTAGATTTTGAAACAGCCAAAGGTATAAATGGAGCAGCAATTAGTGATATTAGTATTGATATTGTTCCAAATGCAGCAGCTGTTGAAAATGAAGGACAAAAAATGCCTAATATCTTAGGATTAACAGAAACAGCAGTTCGTAAGCTATTATTAGAATATGGATTAAAGTTAGACGCCGTTTATCACCCTACAAAAGATACGAACTTAATAGCAGGTCAATCATTTAAACAATCGCCTGCACCAGAAGCCAATATCACAGAAGGACAGGAAGTTATAGTAATTTTTGCAAAACCATTAAATTAGAAAAAACATGTCAAGTAATTCATACGATTATGTAAAAGATGCCTTTGCGGCTCCTTTAGGAGATTTTATAGCATCAATAGGAGAAGGAGTTGGAGAAGCGCAAGCTGCGCTTGATGAAGGATCATTACGTCAAACACTAGAAATTTATAATAGCGATCCTGATAAATCTCACGAAACATTAAAAATGCTAAGAGATGTAGGATATCAACCTACTTTTTATACCATACCAAAAACAACAGCCAAAGCAAAAATTTCATTATCAATTTCACAGCAAAATACGGGGATTATCAATTCAAATAACAGAGCGTTCCGACCTAAAATGTATGTTACACCTGTTAATGCTGCTAACACAAATAAATATAACTTAGGGTTAAATGCAACGGCAGAAATAGAGTTTGATATAGTACCTGTACCACCATCCGACGCACAAATTATTCGTTTTTTACCTAACGTAATAGAAAAGCCAAAAAAAGATAGTAATGGCAATGAAGTTAAAGATGATGATGGAAATAGTATTATGGAAGGAAGAACATTCAAAGAAATTAAAGAACTATTACTTAGTTATGGATTGTCGTATGAAATAGATGGAGATACAGAGACCAATCCAGTAGATGATGATACAACATTTACGAGTCAAATTCCTGAGTACGATTCAGGGAATCGCAAGCTTATTAAAGCTGAAGATCGTATAATTTTGGTATTGTAGTAGTGTAAAATAACATACATTTTTTACGTTTTAAGTAATGAAAATAGTTTTTTGTGTAAATAAGTGCGGTTTAACCACACCAAAAGTACGGTTGAACCGCACTAGTTATTGAAAAACATTATATACTTTTGTAAAAAAAATATATAACTATGAAAATTAAAACTAAAAGCTTATTAAGCTTGAGTAAAATTATTCTGCTATCTTTAACAATGTTTTTTGTTGGCTGTGAAAAGGAAAAAAATGAAGAAGTTACATCAACAGGGTTCTCTGTAAAAGATATTACCGCTAAAGAAATACAGGCTAACAATATTTTGAATAGGAAGCTTTCAGCTTTCAATAAAAATCAAAATATTAGTTCAAAAGATGTTTATTCATTTAAATATGATTTTACTGTGGACACGTCTATTGCTAAATATGTTGAAAGTAACTATGATAACTATCATTCATATACATTTCCAATAAAACGTGAAGTCCCTAATGAATATCTAGAAAATTTATTAGTGTCTCTACAAAGCGATGGGACATATAGAATGTTTTTATTAAAATATGAACAAAATTTAGAGGAAAGTGAAAATAAGGAAGTTTTTGAAGAAGGTGAAAAGACTACTATTTTAACAGATAACGTAGTTGTTGAAGTTATTGAAGATGACAATTTAACAGATACAATTTTTTCTAGAGGCTGTAATATGGAAATTCAGTGTGTAGTTCCTTGTCGATACGGGATTTGTCATACAGATGAAGATTGTGTTGCGGAAGGTGCGCTATACAACGTATCGGTGAGTTGTGGAGGAGGAGGAGGTTCTAATGACCCTAATTCAGGAACAACACTCGGTAACCCTTCAGATGTTAATGGAGGAGGATCTTCATCAGGAAATAATGGATCTACTAGTGTGGGAGGAGATATTACTACTCCTATACAAACACCTATTAAGGTAGGAGAGGTTGCTATAAATACTTTAATGTTTAATTTAGCATTAAATCAAGAGCAATTAAATTGGCTCGCCGATAATTTGGATGTAGCTATACAGGTATATAATTTTGGAAAAGATAATGATTGGACGGATCGAACAAAAGACTTTGCAGAGCTAGCTGTTGAAGCTCTAATGGAAGAAAATGAAGTTGATTTTGAGGAGCAAGTAATTAATAAACTTAAAGGTAAAGCTAAATGTGTTTACACTAAGTTAGAAAAATCTAGCTTGTTAAAAAAAATGTTCCAAAAGTTTAATGGAGAAAATGCTCCAGTACACCTTATTTTAAAAGAAGGAAATCTTGACCCAGGGACTTCAGGTGAAACAGAGTATGGAGATATAATTGAAATTACATTAGACATTAATGATATGGAAAATACTCCTTCTTTATGGGGAGCACATACTATACTACATGAAGCAATTCATGCTGATATTTATAGAAAAATAAGAACAACTAGTTTGCTATTGTATGATACTTTTACTCAAACGTACAGCCTACCAGATGGGGCAGAGGTACATTTTCCTACATTATTTAATTATTATAATACATATCCAAACAATCCTCAACATAATTACATGGCTGATTATTATAGAACAGCAATGGAGGAAAGTTTAAAAGAATATGCTAACATAATCGGAAAAACATACCCTGATCAATTATATAAAGATATAGCTTGGTCAGGATTACATAATACTAATGCATGGGAAAATATGTATGCAGACCCAGTATTTACGGAGAACGAACAAACAAGAATTATAAAAGTAATTAAAGATTTTAAAGAGTCAGCAAAAAATGAATGTAATTAAACTATCTACAATATTATTTCTTTACCATTTTGTTTGTACATCACAAACAAAAAAAGATGATGCTTTCTTTATTTTAAATAATAAAGCTAAAGATTATGTTCTAAAAGTTATAGAGGATAATAAAACAAACAATTCTTATAAAATTAGTGGTTTTCGTTTATATAATCGTAAAGAATATGAACAGCGAAATAATCAAATAAAAGAAGATAAAAATAAAGGAAAAGCTATTGATTACTCAAACTATAAACAATTAAAAGAACTATCTTTTCGTGTTGTTTTTAATAGTGAAAGGGAGGAGTTAAATCATTGTGATACACATTTTTTAAATTCAGTAAATTATGAATGGATTAGGATGAACTCTTGGAAAGAAAATAACCCTAATATTCTATTTAAAGATTTGTATTTTTTACTTAAAATAAAAAAAGATAAGTATTTAAAATTTAAGGTAAAAAGAACTGTGATTATCAAATAACAAAAAAATGATTCTATCGTTATTGATGCCTATTTAAAAGAAGATTTAAGACCAATTATTGATTAAAATGAAGATTATAGCTTGAATTCTGATTTTGCTCATGGTTTAAGGAATTAAGAGTGTTTTTTTTATAATTATTTATAATAGTAAACTTACGTCAAGTTAGTGAAGGGTTACTATTAGAAGATATTGAAACGGGTAAAAAATCCAAGCAGTGCAGATACTTCAAAGTAAAAGTTCTACAAGCTCATAAGAAGCAAGAAGCTACAAAAGAGTTAAAAAACACTATAGAAGAGTCTACTATTGTATTTAGTGATCAAAGTACTTCTTATGTTGATGTTGCTGATTATGTAGAGTTGCATATTATTGAAAAATAAGATGAACAAACCACCAAATAAACTTTACAATGGGTTCACATAACAATTAGTAATGCTAGGAGAAACCTATTAGATAATTACCATAAAATTAAAGGAAAATATCTTCAACTTTACTTAAATGAGTTTATTTACAAACTTAATAGAAGGTATTTTGGAGAAAAACTCTTTGATAGGTTCGTAATTGCTGGTATTACAGGATTATGATTAATAACGGATAATTAATTTAAATTCAAAATGTTAGTAAATAAAATAGTCGTGTTATTCATTATGTATTGTTCAATGAGTTTTTCTCAAAACAAACCATACGATATCACTATCGTAATAAATGAAGATGTAAGAAAGGTAGAAGTTGAGAATGATACGTTAATACATCAAGAATTCTTTTTAAAAGATAGTCATAATGCTATTCAAAAATCATTGTCATTTAACAAATCAGGAAGTTTAATAAAAACTATAACTGTACCTAGAATTAATGGTAATAGTAATATGGTTTTTGTTTATGAGTCTATGAATAAAGGGAACAAACCCATTGTTGTAAGAAAGAAAGATATTCATAATTTACTGATTTACCCTGATGATTTTATAAACAAAAAGGATATAAAAAAACTTTTACACCAAGCTAATCATATTTTCATTTCGGAAGGAGATAAAGATCTTATATTCTATACTTTAAAAAAGGTGTTTTTGAAAAAGGAATGAATGTAGTTTTAATTCTAAATAATAATTGAGCTTCTGGTCATGCAGATATTTTATTTGAGTCGTTATGTGCTTCAGGTTGTCATTATAATGGACCTATTAAATCTATAGATGTTTGGGTATTAGATTAAAAAAACAGAAAAATAATGAAAAAACAATTTTATTCTTTAATGATACTAGTAATACTAGTATCATGTGCTTCAAACAAAAATACAAAGTATCGTAAAGTTTTAGTGTCTGATTATAAGAAGGTGTACTTTAGAAAATGTTTGTACCATGGTTTTAATAAATCTCAGGCTGTAACTGAAATTCTTACAATGGATAATAGTATTCATTCTGAATATATTCACATGCAGAAAGATTATAAAATTATTGATAGCCTGGCTAGGATAACAGCACAAGAAATAAAGAAAGATTCTATGGAAATGTATCAAACAGATGATAGAGGTAAACCAGTTCTTTATGGTTGTTTAAAAGGTTATACAGGTAAATGGTTAGATTCTATTGCTAGGAATACATACAAGGTTAAGAAGTAGAATTAGTTATTATTACATAAAAGAGATAAACTTTTCTACATTGCTCAGTGGTATAAAAGGGGCTAATTCATCAAGTGCTAGTTGAGCTTCTGGTCATGCAGATATTTTATTTGAGTCGTTATGTGCTTCAGGTTGTCATTATAATGGTCCTATTGAATCTATAGATGCTTGGGTATTAGATTAATAAATATAACAATATATAGAAAAATGAAAAAACTATTTTACTTTTTAATGATTATAAATTTTTCACTTACATCATGTAAAGTCAAGAAAAATATAACAGATACATATAAAGTAAGTTTAATAGAAGATTATAAAAAAGTTTATTTTCATAATTGTCTTAAATATGGTTTTAATAATTCTAAAAGGATAAATAACATTTTAAATGAAGATTTTAGCTTAAATTCTGATTTCGTACATGGTATAAGAAATTATGAAATTTTAGATAGCCTCTCTAAAGTGATTGTAAAGGAAATAAAAACAGATTCTGTTGAATTTTATAATGTTTGGCAAGTAAGGGGGGAAAAAGGGTTTTAACAAAATGTTTAAAAGGTTATACAAGCAAAAAGTTAGATTCTATGGCAAAGACCACTTATAGAATTAAAAAATAGTTAATAAATACTCTTATGAAAAAGAGGTTGGAATCCCTTATACTTTTTAGTGATAAAAAAGAGATTTATGTACTAAATTCAGCTCTTTCAGAATTACTGCCTTTAGGAGTCTTTATACCTTAAAAATGAAGAAAAAACTAGAACAAGTCAATTCAGATTTATTATTAATCAATACCCCAGATTGGGGTATTGTTAATGGAAGTGCGAGTAGATTACAAGAATTTATAATGTATTATAACACTCATGATTTAGAAGAGTCTGTTAAATCATTATTCATTGATTTAATTTGTTCATCAATGGATGATTATTTAATGGAGAAAGAGATCAGTGTTGAGATACATAATTTATTTTCAGAGTTTTTAAATAGCATTGAAAAATCAGACTACAACTTAATAGTTATAAAATATTGGCTAACATTAGATGAAGATAATACAGAAGAAGACCCTTTCCCTGTAAGTGACATTATGAGGAGAATTTTAGATAAAACATTATGAAAAAGGTAAAAACTACAATATCAATAATCGCCCTGATCATATTCATTTTGTTGTTAATTATCAATGTATTTGATATAATTAGAAGTTTAAAATAATTTGAGATAAGAACAATTAACAATAAAAGGTTTCAACTAATTATGAAAAACACAGTCTATTTTTTATTAGTCTTTATTTTTTTAACAAGTTGTAAATGTTTTCAAGGAGACCATTGTAATAATACGAAGCCTATCGCGGGAGTTTACAAGAATATTTTTGATAAAGAAGCTAAAAATATATTGAATATAAAAAACAATGGAACCTTTGAACAGGTATTTACGAAGAATGGTCAAGTCATAAAAAATTTAGGAGAATGGAGTTTTTATGAAGAGAATTGTAACGTAGATTTAAAAGGATTGAAGTTAATGCATGAATTAGGGAAGTATGAAAAAGAAGAATTTAAGGAAGAGGGTTTGTATAGGCTAAATAATATTATATTCAATGAAGATTTAGGAAGAGAATTTGATTTCTATAGAATCAAATAGAGTCTATCTGTTGGATGTTTTTAAGAGTATGATTCTTTTATTATCAATTAGAATTAATTAATTATGAAAAAAATAGTGTTACTATTATTATTTATACAATCATTGTCTTTATTAGCTCAGAATAATACTGATACCCTTTTTGTAAAGTATGATGAAAAATTATTAATAAGAAATCAAAACCCTGAAAACAAGAAATTTTATTACTCTATAAGAGATTCTAAAGTTGAGTCGGGTTCTTTATTGTTTATTGAAAAAAAGATTCATAAAGAAAAAAAAACTATCCAATCTAATAAAATGGAGTGTTTGAAAGAACTTATCAAAAAAGCTGAAGCATTTGCAGAAAATGATAGTAATGATATCATTGATGATATGCTATTGACCTATTTCAATAATAAAAAGTATAGAAAATACTATTTTGTAAAAAAAAATAAATTTATAGAAGTGGCTATTGAGTATATAATAGATTAACATTAAATTCTATGATGAAAGCATTAGAGAAAGTTAGTGAAGAATTGTAACTAGAAGTTATTCCAGATTTGGGAATTATAAATCCTGATTCAAATAGAGTAAAAGAATTTATAAAATACTACAACGATAATTCCATAGAGAAGGGAACTAGATTTGAATTTATTGATTTAACTTGTTGTTGTTCTATGAATGAGCTTTAGTTGAAGGAAAAAATAACGGCAAAGTTAATTTATTGTTTTCTAGTTTTTTTAAAAGAGTAGAACAGGCAATATAGAATGTTTTTGTAGTTAAAAAGAATAAGTTTATAAAAGTAGATGTTATTTATAAAGAGGAATGATTCTTATAAATTACAAGAGCTAGAGGTTGCAACTTAACAGTTGTAACCTTTTTTAAATTAAAAGAAGTATAGTAATAATCAAGCTAAACTTTCTTAATTACATTGGTTACGATTCCCCAGATGATAAAATTATTTCCTTCATTTATTTTAATGATAGGATAATTAGGGTTTTCCGGTTTAAGCCATACTTCATTACCTTCTACACGTAATCGTTTTACTGTAAACTCACCATCTAAGAAACAAACAGCAATTTTATTATTCGTTGGCGGAATACTACGATCAATCACTAACAAGTCATCATCATCAAGACCCGCACCGATCATAGATTGCCCACTCACTTTTGCAAAAAAAGTAGCTTCTTTATTTTTAATAAGTTCATCATCTAAAGAAATTCTACTTTCTTTAAAGTCATCGGCAGGAGAAGGAAAACCAGCAGAAATACCAGTGTCAAATAATATAGCACCATCTCCATCAGAACTTTTTGGGCTAAAGAATATTAAATTTTGAGTTTTTGGGTTCATTTTACAACAATAATATCATTAATATTAGTAGTATATTTTGGAGAAAGACGCTCTTGTCGCATTTTCCAGGTACGATCTAAATCTTGATTTCCTAATTTTATCTTATCCGATTTATATTTTGTATTCATGGCATCTATAGCCGTCATTAAACTTTTATGTTTAGGGTTCTCTTTAGAAAATAAATTGAGTTGGAAATTATCTTCAGGAACTAAACCAGTAATAATAACCCCAGCTTTTTTATATTGGATTCCTGGTTTATAAATTGCCTTTACAGCCTCAATAGCACTCTTACTAATTACTAAAGAAGAATTCGTAGGATGAGGTAAAATAACAGTTTTACTAGCTCTGTATTGCTGTACGTTACCACCATATTTATGACTTCGTAAAATTACAATAATCATATGGCAACTACAGTTTTGTTTACGGAGTTTCTCAGCACAGTTTACGGCAAATGTAGCTACTCGTTCCTTTATATCTTCTAATTTACCGTAAGTACGCTCAAAACTACGCGTAGTTGCAATTGCTTTCTTATTCGTATGTTCTTCTAGCTCTATAGATGACCTCCCAAGTAAATCTTGTTGCAGTCTCCATACCACAATAGAAAACTTTTTTCTCACCCATTCGCTATCCAGTTGTGTGAAATCGTATGCTTTTATACAGCCAGAAGCTTTTAATTTTTTTTGAAGTCCGTGTCCAATACCCCAAACTTTTTCAATTGGAGTCCATTGTAAGGCTTTAATTCTTTTTTCTTCGGAATCTATAACATAAACCCCATTAGTTTCTTTTGGGTATTTTCTTGCAATTTTATTGGCCACTTTACTCAATGCTTTCGTTGGAGCTATTCCAACACAGGTAGGAATACCTGTCCATTGTAAAATTCTATCTTTAATTTGAACACCATACGCATCAAAATCATACGATTCGAACCCTTTGAACTGCATAAACGCTTCATCAATAGAATAAATTTCAACATCCGGAGTGAATTGTGCTAAAATTTTCATGACTCTATCGCTCATATCACCATACAAAGGATAGTTGGACGATAGTATTTGGATCTTCTTTTCTTTACAAAATTGTTCCCATTTAAAAATAGGAGCACCCATGGGAAGTAGTAAATCTTTAGCTTCGTCGCTACGAGAAATAACACAGCCATCATTATTACTTAAAATAGCAATAGGTTTATGCTGCAAATTCGGATTAAAAACCCGCTCACAAGAAGCATAAAAATTATTACAATCAACTAAAGCAAACATAGAATGCAAAAATACGGAATATTTAAGTTAGTTAATTGAAACATTTTTTTAGGTCTTTAGAAGTTGCTATTTTCTTTTATTCATCACTTTAGCATCTGTTTTTTATGAGTAAACACATATGTTTTGGAAATATATTTATAAACGACCATTAGAAATAACATTACAATTACAACAATAAAATATTAAAAATAATAGTTATACTTTTTTTAATTCTTAACAACTTATTTAATAATTAATTAACGCATGATTTTTTGTTAAAAAAATTATGTGTTTTCCTTATTTTTGTTCTATGTTAAAAAAAATAAAAATCGATGGTATAGATAAAATCATTATCAAGCGATTAGTAAAAGATGCAAGAACCCCGATATTAAGCATTGCAAGAGAAGTAGGTATTTCTGGAGCAGCAATTCACCAACGTTTACGTAAGTTAGATGATTCAGATCTAATAGACGGATACAAAATGACATTGAATCCTAAAGCTTTAGGATATACAACAACTGCTTTCGTAGGAGTTTTTCTAGATTCGTCAAGTTTATATTCTTCAGCAATAAAACGGTTAAAAGAAATACCAGAAGTGGTAGAAAGCCATTACACAACGGGAAATTATGCTATTTTTATTAAAATCTTATGTAAGAATAATGAAGATTTAATGCATTTGTTAAATAAAGATATTCAAAACATAAAAGGGGTTTCAAGAACAGAAACATTTATATCTTTGGATCAGCAAATAGATCGACAAATTAAAATTTAATCCCTAATGAACGATTTTATTCTATATTTCAAAATGGGCTTGTTCCATGTTCTTGATATTAAGGCTTACGACCATATTTTATTCTTAATTGTATTAGCAGTTGTTTATCAATTTAAACAATGGAAAAAGGTATTATGGCTAATAACATTATTTACTATTGGTCATTCTGTAACTTTAGCATTATCAGCATATGGAGTATTGAATATAAGTGCTAACCTGGTAGAGTTTTTAATTCCATTAACTATTTTTATTACAGGTTTAATGAACGTATTAACAGCTAAAAAAGCATCTGTAGGCAAAGAGAATCAAAATCTATTTTTTGCTTTATTCTTTGGTTTAATTCATGGGTTAGGTTTTTCTAATTATTTTAAAATGATGATTGGAAGAAACAACGATAAATTTATTCCATTGCTAGAGTTTGCTTTAGGAGTAGAAGTAGCTCAAGTAATTATAGTGGTATTAATATTATTAGTTGGAGCTTTAGTTCAAACGGTGTTTGGTGTAAACCGACGAGATTGGATTTTGGTTGCATCGTCTTTAGTTATTGGCTTTTCAATACAAATGATGATTAATCGTGTTTTTTGGTAAAAAATTAACGTCTTAAAGATTTAAACTCTTTAATTTAGCTAAAACTCTATGTCTTTAAATACAAAGGAATTAAAATTTGCTCGTGCTTATTTAAAAATGGCAGAAGAATGGGCTAAACTTTCACACTGTCATAGAAAGCAAGTAGGTGCCATTATTGTTAAAGATAGAATGATTATTTCTGACGGATACAATGGAACGCCAACTGGTTTTGAAAACATTTGTGAAGATGAAGAAGGATATACAAAATGGTATGTGTTGCATGCTGAAGCCAATGCTATTTTAAAAGTAGCATCCTCTACACAATCCTGTAAAGGAGCAACATTATACATAACACTTTCACCTTGCCAACATTGTAGTAAGCTAATTCATCAATCAGGAATTACAAGAGTCGTATACTCTAATGAATATAAGGATGTTTCAGGGTTAGAGTTTTTGAAAAAAGCAGGTGTTGAACTCATTTATTTACCTAATGAATAAAAATAATTTACCTATTTACTTTGCTATAGCTGTTGCTTTTGGAATGTTTATTGGAACGTTTTTAAATGGCGCTCCTAAATCTTTCGGTAAAGTTTCTGCTAATGAACAAAAGATAAAACGTTTGATGAATTACATTCAACAGGATTATGTTGATAATGTAAATACCGATGATCTATTGGACGGAGCGATTACAGAAATGCTCGCGAAACTAGATCCACATTCTGTTTACATTCCTAAAGAAAATTTACAAGCGGTAACAGAAAATATGCAAGGAAACTTTGTAGGAATAGGAGTTCAGTTTAGAATGATTGAAGATTCCATTACAGTAGTTCATCCTATTAAAGGAGGACCAAGTATAGAACAAGGTATTAAAGCTGGTGACAGAATTTTAATGGCAGATACTGATACTTTGCACGGAAAAAAATTAAAAAATTCTCAAATATTAAACACACTAAAAGGTGCTCCAAATACTAAAGTTGGGTTACAAATTTATAGAAGATCAAACGATAGTTTATTTAATGTAACTGTACGCAGAGGTAAAGTAAATATTAAAAGTGTAGACGTTGCTTACATGCTTAACGATAGCATCGGCTATATTAAGTTAGATCGTTTTGCCAGAAATACATATAGTGAGTTTAAGGCGTCTATACGAGCATTATTAAATTCTGGTATGACAGATTTAGTATTAGATCTTAGAGGTAATGGAGGAGGATTTATAGACATTGCAAATAAAATTGTTGACGAGTTCCTAGAGGATGATAAACTTATTGTTTTTACAAAGAACAACGGAGGAGAAATTGACGAATCTTTTGCCACTGAAAAAGGTGACTTTGAAAACGGAGGTTTGTACGTGCTAATCGACGAAAATTCAGCTTCAGCTTCAGAAATAGTAGCAGGTGCTTTACAGGATAATGATAAAGGAATAATTGTAGGGAGAAGATCGTTTGGAAAAGGTTTAGTTCAAGAAGAAATGGATCTTGGAGATGGTTCTGCCGTTCGATTAACAATTGCACGTTATTATACACCCACAGGCCGCTCTATACAAAAGCCATATAAGGAAGAAGACCAAGAGAATACTAGTTTGAACAATGCAAACGGTAACTATAGAGAAGAGTTAGATAACCGTTACCGAAATGGAGAACTATTTTCTAGCGACAGTATAAAAACTATCGATAGTCTAAAATTTACAACACCTAAAGGTAAAATAGTATACGGAGGCGGAGGAATAATACCTGACGTTTTTGTACCTGTAGATACTACTGCATATATTTCTCCATATTATTTTAGTTACCTAAATAATTTTTCCTTTAAGTATGTAGATAATAACAGAAGAAAACTAAGTAAACTTACCTTAGAAGAATACATACAAGAGTTTGATAAGGATAATAAAATATCAAACGAATTTTTACAGAAGATAAAAGATTTAAACCCTACTTCAAGAACCAAAAAAGTACTTAGACGATTTCTAAAAGTGAATATAGCTAGAGAGTTATTTAATGACGAAGGATTTTACAAACTGAGTCATTTCAATGATAAGATGATTCTAAAGATTTTCGAATTAGAAAATAAAAAATAATAAAAAAAGCCTCGTTATTAACGAGGCTTTTTTATGCAACTGTAAGAAGAATAGTTGTTTCACTACTATTCTTCTTACACGTTATATTAAATTCATTTCTACAATAGTATACTTTATTAGATGTGAATATATAAAAATCAAAAAAAATAAATATAAATGTAACCTTTTTACAAAACGTAGGTTTTTATAATAGTAACTAACCAAAACTAACGAGTACTTTGAAACATTTAACTGATGAAGAATTGATGTTAGCAGTAGCTAATGGAGAGCTTAAAAAACTCTCTATTATCTTTGACAGATACCATATTCGGATCTATAATTTCTTCAATAAGATGGTTCAAAATAAAATGGTAAGTGAAGATTTAACACAAGAGGTTTTTATTAAAGTTTTAAAATACAGAACCTCTTATAAAAACGGGAATTTTACTTCTTGGATATATACTATAGCAAGAAATATTTTTTCAAGCTATTATCAAAAACAGAAAAGAGAACGAGCAAATATTATTGAAGATGATATTTTAAGTTCAAATGAAACATTGGAAACAAGTAGTAATAATGAAGAGTTAGATTATTTACAAAAATCATTATTAAGATTAAATGAAAAAGATAGAGAACTAATTATTATGCATCGTTTTCAAGAAATAAAATACGAGCAAATAGCAGAAATAATTGGAAGTACCGAGAATGCTGTAAAAGTGAAGATGCATAGAGCATTAAAAAAATTAAAGGAGATTTATTTTCAATCGGTAGAAACGAATGTAAAATAAATGTGAAAATAAAAGAATATGGAGTGTAAAGAGATACAGAAAATAGGGATAACATATATAACGAAAGAGTTATCAAAGGAAGACGAGTTGTTGGTTGAAGATCATATTGCATCTTGTAAAGAATGCGCAAAAGAATTACAGGAGATTAATACGTTTTTAAATCTGCTATCAAATACTAAGGAAGATAAGCCAAGTAGGAGGCTGAAAAATAATTTTGAAACGTTATTAAAGGAGGAAATAGCACAAGAATCAAATAAAGTAATTCGTTTACAACCTAGGAAAGATTGGACTACATTTATAAGAGTTGCAGCAACAGTAACAGTTGTAATTGGAGCATTCATTTTAGGAAAAATATCAAACAGTACCACTGAAATTATTTCAGGAAAAGCAGAACAGCAAGTATTAGCATTGCTAGAAAACCAATCAGTAAGTAAACGAATACTAGCGGTAAACAATACAACTAAATTTTCAACAACAGACACTAAAATAATTGATGCTCTTATAAAAAAATTATTTAATGATAAAAATGTTAACGTGCGTTTAGCTGCAGCAGAAGCACTTACCAAATTCTCATCATTAGAAAATGTACGAGATGCATTAATAAAATCGCTAGAGACAGAAAAACAACCCTCATTACAAATTGAATTAATTCAAATTTTAGCTAAAATTCAAGAAAAAAAGGCGCTAGAACCTATGAAAAAATTACTAGAAAATGAAGAAACACCTAATTATGTAAAACAAGAACTACGCTACAATATTGCTAGTTTATTATAAAATATTAAAAACATGAAAAAAATAAGCATTATACTATTATTCTTAAGTGGAACTCTTTTAGCGCAACAAAAAGAATTTAAAAAATCACTAACAGGAATTAAAAAAGTACAAATCACTACGGGGACTAGAGTTAATATAATTACTGGAACTTCAAATACTATTGTTATAAAAAACAATATTAATAAAAGTAAAGATGACGATTGCGGCAATTGCGGAGATCATCATTATGATAACGATCATGAACACGACGAAAAACACAATAAAGAATACAGAAAAAAATTAAACGATAAAACAAAAGGGTTAACAGCCATTTATCCTGGAGGAAAAGACAACACCAATGGTTATGGTTTTTCTGTTTTAAAGGAAGGAAGTACGTTAATCGTCAAAGATTTAAAGTCGTTTTATCAACGAAGAGCAATAATCGTTGAGCTTCCTAGGGACGTTAATTTAGCACTCGATACAGGAACATTAGGGTCGGCAAAAATTCAGGGATTTACTTCAGAAGTAGAGGTGAATAGTAACGTGGGAAGTATAAATATGACTGATGTTACAGGTCCTATAACAGCGCATTCAAGTACAGGAAGTATCAATGTTCAATTTGTAAAAGTAAATCAATCTTCCCCAATTACCGTATCTTCTGCAACTGGAGAAATAGACGTGACAATGCCAGCTGCCACAAAAGCAAATTTAGAACTAAATACGAATGGAACAGTATATAGTAATTTCGACATTCAACCTACAACTAAGAAGGGATTAAAAAATGTTAGTGGTCTTAAAAAAATTACAACAACATTAAATGATGGAGGTGTGAAAATTAAACTGAAGTCTGCAATGGGTAATATATACTTACGTAAAAAATAAGTTAATCTCTTAATTAACACAACTTAAAAAACTTTATATCATGAAAAGAATATTCTTCTTCATAGGGCTACTATTGTCTTTTAGTATCCTATCTGCTCAGAAAAAAGTAATACAAAAACAAAGCGCTTCAGGTATTAATTATGTTGATATTCATGTGAAATTTGCAGAGAATATCGAAATCAAAAACTGGGATAAAAATGAAATAGTCGTAGAAGCCCTAGCCAATTTAAATGATAATAACGATAATCATTATTTCTCATTAAAAAAAAGTAAAATTGGCACGACATTTACAGTAAAATCAGATTATGGAAATTTTTTTGAGAAACATAAGAAAGAGATCACTATAACCAGTAAAGAAGGTAATATTAATAGTCATAAATACTATAATGAGCACAATAAAGTAACCGTAAATTATGTAATTTATGTACCTCAAAATATGAGATTAAAAGTTAAGAGTATCTCTGGGAGTGTAAATGCACAGACGTATAAAGGGGATTTAACACTAGATTTAATAAGTGGAGATATTACAGTAAAAAAACACTCAGAGAAAATGAACTTAAAAACGATAAGCGGTGATATAGATATGTATGTTTCAGATGCTGAGTTTAAAGCAGAAACGTTAACGGGCTCAGTGTATTCTAATTTAGATATTGATTTTGAGAAAAACAGTAAAAAGCATCAAATGGGTAGTAAAATTCATGGGACTGTTAAAAACGGATTAGCTTTTTTACGTTTAAAAACTATCAGTGGAAATATTTTTTTAAGAAAATAATAGAATTTTATAAAGACAAAAAACCTGACGAATTCGTCAGGTTTTCTGTTTTTTATAAGTTTATTTACTTTAAATAATTTTGTAGCACATCTGCTATTTTACGGTTATCAGATAATTGTGGAATTTTATTTTGTCCACCAAATTTACCTATTGATTTCATATACTCATGAAAACCGCCTTTTTTCACTTTTCTAATCACTAAAGGGCGTAAAATTTTACCTTCAATTAAATCTTTATAATAAATGTTTTGTGCTTGCATAGAAGCATCAATTTTGGACATTATTTCTTCTATATTTTCAGGTTCATTTTCAAACTCAATAAACCATTCGTGATAAGGTAAACCTTCTTCAGGATTTACTTGTGGCGCAACAGTAAACTCACTTACGTTTATTGGAGTACTAACAATAGCATCGTTTAGTGCTTTTTCTACTTCTTTACCAATAACATGTTCTCCAAAAGCAGAAATAAAGTGTTTAATACGTCCCGTAACTTTAATCCTATAAGGAGCTAAAGAAGTAAACTCAACAGTATCACCAATATTATATCCCCAAAGTCCAGCAGTAGTATTTAAAATAATAACGTAGTTCACACTAAGCTGTACGTCTTTTAAAGAAATTCGGGTAGGGTTTTCATCAAAGAATTCATTTGCAGGAATAAATTCATAGAAGATACCAGAATTCAATTGTAATAGCATCCCTTTCTCTTTTTGAGAATCTTGAAATGCTATAAATCCTTCAGAAGCTGGGTATAATTCAATATAATCTATTTTTTTACCAATTAAGGCTTCAAATTTATTCTTGTACGGTTCAAAATTAACGCCACCATAGATGAAAAAATTAAAATTTGGAAAGATCTCAGAGATTGATTTCCCTGTTTTTTCTATTAATTTTTCAAAGTACATTTGAACCCAAGATGGAATACCACTGATTACCGTCATATCTTCGGGTAGTGTTTCCTCAACAACTTTATCAACCTTGGTGTCCCAGTCTTCAATACAATTAGTTTCCCAACTAGGGAGTCTGTTTTTTAGTAAGTAACCAGGAACATAATGAGCAACAATACCGCTTAAACGTCCTAATTTTATTCCGTTTTTATCTTCAAGTATAGGACTTCCTTGTAAAAAAATCATTTTACCATTTACAAAAGAAGCATCTTTAGTTTCTGCAATATAAAAAAGCAACGCATTTCTAGCCGAAGTAATATGAGTAGGCATAGATTCTTTAGTTATTGGAATATATTTGGCGCCAGATGTAGTTCCAGAAGTTTTAGCAAAATAAATAGGTTTTCCTTTCCATAATACGTTCTCTTCACCAGCAACCATTCTATCTACGTAAGGTCGTAATCCTTCATAATCATTAACATTCACTCGTTTTTTAAAATCTTCATAAGTGTTAATAGAAACAAAATCATGATCTTTTCCAAAAGCGGTTTTAGATCCTTCTGTGATTAAATTATTAAAAACTTTTTCTTGAGTTTTAAGAGGATTATTAGCCCATTTGTATACTTGTTTTTTAGCATATTTAGCAAAAGGAATTGCTAATAAAGATTTTAAAGACATGGTATTTTAGATTAAAAAGCGATTATTGAAAATCTATATAATTATTCGGATTAATTGGATATCCGTTTTTCCATAATTCGAAATGTAAATGTGGACCAGTAGTTAACTCACCTGTGGAGCCAACACTAGCAATAACTTCTCCTGATTCAACAAAATCTCCTTGTTGTTTTAATAGCTCTCCATTATGTTTATAAACGGATATATAATCGTTTGAATGCTGAACGGTAAGAATATAACCGGTGTCTGCTGTCCAGTCTGATAATATTACTGTACCATCTGCAATTGCTTTCACAGGAGTTCCTGTTTTGGCAACAATATCAATAGCAAAATGCTTATTGGACGCATTAAAAGATTGAGAAATAGTACCTGTAATAGGGGCAAAAAATACAATATTTGCTTTGTTTTTAGTACCTGCAGAAAGTACATATCGATCTTTACTTTTAACTTCTTCTCTAAATGAAGAATCTAATTTACTTGCAGACAGTTTAGCATAGTCAACAACAGTTTTACTAGCTTCATTTCTAATAGAGTCGATTGCATCTGGTTTAATATCTCCAATTAATACAGGTCTTATGGCTTTAGTAAATTCTTGTAAAACAGCTATTTTAGTTTTTAAAGAGTCTGTCTGATAAGTTAAACGTGTTGCTTTTCTTTTTAATGCTGTAGAAGAATATCCTGGAATGTATTCTTTTAATGAAGTAAAAGCTATTAAGAAAACAGTAAGTGTGATAATAAGAATAGAGAAAAGACTACCAAAAACAAATACATTTAAGCGTGAAAGCTTTAATGAAAAACGCTCCTGAAAAGTGTTTTCATTTAGTACAACTAAACGGTACTTATCGGTTAATTTTTGTTTTAGTTTTTGAGTTTTCTTTTTGTTTTTTGCCACGTATATTAAGTTTGGTGTTCAAATATACAACGAAAAAATAGGACGTCTATTTTTTATAAAAATTCATCTGATCAATATAGTTCCATACATCTTCTGAAAGTAATGGTTTTACATTCTTATTTTCTTTAATAGCATTCCGAATCATTGTTGAAGAAATCTCAACTATTGGAGCTTTCACATTATGTATTTTCGGATGATTATCAAACTGTGTTTCGACTTTTCCTTTAGATATTCTTGGGTACACATAAATTGGATGTAGATCCAAAATTGTTTCGTAGTTTTTCCATTTGTGAAGACTCTTTAAATTGTCTTCTCCCATAATTAAACTGAAATTATGATTAGGATATTTTTCACTTATATGTGCGAGCGTGTTTATCGTATAATTGGGTTGGGGTAATTTAAATTCAATATCTGAGGGGTTAATTTTCTCATAGGCTTCTGTTGCTTTGTAAACCATTTCGAAACGATGATGATTGTCGAGCAGAGAACTTTTTTTCTTAAACGGATTGTGTGGTGTTACTACCATCCAAATTTCATCCAAATCAGAGTTTTCTACCATATGATTTGCAATAATTAAATGTCCGATATGAATAGGATTAAAAGTTCCGAAGTATAGACCAATATTTTTATGCATTTGTTTCAAGTAAAAAGAGTAAAGATAATAGGTATTTAGAAAAAAAAATGAAAAGCTTTGAGGTTAAATAACTGTTAAAAGCTTTATTGATGCAGATATTATTTTAAATATTGGAAGTACTATTAAATCAAAATATTCAAAAATGAAAAAAGCGTATTTAAATAAGGACTTTAAGCAAGATTTTACAGTGTTAAAAAAGCAAACACTATTAACAATTAATGGTGATACAATTTTTTCTGGTAATGCAACACGACAATAAAAGGTCACAAGAGTGACAGTTAAAATGTATTCGATATGATACTTGGTATATCGAATACATTTCAATGTGTTTATATTATGATGTTAATCCGATAAAGTCTGAAACTAAATTTTCTGCATCTTTTAAAGCAACTTCTAAATCGTAATTTTTTATGATTTTATCAAATTGAGGGGCAGTTGCAAGTTCTACAGGAGCTTTTGCAATTCGAGCAGCTATTTTTTTATCCGTTTCTTCACCTCTATTTTTTAATCGTCTTAATAGCTCGTTAATATCTGGAGGTTTTACAAAAACTGCTAATGTTTCTTCTGGGAACTTTTTTTTAATTCGTAATCCGCCAGTTACATCAATATCAAAAATAACATGCTTTCCTTTTGCCCAAATACGCTCAACTTCTGTTTTTAACGTACCGTAAAAGTTTTCGCTATATACTTCTTCCCATTCTAGAAATTCATCATTTTTCATCTTTTGAAAGAATTCATCTCTAGATAAAAAGTAATAATCTACTCCATCTTTCTCTTTTCCACGTGGAGCTCTAGAAGTAGCAGAAATAGAAAACTCTAAATCAAATTGCTCTTGTTTTAATAAATGACGAACTATAGTGGTTTTACCAGATCCTGAAGGAGCAGAAAATACAAATAGCTTTCCTTTAAATTCTTTAGTCATTATAAAACGTTTAATATTTGTTCTTTAATCTTTTCCAGTTCATCTTTCATTTGAATCACAACTTTTTGCATAGGCGCATAATTTGCTTTAGACCCAGTGGTGTTAACTTCTCGTCCAATTTCTTGAACGATAAAACCAAGTTTTTTACCGTTAGATTGAGCACTGTCTAATTCTTGTAAGAAGTAATCTAAATGATTAGCTAAACGTACTTTTTCTTCATTGATGTCTAACTTTTCTAGATAGTAGATTAATTCTTGTTCAAAACGATTCTCATCAGTTTCAACTTTTAAATCATCAATCGCTTTTTGCAAACGAGCTTTTACATTCGTAATACGATCACTATCCATAGAGTTAACTTCATCTAAGCAACCCTTAATATTGGTTATACGTTGCTTAAAATCAACTTCTAAAGAGGCTGCTTCGTCAGTTCTATATTGAATAATTTCTTTTAAAGCCACTTCTATATGTTGGGTTATAGTAGCCCATTCATTTTCATCTAATTCTTCACGTTCTGTTTTCAGAGCATCAGGCATACGAACTGCCATTTTTAACAGCTCAACATCATTAGAGTTACCTGTTTGTACGACATTGCGAAGCTGATTCATATATTCGTTAACAACTCCTTTATTGATTGTCGTTGAAGTTTCGTCAGCAGTCATTTCAACATAGATAGAAAAATCTACTTTACCTCTTACTAAAGCAGCAGCTAATTTTTTTCTAACTTCTAACTCTTTTTCTTTATAGTAAGAAGGAATACGTGCATTTAAATCTAAATTTTTGCTATTTAGAGATTTAATTTCTATTGTAACCTTTTTGGTTGGAAGCTGTAGTACAGACTTCCCATATCCTGTCATAGATTGAATCATACAAATGATTTTAATAGTTGGCAAAGATACATTATTTGCGTGTACTAGATTTTGGTTGTTTAGAAACCAAATAGATTCCTAAAAATATAAGTAATGTAGCTCCTATTTTAACTGTGTTAAGATGATCGCTACCAACAAGTAATGCATATATACTGGCAACAACAGGTTGTAAGTAAATGAAAACACTTACTGTTGTTGGCTTTAATTTTGAAAGGGCAAATAAATTGAATAAATAGGTAATACAAGAAGCAAAAAAGACTACAAATCCAATTCTCATATATCCAGAAACTGGTATGATTTCCCACTGTACTTCGGAGAGTTCTGTAATTCCGAAAGGAAGCACAAAAATAAACCCGAATAGATATAACCACTTTACAAAAGTTACAATGGAATATTTTGAAATTACCTTTTTTACAAGTACTAAATACATACCATAAGAAGCAGCATTTATAAAGACTAAGAAATTACCAAGCATCATATTTTTAGCATCTGCGCCTACAACACTTCCATATAAGATAAGAATTACAGCACCTAATAAACCTATAATAACTCCGGCTATTTTGAGCAGTGATAATCTTTCTTTCAAGAGAATACTCGAAAATATTAAAACAAGTATTGGCGAAGTAACCATCATTACAGAAGCACTTATAGGTGTTGTGTAATTTAAGCCTTTAAAAAAGGTTAGCATATTCAGGGCAATACCGAAAAAAGCGCTTAAAGCGATGTGTTTATAGTCTTGTTTTTCAATAGGTTCTGGTTTTAGGAATAAACTAATGATCCAAAAAATAAGTGTTGCTATAAAAACACGTAATAAAATAAAACCAAAGGGCTGAATGTAATGAGGCATTACTTCTTTGGCTACTGTAAATGTTACACCATAAATAATGGTAACTATAGAAACAGCAATTAAAGCTATAGTTCTAATATTCATAACTTAAATATCTTAATATATAAGGTTGGCAAAGGTCGTGTAATTTTTTGTTTTCGGAATAAATGGACGTGTATTTTTACGTAAATTAAAAAAGGTTTTTTCAAATATGCCTTAACTGCTAACGAAAATGAATCGCCACATTTTTAAACAAGATACCACCACTACTTTTGAAGTGCATTTATTATTAATTATCGTAAAAATGAAAAAAATTATTTACACCTTGATTTTAGTGGTCTGCTTTTCTTGTGGGAAGAAGCAAAATTTCGCTAAAGACGCATCCTCTATCCAATTGTTCAAAAAAGAATTGACAGATAAGTTTGGGGAAGATGCATACTACACAAGCATATCATTAACGCACACGCTTTCTGGAGATATACTTGGGGTTACGCAAACAGAAAATCCGTCGTCGTTAAAAATGGGAGAGTGGTCTTATCTAATGGGTAAATGGACTCAGAATTCTGATATTACTTTAGAATTAAGTCAAGGTTCAAAAGCGAAAGACTTTATGTTTAAGCTTGACGGGAGTACTGTAAAATTTGATTTATTGGGGAAATTGGTAGAACAATCGAAAGAAAAAGTAATAAAAGAGAAAAAAGTAAAAGAAGTAGTCGTTAAATCAATTTTTATAAATGCTCCCGATCATGGGGATTTTAATAAAATGGAATATTATATAACCGTTGCGCCAAAAGAAGGAGGAACAAGTTTTGACTTTTGGTATACAATAAACGGAACGTTAAGAAAATTTAATTCATAACTCTACATTATAATAAATCCATCAATTATGAAATCTAGAATAATTTTTTTCATTTTTACAATAATTATTACCGCTTGTGCTAAATCTAAACCAACCAAGAAAGATGTTGAGTTTGCTATAGAGAAAGACAATTTAAGTAGTTTCAAACAATTAAAAGAAAATATAAATATTGATTCTTTACAGTTTGAACTTGGAGGAACAGCCTTACATTATGCTATCCATAATCACTCAAGAAAAATTGCAGTATACCTAATCGATAAAAACTTTAAATTGAATGCGAAAGATTCTTTTGCATTTACACCTGCATTAACCGCCATACACATTTCAGAGCTAGAATTAGCGAATTTATTAGTTGAAAAACCAATAGATTTAAATGCATTAGAAGATTATAATGGATATACAATACTACACTATGCTGTATATAATAATGACATAGATTTGGTTAAAAAGTTATTAAAAAAAGGCGCAAACCCAAATATTAAAAGTGGGTCAATAATGGAAGATACACCTTTACATTTAGCGATAGACAAAGAGTTTTCAGAAGTGGCAGCAATACTTAAAGATAAAGTATCTGATACTATCAAAAATATAAATGAATACACAGTAATAGATTTAGCATTAAGATCGAAAAATATAGCTATCAAAAAGATGTTTTACGATAAAATGAAAATTGAAGATAAAAAAGCATTGTTTGTTAATACGGTTAGAACATCCGAAGATCTTACGTTTCTCAACAAGCTCCTAGACGAAAATTGGGTTACAAAAAAACTAATCAACGAAAGTTTTATTTTTTCTAAAGACACCACAGTAGCAGAAGTATTATTGAAAAAAGGAGCTAATATCAACCATATACATCGCGATTACGATTATGGAGCGATTCATTATGCAGCTATAAGAGGTAATGTGCAAATGTTAAAATTTCTGTTGACTAAAGGAGCAAAAATAAATCAGCTGTCGAAGAAGGGTACACTTACTCCTTTAATGCATGCAGCTAGGTTATATCAAAGTTTTAATGGACTAAACAAAAATAAACTAGGATTACAGATTAATATGAAATCTATTTTCTACGATCAATGGGGGATGAGCAAAGAGAAAACAAAAGAAAATAGTTTAGCAGCAGTTACTTTTTTAATTAATAACAAGGCAAAAACTACGTTTAAAAATAGAGATGATGAGAATGTATTGTATTACGCGGAGTCTACTCATAATACTGATGTAGTAACTTATTTAAAGGAACTAGGTGTTCAAGTAACTAAAAAATACACAGAGAGTAAATCATCACGTTTAAGTAGAATATTAAACAATTAACTCATTTACTAATAGTTTAAAAAGAATAGTATGGAAACTAATACAACAGAAACAACAGAAGAAGTACAGTTTGAAATTATAGAAAAAGTACCAAAAGAAAAATTACAGGTTCCCTTACAATTATATGCTGATTCGGCAGCTATAGAATCTTACGTTAAACTTCCTTTTTTAGGGTTTGGTATTTTATTTTTAATCCATAACGTATTCTTAGCAGGTAGAAGTTTTGATTATCGAACGTATGAGAATATAAAAACTATTGAATTATCTGTAGTTGGAATTCTAATGCTGGTAATAATTGTAATGGCAGTAATAGCGATGAATAAAAATGCAAAGGTAAAAAGTGAGCTAAAAGAAATAGGAAAACGATATGCTATAAAAACGGAAATAGTACAAGAAGAATTTAGCGCACTAGCAATACATTTTTATGGAGGTAGAGGAGTGGTATTAAAAAAGTAAGATTGAAACTTTTATTCTTTTCAAGATAAAGTATTATTACTTGTACTAAAAGATAAAAATTTGAATATTAAAGTTGAGTATCTTCCATCGAAAAAAGGAATCGACATTATAACGTAACTCCAAGACTACAAACAAGTACTTATTACAATGAAGCATATTTTAAATACCTTACTCTATTCAGTTTTTTTCATATTCTTTATAAGTTGTAAAACAACAACAAAGAATGAAACTTCTAAAGAGCAAAATACGCTTATAGATAATAAATCAATTCAAGAAAAGCCTTCAGAACTTAATGAGGAGGAAATTCCTGAAGTTTATGAAAAGTCTGACGAGCAATACGAAGGATTTAAAAATTATCACTATGAAAATGAACATCTATCTGTTTACAGTGATTTAGATCTTAAGAGTAAGGTAATCGCTAGTATCAAACCTTATGAGTCAATTGATCAAATTATTCATACAGGAGAATATGTATATTCAAATACAGATGACGTAAAAGAATGGATTAAAATAACTACCACACAGGGAGAAAAAGCTATTAAGGGTTATGTTGTTTCAAATCGATTTAATTTTGAAACCAAGTACGAAGAAAACAATTTAGCTAAATTTATAGATACTTTTTTTGTTCATAATGAAAAAGAATTTATAAATGCTTTAGGTTCGAATAGAATACTTATAGTAAAAGCTAAAACGTTAGATATTAGTGCTTATTTAGAAAAAACTAAGAAGATAGATTTTATACCTTATAATAATTATAAGCAAGATTTAAAGAGCAAAGAAAAAGCTACATTAGGCGAGTTTTATTATGTTAAAGAACCAGAATACAACTTTGGTTTTTTCATATTGCATGGCTACAACAACTTACTCATAGAAGGATACCAAAGCCCAGTTACCCTTAAAAGACTAGATCAAGAACAACAATTCCCCATTTCAAATTGTAAAAATATATACATTAATAATGTGTGTTTTGAAGGAAAAAATCCAAAGCTCGAAATCACATATGAAGAAGGTGAAGATCCTTATATTTTGAATATAGAGAATTCAGAAAATATAAATTTCAATAATTTAAAGATAAGTGCTTTTAATAATGGGAGTTTCAAAATAAAAAATTCAGAAAACGTAAGTATAAATAACAGTAAAATTAATCGTTTTTCAGGAGGTGTTTTCGTTGCTAACAGTGAAAATATAAAAGTGAATCATAGCTTTTTTATCGGAGGAATCGACAATTATAATTTAATCGATTTTAGTGAAGACGATAATGATATAAATAAGCTAAGCATAGAAAACAGTTTAGTTTACAAAAGTAAATTATTCTCATTATACAGTACCGGAAATAATAAAGATTTAAACAATACTTTATCGCTTGTAAATTTAGATATCAATACCAATTCATTTGAAGAAGGTGTTCTTGTAAACAAAAATTCAACATACGTATATGTTGATTACATGACCTTAAAGAATAATGAACTGAAAAAACCATTTATAACCACAAGTGGAAGTATTAATATGCATTTCTACAATTCCAATATAACCCAGAATATTTCGAAAGACTCCTCTTACGTGTTTAATTATGACTGGGATAAATCTGGTAATATTACATTTAGAAATACAAAAATGTATGCGAATAATGGATTCCTTGCATTGAGTAAACACGGAACAGTTTCTGATTGGGTAAATTTAGATAAAAAGAGTAGAGTTTCGAATATTTATCTTTCCGATACTGCCCTAACAAAGCACAATAGAACAGTATTTAATAATGAAGATTATATTGAAAGAAATATTTCATATGATAAAGAACGTAATGTACTTTATAAATCGGGAATATTGAAAGATGGAAAATATAACTTCAGTAATAGAGATTTAAAACCATACAGTGCTTGTGGAGATTGCCATTACTTCGAAGACATGCATAAGAATTTTTTAAGAGATGCTTATGGAGAGGTAAGAAATGGAAAAGTGGATGGAGAATGGAATGTTGTCAATTATAAAAATGATTCCATACAAGTAATTCAAAAGTTAACCTATAAAGCAGGAATTTTAGAAGGATTGGCGCAAAAATATATTATAAAAGATAAAAAAGTATTAGTAGAAGAAGGAACGATTGTTAATGAAAAAAAAGAAGGAGAATGGAAAACATACTATCCTAACGGAATTCTTCAAAAGAAGGAGCATTTTGAAAAGGGCAGACAAACAGGAAGCTTGAGTGTATATTACTTAGATGGTACTTTAATGGAGCATAGAGAGCATTATTATAACAGGAATGGTAAAACATCTTTTTATTATCCAAATGGTCAATTGGAAAGTGAAATCACCTATAAAAAAGGAGAACCTACTTTAGAGAATAGTAAGTTTTATAATGAAAAAGGACAGCCAAGAGAGGGAACATTAACTTATGTAATAAAAGAGAGAAAAGGATTACCGTATAAGGTCGATGTAGATTTAAAAGACAAACAATATAAAGATTACAATATTGTTAAGGGAAGAATCTATTTGTGGAGACACTTACCAGATTATAAACAGCTGAAAGATGGTAAACCTTTTGGGATACAAAGATATGATGCAGGAAGAGTAAAACGTTATGACTATAGAAGTATGTACGGAGATATCTCATTTCAAGTCGTAGCAGAGTTCTTGAATGAAAAAAAGTTAACGTCTGATAAATATATATTTTACGACAACTTCGATCTTTATCAAACCTGGTTTTACGACCAAGAGAAAAAGAAGAATATCTTAACAGAGTATAATGGCGTTTATGGGCTACCTAAATTAAAGGAGGAATATACTCAAATAGGAGATTCTTTAGTTAAACATGGGGTTTCTAAGAAGTTAGATAAATATGGAGTTCTGAGTAGGATGGGATATTATGATCATGGTAAAAAAGAAGGAGATTGGATATATTATAATAATGATTATGAGGCGTACAAAAAAGAAATATATAAGAGTGATAAATTAATAGAAACAAAAAGAATGAATTGATAGATTCATTTGTTGAGGGTAAGTTTATGTATTAAAAATGCTGATGGAAACATCAGCATTTTTTTAGCTTAATAGTATTTAAGGTCTCTGTAATATACTTTTTTAAGAAGCTTACCTCTAAACTCTTTTTTTACGATCCAGTTGCTGTGTTTATCGAAAATATAAGTGTAAAAAGTAGTGCTATAAATATCATTTTTTCGTTCTTCACTAGTATAAAAATCTTGATGCATTAATAGGTTGCCCTTATAATCATAAACATATTTATCTTTATCCGTTAGTCCATTTTTATCATAACGTTTTACCATTTTATGGTTTCCTTTAATTGTACGTTTTAAACCATAATGCAAATCAATTGAACCTTCTTTATATTCTAAGTACTCTGTCATATTTTCAATACTATCGTATCGTCTAATGAACTTATCTTTCAATTTTCCTTCGCTATTGTATTTTAAATGCGTTACCTGACGATTATTATTAGATAACTCTTGATATTTAAACTCTTCAATAGGAATTGTTTTTTTAGTGAAAAGATTTTCTTCAGTTCGTTTTAAAATTTTCTTTTTGGAATCGTAGAAATAATGAAAATTAAGTTTGTGCTGTTCGTTGTAATTGTAAAATTCAGACAGTATTTTATTATTATTTTCATCAAAACTCATTTTCCAGCGTTTGCTTCTCATTTTATCATAATAATAATCTTCTTCTTCTATAGTATTCCCTTTATCGTCATAGGTATACATCCATTTATAATAAGGCTTGTCACCGTAAAATTTATTTTGTTCAGTAAGCAGTCCTTTTTTATTATACACATAAGTTTCCTTTGTGGATATTTCACCTTTAAGCATATTAGTATGCTCTAATAAATGATTGTTAGCATCATATTTACGTGTATAATCTAAGTATATTTTATTATCCCAATGATATGAATAGCGTTCTAGTAGATTTCCGTTCTTATCTAGAATAATTTTTTCCTCATAATCAGTTTTACCTTCATATAAGCTATCTTTTGATTTTTTATAATGGTAAATCGTATTGTATTTAGTAATGGATTTTACAGGGCCATATAATTTAAGTTTTGCACGTTTATTGTTCCCTTCAATACGTTTCTTTATAAAACCATCAAAAACATACCCTTTTATATTTTCTTTAGTTTTTACTTGTATCCAATACCCAGGAATAGTAAATCCATCATCTTTAATAGTATCAGCACGTTTGCGAATTTCTTTTTCAACTACAATCGTATCTTTATAGTTAAACTTACCTGTTTTTTCACTTTTACTTGTTGGTTTTTTTCTTATTATCAACCCACTTTCAGCATTAACAACATAACGAACTTTCGCAAAGAAATGTGAGCTAAGAAAGAGCATTAAAATAAAGGAAATTGTTTTCATCATAAGACGTTATTTTTTCAAATCGTTATGTAGTGCTATTATTTTGTAATCTTTATCCATTGTAAGCGTCCATTTTATTCGATACGCTTTTTTGTTTTTTAATGCTTTGGTAATAAATTCAAAAGAATTATTATCGTTTGAATAAAATTGAACCAATTCAAAGTCAGAATAATTAGAGGTATAATCTTTAGTATTTGTATATATTAAATGAAAAAGTAAAGAATTAATATCGTGGATATTTTTATTTTTTGAATTATTGAGAGTTACACCAGAACTTGAAAAGAAACTTGCTAATTCTAGTATAGAAAAGTAAAAATACTGACGCTCGATATCGTTAAGTGTTTTAACAAAGCTTTTACAAAAGTATTCAAAGAATATATCGTTGATTGTAATTTTTGTTTGATCACTCTTTTTTTGAGTTATAATCTTAGGAAGCTCAAAGGCATTACTATCGAATGTACAGTCGTTAAATACAGGAATATAGGGCGTTAAATCTATATTCTTATGTAGGCCATCTTCTGGATAATAATATGCATAATCTTCTTCTTGTACGTAGAAAATATAATCATCGATATTTTCGTTATGGTTATAAAGTCCTTCACTTTGGTTTTCATAAATAGTACAATTGTAAAACTTAAGTTCACTAAACTTGGTTTGAATTAAAGTTTCTTCAGTAAAGAAAGGATTGTTTTGATACAACTCACTATTCAGGAAATTGATGTTTTTTGAATTAATTGACGAAATAGCATGAAAAGCATTATTAAATAGAGCTACATTTTTGAAAATTATATCTTCAGAACCAATCAAATAAGCACCAATAGCTCCACTACCGTTAAGAGATGAATTCGTTATTGAAATATTCTTCGAGTACAATAATGAAAGCACCATACCCATGCAAGTATCATCTTTATGGAATATCGCCAGATTATCAATAGAAACATTAGAGCATTCTCTTAATGTTAAAATATCATCAGTATCTGAATATGAAATAATATTTACCTTATTCTTACCTTTTATTTTCAGATTGTTATAGCCGTGTAATACGATACCATCATTTGCTAAGTAATAACTGCTACCAACTCTTTTTCTGGTAAGCGAAGTCAAACTATTATCGGAACTCAATTGAAGTTCTTTCTTTAAGTATTCTAATGTAAAGTTTAGCGTATCAGCTTCAATGATAATCTCAGTATTATTATCTAAAGCCTGAAAAAAAGATTTTAAAGTAGAAACTTTTTTAGTTTTTAAATAATGATTTTGAGAGTAACCATTTATGACTAAAAAAAGTGTTAATAATAAGTAAAAATAGTTTTTTGATGTATCCATTTAATCGTAGAGCTCAATAGTTTTTTTTCCTTTAACATATGCTTTATAAGTCCAAAATAAGCATAATGAAATGAAAACGATTCCTAAGATTAATGTGTAAGTAGTACCTAAGCTTTCAGCAACTGTTTTCATAAGTTGTTTTAAACCTTTTCTCCTACCACTACTAATTGTAACTGTACTTCCTTTTTCTATGTCTCTTGCCATAAAATAGATAATTCCAACGATAATAGTAGAAAGAAGAGTGTAAGCACCCTTTTTAGCCCAAGAGGCAAAACTACTCTGAAGTTCATTCTTCATTGTAAACTTAGTTTCTTGGATAAGATATTCTTTAAATTGATTAAATTCTTCTTGTGTGGTAAATTCAAAAAATGCCTTTTGAGTTTTACCGTTTTGAGTAAAAAATACTTGAATGGCAAGTTCACTTTCAGTAGGTATGAATTTGGAAATTTGAGTAGTACTTATTTTGTAATGCGTATCTAAAACTGATTTTTTTGAATTGCTTATTTTTTCTAATAAAACTTCCTTAGTTCCATAATCTTCATCAGAAGCAAAAATGATACTGTCTTTAACCAATATATTCTTTATTAGCAAAGCATTTTTATTAACAATAAATTGTTCCATAGTAGAGGTTTTAGTTGTAGTTCTTTTCTGAAATTTGCCTTCCTTTAGTATATTCTACCTCTTTTATAAGTTCTTTAGCAGCATCAAAATGTTTCCAAACACCGTGTTGCTTACCGTTAAGGTATTTTCCTTGTATTTTTAATGTTTTAGATTTTGTATCGTAAAACTTAGCCAATCCATTTAACTTATCATTTTTATATGTCATTTCCGACTGTAATCTTCCTTTTCTACCTTCATAGATTTTCCAAATACCGTCTTTGTATGTATCCACATAATTACCTTCTTTTATTTTTATGGCGTCCTCGTTATAGCGTTCGTAAAGTCCATTAATACTTCCGTATCTGTAGCTAGTCTTACTTTTTAAAGTACCATTTTCGAAATATTGTTCTTTATATACAATATGATCATTATCATAATTTATTTTGTATTCTAATATTCCTTCTGGAGTAAAATAATTGGTAATTCCGTTTTTTCTTCTATCCTTAACGCGTAATTCGATGGCTAGTTTTCCATTCAAATGGTATGATTTCTTAATATAATTCGTATGTGATGTATGGTTTTGTTCCCACTTTAATTTTCCATTGAGTAATCGTTCTTCCCATGTTCCAGTAGCTTTATCGTTCTTATAAAATTCAGTTACGATAGAAGTTGTATTTAATGCAGGGTTTTTTAATTTCTTGGTCCATTTACCTTCCTTTTTATCATTCTTATAATTTTCAGTTCTAATAACATTACCATCCTTGTTATACGTGAGCCAAGTACCTTGTTTTAGTCCGTTTTTGTAGTTGGTCTGTTCTTGAATATTTCCGTTTTGGAAGTATGAAATTTGTTTTCCTTCTATTTTTCCGTTCGTGTAATTAGCTTCAGAAACCTTAGCACCTGTAAAATCAAAACTAGTATAATTTCCTTCTATTTTTCCATTCTTAAAACTAACATCAGCATAAGCAACACTACTTTCCGATAATTTATAAGCACCATTAAGCGCTTTTTTATCTTCTTTAGAAGTAAATATAGTTTCTTTACCAAATCGCTTTGTTTGAACATCATTCCAAGACATATATACCTGACTAAATGAGTTTTTAGAAATAAAAAACAATAGTAAAATTATTGTTATTCTGTTGTAATACATTGTATTAAGGTTTAAGATTAAGTTCGAGTACAAATGTATTTTTCTTTTAGAATATTTTGAAGGTGGAATTTATATTCGCATTTGTTAGATGGATATTTGATTCGTAGGATAAAGAAGATGAGAAATTAATTATTCTTTATGGCAAACCGTTGCCTGAATTTTATGAAGTAGAAATAGAGTATTATATAAAATAAAATACCAGTAAGTAAAAATGGAGATAATTCAGTATTTGCTGTAGTAGCGCTATATATAATGTTGATGAGGTGTAAACCGAAGAATGAAAAAAGTGACCACCAATAATTTTGAAGTACTATTTTTTTTAAATTTAAAAAAACAGGTAAGGATAAGAGCATAAGTAAAATATGTTGTGCAATTACAAGTACATAGGCAATTCCAGACATGTCGCACCGCATTCGATTATGATCTACAGCTCTACTTTCAATGAAAATATATAATATTATTATATTTAAGAGAAGTGAAATAAACGTAGTTTTAAGTATAATGTACGTAATATGCTTCTTCACCTTATTATTTCTTTAGTAGATTTCTGAAAAAAATGAGGATATCTTATTTGATATCCTCACATAAATTATGAATAAATTTTTTTATTTCATTTGAGCTAATAGTTCCTCAACTGTTTTAGCCATCACTACACCAGGTAGTTTAACTGGAGAACCTATTTGTGCTAAGAAAGTACCCTTAACTTCTCCTTTTTTATAAGTTGTAAAACCAACTCTATACAATCCTCTTGTAAGTGCTTTTGTTGGGTTACCAACTTTACTTTTGTAACGTAATAAAGAGTTGTATTTTCTTCCACTTGGTTGCTTAGGCATTTCGCTACTATCATCATTTCTAGCTAAAACTGTCCAAGAAGCATTCGCAGCATCTTTAACTTTATCTTTAGTCAAAATATCTGAACGTTCTAACGTAATGTAAGTGTCGAAATAATCTTTTCCTTTTGCATTAGCATCGTATGTTTTTCCTTTGATAGCATTTTTTACTTTTGGTTTATTAGCAGGAGACACCATACGTAATCCTAACTCAGGAGCAACAGCAGGAACCCAAACATAAATATAGTAAAACTTTTTACCGTTTTTTACTTCATCTTCAGTATTTGGAGCTGCATGACCAAGGTAACTTACAACGTCAGTATAAGGAACTTTCTTTTTTATAAAACCTATTTTCTTTTCGATAGAACTTCCAAAAGATTTTAGTTTTTGAGCATTCACTTTTCCTAGCGATAATAATGCCACCATTACTGGCATAAAAATTTTCAATGTTTTCATTTTAATTGGTTTAATTTTCAACTAAGGTATTTATAAAGCCTATTAGTCAAACCAACAAAAGAAGAAACGATTGTTTTGAGTTTATATTTGAAGTAGTATAAGAGGTATTTGCTTTTCTGAAAATTCTTTTAATTATTGTAAGATGCGAGAAACAAATTCTTCTCTTTTTCTTGTAGAAACTGGAATTCGTTCACCAGATTTTAGAAATACATAACCAGTTTTATCGTACTTATCTACAAATTGTAAGTTGACAACATAAGATTGGTGTGTTCTAATAAATAAATCTTCAGGAAGTTGATCTTCAAATTCTTTGATAGATTTTGAAGCTAAATAAGATTTTTTATTATCGGTATAAAATGTGGTATATCCTTTATCTGATTTGCAGTACATAAGTGCATCAAAACGAATTATTTGATACCCTTCTTGCAGTCGTAATACAATGTGTTCTTTTTTGTTTTCTACAAATTGTTGCTTAACAATTTCCAAATGACCTTGCCTATCATCTTTTATATCTGAGACTTTATTGATAGCATTTTCTAGCTCTTCAATATCCACAGGTTTTAAAATATAATCAATAGCTCCATTTTTTATAGCTCTCAAGGCATATTCATCATAGGCAGTTATAAAAATTACTTGAAAAGAAAGTTCTTCAACTTGCGCTAAAAAATCAAAAGCTAAACCATCTTTCAGGTTAATGTCTAAGAAAATTAAATCTGGCTTACAAGCTTTAGTAACAGTAACTGCATCTTGTACTGTTTCGCATTCACCTATGATATCTATATTTTTATCAAGAGATTGTATCATAGATAATAATCCTTTTCTAATGTACAATTCGTCTTCTACAATTAAAGCTTTGATCATAAATCTTCTTTTTGATGTGGTAATTTAATTATAATTTTTGTGGTTTCCTCACTATTGCTTTCTAAAACAAGTCTAGAAGTACTGTTTAGCTTTCTTGAAAATAAGGTTAATATTTCTTTCGTTTTCTCTTTGAGTTCACTAAAAATAATTAGATAATCCTTTTTATTAGTTGCAGTATCGGTAATTGAACATTGCAAAACTTCATCTAAATAACTAAAGTGAATGGTAATTATTGCTTCTTGTGTGTTTTTAAGATGGTAATTTTTGATTATAGCATCTATGTAAGGTTGTATTAGCATAGGAGGAATTTGGATTTCACTATCTATCAATTCGTCGTCTATATTTATACTAAATTTAAAGTTGGTTTCGTAAGCTATTTGTTGCACTTGAAGAAAGTAAGTTAAACTATTAATTTCATCTTTTATTACAACAAGCGGCTTTCTAGAGTTTTCTAAAATAGTACGTAACATTTTAGAAAATTTTGAAATGTATAGGGTGCTTTTAGGATGTTTAGTAGTAATCATTTTCTGAATAGTATTCAGAGAATTATCAATGTATTCAGGACTAAGTTTTGCCCAACTTAGTCGTTGATGTAGTAACATGTTTTTATACAATGATTGTATGTTTCTGTTTTTAAGTAAGAAAACAAGCACAATGAAAGCTAAAATTAGTATCAATAAAATAAGCAGACCAATTAAAATTTTCTCTTTAGTTATTTTAAGTTCATTATCAACATAACTAACACGCTTTATAAGTAACTTTTCTTTCTTATTAGCTGCCTCAACAGAGAGTATCTTTTCTTTAATTCTAATATCGAGTAATGCTTCATTAAGAATCATTAAACTATCTAAATAACGTTGGGCATTTTTAGAATTGCCAGAAAGATAATTTATTTTAAAATAATTATTAAAAATCTCTTTTTTACTACTAAGTCTACTACTTTCTCTTACAGAGTTGTATGCAGAATCTAAGTATGTTTTTGCTAAATAAAGATTACCTTTTGTTAGGTATACAGCGGCTATATTATTGTAATTTACATTGAGGTCTGGATTGTCGAAATCAGCTCGTTTTTTGTGAGTTTGTAAACTTTTTTTGAGGAAGAATAAAGCTTCGTCATATTTCTTTAATCTTAGAAGGATAATCGCAATATTATTGGTGTAAAGAGAAAGTTTCGTATACTTTTCTAAAGTAATACTTTTATAAGCTTTGTATGCTTTTTCTGGTTGGCTATCGTAATTGTATAACATTCCGCACTTAAAACACAGTCTCATGTATTCTACAGAATCTTTTTTTCTGAAAAAAGGAGTGATGGAATCACAAAATTTAACCCCTTCTTTAATTTTATATAAGTCTGTAATGTGTTCTGCTTTAAGATTAAATGCTTTAAGTAGATTTAAAGTGTCATTTTGCTGGTTTGCTTTTCTAACCATTTCGCTAGATAGGATATAACCATTACCAAACTGTTTAGTTCTACCGTAAGATCTAGATAATAAATAATACTCTCTAAACGAGAGCTCGTCAGTAGCTTGTTTCTCTGTCAGAATTTTAATGACTTTACTATACGCTCTTTCTGAAAAATAAGTTTCTACCTCAGACTGTTGAGCATGCAAAGGAATGCTTAGTATAATACCAATAATAAAATTAAGACAAATAGTGGAGTACAATTGTTTACAAAATCTCATTATAGTTTGTTTTTTATGGTGTAAGGAAGTTGTAATAAAACTTCAGTTCCTTGTTGACCGATCGATTGTAGATTTTGTATGCTAACATCATAATTACGATGCATTTTTTTAGATAAAATAGCAAAGCGATCTTTAACAATATTAGTTGCTAAAGACGATTTATGTTTTACAGTTTTGGGAGCGGTAGAATAACCAACTCCATTATCTTGAATACTACATTTAAGTTCTTTTCCATTTAACGAAAAAGAAATAGTTATTTTAGGGTTTTCTATAGTATTTTTAAATCCATGAATAATAGCATTTTCAATGAAAGGTTGCAATATCATCGTTGGAATTAAAAGCTTATTAAGTAACGTTTCTTCAATATTGACTTCAAGTTTTATGTTTTTTCTGGTTCCTAAGTTCTGCAATTCAACATAATCTTTCAAACCCGAAACTTCTTCATGAATTGGAATGAAATCTTGCGAGCTATCTTTGATTAGAAACTTAAGGATATTTGAAAACTTAGTAACATAAACAGCACCTTTTTGATGTTCATTATTAAGGACCATACCTTGAAGTATTGAAAGCGCATTGAATATAAAATGAGGAGTCATTTGTGAAGCCAATAATTCTTGCTCATTTACTATTTTTTCATATTTGAGCTTGGTGCTTTTATACATAGAGAATAAAACCCAAGAAAGAATTGCTATAGCAATGCAAATAATCAAAATATAGGTAATCAGTTTATTTTCATTACTTTTTTGAATTTTTGTATTGATAAAAGAAACTTTTTTTGAGAGAATGTTTTTTCGAGTATCTATAGCTGATAATTCTTTCCTTCTATTTTGAATGGTATGATCATAAATAAGTTTATTATAATCATCAATAGTTAAAATAACTTTATTTGCTTCTTGATATTTCTTCTGTGAAAGAAAATAATGATAATAGGTTTTTAACCATTCTTTCTTATGCCTAACACTACTACTTTTAGCTAACATAGTTTGCGCAGAGTCTAAGTATATTTTGGCTTTTTGCCATTGTTCGTTAACCAGTAATATTTTAGCAATATTTGTTAAACTTACATTTACATATCCTAATTCGTTAGCTTCATAACTTATTGTTATTCCTCTTTTCAAGTAAGTAAGTGCATTATTATACTGTTTGGTATTCAGAAGAATAGTGCCGTAATTATTAATGAATACTGGTGTTTCACGAATATACTTTTGAGTAATTCTTTGGTACGTATTAAAAGCTTTTAAATGTTCTCCGTTACGATCGTATAGAATACCACATTTGAGACATAATTCTTCTAGATAAGGAGCATTATTCTTCTCTAAATAGTCTATAGTTCTATTACAAAATAAAACGCCTTCTTCGATTTTAGATAGATCAACTAAGTTTTCGGCTTTCAAATTGTAAGCAACGGCAATATTTTGAAAATCATTCTGCTCTAAAAACTCAGGAATTAATTTATTAATGATTACTAAACTTTCAAATTGTTTGTCAGATTTACTAAGTGCTTTGGACAACAAAAAATATTCATCATAAGATAAACTGGTAGACTTTTCTTTGAGTGTTAATCGCTCAATAACTCTGTCATACTTGCCATCTTTAAACCATGTTTTTAAAGTTTTCGATTGTGAGTACAAACATAGATTTAGAAGAAATACTGACACTAAAAAAAAACGTTTTGAAAAATTTTTCATAGTTGATACTAATACAGATTGCAATTTATGGTTTAATTGTTGAACTCTTAATAGAATGTTGGAGAATAAGGGTTTTTTGTTAAAAAAGAATAAGCATTTGTATGATTAAAAAACTGTAGTATATTTGCACTGCTATAAAATTAAATTGCTAACATTCAAAACATAACATTTATGAAACGAGTTTTATATGTAACCCTATTGTTGGGTTGTATAACCCTGTTTGGACAACGACAAGGAGGAGGTTTATCTTTGGGAGGTGGTTCATTACAAAAAACAACAACGGAGAATCAGAGTTTTTCTCCTTATATCGAGCATTACGGAACTATCGTTCCACCAACACCAAACGCAGCAAACTTCCAAGTGTATGGAGATATTCCTGTAGATTATGCTACGGGAGTTCCTAATATTTCAATACCTATTTATACAGTTGAAGAAGATGGGGTTACTATTCCAATTTCGTTGTCGTATCACGCTTCGGGTATTAAAGTAGATGATATTGCTTCTCCTGTTGGCTTAAAATGGACGCTAAACACAGGAGGTGGAATTTTTAGAACAGTTCGTGGTGGTAAACCAGACGAACAAGGTTGGCTTACTACAAACAGATCTTATATAGAAGATTCATGGTACACCAATAATTTTGATAAAAATTCATGGGTTAGTCAACAAGCATTTGAAGGATTAAATAGAGACCATATGCCTGATAGTTTCAATTTTTCTTTTTTAGGAAATTCAGGAAACTTTATTTTTAAAGCCAAACAAGCTCCTTCGTTACTTTTTGAAAGACAAGTGCAGACTGATATAAGCCCTATTTATACTGTAAATGGTGCAGGGTTTTATACAATCTCTTCCTTTGAAGCTTCGGATTACATGGGAAATACATTTACATTCTCAGATCAAGAATTAAATATTAATGATACAGAATTACAGTCTAATTTAGGTGCAGTGCTAGCTTCTCCATCGACCTATTTCAGACAGGGGGTAACCGCTTGGATGTTAAGTGATATACAAACAAGAAATAATAAACAGATTAACCTAAGTTATGAAGATTACCATTTACAATATCGCATTGATAAAGTAAGTCAATCTTTTATGGTGTATCCTAGAGCAGCTCCTGGATCACTTGGAGGGAGAGCTAGGTGTAATGGGAGACTTAGTGGTAGCGACATAGAGCGTTTTACAACGAATTTATTACACGATACCCATAATAAATTAATTAGTGTAATCGAAACTGAAAATGTTCGTGTTAACTTTAATTATTCAATTAATAACAATGCATCTGCTTGGAAAAAGCAATTAGATAAAATTACCATTACAGACAAGATAACAGGAAAAGATAAAAGTTTCCACTTTGTGTATGGAGTTTATGGAGGTGATCCTAGATTAAAATTAGTAGAATTATATGAAGTAGGGTATGACGGTACACGTAAACCGTCTTATAAATTTGACTATACAGCAGGGCAATTACCTCAAAAGGGAAGTTTTGCTAAGGATTATTGGGGCTATTATAACGGAAAAAGTAATACGTATTTAGTACCTAAGGTTGATTTAGCGAGCTCTAAAATCCCTAACTTTTATAATAATCTAGCCAACAGAAACCGTGACTTTAATTATACCAAATATGGTGTTTTAAATAAGATAGAATATCCAACAGGCGGAAGTACAGAGTTCGTATATGAACCTTTAAGTTTTCTTGCTGATAATGCGGTAAATACCAAAGGAGGTTTACGAGTTAAAGAAATTCAAAACAGAAATGAAGGTAATGAGATCAATCGTAAAGAATATATTTATTTTGGCTTACAAGCAAAAAATTATGAAAATGGACATCATATCTATACGTCAGGTTCTGGAGATGATATTACCTACACTTTCTCTTCTGAATATGCTGTTGCACATCCTTTATTACAAAGAGATGGTCATTATTTTGAAAAAGTAGAAGTTAGAACGCTTTACGATAATAGTCCACAATATTTGAAGCAAGAGTATTTTTACGAGCCTTACAATACAACAAACAAAATTTCTTTTTTACAGCGTAAAGAGCAAATGTTTAGAAATAATGATATTGTTTCTAAGGTAGAATATATAAATAATATTCAATCTAAAGGAAAGTATGAGTGGAATGAACTTCCATTAAAAGAGCATTGTTATCTTGAAATAGGTCCTATACCAACTAATGGAGATCCACCAGATTCGTGGGTTGGAAACCACTTAGGTTATGATGATATTCCTGTGAGGAATCACTTTAATTATTATAAAAACACGCTAAAAGAGAAATTCACAACTCAGTACGAACAAACAGCTAATGGTTTAAAACCAGTGACAGTAGTTAACAGGTATACCTATA